>JAAIGF010101528.1_pt1 | contig 34596 bp, 48 predicted proteins | sample 6487441 | NCBI WGS metagenome assembly JAAIGF01 (sample SAMN13974129, study PRJNA590717) | phyllosphere metagenome | biome: pepper field; feature: multiple bacterial spot infested pepper fields; material: pepper leaves; isolation source: leaves from pepper fields | host: Capsicum annuum ...
CGTAGAAATTCTCTAAAAAGCCTCTAGCCGCTGCCCATTTGTGCATAAGCCCCAGCCAGAGCGGCTGGAACGGCCGTAAAAAAGCTGCCTTGCGCCGCTTTACTCATGCAAACGAATGGATATAATGGCGCCCCTCAAAGCCGGTATAGCTCAGCTGGTAGAGCAACTGACTTGTAATCAGTAGGTCCCGGGTTCGACTCCTGGTGCCGGCACCATACTCAAAGCCCCGCAATGCGGGGCTTTGCTTTTTGTGGGCAATGCCTACGCTGCTTTGCACAACGCTACAGTGTCCACATTGTGTCCACTAAAGCTGCTCAAGCCATCCTTGAACCTCTCGTGCTTCAGAAGCGCTCAGGTTCATAGCCATACGCCCGTTATCGCTTTTAAGCTCAGATACAAACAGCGTGGCACCGTCTTCGTTGTACCGCATTGCAATCACATGACGTGAATTGACCATGAACTGCGCACCACCAGTGGTCGTGACTAGTTGAAATTGATTCGCCATCAGATGCCTCTCCTACGCGATGCCTATTGGCGCTTAATCAGGCTTTCAGATCGTCGCGTCCAGCTTCGCCAATACTTCCTGAGCTGTAGTCGCATCGACGTGGACGCTCTCGTGTACCTGCCCAAGCAATGTGATCCCTCGTGAAAGCTGAATCACAGCCCCTTCAGACCAGTTATTGTGTTTGGGAACTACAGCCGCGATAACAGTCGTGTTGAGTACAATTTCGCGGTCTTTATAGTCGATCAGTTTGATGAAACGCATAACTCACTCCTTTGGTTTAGACGCTTGGTGTAATGGATTCAAATGCACCACCTCAGCCAGGTGCCCCGGGCTGAAGTGAGCGTAGCGCATGGTCATGGTCAGCGAGGCGTGTCCCAGGACGCGCTGTAGCGTCAGGATGTCCCCGCCGTTCATCATGTAGTGGCTTGCGAAGGTGTGGCGCAGCACGTGCGTCATTTGGCCCTCGGGCAGCTGTATGCCGGCCGCCAGCACGCCTTCGCTGAAGCGTTTGTAGCAGTCGCCGAACGGCAGTGCCGCCAGGATCTGCTCCTGCAGCTCGTCGGTGATCGGTACGGCGCGGTTCTTCGACGACTTGGTCTTGGTGTACTGGATGCGGCAGTTGCGCACCTGGCGCGCTTGCAGGCCCTCTGCCTCGCCCCAGCGGGCGCCGGTGGCTAGGCACACCCGAGCGACCACCCCGGCTTTGACCGAGACTGCATCGAGCGCCTGCAGCAGCTTCGGGATCTCGTCGACGTCCAGATACGCCATTTCGGTTTCGTCGTACTTCAGCGCCCGCACCTTGGCCAGCGGGTTCTCCCCTCCCCACTCCCCCAGGCGCTCAAGCTCGTTGAACACGGCGCGCAGGTAGGCCAGCTCGTGGTTCAGGGTGCTGGGCTTGACCGCCTTGGCTTCCTCGCCCTTTTTGCGGCCATTGCCGTAGGTCTCACGCCCCCACTTGCCGGCCAGGCGATCGGCCCGGTACTGCGTGAAGTGGGCGGTGTTGAAGTCGCTGGCCCTGGGGTTGCCCATGCGCTCAGCCATCGCCTGCAGGGCGCGCAGGCGCTCTTCACCGCTTTTCAGGCTGGTGCCGTGGGACTTGAACCAGGCATCCACCAGGTCGGAAAGGCGCCGCTCGTCCCGCTTCGGTTTCTTCTCAAACTCGCCCTTGGAGCCATCGCCCATCAAGCGCCGCTCGACATGCATCGCTTCGTTCTTGGACTGCAACCGACGGCGGATCCGCGGCCCATCCCGCCCTTCCGGCCGGCAATCGACCAGCCATTCCCCACTGGGGAGCTTCTTGATCGACATGCTTACAGCGGGCTGATCTGCCCACATTCGGGAGCAGTTTTATTGATGACGAGCCACAGCGCGTATTTCTCGAAACGTGGGTGATTCACGATCTTCAGCAACGCCACAGAACTCACCTCAATTCGTAGCGCAAGTTCGTATTTTTTGTAGCTGCTCAGGCTTAGGCCTGTCGCCTCGCATAACTCCGACTGGGTCATCCCTTCCCTTACCCGAATCGCCTTCAGCTTCTCCGCTAACTCCATTGGCTTGCACTTCTCTCTTGACATGGTTCCGTATGGGTACTTACAGTTGGTTCCATATGGGTACTTTTAGCCCCTATGACCACCAACAAACCTCACGAGATTATCAGAATGCAGATAGCCATCGACACGCCATACGTGACCATCGCCGAGTTCGTGGTTCGGTCGGGTCAGTCAAAAAGCGCTGTAGAGCGCGCAATCAAAACAGGCCAGTACCTGATCCGGCCAAAGGAGGAAGGGTCGAAGTCCGCCGTGCTGATCAACATGGTGCACATGACCATGGAAGCGGCTAAGCAGGCTGAGCGCGCAATGGTGCAGGCCAACGCTCAATGAATCAGATGGCCAACCGCATCAACTTCGACGACATCTACCGCCTGGACGTGGTGGAAGCGCTGGAGAAGGACCGCGACCTGGACTTCACCAGCGTCACCGGCACGTACCTGCAGAAAGGCGTCTGCCCCGGCTGTGGGCAGCGCCGCCTGTACATCAGCCGCGAGAAGCCCTACCAGTTGAAGTGCAACCGTGAGAACGAATGCCAGTTCGAGCAGAAGACTCGCGACCGCTACAGCTACCTGTTCGAGAACCTGAGCGAGCGCTTCCCGGTCACGCCGAACAACCCCAACGCCACGGCCGACGCCTACCTGCAGCGCAACCGCGGCTTCGATATCAGCAAGCTGGCCGGCTGGTACACCCAGGCACGCCGCAAGCTGAAGAATGGCGACTTTGCCGACACCGTGCGCTTCGACCTGTGCGACGGCTACTGGGAACGCATCATCGATGCCACGGCTGTGGCCGCCAACGATGGCGACAAGGCTGGCATCAAGTACGGCATGACCTACCGCAACAACGGCTGGACGCCGCCTGGGCAGACCATCGAGAAAGGTGATCGGGTGTACGTGGTCGAGGGCATCTTCCACGCCATCGCGCTGTACCTGGCTGGCTTCAAGGTGATCGCCTCGATCAGCGCGAACAACTTCCCCTGGGAGATCGTCGAGGCCAACAAGGGCAAGCTGGTCACCTGGACCCTGGCCCTGGACGACGACAAGGCCGGCCGCAAATTCATCCTCAAGTACCTGCGCATGCTGCGCGAGATCAAGGAGATCGCCTGGACGGCGCTCGCTGGCGAGCGCGACTGGGACGAGGTGTATCGGGATGGCGAGCTGACCGCGGACTTCATGACCGAGGCGTGCTACCGCGGCCGGCTGTTCACCGCCAAGGACCCCATGCACCTGGCCTACCTGATGTTCCTCAAGCGCGAGCGCAGCTTTTTTCTGCTCGAGCACGGCAGTCGCCTGTACTCGGCCCGGGTGGCCATGGGCGAGCTGAAAGAGGATCTGCAGGACGACAAGGTGGAAGGTAACAAGCCGACGTTCTCCAAGCACTGCACGATCAGCCAGGTGGCCAACTGCGTGCCGACATTCGAGTACGTGGAAAAAGACGCCATCAGCGGCGAGCAGCGCTACTTCTTCCGCTTCGAGTTCGCCAACGCCCGCCTGAACTGCAAGGAGCCGCTGGCCCCCAGCTCGATCACGGATCCGCGGGGCTTCGCCAAGGCCATGCTCGAGCGCACTCCGGGCGGCCAGTTCGACGGCGGCGAGAAGGTGCTGGCCATGCTCAAGGGCACCTGGTTCGACAACCCCAGCACCGTGCGTACCCTGCCGTTCGTGGGTTACGACGAGGTGACTAAAACCTACTGCTACCCGGCCTTTGGCTTTCACAAAGGGCGGATGGTGGCCACCAACGAGCACGGCTTCCTGAACATTGGCGGCGAGGGGCTGAAGACCAGCACTCGCAACTTCCACATGGTGAAGGGCGACGAGTTCGACCCCAGCTGGTTTGCTGACTTCCGCGCCGTGTTTAACCTCAACGGCCTGGCCACCCTGGCCTGGTGGACGGGCACCCTGTTTGCCCAGCAGATCCGAGCCCAGCAAGCGAGCTGGCCATTCCTGGAACTGACCGGTACCGCCGGCGCCGGTAAGACCTTGCTGCTGCGCTTCCTGTGGAAGCTGTGCGGCCGCAACAACGAGGAAGGCATCAAGCCCAGCGGCAGCGGCGCGTCGGCGATCGGCCTGCTGCGCGCTTTGGCTGGGGTGAGCAACCTGCCGGTGGTGCTGTTGGAGTCCGACAAGGAGACCACCGACGCCCTCGGCCGCACCACCACCGTTCAGTACAACTGGGACGAGATCAAGCCGCTGTTCGACTACATGGCCAAGCTGCGGGTGACGGGCGTGAAGACGGCCGGCAGCGACGTCGACGCTCTGCTTTTTCGCGGTGGCGTGTGTATCTCGCAGAACACCAACGTGGATGGCTCCGAGGCGATCATCACCCGGATCGTTTACATGCACATGACCACGGACCACCACAGCCCCGAGCTGAAGGCCCTGGCCGAGCGTATCAAGACCATGCCGGTGGAAAGTCTGGCGGGCTACCTGCGCGCCGTGCTGCTCCAAGAGAGCACCTGGCTGGAGCGCTACTTCCAGGCCTTCAACCATTACGAGCAGCGGTTCGCCAGCCTGGCCGGCGTGAAGCACAGCCGCATCGTGCTGTGCCACGCCCAGGTAATGGCCGCGGCCAAGGCCACCCAGGCGCTGTTCCCGGGCTGGTCCGACCGTGACCTGGAGGCATTGGCCAAGCACCTGGAAGGCCGCGCCCTGGACCGCCAGCAAAGCTGTAGCGCCGAGAACAAGACCGCGGCGCAGTTCTGGCAGATCTTCCACTTCCTAAACGAGGACGTGGTGACCATCACCGAAAACGGCGAGACCCGAGAAGAGATCCGCGAAACCCTCAATCACAGCGCCGACCGTGCCGAGATCGCGGTGAACATCGAGCACTTTCAGCAGCGCTGCCGCCTGGCTGGGCAAGAGGTTATCCCCGCGGCATTGCTGCGCCGATCGCTGCAGAACAGCACCACCCACAAGTTCCTCGAGAACAGGAAGGTACGCTCCCGAATCGAGAAGCGCCCCCTCAACTGCCTAGTGTTCTCCAAGCGGGGGGTGGCGTGATGAAAAGGGGTATTGAGTGCCTGGATGGGGCGGTAAAGAGTGGCGGTAAGGTTTTCTGCGTACTCCCTCAATCTGTCCGGAACAAACGGAACATTAAATATTTTTCTTATAAAACCTATAAATATCAGTTAGTTGAAGCGGTAAAACTGTTCCGGTTCGGCTGGAACACACTGGAACAAACCGGAACAAATTTGTTCCGGCATGTTCCGGTAATGTTCCGGTTTTGCACTTTTCAAGAAAACCGCTGCAGCCTTAGTGCCCCGTGGCCTGCAGAGCAGAATGAAAAAAACGTGTTCCGGTTTGTTCCGGTTTCACCGGAACATTTCCAAGTTGCTGGAGGCCCCGTAATTCGTGGGTTCCAGCGTATCGCCAAAAAAATGTTCCGGTTGTTCCGGATGTTTTCGGGGGGTACGCAGGTTTCTGTTTCTCGTCGCCCTCAAGGCCTGACAGAAATGGAGATCTCGCAATGACCACCACCACTTTCCAAGCCCTTGCTGTGCGCCCTGCAGCGCCTGCGCTCGAGGATCACTTCGCGTTCTTCGCCGCCTGGGAGCGCGCTGCGCACCTGGTGGGCGTGGAGGCCTTCCCGCGGCTGGCCGAACACCCGAGCAACTGGGCAAGCCTGCAGCTGGGCCCCATGCAGGCAGTGCTGAAAACCCTGCACGGCCTGGACCAGCCGCGCCGGGCGCTGCTGCTGACCATGATCAACCTGGTGCGCCCGGACTGGGCCCGATGGATCAACAGCGAGATCGGCCTGGACTACAGCCACCTGACCGCCAACCGGATGGGCACCGAGGTATTCACCGCGCTGCTCGATCTGCTGGCCACCCACCCCGCCACCCACTGAAGGAACACACCATGACCAACAGCATGCAATCCGCCATGGCTCAGGCGATCGCCTACCAGCGGCAGCGCCCAGCCATTGAACAGGCCGGCACCTACGCACTGAATCGCCTGGTGCCTTACGCACTGATGAAGAACAGCCGCGGCGGGGTAATCGGCCGCTTCCTGCTGAGCCTGTACAACGGCGACGACTTTCCCTTCGCCCTGACGGATCTGCGCTCCCTGGATCTCGACCTGTTCCAGGACTGCATGCACGTTCTGGTGATGGACTACGACCCGACTGTGGAAGTGCACGAACGGGTGCAGGACGGCAGCCAGCTCTGGCAACGCATGATTGAGCTGTGGGCACCGGAGGTCGCCGAGGCATGAATATCCATTACACCGCCAACGGCGTGGACGGCACCTTGCCGATCGCCTCGGCCTACCTGCTGTACGCGACTGCCGAGGACATGGCCGAGCTGGTGACCATCACCCACTGGCAGGCGCAGCCGCATGAAATCCCGCCGGAGGTGACAGTGATTCACCTGCGCAACGTGGACGGCGTAGACCTGGGGAAATTCGACGTGCGGCACAAGATGCACCGCGTTTACACGGCCACGGCGCAGAACGCGGCGGGCTGAACGAAGGGTGTCGAGGAGGTGCAACTCCCCGACACCAACCACCAGCAAGGAGCAGCACCCATGAAAGCAGCACACCCAACCAGCAGCGAAACGCAGGCTACCACAACAGCCAGCCATCTATGGGCCACCGCCGCGGTCGGCGGCGCCCTGATCGGCTACCTGGTCGCGAAAACACCCCAGGCACGGCGGCACCTGTTCCGCCTGGCCGAAGACGCGAAGCGCACCGGCGACCTGACTGACGCCGACGCAGATCTGGTGCACCAGGTGCTGGCAAAGCCGCTGGCACGCAAAACCACCGCTACTCTCTACACCCTGAATTGAAGGAAACAAGCATGAGCCGTATGGATTCCCGCACCGCTGACAAATTCGTCGTTCGCTTGCCCGATGGCCTGCGCAACAAGATCTTCGACGTTGCAGGAGATAACCAGCGCAGCATGAACGGCGAGATCGTCTTCCGCCTCGAGCAGTCGCTGCGCGATGACCAGGTAATCGCCACACAGGCCGAGCTGATCAAGCTGCTGACACGCCGTGTGGCCGAACTGGACCCTGTTACCGCCGACGAGGTGCCAGCATGATCATCACCGTGCGGCCGATCACCGGGGCGTACCAGGCCCGCGCTAAGGGCCAGAACGTCACGGCCAGCAGCGCGGAGAGTGCCCTGCGGGCAGCCGAGCGGGTGGCCGAGAAGCTGGGCCTCAACGCCGAGCTGCTGATTCTTGAGGACTGCGACCAGGGCGTGGCCACGTACTCGGTGCATGACCCTTTAGAGGAAAACGACTGAGCCGATTTCAGCGGCTAAAAGAAAGGGAGCTTCGGCTCCCTTTTTCTATTGCTTTGCTTATTGTCTTTTCTATTGCCCTATCTATTGTCAACCTTATTGGGTTGACAATAGATAACCCCACTCGCTGGAATCCCTTGGTACATAAGCACAAAAGTACAAAAGCGCTTTTGCGGAAATGCGGATTTGCGGTCTTACGTAACTACGTAAATACGTAACCAACTGGCCACCCACCCACGTACTGAAACGCGTCTGCGTTATTTCGTTAAATCGTTATTTAACGCAGTTGCAAACCCCTAAGTTCGAGTTAGCGATTTAGCGAATTAGCTACAACCCCCATGGCGACTGGCATTAGCGGTGATTTGTGTTGACCTAAAGTGTGTGCCCCTCGAAAACTTTCGATATATCGTCAGGCCGCACATTCGGAAATGAGGATTTGTTCACAACCCTCTTGACGCGTTAAAAAGCCATTACTTAGACTGCGCGCCGCCAACACGAACAAGCGGAGAGTTATATGCGCATCGACGCAAGGGAATTACAGGGAACAACCGACACTCTGGACGAAGTGAAGAACACTTTTACACTGGCGGTGGAAGTTGCTGCTGGTGGTGTCGATTTATCCGAGAGGGCCAAAGCTGGGTTGCTTGGCGTACTGCAGTTGGGGCTATCGCATATCGATAAGGTGGAAGCAGATATCCGCCGCTACGCGGACGCAGCGCCCAACTGATCGAACAGCTGTCGCTGCTGCGCCCTGGGGAGGTCGCGCAGCCGGTCGAACAGCAGCTGCTCGATGGTCCCGGCTGGGGGCCGGGTGGCGTGGGAGTAGGTCAGGTTCATGACGAACTGATGGCCACACTGGGGCTCGAGGCACAGGCAATACAGCTTCGAGAACTCCAGGGAAAGCACCTGGCGTGATGCGATCCGTGCTTTACCGTTGCATGCCTTGCAGACAATCTTCATCGCTCCCTCCCCAGGTGCCGTATCAGGTACCTATTTTGCCACAGCCAGTTGTGTCAAGCGGTGGTACAGCCTACTAAATGTGGGTAAAAAGACTGATCTTGCTGAACCCTAGCGAGTGGCTACGCTCACATAGCCGTCGATACGTGAATTACATCACCTCAGTAGCATTTTGTTATTGGTGCCAATGGCAAAAGCATGTGTATATAGCCAGTATATGCCTCGAGTCGTCTGTACTTATCCACAGGCGATCTGTAAGATGCGCCGCCCCTTGGGCATCCACTCACGTACTGATAAGGAGGTTTTCATGCCGGTTCGCCAAGCTCAAGCCATCCTCAGCCAGTATTGGAATCGCCAAATTCCAGTCGATCCAGCTCAGATCGCTCGTGACGCAGGTGCGCAAATTTTCGCCGATTACAGCATGTCAGCTGATGACCTGAGCGGCTGCTTTGATATCGAAAATGGTGTCCCAACGATTCGATTCAATCCCGATGACGCGTGGGTGCGCCAACGCTTCACCATCGCTCATGAGCTTGGTCACATGATCCTGGGGCATGGACGTGCGATGCGTGACAACAGCCAGAACTATCGCGAAAGTGCCAACCACTACATAGAGCGGGAAGCGAACACCTTCGCAGCAGAGCTGCTCATGCCTCGCGAGGTAATTGACTGGATGATCCATCAGGGGCGGACGGATATCGGTCAGATGTCTCGAGATCTAGGCGTTTCTGAGATGGCAATGCGTTACCGCCTCAGGAATCTTGGCTACAACTTCGCTTATTAGGATTACAGATGGCCACGGATGACAATCTTTCAGGGAGCGAGGCCGTTCCAGCAGAAGCAGTAAAGGTTGAGTTGGTACCCCCAACCACCGCCAATAAAGAGCCGTCTCAAGCTGAGAAAGATTGGCAAGAGAAAAAATTCGGTGAGGCGCAAGAGCGTATCAAGCGCAGGACCTGGCTTTTTTGGGGGGTAAGCGGTGCTGCGATTACACTGTTTGTGCTTTTTCTGGCTTACCTGCTCTGGACGCATCTCTGTACCGACAAAACCATTGACCATGTGTTGACGTGGCTTCTAGGGGCCCTGCCGGTTGGTCTAGTGTTTGTTCTGATCAAGATCACATCTGATCCCAAGAAAGATGAGGCCATCACAATGTGGCCTGATGAATTGATCAAGCTAGGAAACAAGGCCGTGGATGTAGTGGCCGAGATAGCTAAGAAAAAATTTGGTTGAGCTGAGCCCGACACCGGTCGGGCTCTTTATTTATGGGAGCTGCACCTTCGGCAGCTCCCGCCAGCTGATATGCCGATCCCCTCGCAGCACGTCATTCACGCTGTCGAACAGCATGCAGATGGGCCTGATCTCGTTGGCTGTGTACACGCGGTCAATCTTCTCGATATCGCCGAAGCCGGCGCTGTTCTCCGGAATAATGCCGGCCAGCGCGGGGTTCATCCGCCATGCCGCGATCACGTCGTTACGAGTGATGTTCTTCACCTTTTCCAGCTCGTCCTTGGCCTGGAAGTCGCCCACCGGGATGATCTGAATCGCCTTCTCGGTACCGCCGGGAATGTTCACGAACATCGAGCGGAAATTGCCCACGCCCTTGCTGGCCGAAATCTGGGCGCGCAGCTCGCTCTCGTCGTCTTCGCTCAGATCCGGATCGTTGGTGTAGAAGATGTATCCAGCGTGGGCGCCGTTGCTGTAGTAGCGCCGGCGGAACAGCGTTGCCGCCTCGTTGAGCAGCAGCGCCTGCAGGCCGCCCAGGTAGTCGGGCACGCCATAGATATTCTGCTCCACGTCGTAGTCCTTCACGTGGATTACTTCGTGCTCCAGGAAGTCGATCGGCTGGCCATTACGCTGCAGCATCTGGAAGCCGCCATCGACTTTCACCCGCATGTTGATGGCCTGCAGGTGCTCGAGGGCGAGCGCCTGGCCGAACACGTTTTCTTGAACGTAGAAGTACGCCTCGCCGAACACCATGAAGTCGAGCGCGGCGTTGCCCATGGTCCGCGCGCTGCAGCCTTCCGAGGGCAGGAACTCACGCAGCAGCATGTTGCGCTTGAACTTGGGAATGGCGCCGTGGTGCGCGTTGGCGCGCAGCAGGCGGGCCAAGCCGATGCGCGACACGGGTGGCGTGTAAATCTGCCCGTTGTCGCTGGCGAACACGCCCAGGTACTGGCCGATGTTGTCGCTCAGCACTGCTTCGGGTGCTCCGAACGTGAAGGCCCGCATGGGCTGTCGTTCCTGGGGTTGCTGCTTTGCTGGTGGTCGCTTGGCCATGGGTACCCTGCATTGCGTAGCGGCTACGGCGCCGCTTGTTGGTGTTGAGAGGTTCGTGGGCCAGGGCGTGCATGATTGCCCAGGCAATATCGGCGTGGCCGGTGGCGTCGGTGCGCGAAGCGCTGTAGGTGATCTGGCCGCTGTTGGTGGTGCCGCGCTTGATGGTCAGGAAGGCCGCGGCGATGTCGTTCCAGCCGGCGTCCCACTCGATGCGGCTGCCCTGCACCGTGTCCTGGGCCTTGAGCACCAGGGCGTTCTTCGCCTCGAGGCTGTAGTGGATCGGCGTCGCCCGCGGGTAGAAGTCTCGCACCAGGTCGAACACGCCATAACCCACGCCGGTGATGTCGATGCCGATGTGCTGGACGTTGAAGCGCTCGGTGAGCTTTTTCACCTGGGCGGCCTGGTGGGTGAAGGACGTGCCCCGCCAGCTGTGCTTTTCCAGGATGCGGAATTTCCCGCCCTGCTCGAGCGGCGGGGCCACCACCACGCAGGTGGCGTCGTCTCGCGTACGGCTTGGGTCGTAGCCGAGCCACACCGGCGCGTTGCCGAATGGGCGGGCGTCTTCGGGCTCGTAGTCCGTCCACAGGGCGATATCGGAATAGCAGCGCTCCAGATCCGACAGGGTGAAGGCTGACTGGCTGCTGTCGATGAATTTGCACATGAACAGCTGCTCGAAGCGATCGTCGTCGTACTCGTTGCGCAGCTGCTCGAGGTCGAACAGGTCGCAGCCGCCGGCGATCGCATCCTGGATGGTGATCACCTTGCGCCACTGACCGTCCGGGCAGAGCGCGCCGGCGGTGTAAGCCGCCTCGGCCGGCCAGGCCTGCCCTGACTTTTTGCCGCGCTTGCTGTTGCGGTACGTCTCGCCGGTCCAGAACGGGTACGCCTGGTGGGTAACGGCGCTGGGCGTTGAGAAATAGGTGATGCGCCACTTCTTGTGCGTGGCCATCGCACTGGCCACGGTCTGCAGCTTCTGGAAATCGCGGATCCAGAAGTACTCATCGACGTATACGTGCCCGTGGTAGCCCTGGGCGGTGCTGCTGTTCGTCGACAGGAAGCGCAGCTCGGCGCCGTTGCTCAGGGTGATGGGGTTGCCGGTCAGCTCGATGCCGAACCAGGAGCTGGCGAAGCCGACGATGTAGCTGCGGAAAATCTCGGACTGTGCCCGGCTGGCCGACAGGAATATCTGGTTGTCGCCCGTCAGCACCGCGTCCATGAAGGCCTCGGCGGCGAAGTAGTAGGTCAGGCCCACCTGGCGGGATTTGAGGATGTTGCGGATCCGCCGGGTCAGCGGGTTCTGTTTCGCCTCGAACAGCTGCTGCTGGTAGCCATACATGGTCGACGTGAACTTCTCCAAGAAGTGCACCTCGGTCAGGCCGCTGATGTCGTTCTTGGGCTTCTTTTCTTTGCGCTTGCCGCCGTCGCCGCCCCGGTTGCCACGCTCCCGCCGCTCGCCCCGGGGCGAATCGCGGCCTTCGCGCTGTTCGGGCTCGTTCGCCGCCGGTGGCAGTGCAGCCGGCCGGCTGGCCTGCTTCAGCAGCCGCTCACGGATCCCGGTCAGACGGTCGAGCTCGTCCAGCTCGGCCTTGCCCAGGGCGTCGGGCTTCTCCAGCAACAAGGTGATTCGCCGGCTGACAGCGGTCAGCGGTTCTTCATCCGTGAGCATGTCGTCCCAGCCGCCGCGGGCGATCCAGTAGTACACGATCCGGACGTTGGGCAGGCCGAGCTGCGCCTGGATTTCCTTCGGTTTGGTGCGGCGAAGGAACAGGCGTTTTGCGGCTTCTTTTACTTCGATGGCGTATGGCATGTGCCGCATTCTATGCGGCGAAAACGCTGGGAACGCGTTGATAAAATCCTAGTTATTCCTATTTTTCGATTTTAGAAATAGCTCAAAACGGTATCGATTGTTGAGGCATTTTTTGGTGCCTATCGTGGCGGCATCTGATCACCGACGAGCCACTTTCAGCCCATGCCCCGCTCCCTTGTTTCGTACTGGAAACGTGTTGCCACCAGCGGCCCGACCGCCGATGGCCGCGAGATCACGCCGCAGGAGCTGCGCGAGATCGCCGAGACCTACAAACCATCGCGCTATACCGCGGTGATCTGGGCCGAGCATGAGCGCTGCTGGGGTTCGCACGGCACCGTTTTCGCGGTGCGCCTGGTCGAGGATGACCCGGAGCTGGAAGAAGGTCAGGTCGCCCTCGAGGCCCAGCTGAAGCCCAACGACAAGCTGCTGCACCTCAACGACAGCGGCGAAAAGCTGTTCACCAGCATCGAGATCTATCCGAACTTCGCCAACACCGGCAAGGCATACCTCACCGGCCTGGCCGTCACCGACGAGCCGGCAAGCCTGGGCACCCAGGAGCTGTATTTCTCCCGCCGAACCAACAAGGCGACCTATTACGCAGCGTCCGTAGAGCTGGGTCAGCTGCGCGACGAAGAACCGGTCAGCACCGAAACCAATCGGCTGATCACCGCACTGACCAACCTTTTCAAGCGCTTCGCCGCCGTGGCGCCCACCGAAACCCCGCAAACCCCAACCGAGAGCACCCCACCAATGGATGAAGCCACCGCGAAAGCGTTGAAGGCCTTGCTCGAGCAGCTGTTGCTGGTCGCCGCCGGCATTCAGACCGTGATCGAGCCCGTCGCTGAAGAAGTCGACGAAACCGAGAGCGAAGAACAGGTCGATGCCGTCGAATCCGCCGTCACCGAAATCGTCGAGCAGGCCGAGGCCGACCGCGAGTTCAGCCGTCGCCGTAAGGCCAATAAGGGCCTCGAGGCGCGGCTGGCTGGCATCGAGAAACAGTTCAGCGCGCTGCTGAACACCACCCAGGGCCGCCAGGTACCGCGCACCACGGGTGCTGCCACTCCTGCCAAGAAGAAGGTGCTCTGACATGGCTCAGCCACTTAGCCCGAACGCCGTCGAGCGTTATGCCCAGCTACAGGCCGACATGGCCGAGAGCTATGGCGTAGCCGATGCCAGCAAGCAGTTCTCCGTTGAGCCCAGCATTGCCCAGGATCTGAACGACGCCATCACCGCCCGCGCTGACTTCCTGGAGCGCATCAACGTGGTGCCGGTCAGCGAGATCAAGGGCGAGAAGGTGTTTATCGGTGTGAACGGCCCGGTAACTGGCCGTACCGACGTCAAGACGAAAGATCGTGTTGCTCGTGATGTGTCGGCGCTCGATAGCACCAAATACGAGCTGCAGGACACTCATTCGGACGTGGGCCTGCCCTACGCCAAGATCGACGCCTGGGCCAAGTTTCCCGACTTTGCCGACCGTTACTCGGCCGCTGTGCAGAAGCGCATCGCCCAAGATCGGATCATCATCGGCTTTCACGGCACCCATGCCGCCGCGGATACTGATCCGGTTGCCTATCCGAAGCTTCAGGACGTAAACAAGGGCTGGTTGCAGCAGGCTCGCGAGCAGATCCCGGCGCAGGTACTGCGCGAAGGCAAGGTGGCCGGCAAGATCACCATGGGGAAGGGTGGCGACTATGCCAACCTCGATGCCCTGGTGCACGACACCAAGCAGATGGTCGACGAGAAGCTGCGCGATGACGGCGACCTGATCACCATCATCGGTAGCGATCTGCTGGCCGCTGATAAGGCGAAGCTCTACACCAATCAAGCGGGCAAACCGACTGAGAAAGAGCGCATTGAAAACGCCCAGGTGATCGCTACCTACGGCGGCCTGCCGGCTTTCACCGTGCCGAACTTCCCGGTCAATGCCGTGCTGGTCTCCAGCTGGGACAACCTGTCGATCTACTTCCAGGACAGCAGCTGGCGTAAGCAGACCATCGACAACCCGCGCCGCTCCCGCGTCGAAGATTTCAACAGCCGTAACGAAGGCTACGTGATCGAGCAGCTGGAGAAATTCGCGCTGACCGAGAACGTCGAGATCCTGGAGGACGCGGAGTGAGCCTCGCCCTGCGCCACAAGCGCAACGTGCTCGCCGGCGGCGTTGCCGCCAGCGCGGCACCTCTCGCCGAGCCCTACACCGCCGCCAACGCCCTGAGCAGCCCGGCCAACGCGCAGAAGCACCTCAAGCTGATGGAGGCCTCGCTGGCCGCCGATCTGGAGCGAATCAGCCAGATCGACAGCCGCGAGCAGCGTCAGCAGCTCAAGCGCGACGAGCTGCTGCCCAAGTACCTGGAGTATGTGCAGCGCTACCGCGACAGCGGCCTGAACTACGCCAACCCGGTGCTGGTGTACGTGCTGGTGTGGCTGTTCGACACCGCCCAGTTCGAGCAGGGCCTGGAGCTTGCCACCTTCGCCATGGAACAGGGCCAGGCACTGCCGGCGCGCTTCAATCGCAACATCCAGACCTTCGTGGCGGATGAGGTGATCGAGTGGGCCGAGGCTGAGTACAAGGCCAAGCGATCGCCCGAGCCCTACGTTTCCAACTTGCTGCCCCTGGTGGACGGCGAGTGGCAGCTGTTCGAGCGCATCCCGGCCCGCTACCACAAGGTGCTCGGCATCCTGGCCATGGATGAGAAGGACTGGGCCAAGGCCATTGCCCACTTTGAGCGCGCCACTGCGCTGTATGCCGAGATCGGCGTGAACACCCGCCTGGATGGTGCCCGTAAGGCGCTGCGCAAGCAGCAGGCCGAAGGCACTTCCGAGTAACCGTCTACCCACCCCCAGCGGGGCCTGTCGAGGTGTATCGGCTGCGTGCAGCCCGTTACCACCGAAGGCAGTGACCCCGCCCTATTCGAGTGGCCAGCAATGAGCTTTTCCGGCAAACCCACCAACCTGGTGGAACAGGCGATCAAGAATGACGGCTTCTGGCCGGATCTCTCCGTTGCCGAGTTCCAGAAGGGCTACCGCCTGCCGGCGGAGTTTCTGGAGGAATTGCTGGCCGATGGTTTGGCCTGCGCTATGGGCGAGGTCAACAGCGACCTGGCCAAGCGCAAAACCCAGTGGAAGGCCGCCGGCATCACCAACGTGGCCTCGGCCGATCCCATGGTGCTGCCCGAGCGCACCCACATGGCGGCCACCTACAAGCGCGCCGTTTACTGCCGCGCCAAGGCCAACCTGTTGCCGCAGTTCGCCACGGTGAACCGCCGCGCCGAGGCCGCCAACGTCGCTAAGGAAAGCCCCGAGACCCGCGAGCAGTTCCTGGCCTTTTCTCAGCAGGCTGTGCGCTCGATCCAGGGCCGCGGCCGCATCACGGCGGCCCTGCTGTGAACAAGCTGCGCGCCCTGACCACTTTTCTCCTGGAACGCCAGCTGGTGCCCTCCGAGCAGTTGGACAGCTGGGCCGAGCAGGTGACCCTGGATCTGGTCTGGAAAGACGACCTGCAGGGCCTGCACCTGGGCGATATGCGCTATCGCGCCGTGGTGGTGCTCGAGCGCTTCGCCGATCACCCGGGCCGGCTGATGGCTCTGATCGGCAGCTGGCTGGAGAACCACGACGAAGGCCGCGCTGACCACGCGCTGCCGGCGCCGACGTTCGACATCGAGCAGATGGACAACGACCTGGCCGACGTGGAGCTGTCCCTGGAGTTCGTCGAACCGCAGTATCTGGCCGAGGACGAAGCCGGCGAGATCGAGGCGTTCGGCAAGCGCTGGGCGTTCGTGCCGTTCGACCTGTGGGTGGCCGAGCGTGGCGAGGTATCGGCATGAGCCGCAACACCTTCGACTTTCGCATGGACGGCATGCTGGACGTGAACACCCAGCTGGCCCTCCTGGAGCTGACGCCCAAGCTTCGCCGGCGCCTGCTGAACACCGTCAGTAAGCGCGTGCGCTCGATGAGCAATCAGCGCGTGCGCAAGCAGACCAACCTGGACGGCTCGGCCTACGAGCCCGCCAAGGGCAAGCGCAAGGGCCGCCGCAAGATGCTTAGCGGCCTGATCAAGAGCAAGTACCTAAACGTCGTCCAGCTTTCGGACGAACAGGCGACCCTCGGCTGGAAAAACGGCCTGCAGGGCTGGATCGCCGACCAGCACCACCACGGCCGCACCGAGCGCATGACCGCCGCCATGGCCCGCAAAGCCAATCCGGTGAACGTCGACGCACCGAGCACCGACGAGCAGGCCAAGCGCCTGCGCCGCCTGGGCTTCCGGATCCGCCTGCCCCGCGTGAACAAGCAAGGCAAGACCCGCTGGCAGCGCGCCTCGGTGAACTGGATCAAGGAGCACGTGCGCTTCGGCCAGGCCGGGCTGCTGATCCGCGCCCTGAAGGGCGACAAGCCAGGCCCGACCAGCTGGGACATCAAGCTGCCAAAGCGCGACTTCCTGGGCGCATCGCCCAGCGAGGTCTCGCACCTGGTGCAACTGGTGCTGCAGCAAACCCTCAACTCTCCCCGCTAACGAGGCACCCACATGGCACTCGGTAAAGTCAGCGTCAACAATCTCAACCTCGGCCAGGGTGCCGTGACCGAGATCGAGCGCTATTTCCTCTACATCGGCCCGGCCGCAAAGAACGTCGGCAAGCTGATCCCCTTGAACACCCAGAGCGACCTGGACGGCGAGCTGGGCGTGCCGGCGAGCGATCTGAAAGCCCAGATCGCAGCCGCTCGCCAGAACGGCGGCGACCGCTGGGCCTGCCTGGCCGCCCCGATCTCCGGTGACATGACCTGGCAGGACGCCCTCGAGCACTCCCAGCAGCAGGGCTATTCCGTCGAGGCGGTGGTGATCACCGTGCCTGTCGACGCCGGTGCCGAGCTGGAGGCCATGCACGGCGCGGCCATCGAGCTGAACAACATCTACGGCCGCCGGACTTTCGTCATGGCCTGCACCGCGGGTATCGACGCGACCCAGGACTGGCCCACCTACCTGGAACAGCAACGTGCGATCACTAAGGACATTGCCGCGCCTCGCGTGCTGGTGGTGCCGCAGCTGCACGGCAACGACCTGGGCGTGCTGGGCGGCCGCCTGGCGAATGCGGCCGTGAGCATCGCCGACAGCCCCATGCGCGTCGCCTCCGGCGCCGTGATCGGCCTTGGCCCCAAGCCGAAGGACAAAGACGGCGTACCGCTGCCCGACGCCTACCTGGCCGAGCTGGACAAGGCGCGCTTCTCGGTACCGCAAACCTATCCGGACTACCCGGGCGTGTTCTGGGCCGACGGCAACATGCTCGACGCCCCGGGCAGCGACTTCCAGGTGGTCGAGTACCTGCGCATCGCCGACAAGGCCGCCCGCCGCGTGCGCGTGCTTTTGATCCAGCGCGTTGCCGATCGCCGCCTGAACAACACCCCCAACAGCATGGCCGCCAACACCAGCGCCCTGATGGCCCCTTTGCGCGCCATGGCCAAGTCGGTGCTGTTCGCCGGCCAGCAGTTCCCCGGCGACATCAAGACCCCGGTCGACGGCGACATCCAGTTGGTGTGGATGAGCAAGACCAAGGTCGAGGCGTACCTGAAGCTGCGCCCGCACAACTGCCCCAAAGACCTGACCGCGAACATCGCGCTCGACCTTTCCAACGACGAATCGGAGTAAGCCCGCATGGCACGTATCAGCGGCAAAAACTTCGACGTGAACATTGGCGACCTGCTGGTTCACGTCGAGACCGCCACCCTGGACATCACCGATAACTCGGCCGTCGCCCAGGACAAGGGCGTACCCAATGGCCACGTCGACGGCGACGTGAGCGCATCCGGCGAGCTGGAGCTGGATACCAGCAACTTCACTCTGCTGATCGAGGCCGCGCGCCGTTCGGGCAGCTTCCGCGCTCTGGAGCCGTTCGACAGCGTGTTCTTCGCCAAGGCCGGGGACGAGGAGCTGCGCGTGGAGGCCTTCGGGCTGAAGCTAAAGGTGTCCAGCCTGCTGAACATCGACAGCAAGGGCGGCGAGAAGACCAAGCACAAGGTGCCGTTCGACGTTACCTCGCCGGACTTCATCCGCATCAACGGCGTGCCGTACCTCGACGCAACCGAGATCGAGGGCCTGCGCTGATGACCTGCCCGTTCGACCGCGCCCAGGCCCTGGAGCAGCGTCAGCGTGACCAGGCCATCGCCGCCCAGCTGGCCCGGCCGCGTTCAACGGGCCCCAGCCTGACCCACTGCCAGGACTGCGATCGGGAGATTCCGCCGGCGCGCCAAGCGCTGGGCGGCATGACCCGCTGCGTGCCATGCCAGACCACTTTCGAAAAAGGGGCTCATCGATGAGCGCAAACCAGGTTGCCCAGGACACCGCGCTCGCCATTGCGAAAGCATCGCCTGCCCTGGGCGTTGCCGCCACCGGCGCGACCGGTGCTATCGATTGGTCGGCGGTGGCCTACGGGCTGACCGCGCTCTACATGCTGCTGCAGATCGTTCTGCTGGTTCCGAAGTACCGGCAGATGCTGCGCGAGTGGAAGCCTAAGCCATGAACCTGCGCGCTAAAGTTGCCACCAGCGCCGTGGCGCTGCTGATCGGCAGCGGCGCCCTGAACATGTTCAGCCCCCAGCTGCAGGCGTTCCTGGGCATGTGGGAAGGCGAAGGCCAGAACGTGGTCTATGCCGATCGCCTGGCCGGTGGCCTGCCGACCGTGTGCAAGGGCATCACCCGTCATACCAGCCCGCATCCGGTTGTGGTCGGCGACTTCTGGTCGGACGAGCGCTGCGCCGAGGTCGAGCGCCTGGTGGTCGAGCACGATCAGCTGCGCCTGGCGGACTGCCTGACCAACCCGGCGATCAGCCAGAACACTTTCGACGCCCTGAGCAGCCACGCCCATAACTTCGGCGTGCCCACCACCTGCGCAAGCCGGGCTGTGGGCCTGATCAACGACGGCGATATCGCCGCCGGCTGCAAGGCGCTCGCCTGGGCCCCTGGCGGCAAACCGGTATGGGCCTACGTGAAGGACGCCCAGGGCAAGCCTGTTTTCGTGCGTGGCCTGCACCGCCGGCGCCTGGCCGAGGCTGACTGGTGCGCCCGATGACTGGCTTTGCGCGCTACCTGGTCGCCGTCCTGGTGCTGGCTCTGCTGGCAGTGCTGTGGCGTCTCGACAGCGTGTCGGCCGACCGCGACACGGCGGTGGCCACCGCCAAAACCCAGACCGCCGCAGTGGATTCGCTGCGCGAAACGCTGCGCCTCGGCCGCGAGCTGCTGACCGAGCTCGAGCAGCTCGACACCACCAACACCCAGGAACTGAACGATGCGCTCGATGAGAACAAGCAGCTGCGCGCTGATGTTGCTGCTGGCCGTCAGCGGCTGCGCCTTGCAGCCACCTGCGCCGCCCCCGCCACTGTGCATGCCGATCCCGGCGCCGCCGGCGTGGCTGATGCAGGAGCCCCCGAACTCACAGCAGACGCTCGACAGGATTATTTCACCCTCCGCGACCAGCTCGCCCTGACCCGGCAAATGCTGATCGGCCTGCAGGCGTACGTGCGCAACGTACTCCCGCGGCAACCCAATCCACTTTGACCCAAGGATCTGACCATGACTGCCAGCCGCACCATCGATCTCGAGATCGGCGAAACCGAGTTCAGCTTCAACCTGACCGCCCAGGACGTGACCAAGTACTTCAACGCCATGACCCCGACCAACAAGGTCGCGCCGGCGCACAACCTGCTGACCTGCACCGTCAAGCAGGAGCAGAAAGCCGCACTGAAGGAGCTGCTGGCCAATCCGCTGATGACGATGCAGATCGCCGGCGCGCTGCTCGAGGAGTACGGCCCGGACGTTGAAGTGACCGTAAAAAAGCGCTCGCCCACGCCGAACGACTGACCGAGGACGGTCTGGGCCAGCTGCTGGCACTGGCCGGCCGCTGGATGCCCGGTATCGAGCCCACAGCCGAGGTGCTGGGAACCGCCAAGTGGCTCGAGGACGAGCACTGGCGGCGGATGGAAATTGCGATAGCCAACGGCATCGCGCACGCACTGAACGGATAGGAACTGATGGCCGATCGCAGCGCCCGTCTGAACTTCATCATGCGCCTGAACGAGCAGGTAACCGCGCCGCTCGCCAAGGTGAAGATGAAGTTCTCCGATCTCGCCGACCAAAGCGAGAAGTACATCAAGCAGTCGGGCATTGGCCTGGCCGCGATGGTGGGCGCCGGCGTGGCCATCAACAAAGCGATGGAGCCCGCCCTGGAGCAGAACCGCGCCCTGGGCGAGGTGCGTAGCCTGGGCGTTGCCGAGGACGCCCTGGACGCGCTGAACCGCAAGTCACTGGCCTTTTCCGTCGCCTACGGCGCCAATGCCCGGGACTTCGTGGCCTCGGCCTACAGCATCGAGGGTGCGATAAAGGGGCTGACCGGCACCCAGCTGGCGACTTTTACGAACGCGAGCAATGTGCTGGCCAAGGCCACCAAGGCCGACGCCGACACCATGGGTGCCTACGTCGGCACCATGTACAACCTGTTCAAGGGCCAGGCCGATGCCATGGGCAAAGGCGCCTGGGTCGAGAACCTGGCCGGCCAGACGGCTACGGCCGTGCAGCTGTTCCGCACCAGTGGCGACCAGATCGGCGAAGCCTTCAAGGCCGCCGGCGGCCTGGCCAGCACCGCGGGTGTGAGCCTGGCCGAGCAGATGGCCGTGCTCGGCACGCTCGGCAGCACCATGGAAGGCGGCGAGGCCGGCGGACTGTACAAGGCCTTTTTCGAGAACATCACCGGCGCCTCCGAAAAGCTGGGCATGAGCTTTACCGACCAGCAGGGCCGGCTGCTGCCGATGCTCGGCATCCTAGAGAAACTGCAGGGCCGCTTCGGCGATCTGTCGATCGAGGCCAACGGTAAGAAACTACGCGACGCCTTCGGCGGCGAGGCGGCACGCCTGATCACCACCCTGATGGGCGACACCGGGCGCCTGGCCAACGGCATCGACCAGTTGGGCCGCGTGCGCGGCCTCGAGCAGGCACAGAAGATGGCCAAGGCCATGGTCGACCCGTGGCAGCAGTTCGGCGCGGCCGTGCAGGCGCTGCGCGTGGCGTTCGGCCAGGTGCTGATCCCGATCCTGGCCCCGCTAATGACCTGGCTAACCGATATCGCCGGCACCCTGATGCGCTGGACGCAGATGTTCCCCAACCTGGCCCGGGTGATCGGCATCCTGGCCCTGGCGATCACGGGCGTGATTGCCCTGGTGTCGACCATGACCATGGTGGTGGGCCTGTCGAAGCTGGCCTGGCTGGGCCTGAACGTCGTGGCCTGGCGCAGCATCGGCGCTTTCCTGCTGCATACGCTCTACATCGGCCTGTTCGTCAGTGGCCTGATCCTGATGGCCACGTGGATGGGCATCGTGAAAACCGCCTCGCTGTTGTGGCAGGGCGCGCTGTGGTTGGTCAATGCCGCGCTGCTGGCCAACCCCATCGTGTGGGTGGTGCTCGGCGTGGTCGCCCTGGGAGCCGCGCTGGTGGCGGCTGTCGTGTACTGGGACGAGATCGTTGCCGCCATCACCAACACCGAGGCCTTCAAGTGGGTGTCCGACCAGTTGGCCGCACTCAGCGCCTGGTTCGACAGCATGGGCGGCTGGGGCGGCATGGCCCAGGCCGCCTGGGACGGCATCGTGGGGATCTTCCACAAGGCCATCAACGGGCTGATCGAGCTGCTGAACAAGATCCCAGGCGTGAACATCGAGGCCAGCGTGGGCGCGATGCCCGATATGCCTGGTGGTGACGCCGCCACCCTGCAGGCAGAGCGCGCCCGCAAGGCGCAGCAGGCCATCAACGATGCAATCCCCAGCCTTTCCCCACAACGCGCCAATGCGGTGCCGCCTGGTGGATTGCTGACCAGCATCCAGAACACCAGTAACCAGAACCGCGGTACCCACGTCGAGAAAGTGGAGATCCACACAGGCAAGGCGATCAGCCCGCTGGAGATCGAGAACATGCTGCAGATGGCCGCCGGATGAGCTTCTACATCGATCTGCTGATCACCGACAACGACCTGGACCTGGACCCGTCACGCCAGCCCGTGCTGGTGGACGACCGTTCCAGCATCGCCCAGGACATCGCCCACATGATCCGCGAGAGCGGTCTGCTGGTGACGCTGGTGGCCGAGCGCGATCGCCTTCGCCAGCGCGATTGCATCCAGCAGCTCGAGCTGCTGGTGGAGGCCGACGAACGCCTGGTACCGGGCACGGCGCAGATCCGCGAGCAGGCTGCCGGAATCTACCTGGTGACCGCTCGCACCATTGAATTCGGAGACATTGAGGTGACCCTGTGACCGTGGATTTCAAGCAGGCGCTCAACGATGCCGGCATTCCAACCACCGAGGCCGCGCTACGCCAAGCCTGGGAAAATGAGGTAACCGACCAGGGCAGCGCGCTGAGCAACACCAGCGCCTATTCGCCGTTCTGGCGGATCATCACCGCCCTGGTGACCAAGCCGGTGCTGTGGATCCTGGAGTTCGTCGCCGGCACGGTGCTGCCCAACTTCTTTGTGAAAACCGCCACTGGCACCTGGTTAGACATGTTGGCCTGGGCGGTGAACGTCGAGCGCAAAGGCTCGACACGCGCCCAGGGCAATCTGCTGTTCACCCGAATCGCCGCCGGCGGCGCCCTCGAGGTACCGGCCGGGACGGTGGTGCAGTCGCCGGCGATCAATGGGCACGTGTACCAGCTGGTCACCACCGTGGCCGGCGTCTTCAGCGATGGCGTGATGCAGCTCGAGATCCCGGCCGAGGCGATCGACACAGGCAGCGGCTACAACCTGGCTCCGGGTTACTACGCGATTCTGCCCGTGCCCGTACCCGGCATTGCCCAGGTGGTGAACGCTGACGCCTGGCTGACCGCACCTGGTGCAGACGCCGAGCCTGACGACGAGCTGCGCCTGCGCGTGCGTAACCAGTTCTCCGCGGTGAACCAGTGGCACACCGACGCGGTGTACCGCGCCATGATTTCGGCCTTCCCGGGCGTCAGCCCCGAGGGCGTCTACTTCGAGCACGGTGCCCCACGTGGCCCGGGCAGCGCAAACGCCTACGTGCTGTTCGATGCGGACGTGCCGGCCTCTGCGTTCCTGGAACAGATCAACACCCACATCCGTGACCAGGGCAACCACGGCCACGGCGACGACCTGGTGGTGATGGTGATGCCCGAGACCCTGCACGCCCTTGAGGTCGAGCTGTGGCCCCACTCGACGCTCACCACCGCGCAGCGCGAAAAGCTGCGCGAGGACGTGGCCATGTTCATTCGGGCGGCTTTCCGTGAAAGCACTCAGGTCGATTACAAACCCACGCGCACGCTTCCGCAGTCGCGGTTCTCGTTCAGTCGATTGGTGGAGGAACTACACGCCCAGTTCGCCGGCATCGAGTCGATGCGCTTCGCGAACACCGACATCGTGTCGGAGCTGAGCATTCCGAGGATTCAGAGCTTGGAGGTGATACGGCGTGCATGACGCAGGGAAAAAGGAAAGGCGGCGACCGACGAGCACCTGGGGAGGAGCGACGGTTCAGCCAGCCGCCACGGGGTGCGACCCCCGCGAAATAGTGAAGTTCCCGAACGGGGGTAATGAATGATCAGGTTGAAACTGCCTTTCTGGCTGGACGGGATCCAGCTCACAAAGCTGACAGCCGCGGCGCAGAGCTGGTGGGAAAGGGTCGAGGGCTGGCTGCGCTGGCCCTTGCTGCAGATGGATCCTGACACCTGCCACCTGACCGTGCTCGATCTGTTGGCCTGGCAGCGGGATATCACCCGCTTCAAGGACGAGCCCGAAGCGCTGTATCGCCTGCGCGTGAAGCACGCATTCATCAATGCCGTGGACGCCGGCAGTACCGCCGGCATGAAGCGGATCCTGCAGCGCCTGGGCGTGGGGTATGTCGAGATCGAGGAACGCCACCCCGACCGCGACTGGGACGTGGTGCTGCTACAGCTGGGCAACTCCCAGCTGGCCGAAAACCCCGAGCTGCTGCGCGTGCTGGTTCAGCAGTACGGCCGCACCTGCCGGCGCTATGACTTTGTGACCGTTACGCCATTTGCTCTGCGCCTACACGCAGTCGACTTCAACGATGACCAGCAGACGCTGGTTGCCAGCCTTTAGGAGCCCGTCATGGGAGCCAGATTTACCCTTGCCGGTGAAAACCTAATCGCGCAGAAACAGGCCGCAAAGCAAACCCTCATCGCGTCTCGCTTCATCCTGGCCAATGTGCCAGGCCTCAACGTGACGGGCCCTGTCGATCGCGCTGCTGGAAAGCCTGCCGCTGCGCAGATTGCGGGCACCTACCCGGTTACCCAGGCCGGCTATGTGAACCCGAGTCAGGTGGTTTATAGCCTGATGCTGGGCAGCGATATCGGCGACTTCGACTGGAACTGGATCGGCCTGGAGAGCGCCGAGGGCGTTCTGCTGATGGTGGCGTATGTGCCGCTGCAGCAGAAGCGCCGCAACATTCCGCCACAGCAGTTGGGCAACAATGTCACCCGCAACTTCCTGCTGAAGTTCGACGGCGCCCAGGAGCTGACCGGGGTAACGATCGACGCCAGCACCTGGCAGCATGACTTCACCGTGCGCCTGGCCGGTATCGACGAGCGCGAGCGCCTGGCCAATCGCGACGTGTTCGGCCGGGCCTGTTTCTTTGGCAGCGCCCTGCAGCTGGAGAAAGTCGGGTCGGCGTATCAGCTCAAGCCTGGCACCGCCTATGTAGAAGGCGTGCGTCTGCAGGGCGCGGTGCCGCTGCCGGCGGTACCGCCAGCACTGCCGACGACTGCCTGGCTGGACGTGGCGCTGCAGCGCGAGCTGAGCGACGTGGTGGCCAGCTGGAGCGTGGTGTGGGGCGCCGGGAAAGTGGATTACCTGGATAGCGCCGGCGTGCAGCACTACTGCGTGCCGATCGCTGACCTGGTGAACATCAATACCATTACCGACCGGCGCCCGGTCGAGAACATCGCGGGGCCTCTGGTAGCGCACTTCGCCGCCCGTGTGGGCGATTACGCCCAGTTGCGTGCTCGAGCCACAACCAAGGATGACGTGGGACTGGGCAATCTGCCCAACGCCAAGAGCGACGACGAGAACACCGACAGCAGCCTGATCCTGGCCACCACCAAAGCAGTGAAAGCGGCAACGGCGATCCTCTGGACTGCGATCGCCAACATCGTGTCGGGCGCCACTACCGTGGGTAAGGCTGCGAAGTTGGACACGCCTCGGACTTTCAACCTGACCGGCGACATCACCGGCAATACCAGCTTCGATGGATCTGCTGACGTCACCTTTGAAGTGAGTGCTCTGCAGGCTCAGAAACTGAAAATCCCGCGCCTCATCAACGGTGTCCCCTTCGATGGTACCGGCGACATCGTTATTGACGGTTCGCCACCTGGCAGCGTTGTAGCTTTCGCAGTGAATACCCCACCAGCTGGCTGGCTGAAGGCCAATGGTGCGGCCGTGTCGCGTACTACTTACGCGAGACTCTTCGCAGCGATCGGAGCCACATTTGGCCCAGGCGATGGCAGCACTACTTTCAATCTGCCAGACCTGCGCGGTGAGTTCATTCGCGGCTGGAGCGATGGCCGCACGGATCTGGACGGCGGGCGCTTGTTCGGCAGCAGCCAGGATCAACTTCTTCAGGGCCACACGCACAGCGGCAATACCACCTTGTCGTTCCTGCGTGCAGGCGCTGGTGGCATCGGTGGCCCGGCTGCAGCTGCATTGACCAGTCTGGGTGGAGACTCCACCAGCGGCGCCTTGTCCGGTGAAACACGCCCCCACAACGTCGCCTTGCTCGCCTGTATCCGCTATTGAGGTCACCACATGGCATCTACCGCTCCTGTCATCTATCACTACCACGGCCAGACCGGCGAATTGCTGGGCACAGGCTATGCAGATCCGGATCCGATGAGTCCTGGCAACTGGCTGATCCCGGCACTGGCGACCTTGGCAAAGCCCCCGGTACCGGCCCAAGGGTCGGTGGCTTGCTGCCTCGAGCACACCCGCTGGAAACTGCTCGAGGACAACCGCGGCACGATCTACAGCACCGACTCCGGCCAACCTCAAGAGCACGCTGAACTTGGGCCGTTACCTGAAGGCTTCACCACTCAGCCGCGGCCAAGCCTCTATCACACATGGCAGGGGGGGACCTGGACCTTTGACGAAGAGTCGGCCCGTACCGCGTTCATCAGCGCGGCCGTGATCGAGCGCAACCGTCTGCAGGCTGAAGCCACTGCACGCATCGCACCGCTTCAGGATGCCGCCGACCTCGAGGACGCCACCGAGGCCGAGCGCGTCGAGCTGGATGCGTGGAAGCGCTACCGCATCGCCCTGAACCGCGTGTCACTGCAAGACAGCTACCCGAAAGCCATTCAGTGGCCGAGCAGCCCGGCATGACCTGGGCCCCCATTACCATGCGCTGGCCAGCCCAGGCGACCCAGTGGATGGGCGACCTCGAGGCGGCGCAGTCTGTCGCCGGCGGCGAGCTGGCCACCACCGCCACCCGCCTGGCGGGGCTCGCCAACGTGGTCACCACCAACCCGGGGCCGGTGGGCCAGGCCGCCCAGGGCGTGATCGCCGCCGGCCGCGGTGCGCTCGCCAACCAGATGGACGAGCCGCCGGCGTGCCTGGCGGTGACGCCGTTCCAATCGGGTATTGGCCAGGGCCGCGGGCACCAGCGCTACCTGTCGGCGCCGAACCTGGTGCAGCTGCTGGCCAGCAAACTGGCCGCTGCGCCGGCGCCGATCGCTGAGCTGTACGCGCTGCCGATCCTGTTCCTGGCCACACGCTACGACCGCTTTGCCGAGAGCCTGGCCCGCTTCAATGCGCTGATGCCGGTACCGGACCTGGTGCGCGCCGAGCGCCGTGCCCGGCACCTGGCACAGCTCGAGGCGGAAAAGTGGGTGATGCCCAAGGCCGATCCCCTGCCGCGCTGGCAGTCGCTGCCCCTGGAGCGCTGCACCATCACCAAGGCGGCACGCCAGTCCATGGCCGGCCAGCTGGCCGTGCTTGAGAGCTACGCGGCCGACAGCTCGCCCATGGCCGACCTGGCGGCGCTGGCTGCTCGCAAGTCGGCGCAGCAGCAGGGCCGTAACCAGCAACTGGCCGACCTGCAGGCGTTGCTCGAGGGCGGCACGCCTGACGACACCATGCGCGCCCGACTGCTGGGGCCCGGCAACCCGGCGCAGTTACGCGCCGAGCTGCTGCAGCTCGATCCGCCCGGGCATGAGTGGGTGCTGTGCGCCGGCGTCGTCCTGGTGGGCTCCCGCCAGGGCCTGAGTTTCGTTCAGGAGCTTGTCGGCCTATGACGCTACTGCTCGATGGTCAAAAGGTGCAGGGCAAGTCGCTGAAGGTGACCGCCAACCTGCGCATCGAGTCTGCCGATATGTCCGGCCAGACCAGCAACACCGCGGCGGCGCACAAGGGCTTCAAGCCCAAGACGCTGACCGTGGCGCTGATGATCACCTACCGCGAGCGCAGCCAGCTGACGGCGCTCATGCGCCTGGCCGAGGCCACCGGCGCCGGCGGGCAGCGCAAGACGTACCGCATCGTCAACGACACGGCCGAGGCCTTCGGCGTGCGCCAGGTCGAGTTCACCGAGGGCGTGAGCGCCCGGGAAGACGACAGCCTGCATGCCTGGCGTGTGCAGTTCACCCTGGCCGAGAAGCTGTCGAACTCCGAGCGCGTGGAGACCCGCCGGCCGGGTAACCCGGTCAAGCAGCAATCCGCCCCGGGTCAGGCCGTAACCGGCGCCGCCGGCGAGGGTGAACAGCCGGGCGAACTGACCGGCTTCGAACGCGTGCTGAAGCGCCTGGACGAGGCCCTGGAATGAAGCTGCACAAGGTGCTGACCGTTGCCGGCAAGCCGTACCCGCTGAACAAAGACGAGGTGCGGCTGGATCTGCGCAGCCCGGGCCGGGCGACCTTCACCATCACCGCCACCGAGCCGGTGCGCGGCCTGGTGACGCTCGATCTCGGCTACGACCAGAGTCCGCTGAAGCGCCATTTCATCGGCCACGTGGAGCGCTGCACGTCGTCGCACTCACAGCAGCAGGTGCTGTTCTGCCGCGAGCTGACCAGCGTGCTGGCCCTGCCGCTGCCCATGAACTTGCGGCACGTCGACCTGCACCAGGTGCTGGCCAACATCGGCGAGCGTACCGGCCTGCGGTTCCGGGTACCGGACCAGGCCTATGCCCGCGTGAAGGCGCCTTTCTTCTACAGCCTGGCCAACGGTTACCAGGCCCTGGATAGCCTGGCCCGAGTTTTTGATATCCCGGACTTCATGTGGCAGCAGCAGGGCGACGGCGAGGTGTACGTGGGCAGCTGGGCGCACAGCTACTGGGGCACCCGCAGCGCCCTGTCACTGCCGGCCGAGCTGTTCGACGGCTACCAGGGCAACCAAAGCGCGATGGTGGCGGCCCTGCCCGGGCTGCGACCAGGTGTATCAATCAACCAGAACGAGCGCATCACCTCGGTGACGCTCGTCGACACGCAGATGGCCATCCGATGGAAGACGCAATCCGCCGCGCTGTAGAGCGCCAATTTCCAGAGCTGACCGGTGGCTACCACCTGCCGCGGTTCGGCCGCGTGGTCGCGGTACCGGACGCGCCGGTGCAGCCCGGGCTGTGCGACGACTTCCGCCCGCGCTTCGCCGTCGACGTGGAAGTGCTGTTGCCCAATGGCGAACCCGATCCGGATCTGCCGATCCTGCAGAGCCTGCCGCTGCCGGTACCGAACGGCGGCCAGGAGGCCGGCATGTATGGCTTTCCTGAGGAAGGCACCGCGGTGGTGGTGTGCTTCGCCTACGGCCTGCCGAGCAAGCCATTCATCCAGCAGATCCTCGCCCAGGGTCTGAGCCTGCCGCGGGTACCGAAAGGCGACCAGGTGTGGCAGCACAGCGAGGCCTGTCAGCAGCGCGTCGACGCGGACGGCAACTGGCTACGCCAGACCGATGGGCGGATTGAGGACAAGGCGATCGAGCGGAAAGTGGAGGCCATGGACAACGCCGAGCAGTACGACAGCAGCTCGATAGAGATCCTGGATCACAGCACCGAGTCGGTGGGCGGCATCAAGAAGGTGGAAGCCCTGGGCGCGCTGAAGCTGCTATCGGGCGGCTCGGCCAGCCTGGCTGCAGTGGACGACCTGCACCAGGCTACTGGCCGCGACCTGAATCTGGTGGTGGGCCAGAAGCTGAACAGCGCAGTGGGCGGCGACATGCTCGAGCGCATCCAGGGCATACGGCGCAGCGTGGCGCCTAAGACCTGGCTGGGCTCTGAGTCGGTCAACGTGCTGCAGATCCTCTGCGACCTGCTCGACCTAGTGGAGCAGATGAACACCCAGTTGGCGACGCATACGCACGTGCCAGGGCCTGCGCCGAGCCCGAGAGATGCTGTGAGTTTCAATTCAAATGCCGCGAAGGCCGCAGATCTTCTAACCAAAACTCAAACTATCACTCTAAAGTAAAGAATTTGGAGTTGAGCTTTTGAATATTTATTTTTTGCTCAGCTGCATTGAAATACGCTTGATAAAATGAGAATTCCGCTCGTTTATGCTTGCGGCAAAGGGTTTCTATCACTCTGATAACTTTCATCTTTTCTTCATCAGGAGTCGCCATGCCAAACACCAACCCCTCAAGCGAGTCGAATTTATACTTAAGCATTCTTTTCGCAGGGTCTGAGAAGTCGAACAAGCTTGACTCTAATATAACTCTGTATTCTCTTTCACTATGCCAGTCTGCAAGTTTGGTCGTCACAGCCTCCTGCCTGCTCCGCCAGTAACTGTTTCGCCACTCATCTGACTCATTTACAAGATGATCACTGCAGTTACTTACCTTACCTGATTCATCTATATACCAAGAATCAAATAGAACCGGTGCAGAATGATTTCCAAAACTTCTGAAGAAGTCGACAGAAGTCAAAGCCTTATCATAGCTGACTTTCTGTAGTTTCATTCTCCTAAAGTCGTAGCCAGGGCCGCCAGTGCCATCAGATATCTGTTTGAAAAAATCTATCCCGGCACCATCTGCTAATGGTTCGGCCTTAAATTTAAGGCATATGGCACTGTGGTTTTGACCGTAAGTTCCCCAGATAGAAGCGTCTACGCAATCCTCCATGAAACATGCCACATACCAGTCAGGGTAGCTCAGGTATTCCAAGCTATTACAGAACTCCGATACAAATCCGGCTGTTAACTCATACCAACCTGCATTATTTGGTTTCTGATCCCAGACTTTGTATCTTCGTGTCAGATTTAGGCCAGATATTGCTCGGCTAGCGATGTCAGTACCTACAGTGAGTAGCTGTATTCCGTCCGCTTCACTACTTAAAGACTCGTGTAGATCCACAATATTTTTTGATGCCCCCAAAAAATCGACGCCCACCACATCGCTCAGCCATCCTTCCGGTATATAACCTTGACGCCTGAACTCAGCACCCACGCATATAAGTGCAAAGTTGTGTAGGGCACCGAGATGAACTTCAAGCTCCAGCCTTCTAATCTTTCGATCTGCTGCTAAAACCAAGACATGCTTTTTTACATGCTCATTCTGAATAAATTCAAGATATACCCTGTTTAGTAACTCTTGAAACTCAGAGCTTGCCTCTGCGCAGCAAACCCCTTTGGGGAAGTTATCAGCCGTGATAACACCATCAAGGTATTGCGAGGCGCGTTGAATTAGGCAAAATAAGTAGTGCTTTAGAAGATTCTTCCATACAACTTCATCACCGTGCCAATATAAATCCATTTTGCCCTCTAAAGGGTCATTTAATTGTTCTGGACTTGCAAAGTACATATAAAGCCCTTCTAGCTCGCCTTCTTCGTCTGCGTTTCCAAGTAGCCTTTTGACTGGTCGGAATCGGTATACGTAAGTTGGCGAATTTTCCATGGGCTTTATCTCTAGGTAATAAAAAGGCACCGTGCGGTGCCTTGTGAATTTTTAATTAAGCTACTGATAGTTCACGAAGAGCTGCTGTTGCTAAAAAGCCTGATCGAGATGCATACCTATGATCTTTTTTCACCGCGTCATCGATCCGCTGCAATAGGTTTTCTGGCAACGTCGCATTAAAGCGAACCGACTTACCGAGGTAGGGGGTGACGTCAAATTCCACGACAGCCCACACTCCGCCAGCGTAGTCTGGGTCAGCCAAGTGAATATCAATCTCCTGCGCTTGAGGCAAAGGATCACCATCAGCAACCAAGCCTTCAAAATGTAGCGCAAGGGCTTCATGAGCATTCTCCAGCGCCTCAGAAACGGTTGCGCCGGCAGTGAAGCAGCCAGGCACATCAGGTACGGTCACGCCGTAATCCGAATCAGGGTCTTTATGTAGAACCACCGGGAATTTCATTTTTCACTCCGAACGATCGAAAGTGAGGCTCTCGCCCCTTGTGTAACTCCGACCTCATTACTTGAGGCCGGCTTGTTTCAAAATGCTATGTACAGTGCCTTTCGGAAGATCGCTGTTCGGGTGTGGAACGGTGACCCTTCCTTTTTTTACTGGGTGCCTGAACTGGTGATGGCTACCCTTTACAGCAACTTCATACCAACCATCCTCTTTGATCTGGTCGATCACATCTTTGCTTCGCATTTTCGTCTCCAACCCACACCTATCGTCGCCTCCATGCGTAATTTAGTGTGTACCATACACACGGGGTGACCGCCACGCAAGCAATAAATACACACTATACACACCATCCATTCATCTTGTGCGTATTGACCAAGCCATGTGCCATCAATGTACTGTATGCGTATCCAGTAAATTGATTGTGCCGCGCTATGCCCACCGCCGAATTCATCTGCTCGCTAGACCCCTCGACCACTAAGCTGCCGCTGTTCTTGGACCGCGTGCCTGGAGGCTTTCCCAGCCCCGCCCAAGACTACCTGGAAGAGCGCATATCGCTCGACGAGCTGCTGGACATCAACCTGCCTCAAATCTTTCTTTCCCGGGCTCTGGGCCACAGCATGACCGGTGCCGGCATATTCGACGGCGACCTGATGGTGGTGAACAAGGCCAAGGAGGCCAAGAACGGGTCAGTCGTCATCGCCTGCCTCAACGGCGACCAGTTCGTGAAGCGTCTGGAGAAAGACGGGAACAACCTGGTGCTCACGTCGGAGAACCCCGACTACCCGCCGCGGTACGTGATGGAAGGCGACGAACTGCGGATCTGGGGCGTCGTCACCTATAGCATTCGCCGGCACTACTCCCATGCCTGAGCGCCGCTTTGCCCTGATCGACGCAGACTCGTTCTACGCGAACTGCCATCGAGTGTTCAGGCCAGACCTAATCAGAACGCCAATCGTCGTGCTCAGCAACAATGACGGCTGCGTCATCGCCCGCTCGGCCGAGGCCAAGCTGCACATTGAGATGGGCGACCCCTTCCACAAAGTGAGGCACCTGCTGCGCCGCCACGGCATCGTCGCTTTCAGCTCGAACTACGCCTTGTATGGGGACATGAGCCAGAGGGTGATGACCGTCATCGAAAGCCTGGTACCGAGCGCCGAGGTCTACAGCATCGACGAATCGTTTGCCGAGCTGACCGGCATAACCACCTCGCTCGAGAGGCTGGGCAAGGAGATCCGCGCCCAGGTACTGCAGTGCACCGGCATACCCACCGGCGTAGGCATCGGCCCGACGAAAACCATCGCAAAGCTGGCCAACCACTCAGCCAAGCGCTGGCGGGCACAGACTGGCGGGGTGGTGGATCTGTCCGACCCTGAGCGCCTGGCCAAGGTGCTGAAGGTCACCAAAGTGGGCAAGGTGTGGGGCGTCGGCAAGCGCCTGCAGGCCAAGCTGGAACCGCTGGGCATCATCACCGCGTGGGACCTCGCTCAGGCTGATGCCTGGAGCCTGCGCAAGAAGTTCAGCGTCGTGCTCGAGCGCACGGCCCGCGAGCTGAACGGCATCCCCTGCATGGAGCTCGAGGACGCTGCACCGCCGCGGCAAGAGATCTGCTGTAGCCGAATGTTCGGCATCCGCCTCGAGCAGCTGGCTCCGATCCGCGAAGCGGTGGCCACCTACACCACCAGGGCGGCAGAAAAGCTCAGGGCACAGGGTTCGGTTTGTGCGCAGCTGCGAGTGAGCATCCGCACCGGCATGTTCAACCCGAACGAGGCCAAATTCGCCAATGGAGTGGGCGTGAAACTGCCTTACCCCACCGACGACACCAGGCTGCTGATCAATGCTGCCATGCGGGCCCTGGAGGCCGCGTATCGGCCCGGCTTCGCCTACAGCAAAGCCGAGGTGCTGTTGCTCGACCTGTGCGCTCGCACCGAGCACACCCTAGACCTTTTCACCGAGCAACAGCCCCAATCGTCTGAGCGGGTCATGCAGGTGCTCGACAGCATCAATTCGAGGTGGGGACGCAGCACCATCCATCCAGGTGCAGTGCCTGTCGACCCTGACTGGAAGATGAAACAGCAGTTTCTCAGCCCCAACTACACAACCAGGCTCGCCGACCTGCCGAAGATCCCGTGCCGCTGAAAAATCCCCGCCAGGAAAAAAATCGATCTGAAAACGGACTTATCCCCCTCCCGCCGGCGGGCTTTGCATCAAAAAATTGTGCAAACCACGGTGGTGGTGAAAGAGGTGCTGCAGGCCAGCAGCGGCGCGGGGCTTGCGGGGGCGATAGGGTTTTCACGGTGTGAAAGGAATTGAAGCGCTGTGCAAGGTCACACGCTTCAGAGTGTCCACATAACGTCCACACCGCGAATCGTTATGCGTGCTCAATAACCGTTAATGTCCAGAAAAATCAGGGCCTTGGGTGGTTTTTCCATTGCCTACTGGCTTTCATCCTGGACTTGTAATCAGTAGGTCCCGGGTTCGACTCCTGGTGCCGGCACCATACAACACAAGGCCTCGCAGAAATGCGGGGCCTTGTCGTTTCTGAGTCCTGCATTTCCGCTCATCCTCATCCACACAATCACCCTATCGCGCCCGCTCCCCGAAACGACTACGCTACGCCTACAACCAAACGGAGCCACCATGGCAGACACCCCGCCCAGCGCCGGTTTGCGGCTGCCTGAAGACGCACCTCTGGTGCGCAAGATTGGCCATGAGCTCATTGAGTTTCTGCCGGTGGGTGTGTACCTGTGCAACGCTGCGGGGCACCTGACTACTTATAACCCCAAGGCGGCGGAGATCTGGGGGGAGGCGCCGGAGCTGGGCAAGGAGCCGATCAAGTACACCGGCGCCTATCGGCTGCGCAGCGAGAATGGCGCGCATATGCCGCTGGAGCAGTCGCCGCTGGCGGCGGTGCTGCTCAGCAAGAAGCCGATCACCAACATGCGCATGATCGTCGA
>JAAIGF010124210.1_pt1 | contig 34471 bp, 36 predicted proteins | sample 6487441 | NCBI WGS metagenome assembly JAAIGF01 (sample SAMN13974129, study PRJNA590717) | phyllosphere metagenome | biome: pepper field; feature: multiple bacterial spot infested pepper fields; material: pepper leaves; isolation source: leaves from pepper fields | host: Capsicum annuum ...
CATATGCACACCGTTGCCAGCACGCACGCCTACAGCACGCTGCATGACTATGTCGCCCAGGCGAAACAGAACGGCCTGAAGCTATTTGCCATTACCGACCACGGCCCCGATATGGCGGATGCGCCGCATCACTGGCATTTCATTAATATGCGTATCTGGCCGCGGGTTGTTGACGGCGTCGGCATCCTGCGCGGAATTGAAGCGAACATTAAGAATCAGCAGGGCGAGATCGACTGCAGCGGGCCGATGCTGGATGCCCTGGATCTGATCGTGGCGGGCTTTCACGAGCCGGTCTATACGCCGCGCGATAAAGCACACCATACCGAGGCGATGATCGCCGCGATGGCAGGCGGGCTGGTGCATATCATCAGCCATCCGGGCAACCCCAAATTCCCGGTGGATATTCGCGCCATTGCCGAAGCCGCAGCCCACTACAACGTGGCGCTGGAGATCAATAACTCCTCGTTTACCCATTCGCGTCCGGGCAGTGAACCTAACTGCCGCGCGATTGCGGAGGCGGTGCGTGACGCGGGCGGACAGCTGGCATTTGGCTCCGATTCCCATACCGCCTTTACGCTGGGGCATTTTGAGCACTGCCTGCGCATTACGCGCGAGGTGGATTTCCCTGAAGATCGGGTGTTAAATGTCACGCCGCGCCGCCTGCTCGATTTTCTGGAGCAGCGCAGCGGTAAACGGATCGCGGAATTACTGGATTTTTAATGTTGTAGTGAGGAATGCTGCCAGATGAATGAATTTTCTATGCTTTGCCGGGTGATCGGCTCCCTGTTTAACCGTCAGCCCCAGGATCCGCTGCTGATGCCGCTGTTTACGCTGCTGCGCGAAGGCAAAATGCAGGCACAGTGGCCGCTGGAGCAGGATGCGCTGCTGACGCGTCTGCAGCAGAGCAGCGATCCGCAGGCGCTGGCAGCGGATTACAACGCGCTGTTTGTCGGACAGGAGTGCAGCGTGCCGCCTTACGCGTCACAGTGGCCGGAAGGCGCGCCGGAAGCGGAGATCCGGGCGTTTCTCAGCGCGCGCGGCATGCCGCTCAGTGACGCGCCTGCCGATCACTTTGGCGTACTGCTGCTGGCGGCGTCGTGGCTGGAAGATCAGTCTGCAGAAGATGAATCAGACGCGCAGCGCGCGCTGTTTGAATCTTATCTGCTGCCGTGGTGCGGTGCGTTCCTCGGCAAAGTTGAAGCGCACGCCACCACGGCGTTTTATCGTACGCTGGCTGAGCTGAGCCGCGAGGCGATCCAGACGATGTATGATGAGCTGAGCGAAGACGATACGCCGCAGGCGTAATCGTTCCCCGCAGGGGGAGCGGCTGCCGGAGACGTTCGCTGCAGCTGCACAACAAGCAGTGACGTGCGGCTGAAGCCTGCAGACTCCGGCGGATGCAGGTTAAGCGAAGAGAGACTAACGCCGGCGCAGACGCGGAAAACGTGCGTGCATGCGCAGATTGCGCAGGTTGAGCACGGCAATGGCGGTGCCCAGCACCACCAGCGATGCGCCAAAGACTTTGAAACTGTTCATGCTGTCGCCCAGCACCGTCACGCCCATGATGACAGCCAGCACCGGCGTCAGCAGCGAATAGGGCATGATCAGATTAACATTATATTTTTTCAGCAGGGCGTACCACAGCGTATAGGCAACAATCGAAGAGGCGATAGCGCTGTAAAGAATGCCGAACCAGCCGTGCCAGCCCGCCGCCTGCAGGGCGCTGAACTGATTCGACTCTGTCAGCCATGAGGCAGCGCCAACCAGCGGCACGGCGAGGAATGAGATCCAGCCGGTCAGCGTCAGCGGACTAATAGGCGGCGACTTTTTGACAATCATGTTGCTGACCGCCCAGCCAAACGCGCTGCACAGCAGGATACAGAGTACCCACCAGGCAGGGATAGTCGGGCTGCCCGAGAGCACGGCCACGCCGCTCAGAGAGATAGCAATGCCGCACAGCTGCACCAGCCGCAGCTTCTCTTTCAGGATTGCCATCGCCAGCAGCATCGCAATGGGTGTGCCCAGCTGTACAACGATAGCCGCCGTACCGGCATCGGTATAGCGCATGCCGACAAACAGCAGCGAGAAATGCATAAAGCCAAAGGTAAACGCGAGGGTGATGAGCCACGGCAGCTGCGCGCGCGTGACACGGCAAAAGGGCACCAGGATCAGAGCGACCACGACAAAGCGCATCCACGTCAGAAACAGTGGCGGCAGCTCCAGAAGGCCCCATTTAACCGCCACGTTGTTAAACGCCCAGATTGAAACTACAAACAGAATCAGAAAAAAATGCCGTACGGCCACGCTGTTATCCTTCACAGAAAAATGAACTTACGCTTAATAATGGCATGAAGCCTGCCGCACAGGACACATCAACCTGGCGGTTTAGCACTCAACAGCAAAATCGCCACCTTATAATTACAACATACTATTATCTGAGCGCTATCCTGACATCCGCTTCTGCATAAGCATGTTGCGGAATAACATAAGACACGGCTGGCAATTGCTGTCACAGTTGAGCTTAACAGCGGACGCAGCAGAGGAGCATGCCGGCAATGACGGAGCGTTATACTTTACCCCTGGCATTAATACAGCTTGAAGTTCCGCCCCCGCAGGTGGTGGCGAAAATTGGCGAACAGCCTGCGTGGTTTATTGACGCGCTGCAGCTGCAGGCGGATGACTATATTATCGTGCGTCCGCACCGGGGTGACGCACTTCCCGGCTGGCAGGAGATTAGCGGGGCGATCCTCAGCGGCTCCTGGGCGATGGTAACCGACCACGCAGGATGGAGTGAGCGCACTGCGGCCTGGATACGCGGCGCAATAGAGGCGCAGCTGCCGCTGCTTGGCGTCTGCTACGGCCATCAGCTGATGGCGTATGCGCTGGGGGGTGAGGTGGGCGATAATCCCCGCGGCTGGGAGCGCGGGCTGCAGACCGTGACGCGGACCGCTTCGGATGCCTGGCTGAACGGACTGCCGGCGCACTTTTCCGCCTGGCTGTCGCACCGGCAGTCGGTACTGGCCCCGCCGCCGCAGGCCACGGTTCTGGCGCGCTCAGCGCTGGATGCGTGTCAGGTGTTACGCTACTCGCCGCAGGCATTTTCCGTTCAGTTTCATCCGGAGTTCAGTCGCGAGATCATGACGGCCTGTACACCGGCTGACGTACAGCCGGATAGCGCGGTAATGGGGGATACTGACTGGGCGCGTACGCTGCTGCAGCGCTTCTGGCAGCAGGTACGGCCCCGGGATCAGGAAGCGTCGCAGCGCTGACAGCGATAGACCCAGGCGGGCGGCATGTTTTTCAGCACCCGCTGCCGCTGCCAGACAAAATAGCGCGACAGATCGTGCCGGGTGAGCGAGGTGTACTGAAACTGGACAAATACGCCCTGGGGCGCCAGCGCATTATGCACCGCGCTCAGAATGGTGTGACGCGTGGCCGCAGGCAGCGACAGCAGCGGCAGGCCGGAAAAAATAGCGTCATATTCACCCTGCAGCAGCTCCGCTGAGTGTGCCTGGACCTGCATGCGCGGATCGTGCCACTGACGCAGTTCTGCTGCCAGCTGCGGATTAATTTCAAACACGTCAAGCTGCGCGGCCGGTACCATACGCGACAGCAGCTGGCGGGTTAGCACGCCATCGCCGGCGCCCAGTTCAGCCACCCGCAGGCTGCTATCCCACTCTACCGCATTGCACATACAGCGGCATAACGCCGCTGATGAAGGGGTGACGCTGCCGATTGTGCGCGGATCGCGAATAAACTGCTGTACAAAGTTCGCTTTGGCCCGCATTAGCATCATGGCTGAAGCCAGCATCTTTCTCTCCTGAATCTGTGGTCTGCAGGGTATTGACCACAGATAACGCTCAGGTTTCGCTTTAGCGCGGCAAAAAAGCCAAACTCAGAACATTCCGGCACAAATGATTCTGTCCCGCTTTAACACCGATTTCCCGCGTCGGCTCACAGTTTCCCGCCTGCAGACCTGACAGGCTAAAAACGATCGCGCAATGTTAATCAACAGTTTAAAAGTTGTTAACTTCCATTCGCTCTGTAAGGGGAAATACCATGCGTTACGCTGCTCCGGGAGAACAGGGTTCTCTGATCACTCTGCAATCGCAGTATGGCAACTTTATCAACGGCGAGTTTACTGCGCCGGTTAACGGTCACTATTTTACCAACACCTCACCGGTTAATGGCAGCGCAATCGGCGAATTCCCACGTTCCGATCGGGCAGATGTTGATAATGCGGTCGCGGCGGCTCAGGCGGCGGCAGAGCAGTGGGGCAAGACCTCACCGCAGGCGCGCTCGCTGGTGTTACTGAAGATTGCTGACCGCCTGGAGCAAAATCTGGAATATATTGCCGTTAATGAAACCTGGGATAACGGCAAGCCGGTACGCGAAACGCTGGCCGCTGACCTGCCGCTGGCGGTGGACCATTTCCGCTATTTTGCCGGCTGTGTCCGGGCGCAGGAAGGCAGCGCCGCCGAAATCGATGAGTTCACGGCTGCCTATCACTTCCATGAACCGCTGGGCGTGGTGGGGCAGATCATTCCGTGGAACTTCCCGCTGCTAATGGCCGCCTGGAAGCTGGCACCGGCGCTGGGCGCAGGTAACTGCGTGGTGCTGAAACCGGCCGAGCAGACGCCGCTTTCCATCACGCTGTTTGTTGAGTTGATCAAAGATCTGGTCCCGCCCGGCGTCATTAACGTGGTGCACGGCTACGGCAAAGAGGCGGGCGAAGCGCTGGCATCGCATCCGGGCATTGCCAAGATCGCATTTACCGGCTCAACAGCGACCGGCGGCCATATTCTGGAGCTGGCGGCAAAAAGCCTGATCCCGTCCACGGTGGAGCTGGGCGGAAAATCACCAAATATCTTTTTCGAAGATATCATGCAGGCGGAGGAGAGCTTTATTGAGAAAGCGGCCGAGGGGGTTGTGCTCGGCTTCCTGAACCAGGGTGAGGTCTGTACCTGTCCGTCGCGCGCGCTGGTGCAGGAATCGATTTTTGAGCCCTTTATGGCGGCCGTGATGAAGCGCATCAAAACCATTAAACGTGGCGATCCGCTGGATACGGAAACCATGATTGGCGCTCAGGCGTCGCAGCAGCAGTTTGATAAGATCCTCTCTTATCTTGAGATTGCGCAGCAGGAAGGGGCGGAAGTGCTGCACGGTGGTAACGTTGAGCAGATTGGCGAAGCCTTCAGCGGCGGCTACTATATTCAGCCCACGCTGCTGAAAGGCAACAACAGCATGCGCGTATTTCAGGAAGAGATTTTCGGACCGGTGGTCGGCGTACTGACGTTTAAAGATGAAGCGGAGGCGCTGGCCATTGCTAATGATTCGATTTACGGGCTTGGCGCTGGCGTCTGGACGCGGGATATCAACCGCGCATACCGTATGGGGAGAGCAATCAAAGCCGGACGCGTCTGGACTAACTGCTACCATCTCTATCCGGCTCACGCTGCGTTTGGCGGCTATAAGAAATCGGGCATCGGGCGGGAGACGCATAAAATGATGCTGGATCACTATCAGCAAACTAAAAATCTGCTGGTGAGCTACAGCACACAGCCGCTCGGGTTCTTCTGATTTTCGTACCGGCGGTCGCTGCAGAGGCTATATTTTCATAAACCTGTCATCTTTGCAGGACAGGATATGAGAAACGCCTCTGCGCAAAGGAGAGATCATGAACGCAGGATATGATTATATGGAGCAGCACGATGAGGTGCTGGATGCGGTCGAACAGGACATTATCAGCGTCAATCTGCCCACTTATGATGCGTTGCAGCATGCGCGCCAGCAGAGTGCCGAGCGCGACGCCGCGCGGGAAATGTCGCTGCGCGCATAAGAAAGCGCTCTCAGATTAATAAAAAAATCCGCAGCCTGGTGCCGCGGATTTTTTACAGGGTCTGCTTCAGCGCTTTACTTTACGCAGGCAGAGCACTGATTGTGGATCTGCTGGAAGAAATCGTTACCTTTGTCATCGACCAGAATAAACGCCGGGAAATTTTCCACTTCAATTTTCCAGATCGCCTCCATGCCCAGTTCGGCATACTCAACGCACTCAAGGCTTTTAATACTCTGCTGCGCCAGTACCGCTGCCGGGCCGCCAATACTGCCCAGGTAGAATCCGCCATGCTTATGGCAGGCGTCAGTCACCTGTTTGCTGCGGTTACCTTTGGCCAGCATTACCATGCTGCCGCCGTGCGACTGCAGCAGATCGACATAAGAGTCCATCCGGCCTGCGGTGGTAGGGCCGAGGGAACCGGACGCGTGTCCTTCCGGCGTTTTGGCCGGACCGGCATAGTAGACCGGATGATCTTTAATGTACTGCGGCAGCCCTTCGCCATTATCGATACGCTCTTTGAGTTTGGCGTGAGCGATGTCGCGCGCCACAATAATGGTGCCGTTCAGCGACAGGCGGGTAGCCACCGGATAAGCGGAGAGCTGGGCCAGAATATCCTGCATCGGGCGATTAAGATCTACCTGCACCACTTCGCCTTCGCCCTGCTGGCGCAGCGCTTCCGGAATATAGCGTCCTGGATTATCTTCCAGCTTCTCAATCCAGATGCCATCGCGGTTGATTTTAGCTTTGATGTTACGGTCAGCAGAACAGGAGACGCCCATGCCTACCGGGCAGGAGGCACCGTGACGCGGCAGTCTGACCACGCGAATGTCGTGAGCGAAATATTTACCGCCAAACTGCGCGCCCAGTCCGAGCTGCTGCGACGCTTCCAGCAGTTCCTGCTCCAGCACGATATCGCGAAACGCCTGACCGTGCTCGTTGCCTTCCGTTGGCAGCGAGTCATAGTAATGCGTTGAGGCGAGCTTAACCGTTTTTAGCGTGCTCTCCGCAGAGGTGCCACCGATCACAAATGCAATATGGTAGGGCGGACAGGCAGCGGTGCCGAGCGACATCATTTTATCAATCAGGTAGTTTTTTAATTTTGCCGGCGTGATTAACGCTTTGGTTTCCTGATAGAGGTAGGTCTTGTTCGCTGAACCACCGCCTTTAGCGATGCAGAGGAACTTATACTCATCGCCATCCACGCTGTAGAGATCGATCTGGGCCGGCAGGTTGGTGCCGGTATTGACCTCTTTATACATATCCAGCGGGGCGTTCTGCGAGTAGCGCAGATTATCTTCGATATAGGTGTTATAGACGCCCTGCGACAGCGCCGCTTCATCGCCGCCGCCGGTCCAGACGCGCTGGCCTTTTTTACCCATGATAATCGCGGTGCCGGTATCCTGGCAGGTTGGCAGTACGCCTTTAGCAGCGATTTCTGAGTTACGCAGAAACTGCAGCGCGACATACTTGTCATTCTGACTCGCTTCATCATCCGCCAGAATAGCGGCAACCTGCTGCTGGTGTGAGGCGCGCAGCATAAAAGAGGCGTCATGAAACGCCTGCTGCGCCAGCAGCGTCAGCGCTTCTGGTGCGACTTTCAGCACCTCCTCGCCCTCAAAGCTGGCGACCGAAACGTGCTCGCGGCTCAGCAGGTAATATTCAGTATCATCTTTGGCGAGAGGAAAGGGGTTCTGGTAATAGAAGGGTTTGTTCGACATGTTGGCTCACTTAGCTTCGTGTTGCCCGCCTGCGCGGCGGGCGGCAAATTAGGCGATCTGTGGTGCTATTTTCTCTCGCCAGCCCGTATCAGGAGCTGACTGGCGAGCATAGTAACACTGAAACAGGCTGACGCGGCTGCGTTTTTTAACATCAAAGCAACATCATCAGAACATCATGACCATCCAGGGATAAGCGATAACCATCAGCGCCACCAGGAAGAGGGCGCCAAAGATGGTGCCAAGCCGCCAGTAATCTTTGGTCGGCAGATAGCCGCTGCCGTAATAGATAGGGCTTGGGCCGGTACCGTAAGGGGTGATAATGCCCATCACACCCAGCGAGGTACACATCATCAGGCAGAACACCGGCATATTAATGCCTGGAATTGAGGCGGCAATAGTCAGCATGGCGGGCAGCAGGGCGGTGGTATGCGCCGTGGTGCTGGCAAACAGATAGTGCAGCAGATAAAAGGCAATCAGCAGCACCACTGCGGAGACCTGAGGATCGTAACCCTGTAGCAGCACCGCCCCCTCTTTGCCCAGCCAGGCAATAAAACCGACGCGTGCCAGACCATCGGCCAGCGCCACCAGCGTGGCAAACCAGGCAAAGGTGTTCCAGGCGGCTTTATTGCTGGTGATATCACTCCAGTTAAGTACGCCGGTCCAGAGCATCAGCACAATCACCAGCAGCGCGGCCATAGCGGGCTCTATCCATGCCGTTGCGAAAATCCACATCATCAGCGCCGCGACGACAAACAGCAGCAGCAGGATCTCATTGCGCGACAGGCGGCCCAGCTTTTCCAGCTCGGCGGTCGCCCAGCGCGGTACCTCATCATTGACTTTGACTTCCGGCGGATAGAGCCAGTAAGCCAGCAGCGGCATGGTGAGAATCAGCAGGATCCCCAGCGGCAGGAAAGCGAGGAACCACATCCCCCAGCTGATATCGAAACCAATAACGCTCTTAACCAGGGCCAGTGCGAGCAGGTTAGGGGCCAGCGCAGAGAGAAACATCGAGCTGGTGATACAGGCTGCGGTAATCGCCACCCACATCAGATAAGAGCCGATTTTGCGGGCGCTGGGGTCATTAGGCTTAGAGCCATAGAGCGGCGGCAGGTTGGCAATAATCGGATAGATAGTCCCGCCGCTGCGGGCGGTGTTAGACGGCGTAAACGGCGCCAGCAGCAGGTCAGCGAAAGTAATCGCGTAGCCCAGCGTCAGACTGCGGCGACCGAGATATTTTACCAGAATCAGCGCCAGCCGGCGGCCAAACTGCGTTTTATCGTAGCCGGCTGCAAACATAAAGGCGCCAAAAATCAGCCAGACCGTAGAGTTGCCGAAGCCGCTGACTGCCCATTTGAACGACTGCGCTGCCGTTTTAAATGCCGGGTCGGCCAGCTCTGCCGGGCTAAACAGCACCCACTGGCTAAACAGAGCGATGACCACCACGCCGGTAAGCCCAATCACGGCGCCCGGCAGCGGCTCAAAAATCAGGCCGACAATAACACCGACAAAAATGGCGAAGAAGTGCCAGGCGTAGGGCTCCAGTCCGGCAGGCGTCGGCACCAGCAGCAACAGGAGTGCAACCAGTACCGGCAGGCAGAGCATCAGCAGGCGATTTTTTTTACCCGGCGCCGCAGGCGGCGCTTTGGTGGGTTCATGCGATTGCGTTGATAGGTTCATAGTTTTTGTCTGCACGTTGAGAAGAATGCGATATCAGTACCAGTGCCTTTATACCTGGATGATCCATTTTGCGGCATCAGTACAGGAAGTTCATGACGCTTGTGTTAAAGCAGAAAGCAATTTTGTTTCGCGAATTATCTAATTTATGCCGTTATGATGCGATTAATTAAAATACCTATTTTGATCCAGATCAATAAAATGGAGCGCTTATTTTTATCTGCGTTATTTTCAGTGTGTTATGACGCTTATACAGGGCGTGCCTCACGATATAATGCAGGATGTGAAGCGCTTTCTTTCCAATATCTGGCAGGCGTTTGATTTTTAAGTCAATGAAATATATAGTTTATTTTTGTGAGTTGAATTAACTTTGATTTTAATCAAGTTTTGAACGAAACTTAGCGGAACGCGTTACGCTCCTTCCCTGCTGAAAATAGGCTTTCCTTATCGGTAGTTTATATAACTAATGATATAAGTTATGTAGCTAAATTAAATGTTATATTTACAGCATGAAGTCGGACCACTTTAATTATTTAACCGGTCACACTGCCAGGAATTGAATTTCATTTTTGATTTTCGGAGTCGCTTATCATGAACACGCTTACCCCGCTGCTAAAACCCCTTACCTTGCCTAAAGGTGCCGTGCTGAAAAATCGTCTGGTGATGGCACCCATGACAACATGTACCGGCTATTACGACGGTGGCGTCACCAGCGATCTGGTTGACTACTATCGGGTGCGTGCCGGCACAATCGGCACCGTCATCGTAGAGTGTGCGTTTATCGATAATCGTGGTCCGGCATTTCCTGGCGCCATCGCCATCGACAGCGACAACAAGATCCCGGGACTGGCCAGAATAGCCCACGCGATCAAATCTCAGGGTTCTAAAGCTATCCTGCAGATTTACCACGGTGGCCGCATGGTTGAGCCGGCGCTGATTGGCGGGAAAACGCCTGTCGCGCCCAGCGCCATCGCGGCGCCGCGCGAAGGGGCCACCACACCGCAGGCGCTGACCGCAGATGAAGTCGATGTCATGATCAAAAAGTTTGGTGATGCGGTGAACCGTGCCATCAAAGCGGGTTTTGATGGCGTGGAAATTCACGGTGCCAATACCTATCTGATCCAGCAGTTCTATTCGCCTAACTCCAACCAGCGCAGCGACAAATGGGGCGGCAGTCGCGATAACCGGGCGCGCTTTCCGCTGGAGGTCCTGGAAATCACGCATCAGATGGCCGATCGCTTTGCTGCCGCAGACTTTATTATCGGCTATCGCTTTTCACCGGAAGAGATTGAAGTGCCCGGTATCCGCTGGGATGACACCCTCTATCTGCTGGAGAAGCTCGCCGCGCGCGGCCTTGATTACGTGCACTTCTCCGTCGGTCAGCTGCTGCGTCCTTCCATTGTTGACACCAGCGACCCCACGCCTCTGATTACCAAATACATTGCGCAGCGTTCAGCACAGCTGGCCCGCATTCCGGTTATTGGCGTCGGCGGCGTGGTGAATAAAGAGGATGCCGAACTGGCGCTGGAATCGGGCTTCGATCTGGTTGCCGTCGGGAAAGCCTGTATCGCCTGGCCCAACTGGGCGGATCGCATTATTAACAATGAGCACCTTGAACTCTACATCGACAGTACCAAACGCGAGGAGCTGACAATTCCGGAGCCGCTCTGGCGCTTCTCGCTGGTGGACGCCATGATCCGCGACGTCAGCGACGGCCATCGCAAATATAAAGCCGGTGTGTATCAGGCGAAGGTAGAGGCGGAAGCGCTGAAGCTGAAAATCAACGTCACGCTGGATACCGATCGTATTACCGACATCGAACTGGTGCCGGATCCGGCGCTGGATGTTGACTTCACCAGTACGTTTGAAAGCCTGCGCGAGCGCATTCTGGTTGCAAACAGTCCGCACGTCGATGCGGTTACCGGGGCCACTACGCAAAGCGAGGCGCTGAAAAAAGCGGTATCGCGTGCGCTGGCAACCTCCAGCAAAGAGTATGTGATTGAGGAAGGGGGCAACCCGAACGCGCCGGTCAATTACGATGTTGTGGTCATCGGCACCGGCGGCGCAGGTCTCGCGGCGGCTATTCAGGCACATGACGACGGCGCCCGCGTGGTACTGATTGAAAAAATGCCCACCATTGGCGGAAATACCATTAAGGCGTCAGTGGGGATGAACGCCGCCGAGACGCGCTATCAGAGGCTGAAAGGCATTGAAGACAGCAAAGCGCTGTTTTATGAAGAGACGCTGAAAGGCGGTAAAGGTAAAAATAATCCGCAACTGCTGCATGAGTTTGTCGAACGCGCGCCGGAAGCCATTGAGTGGCTGGCAGCGAAGCAGATTGAGCTCAGCGATATCACTATCACGGGCGGAATGAGCATTGACCGTACGCACCGGCCTGAAGATCGCTCAGCGGTAGGGGGCTTCCTGATCAGCGGGCTGGTGAAAAATGTTAACCAGCGCAACATTGAGGTGCTACTTGAGACCTCAGTCGCTGAAATTCTGTGTGAAAACGGCGTGGTAACCGGGGTTAAGGTGGTGGATGAGTATAACGACAGCCGCATTCTCAACGCAAAAAGTGTGATTGTTGCCACCGGCGGCTTCAGCGCCAACCGGGAGATGGTAGTGAAATATCGCCCGGAACTGGATGGCTTTGTCACGACTAACCACGCCGGCGCCACCGGCAGCGGCATCGCGATGCTGCAGCATATTGGCGCCGGTACGGTTGATATGGGCGAGATTCAGATCCATCCCACGGTTGAACAGACCACCTCCTATCTGATTTCAGAAGCGATGCGTGGCGGCGGGGCAATTCTGGTAAGCCAGGCGGGCAAGCGTTTCTATAACGAAATGGAGACGCGCGATAAAGTCTCTGCGGAGATTATTGCGCTGCCGGAGAAAAGTGCCTGGATCATCTTCGATGAGCAGGTGCGCCGTAATAACAAAGCCGCTGATGAATATATCGCCAAAGGTTTTGTCATCAGCGCACCCACGCCGCACGAGCTGGCGGTTAAGCTCAATATGGACCAGGAATCACTGCAGAGTACGCTGGGTCGCTACAATGAGTGTGTGATTAACCAGCATGACGAAGATTTTGGCCGCAAAACGGCGCTGCGCCATCCGCTGAATCAGGGGCCTTACTACGCTATTCGCGTGGCGCCTGGCGTTCATCACACCATGGGTGGCGTCACCATCAACACGGAAACCGCAGTGCTGAATGCACAGAACCAGGCGATCACCGGCGCCTGGGCTGCCGGGGAAGTGGTCGGCGGTATTCACGGCGCCAACCGCATCGGCGGGAATGCCGTAGCGGATATCATCATCTTTGGTATCAAAGCGGGGCATAACGCCGCTAAACTCGCCTTAGGTAATTAACCTGCACCGGTGCCCGTCTGCGCGGGCACCGGTAGTAATGAGGCAACTATGGCTAACGAGGCAGGTGTCTACAGCTATTCAGCCGTTCAGATGGGATCGCCTGTGCTGCTGAAACTCTTTGAAAATAACGCCGCGCTGGCACAGCAGGTGTTTCGCCTGATTGCACAGCAGGAGAATCTGTTTACCGTCAACCGGGTGCAGTCAGAGGTCATGGCAATCAACCATGCCGCTGGCGAGCGACCGGTGGCGGTCAGTCCCGCAGTGTTTAATCTGATTCAGGTGGCCCATACGGTCAGCACGCTGCCGGACAGCGCGTTCAACTTCGCCATTGGTCCGATAGTTAAGCGCTGGAAAATTGGTTTTCAGGGCAACAGCGTGCCCGCTGCCGCTGACATCACCGCGCTGTTGCCCCTTACCAACCCGCATCAGGTCGTGCTGGACGCTGCGGCGCAGTCGGTTTATCTGCTGCAGCGCGGTATGGAGATCGATCTCGGTGCCATAGCCAAAGGCTATATTGCCGATCGGGTGCAGCAGTGGCTGCGTCAGCAGGGAGTGACGCAGGCGCTGATCAATCTTGGCGGCAATGTGCAGACGCTGGGTGCGCCCCCGCATGAACCGCAGGGGTGGCAAATTGGGCTGAAAAAGCCCTTTGCTGACGATAACGCGTTACTCGGCGTAATCGAGGTGCGGGAGAAATCAGTCGTCACGTCCGGGATCTATGAGCGTTACTTTGAACAGCAGGGGCGCTGCTGGCACCATATTTTTGACCCGCGTACCGGCTATCCGCTGGATAATGAACTGTTAAGCGTGACGGTGATAAGTGACCGCTCGCTGGATGGCGACATCTATACCACGCTACTGTATGGCATGGGCACAGAACAGGGACTGAACTGGCTCGCCAGCCAGTCCGACATCGATGCCATTTTTGTCACCCGCGATCGGCAGATCGTCTGCTCTTCACCGCGTCACTACCGATTCCGGCCAGCTGATACCACGTGGAAACTGCACTACTGACAATATTGCTGCAGCAGCGAGCGATATTCCGGCTGCAGACGATAGCGATAGACCGGACGTCCGGTGGCGCCATAGTGAATGCTGGTAAACAGAATATTGATCTGCGCCAGCCAGATGAGATATTTGCGGCAGGAGACGCGTGAAATATTCACCTCTGCAGCCAGCTCATCGGTCGAGAATTCCTGTGCGGGGTGCGCATCTATCCACTGACAGAGCGTGCGCAGCGTTTGTGGCGTCAGGCCTTTGGGCAGACGCTTATTGTCGTGATGCGTTGCCGGATTGCCGTGGATCAGCAGATCGACGTCAGATTGCTGATAGTGCTGGTGGTTATCCATCAGCGATTTTTTCTGCTGCCAGCTGGTAAGCGCCTCTTCAAAACGCGGAAACTGAAACGGCTTAATAAGATAATCCACCACCCCGTAGTGCAGCGATGTTTTGATATTTTCTGCATCAGCCGCAGAGGAGATAATAATCACTTCTGTCGGGCTTTGCGCTTTTCGCAGCTCAGGCAGCAGATCCAGGCCATTCTCCTGCTGCATATAGATATCCAGCAGCAGCAGATCGATCGGCGTGTCGCTATTGAATAAAAAATCGCGCGCCTGCTGCAGCGTTGCCGCCGTACCACAGCAGTTAAAACCGGGTACCTGACCGATAAAACTGCGGTTGAGTTCGGCAACCATGGCATCATCGTCAACCACTAAAACATTAATCATGCGGTTTAATTTCCTTTATCCCAGGGTAGCTGGACTAAAAATTGCGTGAATACGCCGGGCTCAGACTCTGCGCTGACGCTGCCGCCAAGGCTTTCCACCTGCTGCTTAAGCAGAAACAGTCCGACTCCGCGGTTTTCGCCTTTGGTGGAGAAACCTTTATCAAAAATGGTCGCCAGATGCGCAGCATCAATGCCCGGACCGTCGTCGCTCACCTCGCAGGTCAGCCAGCCGTTTTGATAATGGAGCATCAGGTGGATCTCTCCTTCGGTCTGCTCGCGCAGCGCATCAAGCGCGTTCTCGACCAGATTGCCGGTTACGGTAATCAGCGCCGCCATCTGCGCTTCGCTGCCGCTGTCTGGCAGGTAGCTGGCGTCGCTGATAGTGAGCCGGTGCCCGCAGTCTGAGGCGCGATTGATTTTACTTAACAGGATCCCCGCAATCACCGGGGATTTAATCTTATCCAGCAAAAAGCCGATCTCTGTCTGATAGTTATTGGCGGTTTTCAGGATATACGCTTCAACCTGCGCATAGTTTTTCATATGCAGCAGGCCGAGGATCACATGCAGCTTGTTCATAAACTCGTGCGAGCGTTCACGCAGGGCGTCGACATAGTTTACCATGCCGCTTAAGCGCTGCATCAGCTGGCTGATCTCAGTTTTATCCCTGAACGTACAGACCGCGCCAATAATCCGCTCCGCCGTGCGTACCGGAACGGTATTGGTCAGCAGCAGTCGGCCATTCACGTTAATCTCCTCATCGCGCCGCGCCCGTCCGCTCTGCAGCACGCTGCGCAGCTGCGGTTCGACGGCGGTGGTGTCAGCGCGCCAGCTTTCATCAGGCGCGCGCTGCGTCTGTGCTGCGTCGCTCAGCAGATGGCAGGCAGCCTGATTGATCAGCGTCACTTCATGCCGATCGTCCATCGCCACCACGCCCTCTTTGACGGAATTGAGAATGGCCTGACGCTGCTCAAACAGGGTAGAAATCTCATAAGGTTCCAGCCCGAACAGAATACGTTTCAGCACGCGCACCAGGATCAGCGTACCCAGCGCGCCCGCCAGCGCGCCGATCAGAATAGTCCAGAGGATGATCCAGCGGCTCTGGTTAATCTGATCGGTGACGGCATCCAGTGAGATACCGATAGCCACCACCCCAATCTGCTGATGCTGGGCATTGAACACCGGGGTAAAAACACGCAGTGCCCGAACCAGGGAGCCCTGATTAACAGAGACATTTTCCTGACCGCGCAGCGCAGGCTGAATATCGTTGCCGATGAAATGCTGACCAACCAGTTCCGGATTACGATGGGAGTAGCGTATGCCCGCCATATTAGTGATCGTGATAAACAGCAGATTATTGCTGGTCTCAACCGCTTTTGCGACCGGCTGCAGATGAGCTTCAGCGGGGGAGAGCAGCAGCGCTCGCTGAACATCTGGCGATGTGGCCAGCGTACGCGCGACGGCCATCGCTTTATCTTCCAGCTGTGACCGGGTAGAGGCACCAATCTGAAAGAAATAGAACATATGCACGGTACACAGCACCAGGACAATCACGGCGCTCAGCATCAGCGTGACCAGCGTATTAAGTTTCATTGTCCGCCGGCGCATCGGCGTAGCAGGGACTGAAGGCGTCATGGTGGCGTTCACTTAGCGGAAAAGGGGCCTATTATGACGGATAATGGCGGCGCGGTTGCGGAAAATATAACAGGCCACTCTGAATAATGGCCTGCAGATAAGACGGTATGCAGAACTTAAGCGGTTTTCACACGACTGGCGAAGCTTTTACGCAGCTTCTGCAGTTTAGGCGGGATGACTGCCATGCAGTAGCCGTTGCGCTGACCCGCACCTTCCCAGTAGTCCTGATGGTAGGCTTCCGCCGGATACCAGGTTTTGAGCGGTTCTACGGTTGTCACCACCGGCACATCATGATCTTCCTGCGCGCGCGCAATGGCTGCAATCGCTTCTGCTTCCTGTTCAGCATTAGCAGGGAAAATCGCTGAGCGGTACTGCGTTCCGATATCATTTCCCTGACGATTAAGCTGGGTAGGATCGTGCGTGGCAAAACTGATATCCAGCAGATCGCCGTAGCTTATCTGCGCCGGATCAAACCCGATACGGATAGCTTCAGCATGACCGGTTGCCCCGCTGCATACCTGCTCATAAGTCGGATCAGGGCGCTCCCCGCCGGTATAGCCGCTTTCAACCGATTCAACACCAATTACATCTTTAAAAACGGCTTCGGTACACCAGAAACAGCCGCCCGCAACGATCGCATATTCGGTTGCCATTACATTTACTCCTGTCAGGTCGAAAGCTTAAGAGTGCGGGTGAACGGAGCGGAATTCAACCCGATAATCGCAGACCGCACAGGCTGTTCAGGTAAAACGTACTCAGCTGTCCGGGGCGGACTGGCTGAGCAGAGCCTGGAGTCGTGCCGTCAGCTGCTCAAGACTATATTTTGTTGCCTGCCGGACGACCTCTTCGCTTTCGCCGGAAAAACGCTGACAACAGGTCTGAATAGTGCCATCAGGCAGGCCCCAGGCAAACCAGACGGTGCCGGCTGGTGTACCATCCTCGCCGCCATCTGGTCCGGCATAACCGCTCACTGCAATGCTGCTATCGTCGCCGGAAAGCGCTTTTGCGCCTGCGGCCATTTCACGCACGGCGGCTTCGCTGACGGCGCTGTCACGTGCCAGCGTCTCTTCACTTACGTTCAGCACCCGATGTTTCGCCTGATCGGTATAAGTAATAAAGCCGCTGCTGTAAAACTGGCTGCTCTGGCCGACGGCCGCGAGGGTAGAGCCGACCCAGCCTGAAGTACAGGATTCTGCGGTGGTGACAGTCAGTTTTCTTTCAAGCAGAAGATCGCCCAGAATAGTTGCCGTTTCGATTAATTCCCGATTCATATATGCATCCCGATTTATTATTTAAATGTCAGCCAGCCACGCTTCGATTAAATAAACGTTGCCGGATGATAATTATTATAGATGGTGAGTCCGTTTTATCTGGTTAATATGAACTCAGCAGAAGAATATATTAAGCGGGGCGGGTCAATCCGAAGGGGTTGATTATTAATCAGGCAGGGGTTCTGTCGTATGGTAATTACAGATTCTGCATGAAAATATAAGCGTAGCGGGGCTAGGGCAGGGCGATAAATAACAGATATGGCAAAGGGATAAATATCGTATGGCGCAATGCCGCCGGGCGTGTAGCTATAACGGACGACATTTGCCAGTAGTGGTCTATACTGAAACCTGAGAACCTGGCGCAAGCTCACATTCTCAGGAGGTAAAGTATGAAAAATGAGTATCCGGTTATTGGGGAAGCCGCCTGGGCGTTAATGATGCGCCGTGCAGATGTGACTCTGGCATCCCTCACGGCTGAACTGCATCAGATGGCTTGCCGCGAAACAGATGCGGTGCGCGACAGCCAGATCCATGAGGCGCAGCAGTGGCTGCTGGACTATCGCTCTACAGAGCAGGCCGACCGTCGTTCTGATTCGCCGTTAAAAGCGCTGTCAGAGCGATCGGATAGCGTTGCCGGCACCGGTAACGGTGCACGCCGCCATTAAGCTCCCTGCTCATCGTCAGCCTGTGGCGGCGATGAGCGCACTTCCCGCTGATCTCCCGTCTGAAAATGTGCGTAAATTTGTCTCAATCCTCATCTGATAGCACTTTTTGCAAAAAAAACTTACCTCACCATTCATTATTCTCTGTACAAGTTTTTTGGAAATCCTGTACAACAGGTTAGATTTCCACTTTTTTATTGTTAATTTTAACATTTTACGGGAGTCACTTATGCGCCAGAACGGATATGCTCCGAACTCAGTTGAGGCGATTGCCAACTACTTTAGTAAAGCATCGCTGCCGTCTCAGCAGGAAACGCTGGGACAGATTGTCGTGGAGATTCTGCGTGAAGGCCGCAACCTGAATCGCAAATCCATTTGCACTAAGCTGTTACGTCGCCTTGAACTGGCAACAGAAGCAGAAGAAGAGCAGCATTATCATCAGCTTATCGGCTTGCTGTTTGAGCGGGAAAGCTAATACCAGATTTACGACCGGGTTATATTCAGACTAAGTAAACAGGGAAGAGTGCACAACCTCATGTATAACCTGTGACCAGCTGTATCGCGCCACGCACTGCGTGGCGCTGTTTTACTGTCGTACTTCATCTTGAAGTGGCGGCAAACAGAGATTCACTATGAAGATGAGCAAACACCAGAAGAGTATAGACGAAATCATCGGTGAAGCTGCCCTGACGCTGCTTCAGCGCTCCGGGCCTGTTAATACCCACGCGCTGATGGCAGAGCTGCAGAATATGCAGATGCAGGCCACCGATGAAGAGTATCGCACCGCAATCAGCATGGCCCTGAAAGAGGTCCGGACCAGCATTTCTTTTGGTCAGCAACAACGAAACGAACCGGAAAAAGATAACGTTCATCCCCTGTTTGGCAATGACCAGTCATCCGGCAATAGCCGTAAACATTAATCCAGCCCGATAAGGTATACTGCGGCCTTATCTTTAACAGTTTGAGACGGAAAATGGCAGATTTTCAAAACTTATACAATGTGCTGCCTGATAATGAGCTGGCTGCGCATTTTCGCGATGCCGGCCATGCGTTAAGCGATGAGTCACAGGTGCTGGATGGGGTAATACGCAGCATCCTTGCTACTGAGGGACGAGTGACTAATAAGTCGATTATTCTTTACCTGATTATGGCGCTGGAATCGGCCAGTGGCAGCGCTGAAGCTGACGTTCTGCGTCGCACACTGGAAATTGTTGTTGGCTATACGCCAGACGATGCCTGACCACGCTTTCTGCTCTTCCATCCGTGAAGAGCTTCTCCCATTTTCCTTTCAATCCTGCTCATGCGTTTCTTTCTTTTCTGTACACTTTTAGCTGAGTTGTACAGTTAATTAAAAGCAGCGCGCTTAATTAACGTCATTCAGTTTAAAGTTGTACATCTGCCTGATTAACGCTGAAATAGCTATTCGGTTGCTTAACGGCTCAGGCTCACTCCAGGAACATTTACCGTGACCTGACGAACCGGGCGCGCATTCAGACGCTTACTTCTGCCGGACTTAATTTTTTGCAGCCAGCTTTGCAGCTGTTTTATCTCTTCCTGCGCGGCAGATTCATTGCTGACATTGCAGATAAAGAGCTGGCTGAGCGTCTGATGCTCTGCTGCAGTAGCGTAGATTTCAAAGCGGCCATCGCGCTGCTGTAATTCTACGCTGGTAAAGTGCAAATGCTCCCATTGCTGTAACCGTGTTTTAAATCGAGCGAAATCCATAAAAGTTCCTTAACTTCTTATAGTGATTATTGGTACTAACGTGACTAAAGGAACATAGACCAGAATCAGAAAAACGCCAGAATAAAAAAATAAAAATTTTAACGTGCTGAGTTTGCTGCGTTAATTAACGCGCTTTTACCGTCTCGCTTATTATTTTTGCGCCTGAGGCTGGCTTACGCCGTTAAAAAAATTGCTTTTAAGATGAAAAAACCGCCCGAAGGCGGTCAGAAGGAGGGGCGTCTATTCAGGCTGCTTATCACCCGATTCTGGCGCACTGCCCGCATCATCATCAGGCAGTTCATGCTCATCTTTACCAGGCTGATAACCTGCGTGAGCACGCTGTAGAGGTTTATGATGCATTGGTCTCTCCTTACGGGTTACGTCTGTGGCTTTTCACTACCCAGTTCAGCACCGGTTTCCGGATTAACATCAGGATTCGAGGCGGTTCTGGTGGCCATAGCCTTCAGCGCTGCCGCTTCATCCGCAGAGAGCACCACTGAGGCGTGACCATCGCCGCCATCTACGGCAGGCTGAGGATCGGCGACATAGTTGAAGTTCTCATCTGAATTCCAGCTGCCGCGTACATCATCCCCGTCAGACATACTGAAATAAGTATGCGCATACTCTTCGATTGGCGGCAGTTTACCCGGCGGAAAGTTATTGCGGATAGAGTAGAGCGCCTTTTCAAAAGAGAGCTGGTGGGCGGCTTCACGCGTCATCAGAAAGCCCAGTGCATCTTTTACGCCGACGTCATCAGTCACATTAATCAGGCGTTCATAAATAATCTTAGCGCGTGACTCCGCGGCGATATTGGAGCGCAAATCCGCCGTCACTTCGCCAATAGTATCGATATACGCTGCGGTCCATGGCACGCCACCTGAGTTTGTCAGTGGCGGGCCGCCACCATAGAGAATAGAGGTAAGATGACTGTCATTACCCGCACCGGTAATAGAGCGATAAAGTTCGCCCTCCGCTTCCGTGCCTTCAGCCAGCTTGCCTTTGGCCCCTTTATTAAGCATACCTACCAGCGAACCGATAATTTCAAGATGGCTCAGCTCTTCGGTCGCAATGTCCATCAGCATGTCACGGCGTCCGAGATCGTCATCTCCCAGACCCTGAGTAAAATAGCGCATGGCAGCTGCCAGTTCGCCCTGCGGGCCGCCAAACTGCTCCAGAAGCAGATTGGCCAGTCCGGGATTCGGTTCACTTACCCTGACGGTGTACTGCAATTTTTTAACGTGTCGAAACATGGCTCACCTCAGTGTTAACAGTCAGGCCGATAGGCTGGCCTTTGTAATAATGCGTTACTGCTGTTCCGCAATGGTTGTGAGTTTTTCATCGGTAGATTTTTCTTCAGCCAGCGTTTCTGCCAGCAGACTGGCGGCCTGATCGAGGCCCAGCTTTTTGGCCATGGCCACCAGCGTGCCGTAGGTGGCAATTTCGTAGTGTTCAACTTTCTGCGCCGCGCCTATCAGGCCAGCATCACGCACCGGGCCCGCTTCGGTCGCGTCAATCAGCTCCTGCGCTTCCTCTACCAGACCTTCCAGCGCATGGCACTTCATGCGTTTAATGCGTAATTCTTCGTGCGCTTCCACTGCCTGATCAAGACGATCAATTTGTCCCTGAGTCTCTTCCAGATGTTGTTTAAAAGCTGCTTTAAGCGTTTCATCAGAAGCTGCACGCGCCATTTTGGGCAGCGCGCGGGTAATCTGTTTTTCTGCACTATAAACATCTGAAAGATCGTGAATAAAAAGGTCGAGCAAAGATTCAACTTTCATAAGCGTTCTCCATGCAGTAATAAACAGCAAAGCAGACGTCGAATGACGTATGCAGTTTATTCATTAATATGAGATTTCAGACAGCAGAGGTTAGCGTTCTCTGATGCGGAATAGTCATTAAACGCGCAATCACTGCGCCGCAGAGTTCATCCCTGAAATAAGCTGTCAGGCGCCGCGATTGCCGCTCTGACTCCCTTTCTTGCCAGCGTCAGACGCCTTTTCACGGTCGTTGCCGAAACTTCCGCCGCTATGCTGTCCGCCTTTTTTACCCGCTTCAGATGCCCGCTGTTTGTCGTCTGCGAAATTACCTGAACCGCCTCGATGTTGAGTCATAATATATTTCCTCTTCATGAGTTGATAATGACATGATCTGAATGACCAATCATGTGCGAGCTGCGTATTTAATAGTAATCGCGTTTCTTTAATCTGCAAGCGGGACGGTTTGATTATGTGCTTATAAGAATTATCTGCAGAGTCTGATTTTGTAGTCTTTATTATATTTAAGCGCAGCGACAATTACCGCATCGCTTAAATATAATTATGCGCTTCGGTTAACAATTAATTTATTGAAGCATCAGATGAATATTGTCGGCGGGCTGATTCGCAGCATGTTGTTTTCTCGATTAAGGTTAGTTATTACCCTGTAACGAGGAGAAGAGGTGATGACCGACTCTGTGACCACGGCTGAACTGGAACTGCTTGATCGCTACTGGCGAGCAGCGAACTATCTGTCTGTGGGCCAAATCTACCTGATGGCGAATCCGCTGCTGCGTGAAACGTTGCTGCCTGAGCACATTAAACCAAGATTGCTGGGACACTGGGGGACCACGCCCGGACTCAACTTTATCTATGCCCACCTCAACCGCGTTATTCGCCAGCGCAACGCTGACCTGCTTTACGTCTGCGGCCCCGGGCATGGCGGCCCCGGTATGGTGGCCAATAGCTGGCTGGAGGGAACCTACAGTGAAATCTACCCGCAGGTCAGTGAAGATGAGCAGGGTATGCAGCGTCTGTTCAAACAGTTCTCTTTTCCCGGCGGCATTCCGAGCCATGCGGCGCCTGAAACGCCAGGCTCAATCAATGAAGGGGGAGAGCTGGGCTATTCGCTCTCGCACGCTTTTGGCGCCGCATTCGATCATCCGGATTTAATTGTGCCTTGCGTTATTGGTGACGGTGAAGCAGAGACCGGTCCGCTGGCCGCCAGCTGGCACGGGATCCATTTTCTTAATCCGCAGCGTGACGGGGCCGTATTGCCTGTTCTTCACCTCAATGGCTACAAGATCGCTAATCCGACGCTGCTGGGGCGCACCAGCGACGAAGATTTGCAGCAGCTCTTCAGCGGGTATGGCTATGAGCCGCTCTTTGTCTGTGGCGATGATCCACAGCGCATGCATCAGGAGATGGCCATTACGCTGGATCGCGCTTTTGATACTATCGCATCCATCCAGCAGCGGGCGCGCAGTGGCACCCATAGTGAAGAGATACCGCGCTGGCCGATGATCGTGCTGCGCACGCCAAAAGGCTGGACAGGACCCAAAGAGGTTGATGGCAAAAGGGTCGAAGGATTCTGGCGCGCGCATCAGGTGCCGGTCGCCGGATGCCGCGAGGATGAGGCGCACAGGCAGATCCTCGAAGCGTGGCTGCGCAGTTATCAGCCTGAAACGCTGTTTGACGCCAGTGGACGTTTAAACGCTGAACTACGGGCGCTGGCTCCGGCGGGTGATAAACGGATGAGTGCGACCCCTTACGCCAACGGCGGGCGGCTGCGGCGGCCGCTTGCCACGCCTGATATCCGGCAGTTTGCGCTCGGGCTCAGCGCACCGGGCGCAGAGCAGGGCGAAGCGACGCATCAGTTTGGCCTCTATCTGCGCGAAATTTTTCGCCTCAATAGCGATAATTTCCGTCTTTTTGGTCCGGATGAGACCGCTTCAAACCGGTTGTCGCCGGTATTTGACGCCACCAGCCGCAGCTGGATGGCGCCGCTGGAGCCGTGGGATGAACAGCTGGGACGCGACGGACGCGTGATGGAGATTCTGAGCGAGCATCAATGTCAGGGCTGGCTGGAGGGCTATCTGCTTACCGGGCGTCACGGCCTGTTCAACTGCTATGAAGCGTTTATTCATATTGTCGACTCCATGTTTAACCAGCACGCTAAATGGCTGAAAGTGTCGCGCAAACTGCCGTGGCGGCAGCCAGTCTCTTCCCTGAATTATCTGCTTTCGTCTCACGTCTGGCGTCAGGATCATAACGGCTACAGCCATCAGGACCCTGGTTTTCTCGATCACGTTGTGAACAAAAAGGCAGACATAGTGCGCGTCTGGCTGCCGCCTGATGCCAACTGCCTGCTCTGGACGGGCGATCACTGTCTGCGTACCTGGGATCGCATCAATGTCATCGTGGCGGGTAAGCAGCCCTCACCACAGTGGCTCGATATCGATAGCGCGATTGCGCACTGTGAAGCGGGCATGGGCATCTGGCAGTGGGCCAGCTGCACAGATGAACCTGACGTGGTGATGGCGTGTGCAGGCGATGTACCGACTATGGAAACGCTGGCGGCGGTCGATCTGCTGCGGGAGTTACTGCCGTCGCTGCGCGTGCGCGTAGTAAACGTTGTTGATCTGATGGCGCTGCAGAGTGATGAGCAGCATCCGCATGGCAAAAGCGAGGCGGAGTTTGAGCACCTGTTTACCGCTGACAAGCCGGTAATCTTTGCCTTCCACGGCTATCCGGGGCTGATCCATCGTCTGACTTATCAGCGTAATAATCATCGTAATTTTCACGTGCATGGATTTAACGAAGAGGGCACTACCACCACGCCTTTTGATATGACCGTGCTGAACCGGCTCGATCGCTATCATCTGGCGCAGGCTGCGCTGCTGCATGTGCCCGGCGTGGCTGAAGATCATCCGGATCTGCTGGACGATCTGCAGGCGCGTCTTGCGGCGCATCACGCCTGGGTGCGGGAGTATGGTGAAGATGTGCCTGAGGTACGCAACTGGCGCTGGCGGGCCGCTGCGTCCTCAGCGTCATCTCTCAGGGGTGTTTAGGCGGCATACGGCGGCGCTGATAGCGTTTTTTTCCCAGAGCCAGCGCGGAGGCGCTGGCCGGGTCGAACAGGGAGAGGCTCTCAATCTGATCAACCATCAGCACCTTACGAAAATCGAGGGCGCTTTTCGGTGAGGAGAGGAAACTGATCTCATGCTCGTGATACCAGCGGCTATAGTTGTGCTCAATCGCAAGATTCAGCGTGCGCGCATCGCGATAGCCGCTCAGCATCGGGATCATCACGATATTTGCCGTGCCGGGAAATTCAAACGTGGCGGCGTGGATCATGCCAATGTAAATCCGGCGGGACTTCAGCGTAACCCATGCCAGTTCACCCTCTTCCATGCAGTGCAGCAGCAGCTGTTCAATACCGTTAGAACGCGAGAGGCGCTGATATAACTCTTTACGGCTGCCGGGTGTCAGGCGGGCGCTGCCGGCCCAGTTGGAGCGGTAAACACAAAATATCACCGCAAAGGTCAGCATAATGACCACCGGTGCCTGGATGCCCAGAAAGCTCCAGGTCATAAAATCGACGTGCCAGTTAGCATGATGTTCAGCACTCAGGCCGAACGTGTTATTCGCAAACGAGGCGCCCAGCAGCAGGAGCCAGACAATAGCCGTTGCCAGCACCCCTTGTACAACAAAAATGCAGCCGTAAAGGGCAATCAGAAAATAGACGTCCCAGCCGAATGAGCGCTTTATTTTTAGCCGGCTGGACATATCGCGGCTGGTATACCAGTAACCGCATACCATCAGAACCATGAAAATCGCCGTGCCCATTTAAATTTCCTTCAGAGTTGAAACGTGTTCAGCAAAATCTTTATGGACTTCAGGACTGAGCGGGTTGACCGAGGCGTTGCCATCTTCATCGATTATAATTCTGTCACCATCCTCCATCGACTCAGTGACATCCTGTTGTGTCATGACCTGCAGTAAGGATTCAGGGCTGCTGAACAGCGAGCATAAAAAACGTTTCATGACGGGCGTAAATCCTTTCAGTATTAAAAGTTAAGTCTGGAGCAAAACCGGGAAAGTAAAACGACTTTAAGAGTTGTCTGCGGCAGGAGAAACAGCAAGCGTAACGGCAGATTAAAGCGAGGAGAGTGAGAAGAGAGCGAAGAGGTGAACTGCAGCACATCCCTGTGCTGCTGGCTAATCAGGAACCTTTACGGCTGCTCTGGCCACCTTTTTTGCCTGCTTCAGATGCTTTTTTAGGGTCATCTTTAAAGCTGCCGCCGCTTCCGCTGCCGCTTTTCTGTCCACCTTTTTTGCCCGCGTCAGATGCTTTCTGCTTATCGTCTGCGAAGTTACCTGAACCGCCTCTGTGCTGAGTCATGATATAGCCTCTTGAAGAGTGTTTAATAACATGATGAATCATTGCAGTTATGTGCGTGGTACGTTTTAAAGAATAATGGTGAATGCAGTCTCTGCAAGCGAAGCGGAAAATATAATTAAGTAATTGTTTTAAAGCACTTTTAAAGATTTTTTTATGGCGCACAAAATATAAAAGCTGCAGCCAGAATTAAAAAGCGTCATTAAATTAGCAGCATAGCGAATTAAACAGGCCAGTGATGTCGGAGCGGTTTAAGGCGGTTATCCGGAATAATTGGCAAAATTAATCAGATATGTGAGCCAGAGAGGCTTTTCGCCCTGAGTCAGATACGCAGGGCAGGCGGATCAAATCAGCATCCCCAGAATCTGCAGCACGCTCTGCTGTGAGGCGGTGACAAAAGGAATATCTTTAATATGCTGCATGCCAAACGCCTCATAGAATTTTCTGGCTCTGACATTAGCGTCCATCACTTCCAGCCACAGGTAGCCTTCCTGCCGGCTGCGCGCGCTGGCAATGATGCTCTCAAACATCCGTCTTCCGACGTGTTTGCCTGTTTCCTGCGGATCGAGATAGAGCTTGCAAAGCTGAGCACCCCGCATCCCGGAATCGGGCACCGGCACACTCCACTTTACTTTGGCAAAACCGATAGGCTGCGCTGACTCAGCAATCAGCCAGCTTTCACTGGCATCGGTCAGGCTGCTGGCAAGCGCATCCATGCCGTACTCTTTGCTGATAAACGCATCCATTTCATCTGCAGAGACCCACAGGTGTTTAAAGTGCGCGCTGTAGGTCATACGCCCCAGCTGCTGCAGTAAGCCGGCGTCTTCCGGCCGGGCGTGGCGAATAGTTAATGCCATTATGCGGATTCTCCATGAAGTCTGCGCCACGTGCGACGCAGAGTGGTACACACTCCTGACGGGCGATAATACGCGAATGGCGTGCGGGATGTGATAGCGATCTGCTGAAACCGCGCAATAAGGGTTTAAGCGGTATCACTTTTTGCACGACGGCAGGCTGAAAATAATGACTGGCAGGAGTAGCTGGTCAGCGCTGCGGTAGCGCAAAACAGGGAGTGACGTAAATATTGAAACCGCTTTTATTCGCCTGCGTTTTTATCGCGGGTGAATAAGCTTCTGCAGGCAAATAAACTCATTAAATTGCGTCTCTCTTAACGCAGGCCGGAGGCGGCCTCAGAGGCCGTAACGTAAACTTTCCGCGCGTTTCGCCGTTTCATATACGTATTGCAGCATCGGCTCCAGATCGGCATCGGGTCCGGCGCTGATGATCTTGCTACGCAGCCACTCAATTTCGCTGGTAATATCCGGATGGAAAATCGTATTGTTCTGCGCATTACGCAGCCACTTCAGCAGGAAATTATTTTTCCCCCGCAGATGAGCGCTTTTTTTGGATTGAGCATGGATTTTAAGCGCAACCAGAATGCAGTAGTAAAAATGGACGCGCTGACTGTAGTTTTGCACCATTATATCGCTCTTTATCATCGATATCGTTGACCCGCGTCAGTGTGCATAAATGCATCATTCAGGTCAATTCCGCTGCAACTGAAGCGGTAAAAAAACGGGATGCGCAGCTCTTTTTAAGAATTTCTTTATGCGGGATAAAGCGGTTCTCATTCCGGGATTCATTCTTGTGTTAATTTTTACAGGACGCCGCTGCTGGCTACAGGAATAATCTGAATTAGTGCAGAGGAAAAAGTCATACATATTTACCGCTGCCGTACACATTTATTATTTTTTTATTGTCGTTTCTTTGATTATTAAAATGCAGGGCAGAGCGGTAAACCGGATGCTATTTTCTCCGGCCAGCAACTTTTATGGCAAAAAGCGTAATAAGGTCTACACTTATTGCTGCCGATGTTCATTGTGCGTCAGGTTATGCAGTTATACATGGCGTTAACCCGGAAAGGTTGCGCATTTATTAGTGGTTTACCCTAAGCGTTTTATCTGCAGCACGCCTCTGAACATCCTGATTTTTACCCTTAAAAGGAGGAGACGTGACATCTGTGGTAAGCGAGATCAATACCCTGCCGTCGTTAAGCGGCGGCCTTTACGCCTTCTTTTTTGACGTTGACGGCACGCTGGCAGCCATTGAAGCACAGCCCGATCAGGTCACCATTCCCGCCCGCGTTCGTCAGCATCTGCAGCAGATCTCTAATCTCAGCCACGGTGCGCTGGCGCTGGTCTCCGGACGGCCAATATCCCAGCTGGATAAGCTGGCAGCGCCGCTTGAAGCGCCGGCGGCGGGCGTGCACGGCGCAGAGCGCCGCGATGCAACCGGTCAGATTCATCGTCATGCACTGCCGGATACGGTTGCCTCAGCGCTGCATGATGAGCTGGAACAGGCATTCAGCCAGTGGCCAGGGGCAGTGCTGGAGGCTAAAGGCATGGCGTTTGCGCTGCATTTCCGCAACGCCCCTGAGCATGAACAGGCGATTATGCAGCTGGCGGAACAGATTGTTAGCCGCTTCTCTGAGCTCACGCTGCAGCCGGGCAAATGCGTGGTCGAAATCAAACCTCAGGGAATCGATAAAGGTGCGGCCATTAACACTTTTATGCAGGAAGCGCCTTTTGCAGGACGTATTCCGGTGTTTGTGGGTGACGATCTCACCGATGAAAAAGGCTTTCTTGCGGTCAATGCGCTACAGGGCATCTCTGTCAAAGTTGGCGAAGGCCCCAGTGAAGCGCGCTACCGGCTGCCGGACACCAACGCTGTCTGGCAGTGGCTGGAGCAACTATTATTACAATTAGAGCATGACAATATTGGTAAGGAGTTCAGGTTATGAGTCGTTTAGTCGTGGTATCTAACCGTATTGCTATCCCCGACGGAAGCAAAAGCAGCGCAGGCGGCCTGGCCGTAGGTATTCTTGATGCGCTTAAAAATACCGGTGGTTTGTGGTTTGGCTGGAACGGAGAGATCAGCGAATATTCGGGTGAAGAGGAAGAGCCGCTGGCAAAACTGGAGCACGATGGGATCACCTATGCTTCTTTCCCGCTCAACCAGAACGATTATGATCAATACTACTGCCAGTTCTCTAACACAGTGATCTGGCCCGCTTTCCACTACCGGCTCGATCTGGTGCAATATCAGCGTGAAGCCTGGGAAGGGTACTGCCGGGTCAATACGGCGCTGGCTCATCGTCTCAAACCGCTGATTCAGTCTGATGATGTGCTGTGGATCCATGATTATCATCTGCTGCCGTTTGCAGCCGAGCTGCGTAAGCTGGGCGTGACGAACAGAATCGGTTTCTTTTTACATATTCCTTTCCCGACGCCGGAAATCTTCAATGCGCTGCCGCCGCATCAGGAGCTGCTGGAGATGCTGAGCGATTATGATCTGCTGGGCTTCCAGACCGAATCTGACCGGGTTGCGTTTCTTGACAGCCTGAGCCAGCAGACGCAGCTGCAAAACAAAGGCGAGAAAAAGCATCGGGCTTACGGCAATACGTTTATGACCGAAGTCTATCCAATTGGTATTGAACCTGACGCGATCAAAGAGATGGCGGAAGGGCCGCTGCCACCTAAGATGGCTGCAATGAAGCGTGAACTGGGCGATGCCAAAAACATCATCGCCTGTGAGCGCCTCGATTATTCCAAAGGTCTGCCCGAGCGTTTTCTGGCTTATGAAGCGCTGCTGGAAAACTTCCCGCAGCATCGCGGGAAAATACGTTACTCGCAGATTGCGCCGACCTCGCGGGGCGATGTGCAGGCCTATCAGGACATCCGCCACCAGCTGGAGACCGAAGCGGGCCGCATCAACGGCAAATATGGCACGCTGGGGTGGACGCCTCTTTACTATCTCAACCAGCATTTTGATCGCCGTCTGCTGATGAAAATTTTCCGTCTCACCGATGTTGGCCTGGTGACACCTCTGCGTGACGGGATGAACCTGGTTGCGAAAGAGTATGTGGCGGCACAGGATCCGGATGACCCGGGCGTGCTGGTTCTGTCACGCTTTGCCGGTGCAGCGAACGAGCTGACCTCGGCGCTTATTGTGAATCCTTACGATCGTGACGAAGTGGCTGCGGCGCTGGATAAGGCGCTCACCATGTCACGTACGGAACGCATTACCCGCTATAACGATATGATGGCGGTGCTGCGTAAACAGGATATTTCACACTGGCGCGAAACGTTCCTGCACGATCTCAATGCGCTGCCCGCGCGCGGCGACGATCACGGGACGGCAAATAAAGTTGCCACGTTTCAGAAGCTGGCATAACCGGTAGCTGAAAGCGATTATGGGGGAGTGCATTAATGCACTCCCTTTTTTATTGCCGTGCGCCCGCCAAAAAGCGTTATTAAAAAGAGAAACCCGGCTAAGCATATTTGTCATCCCGTTCACTGTTACCGATCAGCTTATCCGCATGCGCTCCGGTAAAAAGCGATGAAACCGAAGCGGCAATACAGAAGAAATCGATTTCATATGTCGTGCCGCTAACCGGTTGATGAGCGAGCAATATGCGGGATCTGGCGCAAAAACAGCCGTGATTTTGTAAGTTTTGTTATCAGAGCTAAAGTTTTCTCTGGTCATGCCGATGATAGTTATACATCAGTGCGTTTTCTATACCACCCATTCATTTTGCTAATGTAACAGCCAGTTACATCCATACCCGTTTTCTCACCTTTGCTGACGTTATCTTGACACTTCATTTGTCAGGCGCCATCACGTTTTACATGCTGTTTACGATGCGGGAGTGATGCCACCTGGCAATATTCCCTGTAAGTGATTAATTTAAAGCTTATAAAATAAGGGTGTTTCTGGTGTTTTGTGCTGCAACAGAGGTCCGGGGTAGTGGGTTGTGATGAGATAACCGCAACATGGCAACAAAGGGATCGGCATAACGTGACCTGTGTCGACTAAATGGAAATATGAGAATTTTTTGGCAAAAGATTAGCGAAAAATTTGAAAATTGAGCAAAAAATAGACAAAACGCAAGCATCCCTGAAGCTTCGGTTAAAAAATTTGCCTTAAAAGTGTGACGCAGATCACACTTTATCTAAAATTCCGGTCCGGTCACGTTGTATGTCGGATGGAGACCATATAGATTTGCGTTGTTTTCAGATTAGTCTTAAAAAACGATAAAAAGACATCAGGGAAGAAGGTTAAGACTCAGGAAAAAATGGCCTGGAATTTTGACTGCTACTACTGAATGTCCCGGTAGGAAATGAAACAATTAAATATATGTTGGCTTATGCCTGATTTTATTTTTTGCCATCTTTAGATTTACCAACCAGCAACCCGAACCATAGAGATTAAATTCTGTGGCCGTATATATGCCGCGTCTATCAGGATGGAAAAAATGGGAACATCAGAATTACTAAAACATATATATGACATCAATCTGTCATATTTACTGCTCGCGCAGCGCTTAATTAACCAGGAAAAACCTTCAGCTATGTTTCGTCTGGGTATTGATGAAGCAATGGCAGATGCACTCGCTCAGTTAACCTTACCTGAAATGGTAAAGCTGGCTGAAACGAATCAGCTGGTATGTCAGTTCCGCTTTACCGATCACAATTTAATTAATCGTCTCACGCAGGAATCACGTGTCGACGATCTGCAGCAAATTCACACCGGGATCCTGTTATCCAGCCGTCTGCTGCGCAGCGTTTCAAAAACTGACACCAGCACCAAAAAGAGGGCGGTATAATGAGCGATAAAAGTATCGTTCAGGAAGCGCGTGATATTCAGCTGGCTATGGAGCTGATCACGCTGGGTGCCCGTCTGCAGATGCTGGAGAGTGAAACGCAATTAAGTCGTGGTCGCTTAATTAAATTATATAAAGAGCTGCGCGGTGCGCCGCCGCCAAAAGGTATGCTGCCATTCTCTACCGACTGGTTCATGACGTGGGAACAGAATATTCACGCCTCGATGTTCTGTAACGCCTGGCAGTTTTTACTCAAAACCGGCTTAAGCAGCGGCGTGGAGGCTGTTATCCAGGCCTACCGTCTCTACCTTGAGCAGTGTCCGCAATCGGACGAGGGCCCGCTGTTGGCGCTGACGCGCGCCTGGACCCTGGTGCGATTCGTTGAAAGTGGGATGCTGGAACTCTCTGACTGCAAAAGCTGTCACGGCAGCTTTATTAATCATGCACATCAGCCCGCGGGCAGCTTTATCTGCAGCCTGTGCCAGCCGCCTTCACGTGCCGTAAAAAGACGTAAACTTTCTGCAGATACTGCCGATACCTTTCCACAACTGCTGGATGAACAGGTTAAACGCGCCGTTTAAGTATGTTCGCATTGTGGAAGCCATCCAGCAGCGGGTTACCCCCGCTGCTTTTTTTTGCCTCCGATTTGTGAATATCGCCTGCGGCCCTCTGGCTTAACTTCCACCAACACGTTACGGACGTAAGGATGTTTTTGTGCTGATTATTCTGGGTTATATCGTGGTCCTTGGTTCCGTGCTGGGCGGTTATCTGATGGTCGGCGGCCATTTAGGGGCGCTTTATCAGCCATCTGAACTGCTGATCATTGGCGGGGCAGGTATCGGCGCATTTCTGGTCGGTAATAACGGTAAGTCTATTAAGAAGACGCTTAAGGCGCTGCCGCTGCTGATGCGCGGCTCTAAATATAATAAAGCGGTCTATATGGATTTGATGGCGCTGCTTTATCGGCTGATGGCGAAATCCCGTCAGCAGGGCATGCTGTCGCTGGAACGCGATATTGAAGATCCCTCGCAGAGCGAAATTTTTGCTAATTATCCGCGTATTTTAACCGATAAACAGTTAGTGGATTTTATTACCGACTATTTGCGTCTGATGGTCAGCGGAAACATGAATGCCTTTGAAATTGAAGCGCTGATGGATGAAGAGATCGAGACCTATGAGCATGAGTGCGAAGTACCAGCGCAAAGTTTATCTGCCATCGGCGATGGCTTGCCGGCATTCGGCATTGTTGCAGCGGTAATGGGGGTCGTGCATGCGCTGGCGTCAGCCGATCGTCCGGCGGCAGAGCTGGGCGCGCTAATTGCGCACGCCATGGTGGGCACCTTCCTCGGCATCCTGCTGGCCTACGGCTTTATTTCACCGCTCGCGTCGGTATTGCGTCAGAAGTGCGCCGAGACCACCAAGATGATGCAGTGCGTGAAGGTTACGCTGCTGTCCAGCCTGAACGGGTATGCCCCGCAGATCGCCGTCGAGTTTGGACGTAAAACGCTTTATTCCACAGAGCGTCCTTCGTTTACTGAACTGGAAGAGCACGTGCGCAACGCTAAAAACCCGGCTAAACAGACTTCGGACCAGAGTTCATGAAGCACGACAATCGCCCGATTGTGCTGGTTAAACGGCGCAAACATAAAAAGCATGAAGGCAGCCACGGCTCATGGAAAATTGCCTATGCCGACTTTATGACGGCGATGATGGCGTTCTTTATGGTGATGTGGCTGATCTCAATTGCCAATCCGCAGGAGCTGGTTCAGATCGCCGAGTATTTCAAAACCCCGCTTAAAGTTGCGGTTACGGGCGGACCACGCAGCAGCGACAGCGAGAGCCCGATCCCGGGGGGCGGAGACGATCCGACCCAGCAGAAAGGCGAAGTCAGAAAGCAGGTGGATATGGATGCACAAAAGCGCCAGCTGGATGAGATCCGTCTTAACCGGCTGCGCGAAAAGCTCGATCAGCTGATTGAAGCCGATCCTCGCCTGAAAGCGCTGCGGCCGCATCTGATTATTAACATGGTGGAGGAGGGGCTGCGTATTCAGATTATCGACAGCCAGAACCGCCCGATGTTTAAAACCGGCAGCGCCGAGGTTGAACCCTATATGCGCGATATTCTGCGCGCGGTTGCGCCGCTGCTGAACGATATTCCGAACAAAATCAGCCTCTCTGGTCACACCGATGACTTTCAGTATGCCAGCGGTGAACGCGGCTACAGTAACTGGGAGCTCTCCGCCGATCGGGCAAATGCGTCCCGCCGGGAGCTGGTTATCGGGGGGCTGGACAGCAACAAAATGCTGCGCGTCGTGGGGATGGCCGCCACGATGAAGCTTAAAAACCGTGGCGCTGATGATGCGGTCAACCGCCGTATCAGCCTGCTGGTATTAAATCATGATACTGAAGCCGCCATAGAAAAAGAGAATGCCGAAAGCGATGCCGTTCAGGTCAGCGATCCGGCACATATGATTCCCACTATCACTGCACCAGCCGGACCGGCTGCGTCGGCAGCGACCGCACCGACCGCTTCGGCGGCTCCGGCAGCGCCCGCCGTCACCGCAGCGCCCGCTGCGGGTGCGGTAACACCAGACCAACCCTCACAGCCGAGGTGATCCCGTGAGCATGGACATCAGCGATTTTTACCAGACGTTTTTTGACGAGGCCGATGAGCTGTTAGCGGACATGGAGCAACACCTGTTGGGACTGGATCCCCAGGAGCCCGATGCCGAACAGTTAAATGCCATTTTTCGTGCCGCTCACTCTATCAAGGGCGGGGCGGGCACGTTTGGCTTTACGGTTTTACAGGAGACAACCCATATCCTGGAGAACATTCTGGATGGTGCGCGCCGCGGCGAAATGCAGCTCATCGGCAATTTCGGCCAGGGTCAGCTGCCCGTAGCTGAGCAGCTCCTTCACCCGCTCGATCTTCAGCCGGATCAGGTATTTCTCCAGCGTGAGGCCCACCAGCCGCGAAAACAGCTTGCTCAGGTGGGCGTAGCTGGCGCTGAACTTCTCCTCCAGAAATGCCGAG
>JAAIGF010123578.1_pt1 | contig 34273 bp, 53 predicted proteins | sample 6487441 | NCBI WGS metagenome assembly JAAIGF01 (sample SAMN13974129, study PRJNA590717) | phyllosphere metagenome | biome: pepper field; feature: multiple bacterial spot infested pepper fields; material: pepper leaves; isolation source: leaves from pepper fields | host: Capsicum annuum ...
ATGCAGCATCGTCTTCGCCTTCACGAGGACGCGGAGTATCTCAATCACGTAGCCGACATCCTTGATACGGTTATTGATCAGATTAATTCACATATTACCGTTCTCGAAATGGTTATTGAAGCCGGGTATGAGCGGTTGAAAAACTTGACGGATGACGAGCGCGAAACGCGCCGGACGAACTCTTCTATCGAGTTGATGGAACAGCGTCTTGCCGACCTTCAGGTATCGCGCACAATCAATATCCAGAATGCTATTATCACCGACCAGCTTCTCTCTGCAAATCGGTCGACTATCAACAAAATCCAATCGCAGATTATGAACGGCATTCCGGCGTGGAAGCAGCAAATCGCAATCTTCATCACTACCTATCGCCTTTCGGAATCGGCGGAAATTTCGAAGATGGTGTCTGATTTCCAGAACGAAACTATGTCGGCAACCGGCAAGCTTTTGAATACCGCCGTTACCAATGCCGCCAAGGAACGTAACCGTATGGTTATCGACCTTGAAACGGTGAAAAAGGTAAATGCGGAAATCATTTCGGCCATCGACAACGTAAAGGTCGTAATGGAAGAAGGGAAAGCTGCCCGTGCCGATTTGGCTAAGCAGCTTACCGACCTTGAGGAAACCCTTAAGGCTAAAGTTTCGCGCTAAAATAACATCCGCTAGCAACGCCATTTACGAATTTACAGACGGCGGTTCTAGGGACCGGTGGCGACATAGACGGCGGAAGAGTTGACATCAACTTATCCGTCGTTTCTGACTTGTTGCCTGCGGGCGAAAGACCCGTTCCGCCATAATGGACCTTGAAGGTTCTAAATACCTGTTCGCCGGTCAATCGGTCGGTGCCACGGACGTCAAATTCATATGTTCCGCTTTTTGGCAGATTAGGCTGAAATTCACCCTTGTTTTGCGTTACAAAGTCGGCAGCGCGTTTGAAATTATCCGCAGAAAGAATCTGAATCTCTCCTAGGCAGAAACCTTCAGGACTCAACTGCTTCTGTACATACTTTTTAGTTACTGGATCGTATACAGACGTGGTCGAGGTATACTTCATCGTCTTCCAGCCTTCGAAGTGTTCTTGAACGTCAATCTGGCCATAAGCCGCACCGCCCGCCGCATTCGCCATTAGGGGTGCGATGCTGCGCGTATATCTTACCGTATAATCGTTGTTGCTAAATGCCCGGACGTATGGCGCTTCTTCTGCAATTTGCTTAGGTTCGTTTATAGCATCCGAATTTACAAGCTTTTGATAGATAGGCACGTTTACAGGAAGCTCGGTTGCACCAAAGCTAACCAATCGGCTATCTGGCATCTTGGCGTAAACTGTTCCGTAGGTGGTGAAGCGTTCCCAACCGGTGTACTCGAATTGAGAATGACGGATAGGGTTCGTTGGATTGTTATATTCGAAGATATAACGACCATAGAATATTTGCGCGGTATCCATCGGCTTGATAGGTCCGGGACCAGCGGTGATAGAACCTTCCGCCGCTTTATATGTGCGATTCCTATGGTAGTTGTTGTAAAGGAACTCGCCACCAATACCGTCAAGGCGAGCGGCGGCAAGATCGAAGCGAACACGCCTACGCATAGACCACATTAGAATATTGATACGTTGGCCGCTCTTAACCCAAAATTCGTTAGGCCCAATCCATCCAAAGAAGGGCATATTGTAGGTCATCGTAATGTCGCCCATATTCGGCGGCTTCCAAACGTCGTTTGCATCTTTTTCGATGACGTTTCCGTTATGTAGAACCTTTTTAATTGTGGGCGGCAGGTTGCCAAGGGTTGCTACTTCTGGAAGGTACGGACCTGTCGTAATAATCGGATCGAGGTTAGGCTTTTTCGGACCTTTTACCGGGAACCATTGACCATCATCACCGGCAATGAATTTTGTACCATCTCCGGGAGTGTATACGTCGCCCGGTTTGGCACGACCGTTCGGAGCGGGAAGCTCGGTGTTAACGGGATCGCTAGTTGGCGGGGTTGGCATATCCACTTCGACCAAGCCTTCAGGCGTCTTTACAACGGACTTCGGGCCTTCGGCTTCGTCAACGATACGGATAATCTGCCCCATCGGAGCGGTAACAACGTAGTCGGGAACTTCACGGGCGCGAAGCTCGATGAACAGACCGCAGGGGCCAATAGGCTCCCATTCGCCGTTGAAATTCATTCGATAGGTACAGCCGCCCGGAGTCGTAGCTTGTTCTGCGGGCTTAGGAACAACTGGAGTTTTAATCTGGTTAATAACGACTCGGAAGGTAAAATCGCGACATTTGCCCCACTCATTGCAAGCCGTCATCCTGATACGCTGCGTTCCTTGAAACGAGATATCCTTTCGGCAAAGGTGTTCTACGCTTAGATAATCGCCATCTGGAGCTTCGATGTTCTTGCCAGTAAATTCGGTAGCGGAAGAACTGTCCCCAATCTTGATATCCGTTACCTTATCTTCTTCTTTTGTCGTACTGGCCCAATCGATAGTGTACTTGATTTTTTCGTAGTCTTCCGCGCCAGACGTATGGGCGCGAAGATGCTTACTTAGGATAAGATTGGAGGGGGAGCATTCGTCAATGGTAATGGTTGATACGTCGATAATGACGCCGGGACGCACCTTAACCTTGACCTTCAATTTGCCCTTAAGACACCGGTCAACTTCGTTACATACGTTAAATGCAAGATTAACGGTTCCCGCGCCTTTGAGAAGTCCCTTAACGCAAATCTTGCCATCTTCGATATCTTTGGTGGTAAAGGTATCACCAGATTTTAGGTCAACACCGTTTTTTTGAAAAGAAGCAGAACGTTCTGGATCGGCATTGGGATCCTGCATAACGGTATAGGTTAGCGGAAATGTTTCTTTAGTATAATCCGGTTCGGGTAGAAGATAGTCCGAGGAATATCGAAGGTCGACCGGCGAAAGACAGTACGTTTCTTCTTCGAACATTTCCAACTTTTCGTTGTTGTTCAGCATCATAGGTACTGGAATAACTTCGATAATGATTTTGTAGGTAAACACGCCTGCCGCATCGCCAGTATAAGAATGGTCGATACAAGCGGAGTATTCAATACCGGGTTGAATAACCGAACTTTCACCAATCGGTACAACGAATTTGAAAGCATCTTCGCCATTTACCGTTACAGTAGGCGTCGACGTATTGGTGTATTTGATCCGATTTCCCATAACGTCCTGTTGGGTAAACATCATTCCAACAGCAGCTTTCTTGCCATCAATGAAAAGGTCGCCATATTTCGGAAGCTCGGTGATCTTATAAATCGCCCGGTTTGAATATTGGGGGATAATCATATTCGGATGATTAGCCATTATAGGATTTCCTCTTCTTGACCTTCAGGGCCAAAACCGTCGTATGTTACAACAATATGATAAGGCCTTGTTGCGCGCTCGCCGGAAACCGTGTCGATTGCTGTAACGTTTACCGTATACATCGCCGGAATGGCTGGCATCGCCCAAAGTTCAGAACCTTCGGAGGTTTGCTCACGATGCTTGGCAGAAACCAATCTTCCACGCGAAGAAACCGACGTACCTTTAGGTAGGTCCGACCAATAATATTTATTCTCGTAATTTCGGTATTCTTTCGGCTTGTTGTACCCCGGACCGTTCGCGGATCCTATCAAACCAAAATCATTATATTCGGTAAATTCGATGATATCCGAATCTGTTAACAGGATACCTTCAGGAGGAATTGTTGTTGAGCCTTCTACTAGAAATATAACGTCGCTACGATTGACGGTAATCGTTTTGTCGACCTTTGATAGAATGGCCGTATAGAATACGTTGTTCCCGGTAAATTCCAACGGTTCGATGGATGTAACCGTTATCTCGGACGTTGAATTCTTGCTGTGTTGCGAAGCAATCGTTAGACCGAATTTGAACGTCCCTACTTCTTCGAACCGTAGGGATATTTTGCCAGCCTTTACGTCGTTGGCGGAAAACATTTCAACCGGCTCGCCGTTATTGAAGAAGCCAACGTTACCATCGGTGAAAAAGTAAAGAGCATCCGTGCCGGTGAAGCTATAATTGAAATCCGTAATCTTAAGAATCTTGTCTTTTCCACGCACGACTTTGATGTCGATAACCGGTGCGATAATTGGCGTTGCGTCGCCCACAATCGTTATCACATAGCGATAGATGCCGTTGTCGGGGATTTGCTTGCCAACTCTAAAACAATCGCTGTAAGCCTTCCCTGTAAGAAGCTCGCCGTATTGGTAGATCCCGAACTCAAAGAAATCCTCGGATTCAATCTCGGTGCTTGCTTTGGTATGCGTATAGGTCACGAATCCATTATCGAGATCTTCTTTGTAGATTACGTCGCCAACGCGTAGGCGGTCGCCATTCTTCCTTAGTACACCATATTTGGGTGCAGCTGTAATCTTTAGGATAACCCTTTCAGGATACTTATAAGAAGCCATCAAACCGTTCCCAACGACCATTTTGCAGGGGTACTATTCGCACAACCGTCCGATATCGTGATACCGACTTCGAATACGTTATCCGGGATCTTGAAATTGGTAATTTGCGCTGTCGTTTTGCATCCAGATGTATAGATGACCTTCCCGGCGATATCCTTGATTTCCATAACTACGGAACCTTCCATTACGCGCAAGATAAGGTTTACGGTCGTGTTAGGGGTGGTCGAGAAATAGAACGTATCGTTCGGTTCAAGTTCGCGAAGGCTTACGCTTGCCAACGAAGGGTATAGCGCAATCGGATCGGAATCGAGGTCAACGTCGCACATCTGAAGGGTTTCAAGATCGACAACCTTTGTTGACTTTTCTTTAACCGTCATACCCGTGTTAACACAAACCCACGGAGGGTTCATACCTGCTTCGGCAATAATTTTGAAATTACCGTCGAACTCAAATTCCGCGTTTTTAACGTTGAAATCGAAGTTGTAGGTACCCGGATCCATATCAGGATGGCGAACCTTAATCTTACCGCTCTTGATATCATCGAGAGTAAAGGTATCGCCCACCTGCGCTTCCACGTCTTCAGCCATAAGAATCTTAACCTTTTCTGGAAGAGATTTAATGGTAAAGATAACGTCTACCGGATCAATCCGCTTGGGACGATGAGCAATATCAAGATGAACCGTGCGAACCGTTGCCTTGGTGCAAACCTTCATTTTTAGCGGATTATTGGAAAGCTCCGGGGGCGGTGGCGGAATGATCTTGATAATAAACTTGCCCTGAAGCTCGTTGCCCCCTTGGTCGACAAGCGTGAAGTTGAAGAAGTCCTCGATCTGCTCTTCATCCGTATGGCAATACTGAACGTTACCGGAAGAGATATCTAGAACGGTAAAGGTATCGCCCACCGCGAGTTCAACGCCGCCCTTTGTAAGAGTTCCGTACTTTACCTTTTCCGTTACCGTAAAGACGAGCCTATCAGGACCAGAAACTGCGTCTCTGGCGAAAAGCATCATAGAAGAAAGGCCCAAGCAGCTTAAGGCTCCAAGAAGCATACCGTTGTTGATTAGGATAGGAGGTTCGTCGGGAAGCTCGATTTCGATTGGCATAGTACCCAAGAGGGATTCAACGCCATCGGTTACTTCGAAATTCCATTCATCCTTCGGTGTTGAAGAACCGTCGTGAACATACGCTACGCTACCAGCATTGATATCCGCTTGGGTGCAGAAGGTAAACGGTGCGCCATTAAGCACCATTTCGCCGTTTTTCAAACCGCGCGAGCCGGTAGTATATCGGATCTCTGCAGGATTGGGAAAATCCTTGCTTACGTAAAGAACGTTTACAAGCTGTTGATCGCCTGATTCAGAACCACCTGTAAGGGCTTTGGTTGCCGCCTTGGAAGTGTAGAGGGTATTAATCGTGACCAAACGAAGCGACGTCAAGAATTCAACATTGATCAACGGTCCGATTAAGCATCCGCCATTATCAATCCCTACTTGAATCGCATCTGCCTCTTCAGACAAAATGGTGTTTACGTAGGATATCGAACCCTGCTTGATATCAGACATAAGGAAACTAGAACCGAGCGGCATACGGTTGCCATTCTTTGCAAGGTAGCCATACTTGCCGAACCCTTGAACCTGAATGAATAGCTTTTCAGCAGGAACTTCCGCATCCGTAACCGAGAACTCTTTTTCGGTAAGAATAACCGTACGAAGCTTCGGACATTGAGCGATGCTTCCCTTGAATTCAGGGCAACCAACCGGGAGCTTAGGAAATTTGAAATCAAAACGGAGCGGTTCAACCACGTTGTTGTCATCGTTTAGCTTGAACGTAAAGAAATCTTCCATCGCGGTACGGTCTACGTTTTCCGCAACGTAACGAACGGAACCTTCCTTGTATTTGTCTAGTGCAATCTTACTACCAACCGTAGCAAGCTTGCCGTCTAGGTAAAGTTTACCAAGAGTAGGAAGCGAGAGAATGGTGAGGAACACCTTGTCGGCGGTTGTGTCGTCGTCTTGGAAATCCAACTCATCGCGCTTAACGCTTGTATCCGAAGTTCTTTCAACTTTTACCGATTTATTGTTTACGAGATATGGTGGCTTATCAACAATCACCTTGATAACAACCGGAATGTTCATATTGACCTTGTTCGGCCCGTCCGACACTACTGTTTTGATCACGTCGCTAAGCTTCGTCTTGTCAACGCCGTGGCTCTTGTAGGCTAGGCTACCATCCTTTAGCTGTTTGTAGGTGATAACGTCGCCAACCTTAGCTTTCGCACCGGCGATAAGCAAATCACCAACGGCGGGAAGTTCGGTAATCGTAATCGTAATCTTATCGTCCGGGATACCTTCAGGATCAGCGATATTCGCATTTGAACCGTCAACTGGTTTAGACTTGCCAAAATCAACCTGAACCGGCGTAACGTTTACGACCGGAGGAAGGTTTGGAATGACCTTGATAAGGATCGGGAAGGCGGGTGGATTAGCAATCGTATCCTTGGTATGAGCTACCTTGTATTTGAACTCATCCTTTGCCGACGTAGAACCGTCGTGGGTATAGGAAAGCTTGCCAGCGTCGATATCCGCTTGCGTAAACGTTGCGTTTACCGCCAATGCCGAACCATTGAGTTTAAGCTGTCCGAACTTCGGCAAGATGAGAACGGTATAGGTAATCGTTAGAGCTTGGTCGTCTTCATCGAAGGATTTAAGTAGCTCATTAGTGATATTACCGGTCGCACCTTGGTCAACCTGCAGAGGGCCGTTCTTGATAACCTGCAGCGGCAAATCAACAAGCAGAATAATAATGAGCAAATCCCCGATATCGGGCGTATAGTTGTTCTGAAGATCGCGCGTTGAGAAGATAAGATGGTCTTCTTTAGCTTCTCGGCTGATCTTGCTGTTATGGGTATACGTAATGTTACCCTTGGCAACGTCGTCTTGGGTAAACTTCGTACCGACCGCCATCTTCTTACCGTTGAGGGTAAGGGAACCGTACATAGGAAGAACTTGGACTTCGTGAATGATCTGCTGTCGTTCGCCGGGGTTGTTGACGTCGTCGTAGTTGATGTTGCTTTCGCTAGCTGCTTTGGATTTATCCATCCCCACGTAAAGCGGCGATGTCGTGCCAGACGGCGGCATAGGCGGAATAGAAATGCGAAGCTGGATCGTGATGTTGAGTGGCGGCTTGCTAGGATCCGAAAGATCCTTAACCGTAGCCTTCAGATACAAAAATGGTACGATGCCATTAGGGTCGGACCTAAAGCGAATGGAACCAGTATTCAATTCTTGCTGAGTAAACGTCCCGTTCGTCGGGATGATCGTTGTACCGCGAAGAAGCTGACCGAACTCCGCTTGGCCAGTGACAGTGTAAACAATCTGCGCAGGGGTTCCGTTAGTGGTGGAATTATACTTCAGAACGTTACCGCTAAGAATAGCGGTCGCGCCAAGGTTAACCCCTTGGTATCCATTTGCGCTTAGAATCGCTGCCATATCAATTTTCCAAAATTTGTATACAGGAATATTTAGCCGTTTTAAAATTGAAAGAGCGAACTTCGATATGCTATGCTTTCTGCATATTAGGGGTTTTGAAGATGAATAAATGGGAAACGAAAAACGTATTTAAGCACGGATCTAAGTTCAGTGTATACCGAACAAACTACGGAAAAGCTCCTTATACGCTTTCCATTAACGGAATATATTTGGCAAGGGTTAAGAACACTTCCGAATTAACTTCGTATATTAAACACTTCTCTTTGAAATTTTTATTAGAAGATCCAAAATAACTCTCGACAAAATGTGAAAGAACCCATAAAGATACCAAAAAAATATTACGGGTTGGAGTTAGGGACTTGTTCAAGGCATCTTTTGTTATGTTGATGAGTATCATCGCGGCTGTTTCCGCGTTCTATATCATTGATAGTGAACACAAAGACATTGAGCACGAAATCGTAGCACTGCTCACCTATACCGGGTCTATCATCGTTATTGTTATGGAACTTAATCGGAAGCCGGAACAATGAGACTTTACTACGTTCTTCAAACTGGCTTCGTACCGGAAGTTCCGGCGCAAACGGTCTATGAGTTTCTTCATCCTCAAGCTTCTGATCAGGGGCATTACCGGATGACGACGGCTCTTAACGCCTTTTTCTATTCGCAGAACCATCGCAAGAATATCACGGTTATCCGTCAATTTTCTTTGCATCATTCGTTTGAAGAATTGAAGTATACGCTTGTAAGTAATGTTCCAATTATTACGCTTCCTAGCCTCTATGATTTTTTCGAGTATGTAGGCTATGATCGGGCAACTAAGACATACGCTAGCGGAGAACGGATAAAGAAATGGTCGAACGCGAAGAGTCGGTTCGTATAAACACGGTTTTTCCAGAAGAAATCCTCCTAGAATTTATGATGTCGTGCAGCCAAGTGGAGTACAATCTTCATTTTGACGAAGAGTATGACCAGATTTTCTTTATATCACATCAAATATCAAATAGTTTTCACGACGAGATGCGGGTTGTCAACCAAGTATCTTATACTACCATCCATCTCCACAAGGGAAGAATGAGGATAGTGTATCCTCGCCTAGCTCCGGTACTAGTATCGTCAAGATATCAGGGGTTAGATGGCGTCTTCGAAAATACCCATAACAACGATATAAATGTTAAAATTATCGATATAATCAAGCGAGGTGCATATATCCTAGACGCGGAAATGCAGGCATCATTTTTCGCTTCATAAAGTCTTGACATTTTGCGCAATAGAGATAAGATTGCGCCAATTATGTTGAAGGAGGTTCTTATGTCGGAATATAACATTCACGAAGAGATTGCGGTAATCCTCGGATATAGCATCTTCAAGAACTATCCAAGGGCTAATATGAACGGCTCGACCGAACTTACTACCATTTACGTTCCGCCAGACTATCAAGGCGACGTCGTTCGCTTTATGAACGACTATGAAGTTGACCTCTATAACGCCGCCAGCTTCTTACCTCGTTTCGATAACCCCGGCGTAGCGATGGCCTATATTATGGACATAGAAGATAACGTTGATATTACGGTGAAGAAAAGCCCCTATGGCTTTTCTGTTTACGTTACCTTAAGCGACGGAAAGTTTGAGGCAACGGGAGAAAACGCAAGCGCCGTGTGGTTGGAAATCTCCAAAGCGGTATTTTTCAGGAACGCAAATTAATGGCGAAGATGGTAACGGTTTGCTGCGGTAACAAGAAATGCGGCAAGGAATTTGAAGCCCGCGCCGCCGATGTTGCGCGCGGTTGGGGAAAATTCTGTTCGAAGTCCTGCAAGGCAGTTGTTCAGGAAAAAAGAACTGGCCAGTACACCGACCTACTTCAGGGTGGGAGCGGCAAGCCGAAGGGCGGAAAGAAAAAGAAGAGGTACCCGCGCCACGACGGGCGCTCGCCTATGAAGTTTAGGTTCTGTTGTGAGGAAGGTTGCAACGCCAACGCCGTCAACGGGTATTATACCGCATCTGGTATCGAATGGCTTTGTGAATATCATTTCGACAGGTACGACAACAGCCATCCGTTCAGTAGCGACGCCTTGGGACAATGGGACTAATGGCCCACGCTTTCAAGCTTACCGAGGAAGATATTCTGGAACTAGCGTTTACGCTGAAAAATCCAGAATGCACTAATTCATTGCTTGCCGCTACCGGCCAGAAGTATTTCTGGATCGAGAATGATGAAGCCGAAAAAGGATGGCACGACGATATCGTAACTTTTAAAGATATGCGCGGTATCATTGTAATTATTGAAGATAATGAACTTTTGTTCATAGATAACGACGAATCCGAGTATCCGTCATTATGGGGGAGATGCACCTTGGATTTCATTTTTAACAATCCTTACAATCTGAAAAGCTGGAATAAAGGATGAGTGAACGCAACGTTACACGTATATTTCTAAGCGATGAACAATTGTTGAAGGTCGCTTTCTCTATGTCTGAAGTTGCATCCGCCGCATTTTTACAGAGAGCAGTCGACGTCGTTTTTTGGCCTTTGGATGCATCCGAAGTGCGCGAAGATACACCAGATCTCTTGCTTGAGCTTGAAGGGATTTACGGTGTCGTATTCTTTCGTATAGGTGCCGATTCGAACAAGGTGTATTTTGCCAACAAGAAGGTTTGCTTTTTCCAAGGCAGAAGCCCGGATATCGTGACTTATCAAAGAATGCTCGAGATTTCTGCCAAAGATACCCTCAATGATAAAGTATGGGCCATTATATAATTAAATTGCGAATTTCTTCCGGCATAAGGTAAATTTTGACATTGATTGGATTAGGTTTCAATAATGTCAAAGCGCAAACATAAATCATCTTCAAAAAAACTAGATCGCGCCTTCATCAGGGTGTATCGCGAAAACGCTCTTCGTGAGCAAGATTTCAAATGCGTCTATTGTTACGAGCGGCTTAATTACCGAACGGTAACAGCAGATCATATCAAGGCGAAAAGCAAAGGCGGTAATAATGGCGAAGATAACATCGATGCCGTTTGCAGCCCTTGTAACAAAGCCAAAGGTTCTATGACCAAGAGCCAGTATGGTGTTATGATATCCGTTCAGCCGCGTTGCCTTCCAATCGAATACACCCTTGCTTGGATCCGCCGCCGATTGAACCTCCAAATCCTTCGCGCTGAACGTAACATCCTTGCTTCTGTTGGCCGATACGATAAACGTAAAAAACATTTGACAAAATCAAAATAATACTGTTTGATACGGTATCAATAGATTTTGTAAAGGTCTTGTGCGTGGCCGTCGATTGGAAAGATAAAAAACCCTTTGGTGAGATGGTGGAACGTATTAAGCATCGTCTGCGAACCACTACGACCCGACAATACCTGTCTTTATCCAGCCGGATCGCCAAATTCGATTTTTCCGCGAAATCTTACCGCGAACGCAGCCCGTATCCGTATCTATATGGTATCGAATACGAACGCTTGTCGTTTGTGGATGAACAAATTCGCGATTACGATTCTTTGTTAGACGAGCACAAGGAAACTTGGAAAAGGCTTCAAGAGCAATATTTTAACAAACTGGATAGCGCGAACACCAAAATTCTCAATTTCTTTTTCAAATGGATGCACGGCCTTGACCGGGTGTTGGTTGACCATCCCTATGAGTTCTTCCTTCGGAAGGGTAACGACGGTGACCTGCGCAATATCGTACCGATGGTTGTAGCCCAATTTGACCGGCAAGAAGTCCCTGAACGGGTATACGCCTACTATCTCCATATATTAGAAGAACGGAAAATCAAGAATGGCAAGTAAGGTAGCGAAAGCTGTATACGAAGGAATGAAGAAGGACGGCTGCACCTTTCTAGGATGGGGCGACGGCAACGTGTTGAGCTATGCCGGGGATTTGGTAAAGGTTAAGAACGAACACCCTTTGAATCGTATGCGCGCAATTTTCGCGCATATGGAGCGCGCCCCTGAACTATTCGAAAAGCGCTTTCGTACGTCTATGAACCTCCGTGGTGCCGAAGCTCGCGTCCGTTGTTTTAAAATCATCCTTCCCGATTAATTTGTAAATGTCATATCTTTTGTGTTACGTTTGGACGTAATATAGAAGGTATTTGATATGAACCCGCCAAAGATTGTTAATCGCTACGTGTACCCTTTGCTTGAGCAGGTAACTCTCGAGTCCGGCGTTCGCCACTATGTAACGCCGGAACAGGACAAGCTCCCTAGCGTAACAACAATCCTTTCCGCTACCGCCGACAAGGAATGGCTTAAGAAGTGGGAAGAATGGGTAGGTGAAGCAGCGGCGGATAAGGCCCGCAAAGAAGGTACCGACCTCGGATCCTTGCTACATCAAAATCTGGAAGATTTCGTAGGCGGCGTTGAACGCAAGAACAAAACCAATATGATCCATCGTATGGCGCGAATGATGGCGGATACCATCATTGAACGTGGCCTAAAGAACGTTGACGAAGTTTGGGGGATGGAAAAGGCGCTTTATGTTCCCGGCCTTTATGCCGGAACCGCCGACCTTACCGGCGTTCACCTTCGCGAAGACGCGATAATGGACTACAAGAACGCCAAGAAGATGCGTAAGAAGTCCGAAATTCAGGATTATTCCTGCCAGCTTGGAGCTTACGCAATTGCACACGACGAACTCTACGGTACCAAAATCAAGAAGGGTGTCGTCTTTATGTGCGCTCGAGACCTTCAGTTCAACGAGTATATTTGGGAAGGCCTTGAACTAGAACGCGCCAAAGAAGAATGGCTTCGCCGCGTCGATATTTTTTATGAAATGAAAGCTTCCGGCGAAATTAACTAAGAAGCCGTTTGCCTTGAAGGCAGAACTCTTTCATAGCGATACCGAAGTTCGAAAGCGCAAGATCGTTTGCGCTTTCAATTACCGAACGCGCCAGAAGTACAATGCTTTCTGGCATCTTGTTCTCGGTTACGATATTCTTGGCAAGAAGAATTGCAAAATCCTTAGACATTTCCATATCCTCCGATGGTTAATTATTTAGCATTTGCCACTTATTTGGAAAAGAAAACCTTTCCGGGTTCGGCGGTAGCCATTTCGATTTCTTCTTCGTTTTGAGTAGCAGAAACAAACTGATCCCAAACCGAATAGCTTCTTTGGTAAAGCCCTGAATCAACAAACGCTTGGTAGGCGGCTTTCTTGGTGGTCGCGGCCACGATAATTCGTTTTCCGCGCTCGTCTCCACAGCCATATACCTTAAGTTCTTTAGCCATTACTTGACCTCCAATATTACGAATGTTTGATCTTCGAAATCGGTAATCCGCTTGAAGCAAGCGCAGTGACCGTTGGTGCTGGCCCAATTGAAAATTTCGTTCAACGCTTCGAAGTGTGGGACTTCAGGGGCGAACTCCTGAATTTCTGCTGCCCATTTGTAGGTGAAGAAGGGGTTGCCTTCAGGAACTAGGAAGCAACGAGCCTCACCCGACGCAAACAATTCGTAGACGTTTTCGTAGTAGCGACGGATTGCCTCTACCTCATTGAACGTTTCCTTGAATCGAACGGTCCAGATGCGTTCTTCCAACTGCTACTCCTAGTCACTTTGTTCCAACAAAAGTACCATAAAAAAACTTACAGTCAAGCGATAAATATCAATATACATTTTTTAAGAGTGAAACTATGACCGTTGTTCAGATTTCCGAAATTAAGCACAGGACTGGTCGAAGAGAAGAATTGGCGCAGCTTGCGCAAAGTGAAATTGCGGTTACATTTGATTCTGGCGAACTATTCGTCGGTATGCCGTCATTTTCCAAGGTTCAATACCGTAAACCTTCTTTCAATCAATCCGGTACATTCCCTTATGGCAACGTAAAAATCCTAACGGAGTTCGACGTTGTCCATACTCTTAGCGATAAAGTTGCTACGCATTCCCCGTTGTATCGCTGGTATGGTGACAAACGGACCGACACACAGGTGTGGTTTACCGCAAAGTACAAAGGCTTAGCGCTAGAAGTCGATGACGACGGAAAGGCGCTAAGCCGCCTAGTTACCGTTGATTTTGACGAAGATAGAACCGGCGCTGTTATTCTTGCTGCAGAAATTAAGGTTGGCGAAGAAACACGCGGTATCGATATCACCGCCCTTGATTTTACGCAAAACCTCGAGACCGGTAAGTCTGCGGTTCTTATCGATATGGAAGCAGCAGGCCTTGATACCATTACGTCCGAAGATACTCTTCGTTTTCGAATTGTACCGGCGATGATTGTCGAGTCTTGGCCTGTTGGAGAGGTAGATTCAATGGTTATCCATTATTCTCTCAGCTCCCGCGAAAAGATTGACAATCGTTACACCAAGCGTACCGGTATGCTTCAGCTTGTAGCGGACGATTACTCGGCTTCCGTCGTTGACCAAGGTGTTGATCTAAATCAGCGCCCCGGCGTCGATTATCTCCGTGTTGTTTTTTCTGCATCGATTATGTCGTTTCCGGTAGAAGACGACCCGCTATCAACCGAAAAGCGTTTGGTTTTGAAATGTGCAAATATTGGTAACTACCCGATACAGATAACGTATCACGGTAGCCGCTGGAGTGGGGTAGTCCTATGAGTTTTACAACGAATATTACCGTTAATGGTGATGCAGTTCTTGGAACCGACGTAAAGGGTGCGCTTGAAATTCCGCGCGGTACGTCGCTACAACGCCCGAAGGCTCCGCGTCTAAACATCGGTATGATCCGATGGAATACGACGCTAAAGGTAATCGAGTTCCATCTTGGAAATAATGAATGGGACAACCTTGTTACGACCAAGCAAGCGAACGACATTTACGTTTCCATTAAGAATGCTAATATCAAGTCAACGTTGAATATGAATAACAACGTTATCACTAACGTTGCCAATCCAATCGATGACAAGGACGCCATCAACAAACGCTATCTCGAAATCCGTTTGACCGAGGGATACATTGACGCGGACGCGCTCGGCGGCAAGCTCCCTGCCGACTATGCCCTTTCGGCTACCCGCATTACCGGTGGCTTGGGTCTTTCTGGTGGCGGCGATCTTAAAGCCAATCGTTCAATCGAAATGCTTGAACCGGACGATATTACCGTTACTTCCGTAAACGAAGCAACGATGACCGGCCATTCGCACAAGCTAGTCCTTCTCAAAGCCGACCTTGATTCCATCGTAGGATACGAACTTAAGGAAGCTGAAGTAATCGCTGGTAATGGTCTAATCGGCGGCGGCAAGGGTTCGGTAACGGTTGAATTGGGTACTCCCGGTATCGTTTCTATTAACGCTCTTAATGAGTCTACACAAGATAGCCATACGCATACTCTCGTTCTTTCTAAGGAAGATATCGCGGCTATCCTTAACTTCAATCCGGCCAACGATGAAAGCGAAGTTATCGCAGGCGGCGGTTTGACAGGCGGCGGTAAGATTAAGGAAAATCCGATTATCGCTATGAAGTCACCGAAGACGATTTCGCTAACTTCGGAGAACTCGATTGACAGCGACGGTCATACCCACGAGTTCGATCTCGACCCTGCACTCCTGCAAAGTATCGTTTTCCCTCCTGTCGCAGATCCTTTTACGACCGGTTATCCAATCGGGACGGTAGTAGTAGCCTCTGTCGTTTACTCATTCGGTTCTAACGCCGACCGAAACGTTAGCCCGACCGCCCTCTATCCGATGTCAAAATCTGGAATAACGTTCTACGCACATCCAAACATTAGTGAAACCGGTAACGTGCCGGGTAAGTGGCAATGGCGCGGTTCATTTCCAACCTACGCCGGGTTTGTCAATAGCGGTCCAACGGCTGGTCAAGCGGTATACAACTATTATTCGCTCTACCAGCGCGTTCAATAATTCAACACTAAATATCCTCAGTTAATACCAAACTGAGGATTTTTTCTATGTACCCGTTTACTAAGAAGTCAGAAGATCGAATCATTGCGTGGCGCGATTTCCGCCAAACGATTTCCGACAACAGCAAACAAACATTGGAAAATGTCGCGAAGTATTGGTCCGGCGTTCCGGTAGGTAATCGGATACTAGAATGGGATCGACCCGATTCGTGGCCTACCCCTTGGGAAGTTATCAACGATAACGTCTTCTGTGACGATATGCGTTCCTATATGATGTACCAGACTCTCCTCCTTACCAATCAACCGGCAAAACTTTATCACGTTAAATCGTTCAATGAAGAATTGCTTGTGGTTGCGTCGAATGGCTACATTTTGAATTTCTCTTACAACGAGGTTGTAACGGTTTCGCAAATGCTAGAAGAGTTCGAAATCGACTACGAATTCGTTGACGGTGAAGACGGGCTTGAAATCAGAAGGACTGCCTAATGAGATCGCGTCTAAGCAAAGCGGACTTCTTCATTCAAATGCGAAAGTCCGACCGCCAGCAAGAACTCTATGACAATGTAGATAACCTTACGCTAGACGACATTGAACAATGCGGGGAGCCTTATTGGATTAGGAAGGCGCTAGAAGGTATTCAAGCCAAACGTCGGGCTATGGCCTTTGCAGCCGGACTTCGCGCACAGCATATCCCGGTGGCCGAAAAAACCTACACCGTTTACGAATGGACAAGTCCAACCAAAACCTTTGCACCAAAGGGACATTTTAGCATCGACGTCGATAGAGGTAATTGGTTTTATTTCATTGATTCCAATATGGTGAAGGTAAACAATTTTATCTTGGTTTTAGAGCCGGGGTTTGAATCAATTTTATTGAAAAATAGTGTCGTAGTAGGTACAATGTCATCAAATGAATATTCAATAAAGGTGAATACAAGATGCTAGTTCAGAACCCGCGCCAAACTACCATTATGAGCTACAAGCTTTCCTCCGGCGAGGAGATTATTGCCCGCGTACAGGAAAACGGTCCTCATCCGACAATCGTCAATCCGCTTATGATGATCCTCGTTCCCGGCGAAGGCGATAATTCGCAAGGCCTTATTGCCTTTACCCCTTGGATGCTTGCCGCAAACGATGATACCCCGATGAAGTTGAACGGCGCAAACATCATTACGTCTACGCCTGCCCGCGAAGACGCGGTGGCGCAGTATCTTCAGCTTGTTCAGCAGCCATCTGATTCGCGCGGCGGCGCAGATAACGACACACATACGACCGTTGGCGGTAAGGGTAAATAATATGCCGAACCAACTAACGCTAGTAGAACGCGCAAAGTTGGCGATAAGAGCTTTCTTTGATCCGTCGTTGATTTATCGTGCTGGCGACACCACGCTCTTCGTTGACGGCGACCTTGCTATTTCGGCAACCGGAAACATTTCATTCCAAAGCGGTAAGCATTTGGGATTTGAAAAAGGAGTGATTTATTTGAACTCGAATGAAAATGAAATCGAAGCCATCGAAGATGCTGGCGAAGTTGAAATTCTAGCCCACGGCTGTTCTTGCGCTTGTGATTGTGACAGTGAAGAAAACTGCAATTGCGAATGTATGTGTGAAGACGACACCGACGTTGCAATCTATGACGAGCGGAAGGCGCAACTAGCCAAAGAAGCTGAATGTGGCTGCGGCGGTTGCGTATGTGAGGACAAGTAATGTCGATTGATGTAGATAGCGACCTATTACAAAGTCCAGTCTACAATCCTCAGTACGAGGATACGACCGTTGCATTGTTCAAGATAATGCAACAAGAAAATAACGACGAGGAACTCCTTAAAGAATATATGGATATGTTCGCTGAAATGCCAACGAAAAATCCATATAAAGGAGTCCTTGTTAATCCTCGTGCCTGTGAAGTAGACGAAGCAGTTACAGAAATTGACAAGATCCGCGACCAAATCAAGGATCGCTATGATGATATCATTGGTAACGGAAATCCGGGAAACAACCCAACCCCCGGTGAAATCGTTGACCTTAATGATTGGGAGCGTTTCTATCCCGGCATCGATAAGGGCTTGCAACAATCTTCCGATATCCTGAAAGACTTCAAGGACCATACTGACCGAATCATTGGGAACTTTCCAACGATTATTGCGACCATTCAAGGTTCTATCGGTAACAATTCCGCTTCGAACGGTATTGGTATGGGTAATGGTTTTGGCGGCGGGCAAGGAGGAGGAATGCCTTGTATCCCGTTTGCGGATATCTTGGGAAGCATTCTCCAAGCCGGTCAGGCGCTTATGGCGAAGATTATGGGAGCGATTGCCGCCGTCGCAGGAGCGGTAGGTCAAGTTATGGCCATCATCCAGAATGCGGTTGCGATGCTTCAGCAAATGGTAATGCAAGCATTGGCTATGCTTCAAGCCGAAGTTATGAAAATCGTTCAGGCGATGTTGGGAATGATTCAGATGGGCCTAGCGCAGCTTATGGCTTTCCTTCCGAACGACCCTTGCCTGAAGGCCATTATGGGAGGCCTTCTTTCCGGCGCAGCCTCGAAAGTTATGGGAAAAATTGGAATGTAAAAGAACCCGGCCTTTGAGCCGGGTTTTTATTATTCATCCTCTACAGGTATCTTTTCAAAGGACTTTTCGTCACTTTGGACGAGGTTATTGAAGTAGATTTCTTCATATGAGTACATCGTACCGACCGGAACCGTGTAACGACCGGTTCTTTCGAATGGTTTGGTTTCGATTAGGTTATGTTGGTGTTCTGCTTCGGCAATATCAGAATTGATAGTTGTCAATTCATTACGGAAGGTTCGAATGTCGATGCCCAATGCGGCGGCAGTGCTCGTACCGATATCTTCCGCAGCTTTGATTCGCTCTTCGAGTTTGGAGCGTTTTGCAATCAACTCTTCTACACGTAGCGCTTTCTTTTGTAGCTCCTTCAACACTTCCAAATTGTTCTTGGCGGCGACGTATGCCGATATCACCGACTCGTCGGCTTTTATGAAATCAGGATCGTCTTCAACAATATTCCAAAACGCCGGTCCATTGCCGCTCATATCCCAATACTGGCGCTTTACAACAAAGAAACCCATTACCAGCCTCCTACATCGTCGTCTTCGCAATCGTCTCCGCCCTCGTTCTCGATGACGAGAATTTCTTCTCCGTTCTTCGTGACGGTAACAAGCTTTACAGGCTTGATTTCTTCGAAGACGTAGCGCTGTTTTACCGCTACCGCCCAACCGTGGTCATATGGAACGAACGGCGTGTTTTTGATACGTTCAATATCTTTTGTCAGGCCGTCGATGCAGTTTTTATGACCTTCGATAGAGAAGCCTATAGTACCCGCGTGAATGCCAAGTGCCTCCATATCTTCCGGGTTAAGGCGAGCAAGGGCGTCCGCCCGTGCGGTATCTTTGATAAGCATAGCTCGCCGCTCTTCGATAAATTCGTTTTTACCTTCGATTGCCTCATCAATATATTCTTTATTGAGTTGGTCGACGTAACGGCGAATTTCCTCGTCATTGCTATCGACAACCACCGTTTCACCGCGCTCCTTTACCCAATAGGGTTTTCCATCGCAGTTGTCGTTCCAAAATTCCTTGCTTACGGTGTAAATTGTCATCGAATTAACTCCTTGTAAAACAACGGTTATAATGTTTTTGCAGAAACATTATAACGACCCAACGGTATCAATATGCGGCCTTCGGCCAAACAAAGGGCGTCTTTTCCTTCGGAACTTCTTTGGAACAATAATCGGCCTCTACGTACCCGGTAAGCGGTCCTTTGATATGGTGCTTCGGACCGGGCGCGTATACCGGATAGAGCTTCTTGGAAGTTTCCAGACAAACCATTTCAGGCCGGGTTCCAAAGTACGCATACAGCGATGAAACTACGATTGCCGCAGCAACCCCACCAAAAAAGTAGAATTTGAATTCTTGCTTCGTCTCGGTGTAACGGTCGGACATATTAGAACTCCCGGCGATCAAAGATGTAAACACCGCCCATAAAGTTCTTGCTGATTGCGTTGCAAGCCGCAGAGAAACGGCTGTCGGCACAATAGGCAACGTTGCCGCCGAACATCCAATGTGCTGGCTTCTTTACCCATTCACCGGCTTCATTTTGGATTGCTGGAAAGATGGCCGGATTACCGTAGCCATTATCAAGAAGAAGAGCGGCAGGGCGCGTATCCGAAGGTTCGTCATAACCGCGAACGTTAACAATACACAATTCGATAGACCGGGATGAGATACCATTGATGGTAAAATCGCCCTTTGGATTTTTCAAAACGTCAACGCTCATACCCATAAGAAACTCCTTCACAATCTTGTTGGAAAGAGTTCTAGCAGAATTAAAAATAATGTCAACAGATTTTTAGTTGAGAGGACGCATTGCCTCGCAGAGAAGAGTCTCCGCGTTATCGGTAGAAATCATCGCCCACTTGTTGGTAATGAAATCCCATACTTGATCTTCGTCCGGGAAGGACAACGCCTGTGCGTTCACATTATCTGCCATCCATTGACGGATGGTAGAAACGGCGTTCTGAATGAAATCGACTGACATTATTTCCATTTCCTCATACAAACGTTATCAACGTAAACGCCGTCGTCTTTTAAAACGATGTCGCTGTTCTCTAGAATTTTAATATCTTCCGGGTAAATGTATATAGCTGGAAGACCTGCTATCCCGAAAGCCAATTTATAAACGCATCCGCTATCGACGCCTACATCTATAACTTCGACATACCGAACGCCATCTTCCGTAAGACCATACGTAGCGCTAAGAAGCCCAACGAAGCCTTCATTGGTCAACGAGCATCTTTCCAAGAACAACGTACAAAAACCAATCTGTTCCGTGAAAAAAATGCCATCAAGAAAGATGCGCAAAGTGGAATTTTCTACAACGCTCTTCAAATAAACATCTTCGGGTAAGGATTTTACGATCATCGGTTCGCCTTATGTCTTTATAATCCGATAATCAATTACGGAACATTTGTCAATCTACGATAAGACCCATAAGACGAGAAAAGCTGGTGCGCTAACACCAGCTTCCTATCGTATTGATTATCGCCCAGTCCCTGACCAAAGTTTCTAGGCAACGGGCGAAAGATAGCGGATGGACGCTAGACCGTCAACCCATAAAACAAGAAAACCAGCAACATTTCTGTCGCTGGTTTTCCGGATCGGCGCGCAACCAACTGGTTCAGGGCAGTCGGTATAGGCGATATACCTACGGCAACAACCTATCACTTATCGAAGAAGAAGCAAGGGCTAAGACGAGAAAAACCGATGATCGCGGACTCATCGGTTTTTCAAGAAGGAACCTACCAAATGGAAGGCGAAGGTATATGCACTACTATCCTCGCGATCTAGACCCTCGCGAAGATGTGATACGAACATAGCAGTGGTGGACTACTCCGTCAACCCCTTAGACGAAGAAAACCGGTGTTGGCGCACCGGTTTTCTGGTTGTTCCGACCGGGCAGCAAATCGATATACCCGTGCGTAACTCGTAGGCAGCGCGAAAGGAGTAAATCGTTGGCCTACAAGCAAAATCTAGGAAACAAAGGCAATCCGGTCAAGGCCTTAGACCAAAAAAACCGGTGTGTGCAGCACCGGTTTTTCCATTTCTAAGAGAGCGCCCGAACTGAAGGAACCGGGTTAACTTATAGGAGGTAGCCCCCTCCACCTTTTAACGATGAATCGGCGGGATCCCGCCCGCCGATTAATAGGAGTAGAGAATGGCAGTAATCTCTCCTAGTCGCAAAAGGATAGTAACAACGTAATGGAAGCCCTAGGTAAGTCAACCCAAAAAGCAAAACCCCCGGCAGAAAACTACCGAGGGTCTTTGGATTAACGAAACTGCTTCATCAGAATGCCGGTAGCCTTGGCATTCCAAAGGAATACCGGCTTAGCCGCTTCAACAGGAATTGCCGAAACCATTTCAACAAGGGCCAGCTTATCAAGAAGGCCGTTGATGGTAACGTTGTCCGTGTTGGCGGAAACTTCGTTCTTGAAAGTCTTAATCCATTCGTTATGCATTGCGAACCTCCATTACGTTGCTTTTGTAATGGATAAATGCACCAACAAAGAAAAGGTTTCAAAGAAATCGAAAAAGTCTACAGATTTTTTTTACTGCAAAACAGGATCACATTTGAAGATAGCTGAAGGCTCTTGCAAGCCCGAAATCAAATCAAGGTAAGGGTCGTACTGACTAGCCATTACTTCGAAAATCTCATCCGAAGAAACCGATAGCTTCTTCGCAATCTCCGATACGCCCATAATGTCGCAAAGGCCCATCGCCTCTTTGATGTCGTCTGGTCCTACGTTTAGATGCATTCGAACTCCGTCCCATCTCACTAATTGTTTTTTATTAGCCCCACAACGGCTTATAGACGAAAGACGAACGGAATCAAGCGCTTTCTTGAGCTTACGTCAATTATGAATAAATTGTTAAATTAGCCCGGACCAACCATAACGTCGCTTGAACCGGTTGCTACCTTGCTGCCACAGTTCACCGGATCGTTGATGCGACCTTGTTGGCGACCATTGGTGAAAACGGTCGGAGAACCAGCCGCGAGCGCGCCGCCGTGACATTTCTTTCGTCCGCACGTCTTGCAATGAACTTGCCACGCGTGTCCTTGTGCGTGGGCCGGTCGCCCATTGATTATAACGTTGGAAGAACCTTCCGCATTTGGGCGCGGTGGCCAACAGCTACTATGTCCAGTACACATATCGGCTAATCTTGCTGCACCCGGCATACCAATTCCTGTCAAAACATTTTGGTTTGGATATTTATCTCATTGAAAACACTAACACAAAAAGGTTAATTTGTAAAGTTATTAGCGCCTTTGTTACCTTGAGGAAAATCAAGGACAACAACAATGCTTTCTGATGTATCCATTAATAAGCTGCTTTCTGATATGAAAGCTGGCAATCCTGTTTTCGTAGAAATTGTGCGCGGACCACGGTCGGGTTCTATAGCCAAGGTTGTCAACATTCCTTCTGTCCCGCAACGTGAATCTTGGCGGATCGAGTTGGATGGAAGAAGAACGTATATCTCTTCGCGTCTGTTGAAGCCTACCGACGAAACAACCCAATTCGATTCTTCCAAGGTAGTTAGAGAGCATTACGACATTCTCGGAAGAAAGTTAGAGATTGGACAGATGGTAGCTTATATCGGCCCGATTGGGCCGTTCGGGCAGGAAATTTGCATAGGTACCGTTAGCTCTGTAGATTCAAAGGTTCGGATTGTGCCGAAGGTTGCTCCCGCTCTGCGCAAACTAGGTGATTTCAAAACGGCTAAAAGCAATACGTCTATTCTAATTGTAGAGAATAATGAATTGGAGCCATTCATTCTGCAAAAAATGTTTTCGAATGATTGACACTGCTAAAAACCTACGATATTTGCATCTTACTTAATTTGGGGCTATCAATGATTAATGAATTTCTAAACCTTCCAACGGTATTCCCGTATGTGGTTGCCGGGGTGATCGCGGTTTCTCTTTTGGTCATCTTTGCTTTGTTGACCGTTATTGGTGCGGGGTTTGACGCCGATTTCGATTTTGACGGATTTGACGACATCGACGCTTTTACACGTTGGATGGGGGTTAAGCGCCTTCCGATTTCCGTAATTCTAACCATTTCGTTTATGTTGATATCGGTCGTCGGACTGGTCATTTCCTTGTTCGTTTACCGAACAATTGGGATGGTTCCCGGATTAATTCACGTTCCAATTATTTTTGCCTTTGTTTTTCTATCGCGCATTGTGTTTCGTTTGGTCGGCAAGGTTTGGCCGGATGATGTAAGCACTACGTCTTTCAACGCGGTTGATATCATTGGCAAGCAAGCTATCGTTCACGAGGCAGCGACCGCCCATCGGGTTGGTTCGATTGAAATCAATGTGAATGGTGAGAAAATGTTCCTCAATGTTCTTGCAAAAGATGACATTGTAGAAGTTGGCCGAACTGTTACGATTTATGATTATCGTGATAGTTTTTATATTGTGTCCTATTAACAGGGGAAATGTTTAATGGACGGTTATTCCTATCTCATCGCGGTTGCGGCAATTGTTTTTGCCGTATTTGTTGCAATCACCATCGTATGGTTTGCAATTACCCGCTTGTTCCTGAAGACGACCAAGAACGTTGCATTCGTTCGTACCGGTATCGGCAAGACGCGCGTTTGTAAGGACGGTGCTATTCTTGTGATTAGCTCGCTTCATAACGTTACGAAGGTCAACCTCGAGCTTATGAAGTTGCCGGTTGAACGTCAGGGAGCAGATAGCCTTCAGACCAAGGATCGTGTTCGTACGGATATCAAATGTACCTTCTTTACCAACGTGAAAAATCAGGAAGATGATATCGCCTTGGCGGCAAACAAGTTCAACGATAAGACGATGGACGCTCGTACGCTTCTTGCCGAAATTCAGGACCAGTTCGTTGACGCTATTCGCGCAACCGCTCTGACGAAGGAATTCAAGGACATTCTTGAAAACCGCAAGGGCTTTGCCGACGAAATCAAGACGAGCGTTACGCCTATCATCGCCCGTTCCGGTCTTGAAATCACCGACGTTGCTATTACCCATCTCCAGATGACGGATTTGAAGTATTACAACGACAACGATATCAACGATGCCGAAGGCCGTAAGAACATTACGATCTCGGTAACGGCGAACAACGAACTTCGCAATGAAGTTGAGCAGGCTTCGCGCGTTCGTATCGAACAGCGTAACTACGAAGCAAACCTGACTTCGCTTGAAATCGCCCGTAATGACGAACAGGCGACGCTAAACCAGCAGCGCGAAATCGAAAATGCGCGTATTTCTCAGGAAGCGGATCTTGCCAAGCTTCGTGCTTCGCGTAAGCAGGAAACCGACATTGCTACGATTCAGGCCGAACAGCAGACGGAAGAGCAGCGCATTGCTGCTGAACGCTTGATCGAAGAACAGCGCATTACGACCAAGCAGTCCATCGACCTTTCGACGCAGGCTTCGCGTATCGCGATTGCTCAGAAATCCGAAGAAGAATCGAAGGCGCTTGCATTGGCGGCAGATGCCAAGGCTACGGCAATCCTTGCTGAAGAAAAGTCCAAGACCCTTTCGGCGGTTGAAATCGCCAACCGTACCAAGGAAGTTGCGCGTATCGCGGCTGAACAGAAGGCGGTTGAAGAATCGACGCATATAACCGTTATGGCGAAGGCCGAGTTCGATGCTTCCGAACTTCGCAAGAAGGCAAGAATGAACGAAGCCGAAGCTCAAGAGCGTGAATACTCGGTCCGCGCCGATGGTGAAACCAAGCTTGCCGAAGCTGCTAACAAGCTTTCGCCAGCGCAGGTCGAACTCAAGGTCAAGCTTGCGGCTATCGAAAAAGCACCTGAAATCGTTCGCGAACAGGTTAAGCCAATGTCGAATATCAAGGACGCGAAGGTTATCTCGTTCTCCGGTCTCGGCGGCAATGGCGACGGTATTATGAACACCGTAAACGGCAATGGTTCTACCGGCGACGTTGGTATCGATCTTGCAAATGCACTTACACGCCACAAGGTAAGCTCTAAGATTGCCGACGTAGTTGTTGGTGGTATGGCAGGGTTCGATGTTGGTAGCCTTGGCGACAAGCTTTACGACAACATCCTTGCGACCGAACCTAAGAAGCTTGAACTGCCATCGGCGGAAAAGCATATCGTAGAACCGATTGATAACCGTAATTCGGCTTCTAACGATACTTCGAAAACACGCGGTAAGATGGCTCAGTAAGCTATCAACATCATCAACCAAGAAGGGGCTTTCGTAGCCCCTTTTTTGCTCAAAGGATTTGGTATGTTCAAAGAAATGATAGAGAAGCTCGCACAACGCTTTTGGTCTATCCACCCAAAGGAATTAGACAACATTACCATAAGCCCGCACAAGGGCTTCTATGGCGGCGCACGGGCTATGTTTTACGCCGACGAGATAACAAAGCTTGCCGGAACAGTCGCTTATGAAGGCGCTAAAGAAGCGGTTATTGCTTGGGAAGTTTGTGTTTCCGCATACGAATTAAATGGTAAAAAAGATCCTTTCTATAGTACAAAGTTATCAGACTACAAAAAGGCAAGGGATGCAGCCAGAATGCATCTTGAAGAAATCATAAAGATGAAAGATTTACACCAATGTCCACCAAAAAAGGAAGACTCGTAGACGTAGAAGCAACCCTTTCGATGCTTGATAAGCTCGGCAAGGTTCCGGCTTCTTACAAGCGCGGGGAATATAAAACCTATAGCCAGCGTTGCTCGTTGGCGGTCAAGCTTTGTATCGCTCATATGGTAGATGCCATTTCGCAGAACGGTCGCCGGATTAACCTTAACCCGGTATCTGGTTACAAAAAGTACGAATGTTGAAAAAATGAGTTGACGACAGGACATTTGTTCTGTATAAGGGAATAAGAATAATCCAAAGCGGTTGATTTATCCCCGCCGCAATCAATTGTTAGGATTGTTCTACCAAGGCGCGGAGCCGGATCGGTTACGGGTTCGTTTGCAAAGCGAAATATGGAAGGTTCGATTCCTTCCCGCGCCTCCATTCCCTTTATCAAATAGCATAAAGGATGGCATATGGAATTTCTCCCAAAAGTTCAGTTTTCGTTAGCAGGGGCTCTTCTTGCAGTCCTCGTAGCCAATGTATTTTCGGCCCTAGTTGGTATCGACAAGACGTGGGAGTTTGACGCGTTTGTAGCCGTCGCCGGTGGCGCTTTTACATATTACATTATGTTCTGCAGGAACAACCTATAAGGATTAATCAATGCGTTTTCTAAAACATCTTCTTTTCGTAGCTTCGTTGGTGGTGGTTGTTAGTACCGTAACCGGCTTGATTGCCGAACTAGCGTTGCTCCTTACCGGCGAGTTGAACTATGGTGCCGACAAGCTGCGCGCCGGTATAGTTATTATCGTCATTTTCGGAGTGCTGAATTACTTCTCGCCAAGCTTCCATCCTGTCGTACTCAGCAAAAGAAATGTTCTTTCGGAAATCCCTTCTGCCCTATCGATGGCGGTGGTTATGACCGTGATAGCGCTTATCATTCAGATGTTTGTTTTCAGTAGGCCGTTCGAACTACTTCATTACGTTTGGGTGTTCTTCCCGGTTTTCTTTACCGAGCTTGCAACAAATTATGATTGGGTAAGGGAGGAACAATTTGATGAATCCGCTTGATTTCTACACCAAGGATTTCGTTGAGCTATTCGTTCCGGGCTTGAATACGGACAGCGTGGTTGGATACATCGAAAACAATCTTCTACCGCAGTTCTTCCCGCATTGGGAGCAAATTGAGTTCGGAGAAATGTTCGAAGTTCAGGAAAGCGACCGTATCGTAGAATGGCATAATGATTCCAAGTTCGGAATGAATGTTACCATTTTGTACTATATGTGTGATTTGTCCGAAGAAACGGGCGGATCTATCAGTATCCGAAATGGGATGCACGAGACAAAGATCTATCCCAAGAACGGGACGATGATTTTGATGAGCCAGAAGCCTCACGTCGAGCATAAGGCGGAATACTGTTCAGTACCCCGCCATATGTTCAATATCGATTATTTTGTTGAAGGATATTAAGCCTTCGCAAGCTGCCAAGGGATTGTTAGGGTAGAGATATCTACCCTACTATTGGTGCCGTCTTCCTTCTGGATTTCAACGATCTGCCACATCTTGATTTCTTTTTGGAAGACCTTGGTAATCTTGGCGCGCTCTTTGGTTTCCGTTACGATAACGTCAACGCCAGAACCGATTTGCGGACCAAACGATACGTGGAAACCATCTTTCATATCGTCGTCAAGGTTTACAAAAGTAGCGTTGTCATCATCCGACGCATTGTCGATGATTTCTAGAAGGATTTGACGAACCTTCGCTCTGGCTTCTTTGGAAAGCCAAAAAATCCGCCGATCCGCTTTTCGGGAAGATTGATATACCATTGCTACCGGTTCGTCGCCAAGGAAGATGGCGCTAAAACCAACAGCGGTATCGGTACAGGTCCAAGTACCGAACGCGTATTCGTTGAAGCCAACATCAGGTATATCGGCGCTATACGGTCGTGTTAGCTGAAACTCATCAAAGAGGTCATCAATGTCGACCCATTGCGGCGAGGATTTGTCGATGTTTGCTAGGATATCGCGAAGTTTCATATCTTCCCCTTACCACTTAAATCGAACGGAATTGAAAGCCATACCCTGAAGCTTGTCGCATTCTTCTGCGACCGAAGGTGAAAGGACCGCCCTCGCTATCTTTGTAGTGCGAATAGTTAGCTTCTTCTTATCAACGTCATCGACAAAATAATTCCCATTGACATCCTTCCGGGCGTAATGGGTTTCGATGTTGGCAACGTCGAAAGAGGAGGCTTGGTAGATAACTTGCATAGGATATCCCTTTCATTTGTTGTCTTATCTTACCTTTTTGGCAAGATATGTCAACACATTACTTTGGAGATACCGTATTGACTGCGTCTTCGGCAAGCTGATAGATCTTGTCCGGGTCTGGCTTATTCTTCCTAGCTTCCTTCTTGATTTCCTTCATCGCGGTAAGAAGCAACTTCTCATTATCGGTCATAATAGCCTCCTTAAAGCTTGTTTTTGTCGCGTGGATGCGGTCCAGAAGAACCGCGCTCGTGATATATTGGTTTGCCGCCATTGGAACAGGTGGTTAGCGTAACGTGTGAAAGGGAAGTCGTATGGCAACGAAATGCTACCGGTTCACCGTCGCTGCGTCGTTGTTCTGCCGTTGGCATCCGGCAAACGAAAACGCCTTCTTCCTGAGTCTTTTTGCATTTCAAATACTTCTTTCGAGACCGGGATAGTCCGCTGTCATCTTTTACTTCGCCGGTCGTTCTGCTGCTCCCGGTTATGATAGGGAAGATAACCATCGGTATAACGGGAACTGTCGGCGTATAGGACGCCAAAAAGATAGACGTTAAAATTGTAATCAATAGATGTCCCAATCTGTCTCGTCGCGTAGCCTTTTCATTTGTTTTTCCGTTCCGGTACCGACAACCTCGACAGAAAGATTTTCGATATGGTCGTAAGCTTCCTTCTGTTCCAACCAGACCTTTTCAAGCTTGTACCGTGTACCCTCGAGATGAGAAACTCGGTATTCCGCTTCATCAACGTCTATCGTTTCGTCCGGCTTATATTTGCCAGAGATATCGAGAAGTTCATCCTTGCTCAGGATTCCCTTTTCGTAGAGAATAGCTACGGCCTTGAACATAGCACTGGCGACGACTTCCAGACGGTCTTCCCCGTCTTCCAATCCCCGCGTTAGTGGGTATTCCAGAAGGCGACTAGCATCCTCGGTATATACCTTGTCCTTGTAAGCCTTGACAAAAATCGTCTTGCTGCCCATCGGTTTATCCTGCGTTTGGAATGTTTAGGTAATCGGTATGCGTCGCTATTTCTTCTTCGCCAAAGTAGACCTTGGTATCTACCTCGAAATAATTACTGTCGCCGTAAGAACCGCTTTTCTCCGTTAAAGTCACGGTGACCAGAAGATGTTCTTTCAGAATTTCTTTGAGTTCGTCTACATCGATGGCCATAGTTGCAAAACCTTATGCGTTGATGAAATTACGGCCAATAGCAGCCGAAAGGTTACGCAGGCGCGGGGTAACGCGCGTAATGCCGCGAGCCTTGTCATCCGCTGCACTTTTGAAGCCCTTGTAAACAGCGGAAACTTCGGCGGCGTATTCCTTCGCCAGTTCCATCTTTGCGGTAGGAACGTAGCTTTCTGCAATCGGCAGGCGGTTGTTGAGGGCGAAGAATTCTTGGCCACCTTCTGGAGTCCAGAAGAACGTCTTCTTGCCCATCGTCTTGATAACTGCGTTTTCGTAAACCCAAATCGTGTAGGCCTTGAGAACCTTTTTGGAGATAAGCTGACCAACTTCGAAGCCAACAAATGCGGAAGCTTCTGCTACGTTGTCGATGTTTGCCATTGCTCTATCTCCGTGTGCGTTTCGATGATTTGGTTTTACACTATTTTACGATAATGTCAACACATTATCTGAAAAATAATGAATTAATTGGTGAGTTTATGCGCAATGATGCGCTCGGCTATTTCGTCCGAACCAACCGTACCAGAAATCAGAACTTTTAAGATTTTCATATCGAAATTCGCTTCCAGTATTTGGCTGATAGTTTCTGCGCCCTTAAGGGTAAGACCACCTTCCTTCAACACCTCTGGATACTTTTCGATAAACGTAATGATATGTTCGTTAAAGCCTTTACCTCGAGCGAACGATGCCCATTCCGAAATGTTAACTTCGATAAGAGGCATTTTCGCAGACTGCATAAAGCAAGACATTTGAACATCCTTTCGGTTATCGTCGTGTTGATATAGACGATAACCGAAATTGCCAGAATGTCAACAGATTATTTGAAAAAATTGGCGATTTCTTCTTCAGTGAATCCTTGGTTGACGAGGATGTGGTATTTCTCTTCTTCCGGTTCTTCCTCTAGTTCTTCGTCTTCGTAAAAAGCAACGACCGCAACCTTATAATCTGGATGCTTAGCTGCCACGTCCCCGAAATGCCGCTTGAAGTCGGCAACCGTTTCGTCGTTTCGATCTGGATCCGTACCGTCCAGCGCAAGATACGCCGTGCCATTATTGATTTCGAAACGGTCACCGCCGAACAAGTCGCCGTATTGATCGGTAAACAATGGTTCCATCGCAGAAGGAACGTCGTCATAGTCCTCCATATCGCGTGTTTCAGACGTTGAGATGAATGATGCGAATGAATGATATTTCACTACTTTCTCCTTTTTCTATTTTAAAATTTCATAGGTAAGCCACCAATCGTTTAACGCGTTTGGCACTTCGTCGGGGAATTCCTTCATTACAATGTCGATGGCTGGTGCAATGTCAATGAAGTCGAGAATGTCGTCTGCAGGTGACTTTTCAATGGCTCGGCCAGCTTCGTGCATCCAGAAATGGAGAGCGTCTCTCCAATCGTTGATCGCTCTGGTACGGAACTCAATCTGCTGCGGTCGAATATCCATATACCAGTCGCGCTCAACCTTAATTATTTGCGAGAAAAAACGGATTTCGGACGGGTCTGTCCAACGAATTTCACGATGGATATACCGATTTTGGCGTCTTATGATTTCACCATCCTGAAAAACCCCATTGCGGTATAGCCGCGAGGAGGACGCACCACGCATATACACGTGGTATGAATCCATCGTTTCGCTTTTAGCTTTTTCGTAGGTGATTGGTAAGTTCGCCATTACCGCTCCTTTCTAATGAAGGAACAATAGAGAACTATTAAAGAATGTCAATACTTATTATGAAAGACCGAGGGCTTTCTTGGCCACTTCTTGGTCGTAATAGTTTACGCAGTCTTCCTGCTTAACGGAACGAAGCAAGTCCCTAATTTCTTCCTGAAACGGCCCGTATGGCTTTTTTCCCGGAATAGGGTACTTATGCTTTACGTAGATGGGGAGAACTATATCGTTGAAATATCTAACTTTGTCTTCGTAGGACAACCCGTAAAACAACGCGCCGCCAATCGATGTGCTACGAAGCTTGGAAGCGATTGATATTACGCCGTCGAAGATAATTCGCAGATCGGAGTTCGAAATAGCTTCTTCGGAAGCATAATATTCCGGTTCCACAGATTCAAAAAGTTCGTTGAGGCGCATAACGTGACTCCAATTCTCCCTTTATTTACCAAAAAAGGCCCGCCAATGGCGAGCCTTTCGTGGAAGGTAGAACGGGCTTAGAAGTTTACGTTCAAGCCAGCCGTTACGACGTGGTCGCCACGGCCCTTGCTGAAGCCATCTACGTAACGATAGCGAAGGTCGAAGTCGACGTTCTGCGTAAGGGCAAACTTGGAACCAACGCCAACCGCATATACCGCGCGGTCCTGACGGCCCCATTCATAACCCGCGCCAACGAGCGCGTAAGGCTTGGCAACGCCCATCTGCTTGCCAACAAGGACGTTGCCCGTAAGGCGGTTTTCCGCCGAAGGACGGCCCTTCGTCTTTGCGAGATATTCGTAGTTGCCTTCAACGGTAACGTTCTCGTTGAGTTCGCGACCTACGACAACGCCGACCGGAGCGTAGCGATTCTTACCGAATTTGGTTCCGGCCTGAACGCCTACGTAGGTCTTCGGTACGTATACGCCGGGGAGGCCTTGTGCTTCAACAACGTCAGCGGCCTGTGCTGCGGAGAATGCGCCAGCAACGGCCAGAAATGCAACAAACAAAGTCTTTTTCAAGGGAGGTATCCTTCTTCTATTTCACTTGTAACCGGTAAACCGATTGCCCGCTAATTATGCGAAATAGGTTCGAAAGTCAACCTTTGTTGCTACTTTTCTATCGCCTTTTAGAATTTAGGAACAAGCAAACGCTGGCTATCGGAGCATTTTAGGATAATTTCTTCGCCGTTGACGATTGCCTTTTCGGTCGGCAAGTGAACATTTCCGTCAGACCTGCCACCGAACAATACGAAATCCCCGTCTTGCGAATCCTTTTCCTTTACGAAACGAAGGAAGTATCTGCCTTCAAATTCCGCCAGCATCTCTTTCGGGTACTTGTACGAATAAAAAGAATCGAAATCATCAAACTCGACCCAACGGGAGATATGAGGTTCATAGTTGTATGGGATATAGCGTCCGTCTGTTCCAAACATCGCTTGAAACATAAAGTCGCTAAACCGCATACGGTTGTAAAGATACATCTCCTCGCTTGGTTCAACGATGACCATTAGTTTACCTTGAATACCAAGAGACCGGGGTTCGCCGCCAGTTCTTGAGCAACGATTGCATCCAACTGTTCTCGGTGCTCATCACGCATCTTGGAAAATTCGTCAAGAACAACGACGGTTTTACCTTCGCCTCGAATGACATTTTTTACGGAAAGGTTATCCGCCAAGACAACGTTACCGTTTTCGTCAACGATTGGCAGTGGGTCAAAATCAGAACAATCAAGCATATTGCAGCGGATATCCCGGAAGGCATAACCGAACTCCTTGGCAATTTCCTTGATAGTGTAATTCGCGCCCTGACCCGGCTTTGTCGTAACGTCGAAAACACCTGTTTCGGAAATCAACGAACCGTCCTTAACGAACTTAGTATAAACGTCCCGGTTAACGGTAACGCCGGTGGAAGTTTGAATGGTATGAACTTCGATTACCTTGGCTTCAAGAACACCTAGGCGATGAAGCCATTCAACGCCGGAAGCTGCTACCATTTCTTCTAGTGTATCGGTAATGGAGAAATGCCGCGCAACCGCTGCGTCGGATTGGAAAGAGGCTTTTCCGTCAGTCTTCGGAAGACCAACAAACTTCGCGGAACCCTTTTCAAAAAGAACCTGAACCTTCATAAGAAAAACCCTTCCAAAGTTGATGCGTTGGAAGGGTTTTAGCATTATTCATAAAAATGTCAATAGAAAATCAGAAATCCGAACATATTTCTTTGAAAGCCATACCAAGCAGATTTGAATAGGAAGAATGAAGGATTTTTGCGTCGTTTAGCATATGCATAAAGGTATCGAATGTAAGCTTTTCGCGGCAATTTGTGCGTATAATATCAGCATAATCCGCAACCGTGCTTCCAGTATTTGACCGGATATATCCTTGAATAAAGCGGCTATTTCCGCCACACGCCTTGCTAGAAACGAATTCTAGGATATCCGCAGCGTCTTCGCCACCAAACTCGATAAGCGTGTTGGTGAAGCGCCAAACGATTTTGTCCATATCGATATCCATTAGATATTCGAAAGGCTTTTCGTCAAGTTCAAGAACATCAACGACCGAAGCCTCAACCGTTTTAGGTCCGGTATAAAACTCAATCTGCTCCATAATAGCCGAAATTGTAGGCTTCGTCATCGGGATTACATTAGAAGGCTTGTCGATTGATTCCAAAAGGCTTTTCATTTCTTTTGGGTTATCGAACACTAGGCTCTCGGCCATTACCTTGGCGTTAGGCGAGCAAAGGTGGTAGATCCGTAATGCTTCATCCGCGCTTTCAAGAAACACAACCGACTTGTTTGCTGTAGCAAAGTTTTCTTTAACGATCTTAGAAGTAGCAATAGGGCTTTTGATACCACGCGGCATCAACCCTTTTTCTACGAAACGGTCGTACATTTTTTGGCTAGCAATCATAATCTTGCTGTTGGAAGCCATATAAGCGACGACCTTGAAATGCTCCATATCGAACACAGAACATCCGCCGTACATAATCGACGGCTTGAAGCAGTTTTCCTTGAAAGCGGCAATTGCGGATTCTCTTGAAGGATAGCCGATCATCACTTTGTCTTCATCGTACTTACGGCCATCGACCGAAAGTTGATGGATTACGTAGACCATAGAACCGGATTTGGGTTTGGGACGTACCCATACGTCAAGGTGTTCGCCATCGGGGGAATTGGTACCGAGGATGTAACCATAGGCAGCGGAAACCTTTTGTTTCCATTCATTGCCTTTTCTATCCTTGCCTGTACGATAGGAGTTTGCCTTGACCTCGACAGAAATTTCCAACCCATCGAATACGATGCGATCTACAATTTCGCGCCCTTCATTGAAGATGATTGCCATTGCATTCTCTTA
>JAAIGF010081169.1_pt1 | contig 34207 bp, 29 predicted proteins | sample 6487441 | NCBI WGS metagenome assembly JAAIGF01 (sample SAMN13974129, study PRJNA590717) | phyllosphere metagenome | biome: pepper field; feature: multiple bacterial spot infested pepper fields; material: pepper leaves; isolation source: leaves from pepper fields | host: Capsicum annuum ...
GTCTTCGACATGCTTGCGCTGCAGTTCATTTCCCGCAGTCGCCGCCTCGCGAGGCACAACCCCGAGAGTCGCAAGACCTGCGACGGTCGCCCCCCAACCTTCCGCCGGCGGGCGGTGCACATCTACGGCCGTCCCGAATGGCGCAGCAATCTGGGCCGCTTTCTCTTCGATGGTCATCCGGGACAGCAGATCCGCTACACGGTCGCCGATCGGGAGACCGGGGTCGCGGTATGACGCCCCCTCATCGACGGGTACGGTGTGGGTCTCGCCGTTGGTGGTCATCATCGTCCGTTCTGCTGTGATTGACAGACAGCGCGGCGGATATTGTCGCGCGTCAATGCCGAGAAATTGGAAAAATCGTAGCACTTCGAACGGCACGTATTCGTGCGGCGGGTTGCCCAGTGCCCACTGCACTCCATCATTGCTTGAAAGTTGGTCACCTCATACATTTTGGCGCAGGCCCGCGCGGGACAACGCCCTACGCGTTTCAGACGCAAACCGGTCAGCGCCCAGAGAAGCGGTTCTCCGGACGCCGGCCCAGCCAGGCGCGCGCTCGGGTTCGGCTTGGCCGAGATCGGGCAGCTGCTCGATCCGCGGATCGAGCAGTCCACTTCGGAAGCGCTTCTCACCCACCAGGTGGACGCCCTACAGTGGCACATCACCGAGGCTCCGACACGTCTGGTCCGCGTTCAGCACCGGCTGAACATCATCCAGAGCAAGTCCATGCAGACCATCATGAATCTGTCCGTCACCGCACTGCCCAGCCTGAATGTCTGAGGGCTGAGCACCGCTGTCCTCGTCGAGATGGGGATCGGTCACGCCGTCAACCAGTTACACCGGGACCTCCGGCGCACTGATGAAGAAATCGTGCTTCTGTATGACGGTACTAACGACGACCAGATCACCGTCTCAGCCGGGACTGCGTCGCGCCACGAATTTCAAGCGGTCAGCAGGATCCTCGAGCCGGGAGGGGCCGCGCGGCGGCGCTTCTTGAGTGCGAACTCCGAGACACGCGCTAGCCGATACCAACGCGTGCACCTAAATGCGCAGGAGGAAGCGCAAACTCGCCTGCGCGCCGCAACTCAATTTGAGCGGCGGCGCGCGCCTCGTCAATGGTCAGCTCCGGGATACCGCGGATTATGGTTGCCGCGAGGGTCCCGATGACGGTCCCGCCTCGCGAGGGGATGACTATCGCAGCGTTGTAGTCAGCGCCACGGGTCATGCCGACGTAGAGGCCGGCAGCATCGACACCGGGGCCAACGAGGGACCGGACGGTCGTTTCGCCCTGCACTCCGTGCACGGTGCTCGCATAGGCGAGCTGAAGGTGGTCGACGGCATACGCGGCCCTCACCACCCGCCGCTCCCGAGGATCGTGCGTGGCGACCAAATGAACCTGATGTTCGGTGATACGGGACACGACCCAGTGCGCCCGATTCTGGACATCGGCGGTCGCGTCGTTGCGTCGGGTTTGAACGATGTCTCCTTCGAGGATCTGCTGCCCATCTCGGCCGGCGGCGACTCGTAACTCATGGAGGGTGCCCTCTGCCACCAGTCGCTGCTGAATCGCGCGGTTAATAGCGTCGGCCTCGTCGTTGGTGGCCGTCACGAGTGCGATGCTGTCGCCCTGCTCGCGTGCATGGAGGTACGCGTCGACCATCTTCCAAAGCGCATCGTTGAGGTCGATCGCCTCAGCCACGTGGCCTTTCATGATGAGTTCGGCAGCAATCTGGAGCGCGTCCTCCCTCGTCCTCACGTCTCGAAGGCGAACCGTGACTCCCGCATATGCAGGGTCGGTGAAGCGGTGTACGGCGGTGAGTTCAGCAATCGCGGTGCTCGCCCGACGCATGACGCCCATCGCGCCGGAATGCCCGACGGGCGCGGCTTGGAGTGGGTCACCGATCATCGCTATCCCTGCCCCCGTCTGTGTGGCAAGGATCGCAAGCGCGCGGGCGGTGTGGAGGTCGACCATCCCGGCCTCGTCCACGACAATCCGGTCGCCCGGGTGCAGCGGGTGCTTCCGCGGACCCGCGTAGATGGACCCGTTCGCATCGGTATCACCGAGGGCGAGGCGCCTCCATCGTTCCGTACCGGTGAGGTCTATGCCCCATCGCCATCCATGGTCTGCGAGCAAGGCATGCAGGCTTGACGCTCGAGCGCCGACCTCGCGTTCCGCGACAGTCGCAGCCTTCTTCGTCGGAGCGACGACGATGAGATGCCGGCGTTGTCGGTCGAGCGCACGCTTCACGACCCGGAGAATCGTGGTCTTTCCCGCGCCGGCGGGTCCGGTTACGGTGACGAGGCGGTCAGTACCGGCGATCGCGGCCGCGGCGTCTTCCTGCTCGCGGTCCATAACGACGACGCCGATGCGCGCGGCGACGCCGCGGACGTGCTCGGTCTTCAGCGGCCGGCCGGGAGCGGTGAGCTTGTCGAAGAGGGCATCAAGTTCGCGTTTCAGGCGGACCGTGTCCTTTGCCATATACCCCTTTACGTGCTGCGGGCGACCCAACTCAGCCCCCAGCAGGTCCGCAACGAGAGAGAGCGAACGGTAAACCACTTCGTCTATAAGTGGTTGCAGGGCACTCCGTGCCGCGACCACGCCAGCGGCTGCGACTGCGCGGGTCGCGCCGGCACGGACGTCGACGAGGCTGAAACGGCCGTTATTCCCGACCGAACGGTCATCGGCGTCCCGGACCGCGCAGGCGGCGAGGAACGCGGCATCCACCTGAGTAACGCTCGCGGCAGGCGCGGGCTCGCGGTGGACGAGAAGGGCGGGGTCGACGTCGGCCAGCTCGCGACGCACCCTGCCTTCCCAGTCGTCCTCGTCGACGGGTGCGCCTTTCCGGGGCCGACCGGTGGCCCATGCAACCCGGTCGATGTGGCGAAGGTCATCATGGCTCGGCTCTAGGTGAGGGTGCTCCTTCCGCCACTGCGTGATTAGCGCGGTGCGGTTCGCTTCGATCTGGTTCGACCTGCGGGACAGCGGGCGCACCGCGTGTGCGAATTCCGCGACCTCACCTTCCTCGTTCAGCGAGTATCCGTGACGTGCGAGCGCCGCGATCCAGTCGGGATCTGTCCTAGCGGCGAGGTCACCTTCCGCGTTGACGAGGGTGTGCAGTCGCATCGCGACCCGCGAGTCCACATTTGACCACTTCCCATCTACCCCCTGCACCTTGACCGACAACCACAGATGCCGATGCGCGTGCGGATCCAGTGCCCGCGACCTCCGATGCCGGAGCTCAACGACCTCTAACCGATGGATCGCCTCTCGCGTCCGGCCACCAGCCCCACGGCGCGCGTTGAGTTCTGATCGCCAGAACCGGATCACCCGGTGACGTAGCCGGTCTTGCAGCGCCTCGAACTCGATCGCGAGCTCGGGATGCAGCAGCGCGACAAGGCTGAACGACTTCGGTGCGTTCAGCGTCGCATCCAGCAGCAGATCAGCCACCGGGGACGACAACACCCGACCCCGCCGCCCCCCTGAAAGCGGATCAATCCCATCCACCCACCACAGCAACTGCTCCCGCGTCAGCACACCCGAACAGAGGTCATCGCCCTCGGCGACGAAGCGAATGATCCCCCCGTCCTCGGCACCACTGTAGGCGGCGATCTCCTCAGCGCCGGTGAGAAGCCTCGGAGATGAGTCGCATTCGCCGTTCAAGGCGTACGCCAACGCAGTGCGCACACCGCGCGAATCGACACCCCGCTTCCACCGCTCGAGTCCGCCGCGCATGCCATCAGGCTACGCCTCTTTGCGTATCCAGTACCGCGATTCACAGAAAGTGCCTGCGTGCATCGCTGTTCATCACTGCTCCCTTGCGGCCTTCGCTGGTGCTGAGTTCGGCATCCGCGGCGGCTATCGCCTGTTGCTCGGATGCTGGAGGGGTCGCGGGCATTCGACTGAACGACCTATCTGACGCGCGCATTTCGAGTTCAGTCATTGTGCGCCGCTCTCACCAAACGCCGCGCGATCGCGGACCGCTCATCGCACAATGCTGGGCGTCGACAGCGGAGACGGGTTGCTCGCGCGGGACCTCGCTGTCGGGCCCCCAATGTGACTGCGAGTGATGTGAGCGCCAGCCACGTCCCTGGTGCACCGGCCGGGCAACGCGCAATGCGTTCGCTATATCGGTGGAGGGTAGAACCCCGACCGGTCTGTCGTCGTTGTGCCACCAAAGAAGTACTCGCGACTTCCCTCTGGAAGCGGCGAAACCGGCGACTTGTTCTCGAGGATCAGCGACTGACCTTCGAACTGATCTTGGAGATAGACGTAGAACGCATCGATGACGTTGGTGCTGATCGTTTCGTCTTCCCCGCTGAGCTCAGGCTCCCCGGGCTGCCGGTACGTCACGATCGGGGAATCGAGAATCACGAACCCAGGGTGCCGGTAGCCACGGCGAAGGCAATACTCCGCGAGCGACACGTTGAAGAGCGCACGAAGAATCGAGCGGACTCCCTTGCCCCGCACACGACGGACGCGCTGGTCGACGACCAGGTCCCGCTCGCCGGTGGAGTAGTGAACGGTGCTGTTCGTCGAGAACGACCACTGCCGAAGAATCTCCTGCGCCACAGTGTCGAACTGGTGCAGGTCACTCGACACGATCGGAACCTCGGTGGAGGTCTTGGGCTTATCGACTTGCGCTGTAGCGGTCCTCAATGCGAGGAGATCCAGAAGCCGATTGTGGGTGTCGATCTTCCGCTCCACGCGAGACCGAGTCTCAAGAAGTGGTGCTAGGTCCCCGCCGGGCGCCTTGATCTCAGCATCGAGCCGACGAATTTCTGCGGTGAGCTGTCCGTTGTCTTCCGAAAGCGCGAGTACACGCGCAGTAAGTTCTTGACGCTCGAGCCGGATCGAGCTGATCGTCTCCTCGAGGTTCGCGCGTAGGGACATGATCTTGTTCTGCTCAGACGCGATCGCAGCGGCAAAGGTCGCTGGCTCGTCCGAAGCAAGTGCGGAATCCGGCCAGTGCTGATGGGCGGGCTCTGCCCCACAGAAGGGACAGCTTCCGTCCACTTCGACCGCGAGCACGTCGGAGGCCTCCGCCAGCATCTCGAGGCGAGAGAGGTCGGACTCGTACTGGGTAAGGAGCAGTCCGAATCGCGCTTCAAGACTGCCGAGCTCATCTTGGCGTTCGACGAACCTCGCCAGTGTTTCGGTGTTTGATGCGCGACGCAGCACGAGTTCGTCGCGCTCGGAGCTTACGTCGTTGAGCGCCCTGCTCGCAGCAATTAGCGAATCGTTGAGTCGCGCGAGTTGATCACGAAGCTGGTCGACGGGCGGGGACGCGGCGAGCTCTTGCTCAAGATCCTCGATGACCTGGTCAAGTACCTCAAGCTTGTTGGCTGAGATCTTCTTCAGCTCAGCAGCCTTAGGAATTGGTACTAGCCCGGAATCATCCTGACCCTCGATGAACATGCGGAAGATTGCAGCCTCGACGGGTTTGTCGCTGTGCTGCCCGAACTCGATCGGCGACCTCTTGGTGAGAATTGTCTCTTCGTCGACCGCAGCAAGACGGATGACGTCCCGCCACTGCAGGGGCCGCGTCTCGTTGTGTTGGCTGGTGCGAACCAGAGACTCGTCGAGATCCGTGAGCGAAAGCAGATACCGCGAAACGCTTCGCGGGTCCTTCGATACGTGCTTCGGTGCCAGGTACTCCGGCGCCGGCTTGGTCAGCATCTCGCGAAGGTCCACCTCAACCACGCCGATCTTTCCGCCGTGGAAGTCGCGAACGAGCGTGAGGACCTTGCCTTCCGCGGTTTGAACACCGAGGTGGACGTACTGGTATCCCTTGGCCTCGTCCGGGAGCTCGATCGTCTGAGCGAGTCCGAACACATAGTTGATGAGGTCGAAGACGTGGGACTTCCCTGTGTCCGAGGCGCCGTGGATCACCGTCAGCCGGTCACCGAACTCGATGGTGGCCGGGGCGACATTGTTGCCGACGGCAGTGAGATGAACTAGGCGGAGTCGACTAACCACGGTGATCCTGTCCGTTCAGATGGTCGAACTCCTCGGCCCAACTTTCGAACACGACGCCGAGCCTGCCTCTGATGTCAGAGTCGTCGAGGCTTCCGAATGCCGAGGCGGCCCACGCGCACCGCGTCCTTAGTTGTTCCAGGTAGCTCGCATCTATCGAGTCCAGAAACGGGCGGGCATCTTCGCTCGCGCTGTAGTAGATCCCCGCGGTCGTCAGTTCTCGGATGATCAACCCGCGCGCCCCCATTAGCGTGATTCCCTCACGAATGAGCGCCCGCTTGACCCCAAGCTCGCCGACTCGGCCCGGAATCTCCGGGTGCAGGCTGGTCGCACCGGCGAAGTCACCGCTGTGGAGCACGAGATGATCTAGCAGCACGACTCGGGCGAGATCGGCGCGCCCTGGATACAGTGCCGTCAGAAGCGCGACGACGCGAATCCCGATCTCGAGCGGACTGTTCAGCAACTGCGTCATTTCTCGGCGACCCAGGTTAGTCGGTCGTCGTTGGCGAGCTGATGGCAGATTCCCCGCCGATCCGATGGCTCGGTGACTTGGATGAGAGCGTTCGCGCTCAGTTGCGCGTTGACCGCCTGCTCCAGTGTGCTTCGGAGACGCTCTAGTCCATCTGAGTGCTCAGCTTCAGCGGTCTCGACAACGGCGTCGAACAGCTCGTTCTGGAGCCCCTGGAAAGTATCGGGGAGCACCTGATCGCGCGCGAAAGTGCGAAGCGCCTCGGCACGAAAGAAGCTCTCGCGCTGGCGCTGGAGGTGAGCGCTGGCCTTGGTGTGTACTTCGGCGGCGGTGATACTGTCTACGGTCACGTACCGCTCCCGGTATGCATCAACAAGCTTGGTCAGGTAGACGAGCTCGTCCGGCCCAACCTCATGCGGTGGGTCCTCGGAAGCTGGACGAGCAGGCAATCCACCTCCGAAGCGAGCGGCGTAATACGGGGTCGTCCTGTGCTGATCAATGAGCGTGAGGACTTCAATCGAACCGAACATCGAGAAATCGGTCGCGCTGGCAAGCGCGTGCACGGCAAGCCGAGTGTCGTCCTCGAGTTCCTTGAACGGTTTCGCAGTGCCCGACTCGACCTGCTCGAGGAACCTCGCGCGGAGCTCGGTCGGCGTGGAGATCAGGTGCGCCAGACTTGTTGCCAGGCCGCGAGGAGCAATAAAGCTATACCTCGACGGCAGCGTATAGAGAGGTGTGTGGACCGGAAGGAGGAAGACTTTGAGCATCTCCGGCCACGCGATCGAAGGTGTCAGGCTCTTGTCGTAGTGCTTCCCCTGGAAGCAGTGCCATTCCGCTTCGAAGCCTCGATCAGTCTTGAAGCCCGCTACGTCAACGCCTCGGTCGCCCGTACCACCGAATCGCTGGACTCGGACGTACGTGGGAGATAGCCCCGTCGCCCACTCCTCGATGAAGACCTCCCAATCATCCGGGTCGTAGGTCTGAATGACCTTTCTTGGAGCAATATGAGGTCCATGCTCGATGCGGGCCGCGGTTAGCACCGCGGCTGGAGCCGGGGGTTGGAGGTCGCGCATGATGCACTCGTCCCCTACTCCCATGTGCCCAAGTTAGCGGACACGCGGTGTTCGTCCGGACAACAACCGCGGGCGCCCGTCATCGCTGGCCGGCGAGGCGCTCGGCCGTCCCCTCAGCGGGGCTCCGTCGTTCGAGGGTCCCGGGACCAAGGATCCAGTTGGCCGGCCTACCGAGTAGCGGTCCGCAACTGCCTTAACCCTGGCTAGCCGCCGGGTACCTGCTGCTTGAGCTCGTCAAAGGCTTCCGCGAGGTTGGCCTCGAACTGTTCCGGGGTGATGCCGCCCGCTTCGGCCACACGGCGCACCAAGGAGCTGACAAGCGCGTCCGCTGACTGAAACGGCTCGTGCATGCTGAGGATCTCTGCGAGCATCTCTTCTCGCCCCGAGAACGACATGAACTGCGCAGCCCGGTCCCAGAAGAAATCATGGGCCAGGGAGTTGCGGATCGGCAAGGCTCGGCGCAGTGCGGCGATGGTCTCTGCTTCCGCAGGGAACGATCTCTCCATAGTCATGATCAGGCGGCCAAGGGTGTAGCCGGCGAACTTTTCGAAGAACACATCGAAGCTCTGTTGAGTCGGACTGGCCAACTCGACGTTGGCGTGGAGCGAGAGCAGATTGACCACGCCCTTCTCCAGTACCTGCCCGAGGTAGCTGGCGAGGCCGTACTGTGCGTAGACCTCACGCACCTGATAGTTGTGATCGTCCAGGTCATCCTCGCGACCCATCAACGACTCGGCCATGACTCCGAGAATAGATCCTGCGTCCGATGCCAGGATTGAGATATGGCCGGCCCGTTTTCGTCGACTCCATCCGCTCCAGAGCCGCCGAAGCTGATTACTCCGCTGACACGAGGCAACCTGCTTGATTGGCTGTCTTTGTCCGGTCACTCCTGGGCGGGGCGAATGGAGGACGCGGGCTTCCTCTCACGGATCTACGACCTGTCCGAGCTGGGCAGCACCGACTACCGGTTTCAGGACGCCGCAGGAGACATCTGGCAGCATCGGGCGAACAACGACGACTGGGAAGACGACTGGGTCTTCACAGATGCGCGCTTCAACCTTCGGGATGGAAGCGACGAGAACCTGCTGAGGTTCTTGGTGGAGACCGTGCATCCGGTGGTGCGTCGAGATCAGACCGAAGCAGACACACTCGTGCGCGCATACAACGACACCCTTCGCCCGGACGGGTTCGAGATAGTCGAAACGTCGCGCATGGGCGATCGGGCCGTCTACGGCTGGCGGCGCATCACGGCGGTTCGCGCCCCTGCAGCGAGCGCCCTTCGTGCGCATCCGGACCTGGCCGACAAGGCCGTCCTGATCCAACATCTTGACCGCATCCAGCGCGATCTGGACTCGGACCCCTCGGCTGCAATCTCTTCGTCCAAGAACCTTCTCGAGACTCTGTGCAAGATCGTCCTGACCGACCGTGGCGTGGAGTACGCATCCTCGGAGGATCTGCCCGGCCTGTTCGCGAAGGTCGCCGCGGAGCTGTCGATCAACGCTGATTCGGTCCCGGACGATGCCCGCGCCAGCGACTCGGTCAGGAAGATGATGCGGACCCTGACCACGACCGTACAAGCTGTCGCAGAGGCGCGGAACTCAACGCTCGGTGACGGCCACGGCGGCGAGCACGCGAGCCCAGCGGAGCCCCGCCATGCTCGACTGGTCTACAACGCAACTACTGCAATAGCGGAGTTCATCGTTGACACCTGGGCCGCTTAGGCAGCCGATGCGATCCTGGCTTCCCGCACTAATCGCGTTTCTCGCCGACCGCACGTAGGACAAGCGCCGAACAGACTCAGCGATCACCGCCGCGAAGTCCCCCTTGTGTACCTGGCCGATGAGGGCTCAGCAGGGTCTACGCGGATTGGGAGGGAGCCCGTTCTTCGGACGAATAGAGTCGCAGTCGCAGGTACTCCCATATCCGAGGGTCGATTGATTCTCGACCTGCTTCGGTAGCTGACTCCAAGAGATCGCGCATGGTCTGCTCTGCTTCTGGGTCCTCACGCCCTTTCATCGATCGCATCCACTCCCGCGCAATTCTGTTGTAATCCGCTTGCGTCGCGCCAGCCGCATCGATGGTGTCAGCCAGTACATTCCTTGTCGTATCGGCTTCGGCCTTTACCGCGGCGGTCTTCCGCCGGTTGGTTAGTCCGAGGACGAGGGACACTACGGCGAGTGCTGTGGCGGCCAACCCACCGAAGGCCGAGATGTAGTTGGGGAACACAACGCCCCAGAAGTCGGTCGCCATGCTGACACCCTACGGCGGGTTCTCCGGCGCGTTGCCCGCGGATGCTCCCGCGTATGACAGGCCGATGGTGAACGTGATCTGCCGAATGCCCCCTGACGGTTCCGTATTCGGACGATGCCCGCGGAGGGATCGGCCTGCGGAGGTTGCCGGACAGCTAGATGGCGAAGGCGCTCCCGCACACGAGGCAGTGCACCTTCGTCGTCTCGTCGGGGATCTTTACTGGCTCGTGCGGATGACAGGGGGACTCAGCGATCATCATGTCGTCCGGCTCAACGAGCGCGTCCGGAGTCTCGATTCCAAAGGTGAAGGACTTGTTCGACTTGAACTTCATCCCTTTCACGCCCTTGAACATGTCCTCGATCGAATCTTGCATGTACTGATCGATCGCTGGCCCGCTCACCCCGTTCATATACTCCAGCTGCGCAGGGGTCCACCACGAGTCAGTGCCAGAAGCGACACCGCATAACGGGCAGAAGTATTGGTCAACTACTTCGGCGTCGGCATCGCCCTCCTCGTGACTGAACCACTTGAACTCACGCTCGCAGGTCGGGCACTCGCGGCGGAGGAACCCGTCAGAGTCCAGGGGGAGGCTCACTGGGATTCGAATTTCATCGTTCACGCCCTCGTTCCTCTCAGCTATTCGTATCCAGAAAAATGTCCTGCGGGAAGACTTCGCCGGCCTCGGTGCGGCCGGTGACCGTCACGTCGAACGCATCCTCCGTATCCCCGCCGCCGAACATGCGTCCCATGCCCATGACGTCGATCGTCACTGACCGACCGCCGCCCGGGATCTTTTTGATTGGCTGGAAGCCCTGCAACTGAAGGGACGCCTTCTCTGGCAGAGCGACGTCGACGTCGTATGCGGTTTCAGCGCCCCGGTTGATGATCTGCAACTTGTCTATGCGGTTGCCGCCCTTATTGAAGTACTTAACGTCGAAGTCGAGCGGCTTCCGGGTATGCGTGCTCGCAGGCACACGACGTCCAAGAGGTAGCCCGCCTCCAGGCGGCGGAGGCGGCGTGAAGTCCCCGGTGGTATGCCAATCGGTGCCAGTCAGGTCCACATCGCACCCGGCGGTTTTCAACCGTCTGGCCAGCTCTTGGCGGTGTGCGGGATCGTTCGTCAACCGGATCGCGTGGCGCCCGGCGACATCGCTGAACGGGCGGACGTCTCCGACCTCGACCAGGACGGTGCGGCGCGGATCGCGGCCCAGCGCCATGCCCGCCTCGAACAACACGTTCGGGCGTGCCTGTGCCGCGGGGGACGTCTCCGGGTCATTGTCACCATGGGCGAACTGTGGCTGGAGGTAGGCGATCTCGTCGGGGGTCATGAGCACGACAATCGCGGCGGCGCTGTCGAGTGCGGCGTCGAGGACCTGTCCGATGTACGGCGAGCCCTCACCAGTCAATTCGACGGCGTGGCTCCACTCCATAGGGGAGAGGTTGATGCTGCGGAGGAAATCGAACATCGACTTCCGAAGGGGCTCGTTCCGCCCATGCACCACAAATACCGAACGCGCATTGAATTCTTGTTCCGCCACTTCGTCCCCCGCTCCGTTGCCGAGCGCATCGAATGATGCGTCACCTCTAGCCTACGAACGAGTGCCGACACCGTTGGGTTCTGAACCGCTCCCAGTGACGTTGATCTCGTAACCGACCGGCAGTGCGCGAATAGGGATCCTGGGAGACTTCCGCAGGGTGCCGCTTTGGGTTCGACGCGGCCAGCGGTACAAATCCGGATTGATACGCGCTCATCAGTCGCGGCGCCACGCGTCGCCAAGAGTCGAGGTCCGCGGGACGAGCCGAGGCTCGAGCGTGACCGCTCGATTCGGCGCCGTGGGACTCTCGATGCGCTCAAGGAGGAGGTCCGCGGCCGCTTGGCCCATCTCCTCACCGGGTTGCGCGATTGTCGAGATGGGTATGGCGCTCTCTGAGGCGAAGTGATTGTTGTCGTACCCGGTGACGGCAACGTCGTCGGGTACGGAGAAGCCAGAGATCTCAGAAAACACCTGTACGAGGCCGATCGCGAGAAGATCGGACGCGCAGACAATGGCGTCATACTCCGGGGCACCCTGAGCGGCGAGTCGCTTGGCCACCTCACGTCCGTGTCGGATGTTCAAGCCGCGCGTCTCGATGACTTCGAGTGACGCGCCCGGGGTCTTCGTCACGACTTCTCGGGCGCCCTCGAGGCGCTCTGCCACCGCGGAGAGGAAAAGCGGCCCACCCGCGAACAACAAGCGACGTCGGCCGAGGGCGAGCAGGTGTTCCGCGGCAAGGCGTCCGCCGTGACGCTCATCCACCGTCACTCCTGAATAGGTGAGCGTCGGGGACTCGAAGTTGACCAGGACGGTCGGCGTCGAGCGGGTAGGCAAGACACTCGATCGCGCGAGCGCAGTGTCGAGCGGCGCAATGATGATGCCGGCTACTCGCGAACGATCGAGCAACTCGAGGTTGTGCACCTCTCGACTCGGCTCAATGTCGGAATTGACAATCAGGACGTCCATGCCGCGCCGGCGCATCACGGCTTCGACGCCTCTCGCGATGTCGACGAAGAAGGAGTTCCCGAGGTCGGCCAGGACGAGGCCGACTGACGTGCTCACGCCGGCGGCGAGCGAACGCGCAGCATCGTTTCGCACGAAACCCAGCTCCGCGATGGAGGCGAGGACGCGTCGCCTCGTCGCTTCCCGCACTTTCTCCGGATTATTGAGGGTGTTGGACACGGTTCCCAAGGCGACTCCGGCATGGGCGGCGACGTCGGCCATGCTCGGCTGCGACTTTGGCGCTGGCGGCCGCTCCATGACCATGCGATCCCTCCGGCCGTGGTGAATCGGTCGGACACCAATGGCTGGACACGATCCTAGTCGGCAGCGGCAACAAAAATGAAGCGTTTCATATTTGTTACCCCTCGCATGCTTGACAGCCCAATGCCGCCGTGCCATCTTGCATTGGAGCGCTTCAAACTGGGGCGTCACGTTCAAGGAGGAATTGTGTCCACAGCATCGCGGCGCGCCCGTCGCCTCGTTCCTGCTCTTGCCGCTCTCGGCGTAGGTGCTCTCGCGCTTGCGGCGTGTGGCCCGGCGGGAAGCCCGTCGTCTTCTGGGGAGTCGACAGGAGAGTTCACCTACCTCGGGCAGACCGAGAACACCACCATCATCGGAACTCTCGAGACGCTGGCGAAGGACCAGTGCGCCGCCGAGGAGAAGGCTGCTCCGCTGACGGCCGACGACATCTCGGGGCCGCAGTGGGATCAGCAGCTGCAGCTGCTGGCGAGCCAGGACGGTCTGTCCAACATGTCGATGGCAGCGGGAACTCCCTCGCTGATGAGCCAGTTCATCGATGCCGGCCAGGTCCTCAACCTGTCTGAGGCTCTCGATGAGCTCGGTGTGGCGGATCGCATCCAGCCCGCCGCGGAGTCGACGATCAAGGCGCTCTACGGAGACGGCAGCCTCTACGCTCTGCCGACCGAGTTCAACATCGAGGGCTTCTGGTACAACAAGGAGCTCCTCGCCGACAATGGCGTCGACGTGCCCGAAACGTGGGACGACCTCGTCTCCGCAGCTGAGACCCTCGACGCCGCTGGCGTGCAGCCCTTCAGCGCGGCCGGTAAGGACGGGTGGCCGATCACTCGTCTCGTAGGCGACTACATCTTCCGTGACCTGGGCGCCGACGCGCTCCAGAAGGTCGCTGACGGCGAGGCGAAGCTGACTGATCCGGAGTACGTTGCCGCCGCCGACGCGGTTGCCGAGCTTGGCCAGGCCGGGTACTTCGGTGACGCGCTCGGCTCGGTCGATTACAACGCCGCGATGAACACGTTCCTGACCGGCAAGGCTGCCTTCTTCTACATGGGCAGCTGGGCGCTGGCGAACTTCGCTGACGAGGCGCAGAACCAGATCGGCGGACCTGACAACATCGGCTTCGCCCGGTTCCCGGCTGTTGAGGGCGGCGCCGGCAGCATCGACGAGATCCCGGCCAACGTCGGCATCCCCGTGATGTTCGCTCAGAAGAACTACGGCGATGACACCGGAGCGTGGATCAAGTGCATCGCCGAGAACTACGGCGACACCGTCCTCGCTGACAGCGGCGTCGTGTCCGGCTTCGTAGTCGACAATGCGCCGGCCGACCTCCCGTCGACGACGCAGGCCGTGCAGGCCGAGATCGAAGCCGCGCCTTCGAGCGTCCTCTGGTTCGAGGCTCTCTTCACCTCCGAGGGCACGAGCGTCAGCCAGACCAACGGCGGTGGCCTCGCCAGCGGCTCCGTCTCCGGTCAGCAGTTCATGGAACTGGTCCAGGCAGCCAACGACAAGGGCTGAGCCACTCCTCTCGGTCAGGGCGGGCTTCGGCCCGCCCTGACCTCCGCCAGCTCACTCCCGAAAGACACTGATGAACAAAGTCCTGGGCGACAAGCGCGCCATCTTCGTCCTCGTAGGCCCAGCCCTGCTGGTCTACTCCCTGATCATGATGATCCCGATCGTGTGGTCGCTGTTCTACACCGTCCAGGACGGCAACCCCATCACCGGATTCGAGTTCAACGGTGTCGAGAACTTCGTCACCTTCTTCCAGGACCCCTCGGCCTGGAACGCCATCGGCTTCACGCTCATCTATGCAGCGATTCTCACGGCGCTGCAGGTCGGCGTCGGCTACCTGCTCGCGCTGATGTACGTCTTCTGGCTACGCCGAGCTTCCGGATTGATCCGGACGATCGTCTTCTTCCCCGTCGTTCTCCCGACTGTCGCGGTCGCCCTTCTCTTCCAGCGGCTCTTCGAAGCCGCTCCCACGACAGGCCCCGTCAACTCACTCCTCAACGCGTTCGGGCTCGAGTCGGTGGACTGGTTCGGAACCCCCGGCGCCGCGTTCTGGATCATCATCCTCATGGACCTCTGGCGCTCCATGGGCTTCTACGCGGTGCTGCTATACGCCGGCCTGGTCGACATCCCCGACGAGCTCATCGAATCCGCGCGCATCGACGGAGCCGCCGGCTGGAAGCTGGTCCGCACCATCGTCATCCCGCTTTCGTTGCCCGTGCTGCTGTCCTCGCTCATCTTCAGCATCAACGGCACTCTCAAGGTGTTCGACACCGTCGTTGCCCTCACCAACGGTGGCCCCGGTAGCGCTACGACACCCCTGACGCTGTACATGTTCCGCACGTCCTTCACCTATGGCGAGTACGGGTACGGCAGCACCATCGCGCTCATGCTCACCATCCTCTGCCTGCTGTTCACCGTCTTCATCTTCCGGTCCACTCGCCGCGACCTCACGAAGGAGAGCTGACCATGACGACCACCAGCCTGCTCGTCTCCGGCAAACGCCTCGAGACCGCGACCCGTCCCCCTGCCCGGCGCCGCCGAGGCGCAGCCGACTTCTTCGGGCGACTACCCCTGCGGATGGGCATCGCGATCCTGCTGATCATCGAGATCTACCCGATGGTGTGGATGCTGCTCGGCTCCTTCAAAACGCAGGACGAGTTCCTCAACGAACCGTTCTGGGCGTTGCCGAGCTCGCTCGGATTCGAGAACTACGTCGAGGTGTTCACCACCGGCGAGTTCGGCAAGTACGTGCTTAATAGCGTGATCGCCGTATTCCCGTCCCTCGCGATCATCCTCGTCTTTGGCGCGGCCGCTGGATTCGCCCTGGAAGTCATGGTCTGGAAGGGGCGAGGAACCGTCTTGCTCCTCTTCCTCGCCGGCATCATGGTGCCCGCGCAGATGATCCTCCTGCCGCTGTTCACCATCTACTTCCGCACCGGGCTGAACGGCTCGTTGTGGCCCCTGATTCTCACGTACACGGCGATCGGGATGCCGCTAACCGTCTTCATGATGGCGACCTTCTTCCGGGCCGTCCCGCGAGAGATCTTCGAGGCATCCACCCTCGACGGCGCGAACATCTTCCGCTCGTTCTGGTCCATCGGGCTCCCGCTGGTCCGGAACGCGCTGTTCACCGTCGGTCTCGTCCAATTCTTCTTCCTCTGGAACGACCTGCTCATCGCGCTGACGTTCACCAACAGCAGTGACCTCCGCACGATCCAGGTCGGGCTGCTGAACTTCACCGGTCAGTACGGAGCCGTGCAGTACGGCCCCACCTTCGCCGCGATCGCGGTCAACGTCTTCGGCACCCTCCTCATCTACCTCTTCCTCAACCAGCAGGTCATGAAGGGCCTCACCGCGGGATCAGTGAAAGGCTGACATGACCACGATCACCGAGCTTTGGCTCGAAAACAGGCGCGGCGGGAAGACGATCGGTATCGGCGAAGCCGCACCTCGCATCTCCTTCACGGCCACAGGGCCCGGCCCGTTCGACCTGCACTTCACTCGCGATGATGGACGCCAGGAGACGAGCACCGTTACTGACACCCAGCTCGTGCCGTGGCCTTTCGCGCCCCTCAGCCCACGCGAAGGCGGACAGCTGACCGTCAGCTCCAGCCAAGGCGTCCTCGACACTCGTGTCGAGGCGGGCCTCGGTGACGACTGGAATGTCGACTTCGTATCTCCCTCCACAAGCGCACCCCACTACAGGCCCCGGCCGGCGTATTTGCTGCGGGCGAGCTTCGACCTCTCACACCTGACACGTGGGATCTCGCGAGCACGGCTGTACGTCACCGCTCACGGGGTGTACGAGCTCGAGCTCAACGGCACGCGTATCGGTGACGACGTCCTGGCACCAGGGTGGACCAGCTACCGACACCGCCTCCGCTACCAGACGCATGACCTCACCGACGCGCTCACCTCGGGTGAGAACGTCGTTGGCGCGTGGCTCGCGGACGGCTGGTACCGCGGCCACATCGGCTTCGATGGTGGGCTCTGGGACATCTACGGCACCGACGTCGCACTCCTCGCCCAGCTCGAGGTCACCACCATCGACGGTCTGCTCCACCGCATTCCCCTGACATGGTCATGGGCGGCGTCACCCATCACCGCTGTGGGGCTGTATGAGGGTGAGAGCTTCGATGCCCGCCTTCTCCGCGATACGTGGTCGACAGCGGCGTTCGATGCAACCGACTGGGCGCCAGCCACCACACTGACGCGCGCTGAATTCTCTGCACGGATCGAACCGCCCACCGCCCTTCCCGTGCGGCAAATCGAGAAGATCGCGCCGGTCTCCGTGGACCGGCAACCGAACGGCCGCATCCGACTGAACTTCGGACAAAACATCTCGGGCGTTCTCCGCATCCGCCTCCGAGCCGAAGCAGGCCGCACTGTGCGCCTGCACCACGCGGAAGTGATCGAGAACGGTGAACTCGGAACGCGCCCGCTGCGCGCGGCGACCTCCATCGACGCCTACACCGCGCGCGGAAGCGGCGTAGAGGTCTACACCCCCCGGTTCACTATTCATGGGTTCCAATACGCGGAACTGGAGAACTGGCCCGGGGACCTCACAGACGGCGACGTCGAAGCCGTCGTCATTCACACCGACATGAGGCAGACCGCCTGGTTCGATTCATCGCACCCCGGCTTGAACAAGCTGCACTCCAATGTGCAGTGGAGCATGCGCGACAACTTTGTCGATCTCCCTACCGACTGTCCGCAACGTGATGAGCGTGTTGGCTGGACCGGCGACATTCAGGTCTTCGCCCCCACCGCACTGCGTCTTTTCGCCGCTCAAGGCACCTTGACCGGGTGGCTCAGGGATCTCGCCTTCGAGCAGGAAGACCTAGGGCACGTGCCGCAGTTCGTGCCGTGGATCGAATGCGGCTTCCCCAACTTCCCGACCGCCGCGTGGGGGGACGCCGCGGTGATCGTGCCGTGGGAGATGTACCTCGCCGACGGCGACACCCGAATTCTTGCGGAACAGTACGCGAGCATGCGTGCCTGGGTCGACCTCGTCGACGACCTCACTGGCAACAGCGGGCTCTGGAGCGGCGGCTTCCAGCTCGGCGACTGGCTCGACCCCACCGCGCCTCCGGAAGATCCGGGAAAGTCCCACACCGACAAGTACCTCGTCGCGACCGCGTACCACGTGCGCACCGCACGCATCCTCGCGGACACCGCGGCGCTCCTCGGCAACGAAGAGGACACCAAGCGGTACCGCGCTGTGGCAGCTCGCGCGGCACGGGCCTTCCAGGACGAGTTCATCTCCGCATCGGGCCGGGTCGTGAGTGACACACCCACATCCATCGCCGTTGCCCTGGTGTTCGATCTGTTCGAGAACGAAGGTCAGGCCGCGCGGGCAGGGAAGCGGCTTCTCGAGCTGGCGGAGCAGGGAGGGTTCCACATCTCGACCGGATTCGTGGGAACGCCCATCATCTGCGACGCGCTCGTCCTGGCGGGCAGCGTCGACTACGCCTACCACTTGCTCCGGCAAGAGGAGCTGCCGTCGTGGCTCTACCCGGTCTCGATGGGCGCGACCACGATCTGGGAGCGGTGGGACTCCATGCTCCCCGACGGCAACATCAACCCCGGCGACATGACCTCGTTCAACCATTACGCCTTGGGTGCTGTCGCGAGCTTCCTCCACGCGACCGTCGCAGGCCTCGAGAGTGACGCTCCCGGGTGGGAGCGAGTGCGGTTCCAGCCGCGACCCGGCGGAGGCCTGACACACGCTTCAGCTCGATATGACAGCGTGCGCGGCACCGCCTCCATCCGATGGGCGCGAGACGGAGGCACCCTCACAATCGACGTCGAGGTGCCCGCCGCGTCCACCGGCGTCGTCGTGCTGCCCGGCACCGGCCGCGAGATCCACGTCGGGCCCGGCAGGCACACCATCACCGAATCCTTCCGACCCGCCAGCGATGACCCGGCCGCCCCGGTCGTCGGTTGGCGCAAACCCGAACCCGTCGGCGCCTGAGGGCGCAGAGAGAGAAGTCCATGCAGACATCCATCAAGCCCGGCCAGGTGTGGCTCGACACCAAGGGCGAACGCATCCACGCGCACGGCGGCTCCGTGATCACCGTCGACGGTACCCACTACTGGTACGGCGAGAACAAAGAGTTCTCCGCCCCCGGAAGCGGCATCTGGCACTGGGGCGTTCGGTGCTACTCCTCCACGGACCTCTACAACTGGGAAGACCGCGGGCTCATCATCCCGCCCGTCGAAGACGACGAAGACTCCCCGCTGCACCCCAATCAACCTGTCGACCGCCCCCACATCGTCTACAACGCCGAGACGAAAAAGTTCGTCGCCTGGCTGAAGATCATGACCAAGGGGTCGCTGCAGCGCTCCACCGTCCTGGTGGCGGACAACATCCTCGGTCCGTACGAGATCGTGCGGACGTGGTTGAAGCCGCTGGACATGAGCGCCGGAGACTTCGATCTGGTCGTCGACCCGCACGACGGCAAGGGTTACTACTACTTCGAACGCGTGCACTCGGAGATGATCTGTGCCGACCTCACCACCGACTACACCGACGTCACCGGCTACTACTCCACGCATTTCCCGCAGCCGCAACCGCCTTTCGTCCGCGAAGCTCCCGCACACCTGTACCGCAACCGGCTGCACTATCTCCTGACCTCGGGAACAACCGGGTACTACCCGAACCCGTCAGAAGCGGCCGTGTCGCGGTCCTACCACGGTCCGTTCGAGGTGCTCGGAGACCTGCATCCGAGCGACGAATCCCGCACCTCGTTCCATTCACAGATCTCCTGCGTCTTCAAACACCCGGGCAAGAAGGACCTGTACATCGCGATCGCCGACCGGTGGCTGCCGAAGTACCTCGACCACGGCGACCGAGCCCACCAGGCGTTCGTCGAGCACTTCGCTCCCGGCAAGGACGGCGACGAGCCGATGGAAGAGTTCGCCGACGTCGACACCACCATCGCGGACTACGTGTGGCTGCCCATCCGCTTCGACGGCGACCGGCCGGTCATCGAATGGCGCGACGAATGGACGATCGACGAGTTCGACTAGAACCAAGGCCCGGGCAACACGCCCGGGCCTTGCCCATTGGGGCACTATCGCCCCGCACGCCAAGCAAAGGAGCTTGATATGTCCGTGTCAAAACCATGGCGCACCGGCATCGCCGTCGCAGTCACCGCTGCCCTACTCGCAGTCGGGCTACAGTCGCTCAGCCACGAATCCGCGGCCGCCGTAACGGGCGCAGGCGGCGCAGTAGCCGTCACATACACGTCCTACAACGTCGATGAAGGCTCCTACCGCCTCAGCCCTCAAGCCGACAAGACGCTCTCGCCTCTGACCAACAGCTCGACCACCACCATCAACGTGGACCCGTCTGTTTCGTATCAGGCCTAGGAGGGTTGGGGATCGTCGCTCGAGGACGCCACCATCTACCATCTCGGCCGCCTCAGCGCCGTGAACCGCGAATCCGCGCTCCAGGCACTGGTCAGCCGCGCGAACGGCAACAACATGAACCTCTGGCGCACCACCATCGGATGCGCCGACTTCTGCCGCACCGCCAAGACCACCGGCTTCTGGACCTACGCCGACAACGGCGGCACCCCTGACCCCACGCTGTCCTCCTTCTCGATCGCACGCGACATCTCCGACGGCAAAATCGCGATCATGAAGCGGATGCGAGAGATCAACCCCGAGCTGCGGTTTTACGCATCGCTCTGGTCACCGCCCGCGTGGATGAAGACGAACAACAGCATCACCGGCCCCGAGGGTGTGTTCGGCCACTGTGCCTCCAACGGCGCCGAGCCGCGCGTCCAGCACGGCAACACCGGACCGCACAACACCGGGTCACCCAACGACTACTACCCGGTTCTCGCCGACTACTACGTCAAGTACGTGCAGGCCTACGCCGCGCAGGGACTTCCCATCTATGCCGTGACGCTGCAGAACGAGCCCGACATTCAGATGCCTTACCCCACAACCTGCTTCACGCCCGGGCAGATGCAGGACTTTGCGAAGGTGCTCAAGCAGAAGTTCACCACGGCGGGCATCACCGCGAAAATCTGGGGCATGGACGCCAACCTCACCGGCGACACCTTCAAGTACACGGACGCCCTTCTGGGTGACACCGCGACCAACGCCGCCGTCGATGGGATCGCCTTCCACAACTACGACAACACCACCATGTGGCAGCCCAACGCCGTCGCGGCACAGTACCCCACCAAGACGCAGCACATGACGGAGATCACGCAGGGAGCCAACAAGCTCATCGAGTTCTTCCGAGGCGGCGTCAGCAGCTACTCCGGCTGGGCGACCATGTTCGAGTACTCGATGTGCAACGCCGTCGACGACACCACGAACGATCTCGTTCTCTGCAACGCGGGACCCAGCTGGTGGATGGATCGAAAGGTCAATCCCAACGACCCCGACGCCGACACGCCCTCCCTGATCTCACCGCGAGCAGGCGACCCAGCCCAGTACGACCTGAACGGCTGGTACTACATCTGGGGGCAGTTCTCGCGCCACATTCAGCTCGGCGCGAAGCGGATCGACAGCACCGATCGCATGGGCACCGTGTCCAACGTCGCATTCCAGAACCCCGACGGCACGGTCGCCATCGTCGTCGCCAACCGACCGGACGCCACCGGCCGTGCCGACTCTGACCCTGCCCGCTACAACACGACACAGCTGAACACCGGCCCCGCCCCGATCCGTATTGCGACACCGGACGGTGAATTCACCGACACCATTCCCGGCGACACCATCGCGACCTACGTCTACACGCCCACCACGGGCAACGCCCTCAGCAAAGCCGGCTGGAGCGCATCGGCGAGCCACACCTCCGACGCCTTCACAGCCACCCAGGCGATCGACGGCAACCCGCGCACGCAATGGATGTCGGGGACGGTTCAAGCCGCGGGCCAGACGTTCACCGTCGACCTCGGCGCGAGCCGATCCTTCGACCAGGTGAGTCTGAACCAGATCGCATTCCCCACCGACAGTCCCGCCGCATACTCGGTCCAAACCTCCGTTGACGGCTCCACCTGGAGCGGGAACATCGCGACCGGGACGGGCACAACCTCGATCACGAACATCACCTTCCCCTCGGCGACCGCCCGCTTCGTGCGCATCACCCTGACGGGCACGGCCGGGAAGTGGTGGACGATCGGCGACATCAGCATTTACAACAGCGGCGCCGGGTTGCTCCCGAAGGACACTGGTGCCGTCACCGCGTCGCTCTCCGGCAGCGTGACTACCGCCAGCGCGGCCTGGGACAGCTCAACCGGCTCGCGATGGACCACGGGAGCAGCGCAGGCGTCCGGTCAATGGCTGAGGGTCGACCTCGGAGCGACCAGAACCTTCACGGGACTGGAACTCGACGCCGGCCAGTGGTCAGGCGACTTCCCCCGCGGCTACACAGTCCAGACGTCGAACGACGGCACGAACTGGGGCTCAGCGGTCGCCACCGGCAACGGGACATCAACCGTCACCCGAATCGAGACTGGCGCCCGAACTGCGCGCTATATCCGCGTTCAGCTGACGGCAGCGTCGAGTACCAACTGGTGGAGCGTCGCTGAGGTGCGGGTCTACAACGGCGCGCGCAACACCACGTCCGGCGTCAGCTGGTCGACGCTGCCTCGCACGGGCTGGACGGCATCGGCATTCGCGAACAGCTCATCCGCCGGGCTCACGATTGACCAGTGGCTCGACTCACGCTGGCAATCGGGTCAAGCACAGTCCGGTGGGGAGTGGCTCGAGATAGACCTCGGCGCTTCCCGAACCATCAAAGGAGTGCAGATCATCCAGACCGGCGGCCCGGACAACGGCGGCGGCGACTACCCGCGCAAGTACGAGGTATTCACCTCACCCGACAAGTCCAACTGGACGAAGGTCGCCGCAGGCGACGGGTACGGCGTCATCAACGCGCTCTTCGCCGCGCGCACTGCGCGATACATCAACATCCAAAGCTCGGGCGTCGACGCCAACCACTGGTGGTCGGTGGGGTCAGTCAACGTTCTGACCCCATGACGCCTCGCGTTGGGCTGCGGAGATCCTGAATCGCAGCCCAACGCGACTCGGCACTTCAACGCAAACGGACGACTGGAAGATCCATTCTGGGTCTATCTGCCCAAGCACCGCGCCGGGAGCGAAGTTCTCGCGGACGCTGTGCACGAGTGGGCCCTCTACCGGGCACTGCGCGATTGAGGATCCGGCTAGAACCCTTATCGATACACTCGCGCCAGCCGATGAGTGCCGACGCTGATCACCTTGCGACTCTGCTCGCGCGTGCCGCGGAATCCGACGACCTGGACTACAAGTCGACCTGAGATGCAGGCGAGAAATTCGATCTGGTGGAGCTGATTGAGGACATCGCTGCCATGGAGTCGCTATCCAACGGTGGCTACGTCGTCGTCGGCAGCGATGATCGCGGCAATCTAAGCGGACATTCCGCTTCGCGGATTCCAGTAGCTTCGACGATCAGAGCATTCGCTCTCGGGTCGTATGTGTCCGGGGCGACCCGATCGATGTGAGCTGCGCGCTTCAAAGCTTCGGTGATCGCGATTTCTTCGTCCTGGGCATCGGGCCAACCGCGACGGCATGAGGATCATGCCCAAAGACGGCGACAACCCGGGGAAGACTTGGAGGCAAGGTTCTTCAGCGTCGGAGGGGCCGATCGCGCACGATGAATCGATGAACGTCAGCGTCGTGAGTGCGTGGTCAAACACTCAAGACGCACGCGTGAGTCGAATCTGACGCGTCGAGGGAGACGGAGCTGCTGGACGGCGCCCACGGTCACTCCGCGTTCCATCGAGACCAGCGGCATTCGCTGACCATGAGGACGATGAGGAGAACGACGCTGGTCACGACGATGAGGACCGTGCTAAGCCGAGGGCAGGTCAAACAGTTCGCCTCGGGAGAGGCACCGTGCAGGGAGAGCGTGGGGTCGCTGCTCACGCAGCGAAGGATCGGAGCCCAGATCATCCGGGTCATGCGGAGGGCCAGCCACATGCACACACCGGACCCGAAGGTACACGCGACTTGTGCGATCGTTGCGCCAAGCGAATGGTTGCTCGTGAAGAAGCTCCCGGCGTGCAGCAGAGCAAAGATGCCCGCCGATACCAGAGCAACCGCGATCTCCTCACCGCGGCCGGCCCTGCACAAGGTTCATCACGAACCCGCGGGTGACCTTCTAACTCACGGTGTGCGCTGCTCGCAGGATCTGTAGGCCTTCTTCGCGCCAGGTCCTGGCAGATGCCATGACCTTGGTGAATGCGTTTGACATGTGGATGTGCCCCAGCTGAAGGGTGAACGTCGCGGGGATCCCGGCGAATCTGAGGCGTTCGGCATAACGCGCGCCATCGTCAGCGAGCGGGTCAAACTCTGCGGACATGATGTGCGCGGGCGGTAGACCCTTAAGGTCTTCTGCGAGCAAGGGCGATGCGTATGGATTCGTCGCGTCCGACTCTGCAGAAAGATACAAGCGCCGGCACATCTGCAGGGTCTGTTCGGTCAGACCGTATCCTTTGGCGTTCCGCCGGGCCGAGGGGCTGCCAAGGGTGAGGTCGAGTGCGGGGACCTCGAGGAGCTGAAATGCGATCTTGGGGCCCTTCTCGTCGCGCGTTTTCAAGCAGAGGGCGGCGGCAAGGTTGGCGCCGGCAGATCCTCCGCCGACCGTGATCAGGTTGGGGAGGCCGCCGAGCTCGTCGAGGTGTTCTGCAACCCAGAGGAGTGCGGTGTAGCTGTCGTTGACAGCAGTGGGGAAGGGGTGTTCGGGGGCTTTACGGTAGTCGACGGCGACGACGATGCAGTTCGCTCCAGCGGCGCGTTCTTGGCAAAGGATGTCGATGACGGATGAGTGGATGGTGCCGCCGATCCAGCCCCCGCCGTGGAAGTAGAGGTGGACGGGGTGGGGTCCGTTACTGAAGGGGTGGAAGACGTTGAGAGTGATCTCTCCGTCTTGCACGCGAACGGTGAAGGTCTGCTTACTGCGAACGGGCGGGGCGGGTTCGAGAAGCCGCTCGGCGAGAGCGGCTGCGGAGGCGTTCTCCTGTGCGCGGAAGGCTGCAATGTCAATGATTTCGGCTGGCGCAGGCGGCAGGGTCGCGAGCAAGGGAGCGAGAAACGGGTCGAGGGGCATGGGTGACAATTCTTTCGACAGGTCGGGGTCTCAAAAGCTGCCGCGCAGGGCGCGGCAGAGAGCTTCGGCACGGTCATCGGGGTAGCCGCCGGGGCGGATCGTGGCGTATCCGAGCGCGATGCCGGCTTCGGGGTGCGCGAAACCGAGTTGGCCACCGGCTCCGTCATGACCGAAGCTTCCCGGGCCGGCCATGCCGCGGACGCTTGAGTCGAGCATGAATCCGGTTCCCCAGCGGTGGCCAGCGTCGGGTCCAAAGAACGGCACCCCGATTGACTGGGGACGGCGGGCGTCACCCACAGTGTCCTCGTGCAGGAGCCGAACGCCGTCGACTTCACCTACCGTGGCGGCATAGAGGCGGGCAATGTCGTGGGCTGTGCCGACAACGTTCGCCGCAGGGCTCTCGTAGCCGAGCAGGTCCGCGGTGTTCGCGGTCGTGAAGAGGTTCATGCCGTCGATCGCCCCGTTCATCCCCATGACGCGGGCTTGCATGTCCAGGTTTGAGGTCGACCATGGCGGCGAGCTGGTGTCGGGCAAGGGTTCTTCCTGCAATGCGAAATTCGGGTCAGTGGCAGGTTCGGCGCCGAAAGTGAGCCCGAGGCCGAGGGGGCCGGCGATGTGCTGCTCCAGCCACTGTGCAGGGCGGAGCCCTGTAGCGCGGCGGAAAACTTCGCCGACGAGCCAGCCGAAGGTCAGCGCGTGGTATGAATGCGCGGTTCCAGGTTCCCAGAGCGGGTTTTGGCGGGCGAGCACCTTGGTGACCGGGTGCCACGCCACCAGATCCTCGAGGGTTAGGGGCTCATCCGGGGCAATAAGTCCGGCCTGGTGGGCGAGCAGCTGACGGACTGTGAGTGCGCTCTTGCCGCGGTCGGCGAACTCGGGCCAGTAGCTTGCGACGGGCTCGTCCAAGACGAGGTGGCCGGCCTCGACAGCCATGAGAAGGCAGATTGTGGTGATGCCCTTGCTGACGGAGAAGAGGATGCTGCGCGTACTGGCGGTCCACGGCCCGTTGTGGGTAGCGCCCGCGTGGAGGTTCACGACAGGTACGCCGTGGAGGTAGACGGTACAGGCGGCGCCGGTGTCGCCGCGGTCGGTGAAGTTTTGTGTGAAGGCGTCGGCGACGCGCTCAAAACCCGGTTCGACGTGTCCGTGGATAGTGGGAGTGGTCATGAAGTTTCTTGAGACTCTCGGTGTGAGGACGGTCATGATGCTGCGCTGTTGACGGCGATGTCGATGCTTTCGGTCTCGTGGTGGAATTCGTTGATGAGTCGGCCGCTGCGCACGCCCCACCAGCCCACGGCGCTGCCAGCGGCGGCGAGGACCGCAAGCGCGATCAGGAATCCGTTGACTGAGACGTTGAGCAGCACGGGCACAGGGGCCAGGAGTAGCGCGGGGACGACCCGGGCGACGGCGAAGATGAGGCCCTGTCCGGTGGAGCGAAGCATGGTCGGGAAGGCCTCGTTCACCCAGACGCGGAAGATCGGCTCGCCGCAGAAAACGGTGCCAACGGCGGAGATTAGCACTGCGGTCACGAGCGTCGTCAGGTTCAAACCCACGAAGACGGGGATCAGGTATGCGGTGACGTAGAGGACCCCGCCGAGGACGAAGAAGGTGAGACGGAACCGGGTGTCGACCACGCGCATGAAGATGATCTGCACGACGATCGCGATCGGGACGAGGACCAGGATGAACACGGAGAACTCGGAGACGGGAGTGTCGGCAAAGTTTGCGCCGATGTAGGCCGCGTAGGAGCCAAACAGGGTGATGGGGATGCTTACGAGCGTGAAGAACCCCACGAGGACGAAGAACGGGAAGCGCAGCGGCGGCGTGATTAGGTCGCGCAGCTTCGAGCGGTCAGCGCGGATGGTGTGCACCCCCTGCGTCTGCTCGAGGCGGGCTGCGCGCCAGCTTGTGGACTCCGGGATTGTTAGTCGCAGCGCGAGCACAATGATCGCGACGAGGACGATGAGGCCGAAGATCGCCTGTGCGGCGAAGATCCCGGTTCCTCCGGTGAGCGAGGTGACGAGGACGACCGCACCGATGCCCACTCCGGCGAGGAGGTTGGACATGACGAGAATCTTGCCGCGGTTCTGATCCGTCGCAGCTTCGGCGATGGTCGCGAGTGAGACAGGGATGTCGGCGCCCACGGCCAACCCGAGTACGCCCAGACCAATGAGCAGCAGCGGGAACGTGGTGGCAAAGATCGGCACCGACGCGCCCAGGGCGATGAAGAGCATGGTCACCACAAACACCCGGCGACGCCCGAATCGGTCGCCGAGGCGTCCGCCGAGGAGAGCGCCGATGGCTACCCCGAAGGTGAGAACGCTGGTGAGCAGGCCGATTTGCTCGGGTGTCAGGTTGATCGTCTGCTGGAGGATCACCAGTCCGAAACCGACTCCGTTTAGGGCTGCGCCGTCGACGAACGACGCCATGCCTGCAACCGATCCCACCCACCAGGCGTTCACCGTGCGTGGGGGCGTTGCGAGCGCTTTTGTCATGACCTTCTCCTTTGAAGACGTCGAGGCCGAACCTCGGCTACGTCACCTGGAACACCCAAGCTGGGACGACACTATTTCAAAGTTTTCCAGAATGGCAAGTATTCGTTCTGGCAGAAGTTCGTGCGAGTATGAGTCGTGCGCGAAGGGAGTGACCCGTGGACCGGAGAAGAACCTATGACGATGCAGTCGAGGGATGATCCGACGCCAACGAAGCGACGCGGCCGGTACGCGAACGGTCAACAACGTCGGGAGGAGCTCATCGACAGCGCTTTCACGGTATTCGCGACTCACGGATTCCAGCGCCTATCCCTCCGCAGGATCGCAGAGGAGCTCGGCGTCAGTCATGCCGCTTTGAGCTACCACTTTGCGTCGAAGGAGGATCTGCTGCAGGCGGTGTTCACGCGTCAGGAGCAGCAAGATCGACCCCTCTTGGAGCAGTCGCTGATGGAGCGGGGTATCCTTGCCGTCCTTCCTGAGCTCGCCCGAGACAATGAAGCGATTCCCGGGCTGATCCAGCTCGACGCGACTATGCAGGCCGAGGCGATCAGGCCTGATCATCCTGGTCATGAGTTCACCCGCGGCCGCATCGATCAGCTGAACTTCGACGTGCGCCGGGAGCTCGAGCGTGAACGCGAGCGCGGTCGGCTGCGCGCCGACCTCGACCTGGATCTCACCGCCCGTCAGATCACCGCGATGGCGAGAGGGCTACAGATGCAGTGGCTTTATGACCCGAGCGTCGACATGGCTGCGCACTTGACGGCGTTCCTTGAGTTTCTTCGGGCCTGACGCGCCGCCCGTGAAGGGCGGCGCGTCAGGCCCGAACGAAGCTATCGAACGACCGCAGCGAGGAATGCGAGCTTGTGCTCGTTGTACATATCCGTCCACGGGGAGGACGCGGCCATGTAGCCGTGAGCGAGGGTCACTTCGCTGACCGGAGGGATGTTCAAGTCGTTCTCCACGCCGAGCGCCGTCAGTGTCGTCGCGAGGTCGATTGCCTGGTCCGGGAACGTTCCAGTGTTGCCGTCAGCAATGAAGGTCGGCGGGTAGCCTGCACTGACGTGTTTGGTGATGTCAGCCTGAGCGAGAAGCTCCTTCGAGGTTCCGACATAGGAGCGAAGCGAAAGGTCGAAGAGCCAGTCACGCGAGAGGACGGGCGCCTGCGACCGCCCAGCTCGAGCCGGCACGAGGGCAGCACTGTCGAGAACGACGGCCTTGAGAGCCGTCGCATCCATCGTTTGCTCAATACCGAGCTGCTGCGCGTAGTCTGCGCTGGTCTGAATCGCGGCATACTGCGCCACGATGTGCCCTCCGGCGCTTCCGCCCGCGAGGACAACGCGGGACATGTCGAGGCCGTACTGTGCGCCATTCGCCTCGAGGAACTGCATCGCCTCTCCCAACTGAATCACGGGGACGGGATATCGCACTTGTGGAGCAAGGGCGTAATCGATAGCGACGACGTTGTACCCCGCATCGAGCACCGGCCCCGACCCGAGGGCAAAATACGCATCATCGGCACCGGCCGCGTTGGGGTCCCCGTCGCTCTTGCTGCCGGCAATGAAGCCCCCGCCGTGAACGACTAGGTAAGTCGGACGGGAAATACTCGGGTCGTTGTCTGCGATGTAGATGTCGAGGTAACTGTTCGGGTAAGTCGACCCGTACTCGACATCGTTCGTGAGCTGCGCCCCATTCACCTCCGAAATAGTTGGGGCGGCGCGAGGCTCGAAGGAGTTTCCCGACCCGCTCGCGGACTGCACCGCGACCGCAATCAGTGAAGGGTCGATCGCGATACTCACGAGAGCGATGGACAGGATACCCGCAATCGACGCTCCCAGAACGCCGCCTAGGTGAGCGGCACGGCGGCGCAACCGGGCTGCTCCTTGCACCGGCTCCTTTGCGCGCGCCGTCCACCCGCAAAACCAGGCGAAGAGCGCGAGGAACACGGTCGCAACGAATGCTGCAATCCAGAACGGGTACAGAGTCGTCGTGATCCAAAGAAGCTGCAGGACAGCAACCACAACGCTCAGCCCAGCCAAAGAGGCCCAGCCGCCCTGACGATGATGATGGACCGCAACAACAGCGAGCGCAGCAGCAATCACGGTCGCCAAGACTCCGAAGATCGCTTGGTGGCGGATGACGAAAAACTCAAGCCACGCCGCCATAAGAGCTCCGAAGCCGAGCGCGATCAACGCCCCCGAGGATGGGCGACGATCAGATGTAGTGCGCGTGCGCATGACACTTCCCCACGATGAATAGCGAACAAAGTTGCAGTTGGCTGCAACTATACCGCCAACTGCATGCTTGCATCGAGCGGTAGGATCGGCTCATGAATCAAGCCTCCCTACGCGAACGATCCAAGGAGCGTCGGCGCCGAGCCATCCAGCTCGCGGGCCTGCGTCTGTTCGCCGCGCAGGGCTACGACAACACGTCAGTCGCGGAGATCGCAGCGGCAGCCGAGGTCTCCACGAGGTCCGTTTCGGCGTATTACCCCGCGAAGCTGAATATCGCGACCGCATCGTCCGACGCGGCGGCCGATCGCCTTGCAGCAGCAATCAGCGCCAAGCCGCCGGATAAGACGGTCGTAGACGTATTCATGGAATGGATGGAGGGAGAGCCCGAGTACGTCGAGGAAGAGGAGTGGCATCTTCGCGCAACGATGCTCGCGAGCAACCCCATCATTGCCTCAACCGGGACACCTCACACCGTCGCGTTAGTGACGGTTGCTTCTCGGGCAATAGCCGAGGACCTTGACGCCAGCACCGACGCTCCTGTCGTGCAGATGCTCCTCGGCATCCTCGCCGGTGTGGTACTGCAGCATCAGGTTGCGGCGAGTGGACACCACGCCTATGCCGAAACCGTATGTGCTGCTCGCGCCGCTCTCAGCGGCGCGTTCGAAAAGCTTCTCAGCCTTAGCGAGAAAACGGGTGATGAGGTGGCCCTCGACGCCAACGAACCCGAGGCGACCGCATAACCGACGAACTCCAGGCGCTGCTCGAGCAAGACCTCGACGCCGCCTAACTTCATCGAAGTTACCGAGCAATACAGCGATATTCGCGTCCGACCGACGGCCGAACGAACCTCCCGGAATCGCCGGCCCGAGGCCGACGCCGACGCTACGGGGACGACCGAACGGCCATGGACCAAGCCTCCGCCGAGAACGCCCGCCGAAACCGAGTTCTGAGTCACGGTTTCGGCGGGTGCTTCAGCGCGTTCTATGCCATGCTCCCGAAAACGACCGTTTCCGGCAGGAGCATGACGAGGCAGGAGCACAGAATCCAAACCGCTACGACGGCCTGATCGGAGATCTAAGCAGCAATCGGGCTCTTCGGCTCGCACCCCTACCGCGACCGCGAAGAGAGTTTGCGTTTTGGTGACTACCGAACCCTCCGTGCGGTCCCGATCACCCGCGTCGCCTATTGCGGACCGCTTCGGCTTAGGCTCAGCATGAGGGAGGTTCCATGCCGCGCACACCTGGCTGGCGTCTCGGCGACCTGCCCGCATACGAGGTGTGGCGAGACCGCGAGGCGATGATCGCCGCAGCCGCGACGCGGGCTCAAGGCATTGCCGTCGCAAAGGTCCTTCGAGGACGCGAAAACCCCGTGGACGGATTCGATCGTTCCGCGGTCGAGGCAATGCTCGCGTCAGTCAGTACGGCACTCTGGGCGAGAGGACCGGTGAACCTGCCAGCTGGAGCTGCAAATGATCCCACGCTCACAATCTTGTTCGGTTCGACCGGCGGCGGGCGATCGCGTTCGCTAGCTCGCGTGGTCGATGGTGCGCGGCCGGCCACCGTCTTGAACGCGCGCGACCTCGCTATCTCGATTCATGGGGCTGACGGTCGGAACCTGCACGATGACTCGACGGCGGAGGATCTGCAACGCCTTCTCACCACTGCTCGTGCAGAGCGTCAGTCAGTCGCATTAGAGGGCATTTTCCGGTCGCCGGCGCTCATCAGCGGCATCGCTCGCACATTCGCCGCCGCCGGCTTCTCAACGCACGTTGTTGCGATTGCTGACAGCGCAGCGGAGATCCGCATGGGCGCGGCCTCAATCGGCCTCTCCGCCCTAAGGGAGCGAGGGACCGCAGACCGAGTCCCCTACTTCGACGCCGTTGACCATCTGCTCGGCGCAGTCTCTCCCGATCCGCATGTCCATCGCGTCACGGTGTTCGATCGTTTCGGGGGAATCGTCATTGATGCCGCAGACCCTGAGCAGCGTGCGGATGCCGCGACTCGGTATCGTGAAGCCGCCGCCGGCCCGCTCGGTACGCTGAGATCCGTGCAGTGGCTCAGTGAGCTGCGGCACATGGGACGGTTTGTGGCTGAGCGGCAGTCGGCCCCGAGATGGGCGCTCGAGGACCTGGTCGAACTGCACGAGATCGCGCTCAAAGAGATCCTTCCCGCATTTGCAATTCCGGCCAACTCCGAAGCGTCCCGTCTTCAGACCGATCGGCTGCAGCGCGGGCTGACCGCCCTCCGACTCGCATTGGTTGATCGCACGCCAGCAGAGACCCTCGACCCGAACGTACGCGTCGCGCAACCAGACAGTCTTCGCCGCTGAATCTGGGACGCAGGTGGGTTCGCTCCGATCCGTTACGACCTGAGGGCGGGCGGAAAACTTCGCCAGCTACTCTCGGTCATGGCGAGCGCGTGACGTTCGCGGTCCCTCGTGATGTCGGCGGGCGTCACCTCCTTTGCGATCTGGCTGGTGGGGAACATGAATGCGTGCAGGCGGCCGAGTCTGGCGGGTTCTCTTTCGGGCGCGAGTCTGGCAGCGACGTACTCGAAGCACTCGATCCTCAGCCTCCGGGCGTACTCACGGCGCATGTCGTAGGGCGGCTTGTTGGCGGATTGGCGTACGGTCGCGTCGAGCTCGAGTTCGCCGCGGATGCGATCGCTGTTGCCCTTGACGAATGCTGCGGCGAGCTTCGGGACGGCGCGTGCCCACACATGTCGTTCCCTCGCGGCTCTCGCGCGCGCGAGTTCTTCTCGCACCTCCTCGACGCTCGGGGTCGACGTCGCGCGCAGTCGCGCTTCCCGCACCGCAACCTGCAACCGAGCCAACTCGTCCCTTTCGAACGCGATCATCTGCCGCTGCTTTGCGGTGAGCGCTCTGTTGAAGAATGCGCTCGCTGCAGCATCGTTGGCCCGACGTTCGGCCGCGTAGACGCGGTGAATGCGCCTGGGCGGGAGCCCGAGCGCGACAAGCCTGCGCCGGCGCCGGGCAGCTTCCCGGGTGCGCGCCCGCTCAACCTCCAAGTTGACCGCGCGCCACTGCTTGTATTTCTCAGGGTTCTCTACGCGTTGCACCGCCGCGGCACGTCGCTTCGACGCGCGAATCTGCTCGGCGTGAGCGTCGCGCCATCGTTCGGATGCGGCGCGCGCGTTCTCGGCCGCGCGTTCGGGGTGACGTTCGCGGTAGCGCCGTTGATACTCGCGCACCCGCTCCGGGTGGGCGAGGCGGAACGCTCGGGCCCGTTCGCGTTCCTGGTCGCGGTGCTCCGCGTACCAGGCTCGACCGGCGACACGGCGCTGTTCGCTCAGCCGCCGGCGCGCGGCGGCACGGCGCGCAGACTCACGGTTCAGCTCTCGGTCTCGCTCGGGATTCGCCTCACGCCAGGCCCGCCGGAGGTCGCGGACATGATCCGCGTTCCGACGACGCCATGCCCTTGCTGCCTCCTGACGGGCCGTGAGCTGATCCGTGCTTGCTGGATGTTCCGATGATTTGCGGATTTCAGGCTTGTCCATGTCGACGCTCTCGCCACCGGACTCAGAGGTGCAGTGCTGCCACGAGATCGCGGCGGCTGCCGGTGGGATCGAGGATGAGCCTCGCGACAAGCTCGACCAGCCCTTGCCGGCTTGCGTCTCCGATGTCATGAACGGGATCGAGCGCCCAATTGATGTCCGCGGCGAGACTGTAGGTCGGGTCCGTTGCCGCGGCCTCCGGATCGTGGAGAAGCGCGAGGACGGCGACGCGCTGGAGAACCTGATCTGCTTCTTTCTCGTTCATTGAGTTGCCCTTTCGATCCGGAGCGACCGTTTGCCGCTGTTGGAGTAGATGGGTGTCACCACGCGCGTGGCGATGCCGTCTCCACGAGGCGGTCGCGTACCGCGTCGCTGAACGAGATGACATCCGCCGCAGCCGCAGCGTGGCGGGCAGGTGCGATGCGCGAGGACGCAAAGGTCCCGTAGAGGGGCGCCTCCGTGTGGGCGCCGCGCGCTGTCAGGGGAAACTCGAATCGTGGGTAGCCCCAGTCGGTGTCCAAACGCCGCTCCCACGTCGTGAGCTGCTCGGGCCGCCTCGGATCCATCCTGTTCAGAAGCACTGAGTAGGGCAGGTGGCGCGGCTCGATCAGTTGATGGATTGTTCGCGCGGTCGGCTCGACAGCGAGCGGCTCTGGGACCAGCGGAACGATGACGAAGTCCGCGGCGTCGAGCGCAGCGTGGAGCGAACCCTCACCCGCGACGCCGGCCGGTGTGTCGATGATCGCGACGTCGAAAGCGACGCCGACACGGTCCAGCCGGCCCAGCGCACCGTTCGATTGTCGATCCAGCAGGGTGAAGGGGAGCGGACCTTGCGCAGCTTGCGCCCACCACCGCGTGGACTGCTGCGGGTCCATGTCCACCACGACAACCCGCAGCTGCCGCGCCAGCCCCGCGGCGAGCTGCATCGCCACAGTGGTCCGCCCAACACCGCCCTTCTGGTTTGCAACCACAATCGTGCGCATCGCCGCTGCCCTTCCCCTTGTACCGCTGCGTATCCGGATCGGCTATTGACACCAGTAGACGCTTAAGTCGTACACTCGGTCAAGATCGTTCTGCGATTCGGAGATGCGGTAGAGCAAACTGAGGGGGTGAAGGTCGACGTGAAGACAATCGACGGCAAGAAGATGTCGCAGCGCGCTGCGACGGGGCCGATCGGTTCCGCACTCCGAATCGCGCCCGCGTTCATCGCAACAGCCCTCGACGAGGACGCCGGGATCGAGACCACCCTGGAAGCGCACTACGACGCGGACGAGGGCCGGTACATCGTCTCGA
>JAAIGF010317544.1_pt1 | contig 34202 bp, 36 predicted proteins | sample 6487441 | NCBI WGS metagenome assembly JAAIGF01 (sample SAMN13974129, study PRJNA590717) | phyllosphere metagenome | biome: pepper field; feature: multiple bacterial spot infested pepper fields; material: pepper leaves; isolation source: leaves from pepper fields | host: Capsicum annuum ...
ACCACCATTTCTCGACCCAAGAGGGAGAACCCGGCATTTAACCCAGCCCGCATTTCTCGAGTGAGCAGCAAATGCTTCTGACCCGCTTCCGGCTCGACCTCGACTCGAATTCCGCGGTAGCTGTCTCGATAGGAAACGCGCACCACGTGGTCCACCTCCGCCGCCGAAACGATTCGCCGATAACCGCTGCCACTCGCCGTCGGACTCCATCCGCTCAGCCGCTCAGGAGGATGAGCGGAGTAGATCATCACCCCGTCAGTGCCCTCATCGAGACGGAACATCTCGCCGCGAATCACCGCGTAGTCACCCGATGGAATCATCACCCCCACCTGCACGCTCTTTCCGACGATGAGATCGGCAAGCTCACCTCAACTCGTGACACCACGGTCGGTCAACGACTGCGCGCCTACTACGCACCTAATCCGTCCCGCGCTCCGATGGATTCCAGGTACTTGTCGGGAATCCGTAGCAGCACCGCGTCGCGTAGAGACTCGATCAATCGCACCACTGCGCCTTCTTCCTCCAGGTCGGAGTCGTCGCGCATCGGGAGAGGAATGTGAACCGCTTGCTGGAAACCGATTGCGAACCCGAAGATCCCTCTGTCATATCCGAACTTGACCGGGAAGTACCCGTAAAGCTCGAAATCAAGTTCCACAGAAGGGTAGGGAGCTTCGACGACCACTCCGATGACGTATCCCTTGGCGTAGTTGCCGAAGACTTGCTGCAGCGCCTCGATGACTTCGCGGCACAGATCACGCATCTGACTGCCTGCGCGCACTTCATCCATGTGCACCAACCACCACTGTTCTGTCGAGCGCCTCGATCGAGTCGAGATAGGGAGAAGGGATTCGAAGCCTGATGGCCTCGCGGAGTGCCTCTGCGAGGTCGATCATCCGCCCCTCCCCTTCGAGGTCCGAGGACGTGTGCTGATCGAGCGGGATGCCGACTGGACGCTCGTAGAGGACCGAGAAGCCGAACCTTCCCCGGTCGTATTCGAACCCGATGACGAAGTAGCCGTACACCGTGAAGCTGAAGTTCAGCGAGGGCACCGGCGCGTCCAACTCCGCCTGAACGACGAAGTCCTCGACGTGAGAGCCGAAGACGGTTCGGAGCGCAGCGACGAGTTCCTCGCGTAACGCGCGCATACGGTCCCCGACCCTCGGTTCGCTCATCCTCACGCGTGCCCGAAGCGGCCCGGCCTGCTGACGACGATGTCGGGCTCGCCGCGGGCGGCGTCGAAGATGCGGGCCAGTTCTTCGTCCGGAATGACCGCGGGCACCGCCGAACCGTCGGCAGGTAACTCCACCATCACCTGCACCCGAAGCCCTGCGACCTCGTGGAACCCGGTACCCGGCGCGTATCGCGTACCCGGCAGCAGCGCGAGCTCCTGCTCAGCGGGCTGCGCCGCGAACATGCCCACATCACGAGCCGACACCGACACGAACACATGCACTCCGGCGGCCGCGAAGTTCTCCGACGCGACCCGCACGCTCCTCGAGGTCGGAATCGGCACTTCGACCGTGAACGGCGCGACCACCTCGAAGCTCGCCGCGCGCCAACTCGCGCCCTGCACCGCCGGCAACCGTGACAGCACCTCGACCAGACCCGCCCCAGCATCGCTCATGAGCGCTCCCTCTCGAATTCAGCGAACAACCTCTGCACCTCGACGCTCCCCCGCTCCTCAGCCGCCGCTGCCAGACGGGCGTCCGCTTCGGAGGCTGCGGTCGTATACGGGGCCGGACCACCGGGGTTCTGTGCGACCCAAGCGAATGAATCCTCGCTAGTCGGAGCCGGTTGCGAAAGTACGATCGGTCTGTTGGGAGCTTCCCCGATCGCCCTCACCCATTCGTCGCTCCATCGTTGTCGAGCCAAGGCCGCCAGGGAGACCGCCGCCGGGTCCGCGTATATTGCCGAACTCCATCGCGCTTCTCCGTCCACGAATATCACGCAGTAGAAAAGATCGAATTGAATCTCGATTCCATCCGCAACCGCAATTCGTGCTGGACCTACGATCAGCGGGGCCGTTATGCCACCAAGCGCGTCAAGGATGGGGTGGACCGATGCAAGCCACGCAACCCCGGCGGCAGCTTCCGAGCGCTGACGGAGCATCTTGTCGAGGCCGACGTACCCCTTGGTGACCCGTACGCGCTCCTGCAAACCGGTCCATAGTTCTTGGTCGAACATCGCACCGAGCGTATCGCTCATGAATCCACCTCTCGAAGATGAATGCGCCAGAAGCCGTATTGATCAAGCATTTTGCTGACCACCTCGAAGTTCGTGCTGCGCTGGAACAGATACTCCGACTCATACGCATACCGTGAAAACGGAGTGATGTCCGCAGGGCTGCGCGCATCGATAGTCAACACTCCGGGCGCCCTGTCTGGAGTGGTCTCTCGCCGCGCGAAGTCTTCTGCGACAACCTCGAGATTAGAGGAACTCGTAAAGGACGAATCCGACCACCGTGCGCCTTCTGTAAATTGCGCCAGAAACTTCTCGTTCAGTCCAACTCCCCGGTGGTAGAACGATCCCGAGCGTGCCTCGGCGGCACCGTACGCAGGCGCTGCAGGTAGATTTGCGATGCCTTGTGAGGCTTCGTCGATGCGGGCTTCCATCGCCAGATCGATCTCGCCGCTGCCGCGGTCGCGTAGATAGTCGATCATGCGGTACCCGTCCATGGTGGTGTACTCGTAGATCGCGAGCACTTGCGATGGCGTCACCGCAGGGTACGCGTTCGACATCGCCTCAGCCCATTCGTGCAGGCGAGCAGAATCGACCTCTCCACTGATCAGCCGGAACTCAGCGTTGATCCGCTCCAACTCCGGGTACGGCAGCGGCGGCGCGTCCGCAGCCTGATGTAGAGGCGGCTCGTGCAAGTTCGTGTGCGGAGGCACGTTCGGTGGGGAGGCTGTGTCGCCGCCGCGCAGATCCGATTCCGGTACAGGTGAGGCGGGACGCTCGTCGTCAAGAATACGCGTGCCACCCGGCAGATCGCGCGTAGGCACCTCGACGTCGAAGCGTTGCCCGCCACCGGGCGCCCCGTCGGCGAAGGCCGGCAGCAGCCCACGGCCGCCGTGCATGCCGAGGCGGTCGCCGAGGTGCTGCATCGCCTCCGTCGTACGAGCCGGGAGCTGCGCGGCCTGCTCGACGGCGGTGTTCATCCGCTCACCGAACCCGACCGGCGGACTCAGCTCGTTGCGGGCCACACGGGTGTGCTCGAACGACTCCAGCACGCCGGCGAGTTCGGCGCGGGAGGCGGCCGAGCTGCCCCGGCCGAGGTCGGTAAGGGTGTTACCGCCGCGGGCGATGAGGTCGCCCACGTTCACGACCACCGACGACGACACCGCCCCGTCGAGGCGGGTGCCGAGACGGACGGTCGACATGCCTGCCCGTGCCGCGACGGTGCCGACCTTCCAGCGGCGGCGGCGCCGCCGGCGACGGGGATGAAGAAGCTGCCGATGTTCGTCACCGCGAACGCACCGGCCGCGACCGGATCCTCCGGCCACATCTCCGGATCCCCGACGATGCCCTCGGTCAAGCCGGTCATCTGCTGCGCATGTCAGTTCTTGACAGCGCGCAACCCCTCAGGCAGGGCCTCTTCGGGAAGACCGTCGACAGAACCTAACCGTGCTGAACTCCGATTGAGTCGAGATACTTATCGGGAATCCGCAACAGCACTGCCTGTCGCAACGATTCCACGAGTTCCCGCATTGCGCCGTCTCGCTCGAGGTCGGATGACGGGCCTGCTAGAACTAGCGATTCTCCCAAGCCCATGCCCAGGCAAGAGAGCCGATCGCCTCGTCGTTCAAGTCCGGGAACGCCGTGCGGTAGGCGTCGGCGGCACGTCGAGTCGAAGCGGCCAGGTCTCCGTCCGCCAGGAAGGAGACGGAGATCGACGACCGGATGATCGCTTCCACAGCGGGAAGGAGATCGTCCCAGTCCACATGATCTCGGCGTATTCTGCGTGCGGACGGCGAAGGGGTCTTCGTCTCCCCTCTCCCGAAGTAGGTCACGAGCGCGGAACTCACAGCGGCTCCGAGCGGATGGTCACACGGTGCCTCTGCTGAGTCACCTGGGTCGCCGGCCCCGCGCACGGTCGAGTCGATGCCGTCGATACGCCGCTCGCCGAGAACTCCGACGGCACGGTCGGACCTCTGCCAATGCCACTGCCGCTGAGGCGCGTCGCCTGGTGCATTGACGAGTCGCGCGTCACAGGTCGTCGGGGCCCACTCGCGGACCAACAGTTCGCCGAGGACCGGCAGCAGACTTCCGACGACGCGGTCGAGACTCGATGAGGTTCCGACCTCAACTCGGACAACGACTTCTCGTGAGGTCGCGCCGACGATGTCGACGTCGATTGTCACCTTCTGCCCGGCAAAAACCGCGCTGAACGATTCGCGGAACGGGATGGACCTCACGATCACGGTGGGCTCCTCCGCTGCGACCTGCACCGCGTTCCCTCCTGAACGAGTCCACACAGCCCCAGCAGGGCCGCCGAAAACGAGCTCGGCTCCCCGCAGCGTCCGACCAATCGCGAGCTGGAGGTCAACGATGGAGAGAGGGTCGCGGCCAGTCGACACGACCTCCGCGACGGTTGACGCAGTCACGCGATCGTCGGCAACGCGGTCGATGTCCCTCATTCGAGTCCTCCAGATGATCGCTGCCCGGTTTCGCTGTCGCGATGCCAAAGGACCTGACGCACGCCCGTTTGCCCGTTCACCACGGCGACAGAGGTGACATTCGGATTCGCCTGCAACGCAGGTAGCTCGTAGGTCACCCAGGTGTTCCCGGGACGGAGCTGCGACCCAACGTACGCGGTCACGTCACCTCGCGCGTGCAGAGCGTACATCTCCGATGCACGTTCCCAGGTCGCCGTCGAAGCCGGATCGGTCGGATCGAATTCGGGCATCCGGTCATAGAGTCCCTGCTCGCGCAGCAGCTCCTCAAGCGTCACCCCACCGGATCGCTCCGCGTACGACCGCCGACCGGCGGCAGGAGGCGAGAGCTCGGACCCCAAGAGCCCTTCGCTCTACATCCCCGCCAGCCTGCCGTTGTCCGTCAACCGGCGGCTCGCTGCGGCCCCGGCCCACACGGAGGAGATCGAACGGGCCAAGCGCCGGAACTTGGAACGCCATCATCTACGAGCGCTAAGCGAGTCCACGCAGTGGCCCACCAATGATCCGGAACTTTCTGATGAAAGCGGTGAGCAGCTGTCTCTGTGAATCTTGTCGGGCGGCCTGACGCGGGCGAAGGCCTGCCGCCGGGCCGCTCGAGGTCGCACGGGTTTAGCGCGCTGTTAGCTCTCGGAGAGCGGGCCAACTAGCGAACAGCAGATCATTTGACTCGCACTCAAGCGCCACCGGTTGCCCACTCCAGGGAACGCCGTGCCGACTGTCCAGCGTCATATTCGCACCCAGAGCGTTTTCGACTCTGCTCGACGACCACAAGTATCGCAGCGGTCGGGTCGAGGACATTGGTCACAATCTCCTAAAGATTGATAGAGCGTGTTAGCTCGCGCGTGTGCATTACGTTTGCATTCGTAGCTTCCTGGAGGAGCCAGAGTCGTCTCACTGTAGGGGTCCTCAGAGGACAGAATTGTTCGCGAGTTCATCTCGCTCGGATCAGCGAGCCCCTTCCCGATGGATTCGAGGGTCGCCAGTGCCAGCAGTATCTCCTGCGTCCCGCCACGAGAGCTAGTCAGATAGTCAGCCGCGCGCGAATGCCCGTAGCCCTTTTGAAGCGCTAACTGCTCGAACTTCTCTCGAGCGACAACACTGTCGTGAGCCACTCGATTGCGCACGAGAGTTAAGTCAGCCAGTGTGTTCTTCTCTGAAGAGCGATTAGCCAGCCGGCCGAACGGCTGGGAAGCGGTAAGCAGCCGACCCGCCCTTCGAATCGCCTTCTCTTTGAAAGGCATCCAAGAAACATACCGCGCGCTCGAATCTACATCTGCGCCGACCAGCAACAAGTTGGCTTCTTCTGCGCTAGCTGACGGCACCAAGGGGATTACTTCCGCCCCGAGACGCCCGAGGAGTGCGAGAACGAAAAGTTCTCCCACAAACTCTTCGAATACTCCCATTCCGCGCACCAGGGCGAGTTCCACTACATCATCACGCGTGCTCCGCTTGAGGTGACCATTCCCAAATGCCGACTCTGCATCAGCAACCGAATTTCGGAGGTCCTCAAGAGCGCTAGCGAGTTCTGTCGCGAGAGCCGGGCCGTCTGACATATCAAAGGGCCTGACGCAGTAGGCGGATCCTCTGGAGTCGGCTTGCCTTGTGAGTTGTCTGCCTCTTCAAACTTTCAGCAAGATCGTCGGAAAGCTCACCCTTGGTCGTAATTCGTCGGTCGACTTCCACGAGAGCGGCAGCTATGCGAGAAGGCTCACGCACCGCAACCGAGTCAGGCGACGGCGGCAGCGCTCCGCTCAGCTCATTTGCCGGGTCACGGCCTTCGTCACTGAGCCCGGCGACAATCGCGAAAAGCGGGTAGAACCACGAAGTACTTCTGAAGCGCTTCGGCAACTCAGCTCCTGCCCGCTCATCGAAGACAGGAGCAAGCACCTCAATGCAGCGATGAAAGTCGCGAGCAAGCGCATCGCGATCAGGAAGATTTTCGTCGAAGTCACGATAGAGAGCGGTGATCTGCGATGGCGACCTGCCGCTCACACCGCGCAACAACGCACCCAGGAGGTCGCTGACGAACTCAACCTCGTACATCTGGGCTATTTGCTGCTGAGTGAACAGACCCCAGTCGAGCCACCTCTGGTTTTGTTCGTACGCCAGACCGTAGGAGAGATCCTTGAAATCACCGAAGTAAGTGCCGTTTCGCACTTCCTGTTCAGTGAGCTTGACTCCGGTCGTGTTCATCCGCTGGAAGATTCGCAGAATAGTGACATCATCAACGTCGGTCGGAAGCACATTTACTGACAGTGAGGTCTGCAAAATACGCTCCTGAACTTCTGTCGGCAGGTCGACAAACCTTGCACCTGGATAGTCGGAGTTATGCGTTCGAAGAATAGTGAAGTCATCGCTCTCGTCAGCGTCTTCTATGGAATCGAAGTCGATGAATGCGAGGATCGTTCGAAGCCGCTGTTGCCCGTCGACCACCTGTCGAACTGACTTAGCTCGCGCTACGTCCAGGCGATTGTGCAAGAAGATAAGCGGGATCGGAAAACCTCGGATAAGCGAGTCGATCAGCATGCTCTTGATGCGCGGGTTCCAGACGGAACGTCTCTGATAGAACGGCCGAAGGTCGAGAGTTCCTTGGCGCTGCCACTCGAGGAAATCAACAACGGAATATGCGGACTTGCTGATCTCCATCGGGACGGTCATATCGAGATTCTAGTTAGCTCCTAGCACCGAGCCCAGCCCCTCTCGCGATTAGCCCACGCCGAGAAGGCAGCGCACACCGCAATGATCACATCAGCACGCTGGAAACGCACCTGCTCGCTCATGGAAGACTGACTGCCAGCCACGGGCCGTGCCACGCCTCCAAAACGCTCACCCCGCTTGCTGAACCGCAGAGGCACGACCATTCGATGGGGCATCGACGGCAGGCCAAGACTTTTCGTCGCAATGGATCTCAACCCACACGAGCGAACATGCGGCGGGACGGAATGACGCCCTGTTCTCAGATCAGTACTGATGCTCTCGGCACCGCCGGTGCCAGGTGTCCAAGCTGTTCGAGCAATGCGCGGGAAACGGCCTTGCCGAGCTCGACGGGGACAGCGTTGCCGAACTGCCGCTGGGCGTCAGCCCGCGTGCCGACGATCTCGAAATCGTCCGGGAACGACATGAGGCGACGCATTTCGTCGACCCGCAGCCGCCGCGCGCGCTGCTCGCCGTCGCCCGCGTCGACGTTCTCCCAATGGAAGGGGCCTACCCACGGCCCTGGCTGCGCTTGCAGAGTTGTCGAAGGTCGAGCGGGGTCGAGCCTCAGGAGGAATGTCCAGTATCTGCTTCGCCATTCGAAACGGTCCCGACCGCCGTAGCGGCTTGTGTGCCACAAGTAGTTCTGACCGGCAGGCACCTCGGCAGCCAGCTCGCCGTACTCCCCCTGAACGATCTCCTCGATCGTCGGAGGCGTCTCAGGAAGCCCACGGAAGGCCTCTGCTGCCGTGACGTGTGGGATTTTCGTGGGATCGATCGCGCGATCTCGTTCGCTCCACCCCGAGTGGGTCGGCTCCGGGAACTTGAACTCCTCGCCATCGCGACGGCCAACAACAAAGACTCTACGGCGCAGCTGAGGCACGCCGTAGTCGGCGGCGAGGAGAACCTTCCACTGCGGGTTGTAGCCGAGCTCAGCGAGGCCCGCGAGGAGACGTTCGAACTGAGCACGATGCGTCTTGTAGGTGAGGCCCTGCACGTTCTCGAGGATGAAGGCCTCTGGACGCGTCTCTCGGACAACGCGGACGTATTCGTCGAGCAACGACGCGTTGGGGTCGCGGCTCTCACGCTTCTGCTCGAGCCAGAAGCCTGACTTGCTGAACGGCGTGCATGGCGGGCCGCCGATCACGAGTGTCGGCTCACCCTCTCGGAGCCCTCCAGCAGCCAGGAGTTCCTCAGACGACGTGAGGCGGATGTCCCGCGCGATGGTCCGTGCGTCGTGAAAATTAGCGTGCAGCGTCTCGAGCGCGGGCTCGTTGTAGTCAGTCGCAACCGCGATCTTGAGCAGACCAGATCCGGCATCGTCGCGTTCGAGCGGCGCGGCATCCGACCGCTCGACCGCGAGGTCGAGACCGCCGGCGCCCGAGAAGAGGCTGACGACGGGGAGACCCTGATTCATGCGCACCTGTGTATTCCTTGCTCGACCGCCACACGCACGAGACCAGATCGGGCCGCGGGTGTTAGGCGTTCATTATTGCTCGCCGCAGAGTGCCATCGGCCACCGACACCGGAGCTCCCTATCGTTGCGAGCATGCAGAACGATGAGGCGGTCCTGGCCCACCGCGGATACGCTCGCGTTTACCGTGTGAGCCGAAAGCGGGACATCTACGACTTCCTCGCCGATGCGGTCAGTTCGACGGGGGCGGAGATTCTGTTTAGCAGCCCGTCAAGTCGTGCACCCGTTTACTTCGGTCTGAAGCTGCCGAACGACGAGCGCCTCGGCGTCTTGGTCTATCCGTTCCGGATGACACGAGTGGTCACCGAGGGCAGGCCGAAGGATGAGGTGCGGGGCCAGTTTCGCTACGGCTCGGAGCACACTTGGCGCGACGCTCACCCGCTCGGCCAAGATCTTGCGGGAGTGGATGTGACGCTGGTCCTTGGCATTCATCTCGAAAGCGAGACTCTCGTGGCGCTCGATCCACAGCTGCACGAGTTGCTTCCGATGGGCAACTCGTTCTACATGAGAGACCGACACGTCGAGGCCACTGCTCGGACCGGCTGGCACGTTTGGGAGTCCTCGTCTCTGCCCAGCAAGAAGCGCAGCCCCGGCGACCAAGAGCCCAACTCAGCTGATCGGCCAAGAGAGTACGAGACTCTGATCGCGCTGAAGCCCGAGCAGCTCATCCGGCTCGTTCGATTCGAGCGTCAGAGCCGCACACTGCGCTTGGACCCTGCCCTCCGCTACAAAGCTGCTCTTCGCGTCGCTTCAAGCGCTGATGGCGATTCCGGCCGCATCGGTCACGCCCTTGAGGACGAGTTCGCGCTGAACAGCCGCGACATCATCGAGATCATCTCTCAGCGCAACCGGCTGGCGGTCGCCGTGCGAGGCGGCGTCGCCGAGTTCCACTTGGAGGCTCTGCTTCGCAAGCATCCGAGCATCAGCAACGTTGTATCGCTGGACAAGGACGGGATGCACGACTTTGATGTGAAGCTCCACAACGGCGATCTGCTCCGGATCGAATGCAAGAACGCCAGCCCGGAACCGGTGAAGAAGAGCGGCGAGTTCAAGGTGGAGGTGCAGAAGACCCGCGCTTCACAGGGTGATCCGGCTAGCCGATTCTACAAATCCGATGCTTTCGATGTTGTCGCCGCTTGCATGTTTTCACCGACCGGCGAGTGGGCTTTCCGTTTCGCCCGCACCGAGTCGCTGCCACGGCACCAGAAGTACCCGGACCGGCTCGCGGCAGTTCAACACATTGGAGCGGCCTGGGTCGACGACCTCGGCCAGCTTCCGACTTCGGAGGGCTCGAGATGAACGCCTGGATACCGCGCGGAGAGAATCGGTCTTCCCGAGAGGTGCTCGTCGAAGGCGTTCCCCCGCACATGCGCGGCGCAATCCTAGATTTCTTGAAGCCCCATTTTTCCCGACGCGGCATCAGCACGGGCAAGTGGTTCTTCGACGAGAGCGCACTGACGTTCTACGACCTAGAGGCGCGTCGCATGCCGGCCTACCGCTCGCGTCTGGACGGACGAGCGTGGCCAGGATTTGTGGCGGAACTTTCTGAAGAAGAGCTGCTCGATATGGCGGATTGGGTCGTCCACCGGAACAACAGTGGCGTGGCTTCCGACCTTGGATACATCCTTGAGGCAGCCGGGTCTGTGTGGACCATTGGTAAGCGTGATGGAAATAGCGGTCTAGTGCGGCGTATGCCTGCGAGTGTGCAGGCCGCAGCCGACGAGACGATCAGAGCCTCTTCGGCTGGCTCGCTCTACGGCGAAGCATGGGCGGCTGCTTTCGGCCGATTGCCTGACCCCGAAGAGGCTTACGAGAAGGCCATCAAGTCTGTTGAAGAAGCTGCCGCGACCATCGTGAGCCCCAGCAACACGAGGGCAACGCTCGGCACGATGCTGCGCGACATGAAGGCTCAGAAGGACTGGGGGATCGATCTGCCCGGCGCTGAACGCGGCGTCGTGGTCGCCATGGTCGAGGCTTTGTGGACTGGGCAGGAATCACGGCACGGCGGCAACAACTACCGGCGACCGACCCAGTCAGAGGCAGAGACCGCCGTCACTCTGGCGTTGGCGCTGCTGCAGTTGTTCCGCAGCGGTTCCGCCTCGCGGCGTCTTCCGAGCGTCGACGAAGCCTGAACAGTCGGCTGTCGGATTGCTGTCGGATCGCCACTCGACTGCAAAGCGAAAGCCCCTCCTCGCCTTGTAAACAAAGGGTAGAAGGGGCTTTCGAAGTGGCGGTGACGGTGGGATTTGAACCCATTACGCAGGTCCCGAGGGTGTTGTCCGGCACCCTGGATCCCTTTGTTTACGGGGCATCGAGGCACATCTACGCACACCTGGAACGGCCCCGGCGCAGGTGAAAGTGCACCACATTGCACCACGTTCGCATCGCCCACGTGACGTGCCAGCTAGATCCACGACGCCAGGCTCGAGGCGCAACATCGGCATCGATGCGGGTTCATCCAAGCCTGCAATAGCCCGCCGCTCAGCACACGGCTGGGCGGAAGCGACCGCTTTTCGCGCTAGAGCACCCGGTGAAATGCGGGCTGATAGCGTCACAGAACCGATTAAATTGACGGAGTTCTGTCTTCTGCTAAAGGCGGGTGTATCTTGGCCATAAGGAAGTGATAGGAGACAGGATGCAGGAGACCTCCGACCTCGACTGGCGCTCTGAGTTCACGAGCGCCGACTACCGCCTGCTCGGTCAGGTCATCCCTCAGGCGATCCACGCTTGTCAGGATCGGTCGGCGCGCGCCCACACTGAGTACAGCGACCCGGACGACCACCAGTACCTTTATGGCAACGGCATGGCGCGAGGCGTCCAGAAGGACCTGCAGCCCCTGATCGCCGGGCTTGATTCCTATCGCGAGGAGACGGTGCCCGGCACGCAGCGCAAGCTGTTGTTCGTCGGGCGCAGCCTTCTTCTCCCGCTGCGCGTGGGCAAGAAGATGCCGAAGAATCATCTTCGGATTCGCCTCAACTACCTCCCAGACGCTCGTCGCGAGCTGCTCACCTCGACCAGCAATAAGAAGTACCTTGGCCCGAGTCTATTCGAGCTTCCGCCCAAGGAGGATCCCGTCGACGATGTCGCGCAGATCTCGGACGTGCTGCGGATACTGGATCAGTTCGACGGCCCCGTGACGCTGTTCCCCGCCTACTACAGCAGCACGCCGCTGACGGTGGGCCAGATGTATTGGGGTCCCGCGCGGCTGAACGGCCACTACCTCGAGTTCACCGATCCCGACCGCCTCAATTACCGCAAGGTTCCTTCTTCGGTCGAGGCCGCGCAAACCAAGCCGCGTGCGACCGGCGGCTTCGGCACTAGCGAGCGGCCGCGTACCCACACCCGCCTGCGCAAGCCGGACCCCGAACAGGCTGGGCGTAGCTGATGGCAGATCAGCCTTCTCTCAACGACATCGCCCGGCTGTTCGACCCATCGCGGCTGACTCAGGCCCGCCGCATCTGCAAGCTCACGAAGTCCGAGCTGCACAAGGTGGTTGGAGTGTCGGCCGCGGCGATTGGTCAGTATGAGCGCGGCGAGGTCAAGCCTCGCCCGGAGACGATTGCTGCACTCGCCGGAGCCCTCGAAGTCCCGCCGGGGTTCTTCGCCCACGGGCGCCCGCGAGTGCAGGTCGAGATCGCAGAGGCCTCCTTTCGAAGGCTTCGGGCGACGACGGTAGGTCAGCAGCAGCAGGCCACCGCATATGTCGAGCAGGCCTGGGAGCTGAGCTGCTATCTCGAAGAAAGTGTCGAGTTCCCCGCTCTTGACCTGCCCGCGTGGGCCTTGGCGGAGTCGGACGACGTCCCAGATCCGGTCACCGCCGCGAGGGCGATAAGGCAGCACTGGGACCTAGGCACCGAACCGATCAAACATCTCGTCTATGAGCTCGAGCAGCACGGAATTCTGACCGTCTTCTTCTCGATGAAGCAGGACGACAACCTCAACGAGAAAAGCCGGATTGATGCGTTCTCGACGACCGCATTGCCACGTCCGATGATTGTCCTCACCCCCGACAAGGCCGATGACGTGATGCGCCATCGGTTCTCGGCGGCTCACGAACTCGGTCACATCGTGCTGCACCATGGTCGACACGGCACCGACAGCCAGATGGAGCGTCAGGCCGACCAGTTCGCAGCTGAGTTCCTGACTCCTCGCGATGTGATTAGCGGGCAACTGCCCACCCGCATGAACTTTGACAAGCTCGAAGAGCTGAGCCAGTGGTGGGGCGTTTCGGTCCATTCGCTCCTTTACCGGCTTCGCGAGCTGGATCGGGTTTCGGAATCGACGGCCCGTCGCGCCTACATCACGCTCAACAGCATGCCGCGACGTGCGCAGTCAATCCGCGACTACCCCGGCGAGCAGCCAGAGCTCCTGAAGAATGCGATCGAGTTGATCAGCACGATCGGCGTGACCCTGACGAAGATCGCGTCCGATCTGCAACTCACCCACAAGCGTGTTCGCCAGCTCGCGGGCATCGATGACCCCCAGCCGAAGCTCTCGCTGGTGAAGACCTCAGACGACCGCCGAATCACGGCGGCGACCCACGGCGACGTCGCGGGTATCTCCGAAGAGGAAGGAGCCGACATGGCTCACCGTTCCGCAATCACCGGCCGCTACATCTCGAATGCAGCGGCAGCTCGTCACCCCAGGACGAGCGTCACGGAGTCCGGAGGGAACAAGTCGAGCAGCACCGCGCACCGCTCGGCGATCTCGGGCCGGTACATCTCGGGAGCCGCTGCCGCCCGTCACCCCAATACGAGCGTGACGGAGAACGGCAAGTAGCACCGGGCCGCCGGCAAACGGGAGCGGGCGTTCGATCTCAGGTCAAGTGAGATCGAACGCCCGCTTCCCGTGCCACTGTAGCTGCAACGTGCAGAGTGACCGATTCAGATCGTTGTCGTTCTCATTGGTCCGCTGAAGGTTCCGGTTACTCATCGACCAATCCCTTGGGAAGATCGACAGTCACCGGAACCTGCAGCGGCCCCAAGCCGAATAACCCCCACCTCTCCTCCGCGCAGAGAAAGGCACTTCGGGAGTCCAATAGGGGCGCCACGGCAGTATGCGCCCCGGCGCCCCAGAAATCATTGGGCTACCCGATGGCAGACGCTAGCTGACGCTTCAGCCAGCCGTACCGAGCTCGGGTAAAGATGCGGCTCGTTGTCGGCTGAGCGCCTCAGTCACGTTATCGAGATCGTCGGGGAAAAGAGCTGCGTAGGTGTCGAGCGTGACCTTGGCCGACTTGTGACCGAGCATGCGCTGGACGACCTTTACGTTCGCGCCGGCGCTGATCGCTAACGATGCGGCAGTGTGCCGGAGGTCGTGCGGCGTGACGCGTCGGAACGATGGATCGTCGTTCATGCAGCGCTTGACCGCACTCTGGAACCATCCGTTCTGCGAGTTACCCGGACGGAGGTACCCTCCGTCGTCCGAGGTCCAGAGCCTGTCTTCAGATCCCTTGTTCGCACATGCCAGTGCGACTTCGACATCGAGGAAGCTCGGGAAGGCGATCGTGCGCCGCTCGTGAGACTTCACGCTTCCAAGCACGTGACGCCCGTTCACCTCGGCGACCGCCTCGCGAATGTTGATTCGCCGGCGCACGCGATCGACGTTTCGAACTCGCAACGCCATCGCCTCGCCCCAGCGCAAGCCTGTGTACGCGAGAAATCGGATCAGACCAGGACGAGGCGTTTGCCGGGCGAGTGACTCGACCTGCTCGTGGCTGAGGAACACCTCGTCAGGGATGGGTTTCCTCTTGATCGTGAGGCCGCGAGCCGGGTTCTTAGCCACTCGGTTGTCCTCCATGGCGTCGTCGAAGATGCCAGCAAGCAAGTCTCGCGCCCGAGCAACGGTGGTGTGTGAACGACGTTCGCCGAGCTCAAGCAGCCAAGACTCGACATCCCTCCGACTCACCGACCCGACGGCATACGAGCCCCAGCGAGGCTGTACATGGGTGCGCCACGTACTGTCGACCGAATGATGCGAGCTCGCCGTCACCTTGGCTTTATGTCGCGCGAGCCAGTCCGCACCGAGCTCAGCGATAGACACTTGCGCATCAGCGCGATCGATGTACGCGCCTTTGAGCTTCGACACTTCGACTTGCGAAAGGAAGTTGTCAGCGTCCCGCTTGCGCTTAAAGCCTCGCTGATGTCCCCGCTTGCCATCCGGCTTTCGGTACCAGACCTCGTAGAGCTTTCCGTCCTTGGCGGTCACATAGGGCCTAACGGTCCCCAAGGCGCCCACCCCCGGCCACAACACGACCGTCCTTCTCGCTCCTCATCGGAGCAAGCCGAAGAGCCAACGTCATCACAGCTCTTCCAGAGTGCTCGTGTGCTCGTTGGCGAGCAGCCAGCTATCTACCGCTTCGGGCCTGTAGCGCACACGACGGCCGACGCGGATGAACTTGGGCCCACGTCCAGTGATCCGCCACTCAGAAAGCGAGCGTTCGGTTGTACCAAGGCGAGCAGCAAGAGTGCTTGGCTCGATAAGCGAATCGAGCAGCGAGGATGAAACTGGGGACAAAATCGACATAGTGGTTCCTTGAAAGTCTGAGCTTTCAAGAGGACCTAGCTAGCCGAACCCGTTAACAGTTACTTGGCGTATCCACTTGTCGAGTCGGGCGCCATTGTTGCCGACTCTGGTCCCTTTCAGTCATTCGAACCTACGGAAATAATACACACATCGGCGCACCGCGACTCACGCCAACCCGACCGCAACCGGCCTCAACCAAGACAGCCTTGCGCCGCCTCGACGCGCACATACATCAGTCCGCGACAGCAGCCGTGCCGGCGAACTAAACGACACAGCTACTCGCCGTGTTGGCGAACGAGCCCGCGAGCACTGCTCAGCAGGGCAGATGTGCCGCTTCTTGTACCGACTCGGCTTGAGCACGCCATGGCGTTCTTTTTGCTGATGGGAACTGCAATAGCGCACGATGAATGGGTGCTCGGCGTTCCGGTTCTCAGAGCTCGAAATCGAAAAGCGGTACGCGCCGTTGGGAAGAAAAGCATTGTGTTGCTTGGGTTTTTTGAAGATCTAGATCAAGAAGTACCGGTTGTACCGATTTCTGACGTGTTCTCTACACGCGCACATGCGCCCGCGCACACGCATGCAAAAGCTCCAGAGAACCGGGACAAGCGGTACATGTCGCACTTTCCCCTGGTCAGGGCTTCTTTTGCGTGCGCAGTGAAGCGGGACAGGAACCGGCACAGCCGAAGCACTGCCGAGCAAACCATCCGTTGACCAGGGGTTTCCATGTGGACCGATGTACCGAGAAAAGCGGGTCGCCGGCGAAAAGAAGCCCCCGGGGAGCGTGATGCTCCCCGGGGGCTTCTGGATGACCCGCCTGCGCGATCAGGTCGCGTCGTGCTGGGATCGTGGGTCTTCGTACTGCCGCACTGTGGCTGCCGACCCGCAGGGGATCTGGCTTGAGGGTGCTCTACGAGAAGATCGCGCTCAGTGCTCCACGAGCCCGATACTGAGCCCGCCGCTGGCGGGTGAGTAGTTGACCGAAGCCGGCTCCGCCCGATGGCGGTGCGAGCTCGGCCCGGCCGGGCGAACTGGGGACGGCGCTACGCCGATGCGTGCGCGGACGTCGCCCGGATGCGCGTCATCCCTCCCGCAGCTTGTTCGGGAGGGATGACGCACGTTGGTCGAGGCGCGGGAAGCGCCCCTGGTCTTAGGTGCCGCAGGGCTTGGTGCCACCCATGCCGTTGCTGGTGAGACAATGCCCGGTTCCACCGGAACCGACACCACCGCCGAGCTGAGGTATGCCACCACCACCGCTCGAGGAGCCACCGCCGGAGGACGAAACCCCACCGGAGCTCGAGGAGCCGCCGGAGGACGAGCCCCCGCGCGAGCCGCTCGAGGAACCCGAGCTGCTGCCGCGCTGTGCGGCGGCCAGGTGGGCCGCGTAGTCGGCTTGCAGGGCCACAAGCGCCTCGTCGAGGACGGTGGCTCGCTCAGCCATGTCCACCGAGACCTGCTCGATTTCGGCGGCGTCCTCGCGGGTCTCGCAGTCGGCCACGTAGGGGACGACGAGTTCCTCGAGCGAGGCGCGCGAGTCGGTGACGGCGGACTTCAGCTCGTCAGCACCCTCGCGCTCAGCGTAGGGAGCGCCCTGCCAACCCTCGGGGCCGGCCAACGAGACGTTCTGCGTGGTGATCAAGGACTCGCCGGTGGTCTCGAGCGAGGCGGAAGCGAGCGAGCGGCTCGCCTCGTGGTCCTCGATGGCCACCGTGCACAGACGGTCGACCTCAGCGGCCTCGGCCTCAGCCGCGGCGCGCTCGTTCGCCGCGGTCACCGACACTGCGGTGATGCCGCCGCCGAACACGACGACGGCCGCGACGGCGATCGTGATGACTCGCTTGGACGGACGCCAGGCGGGCGCCGGCTCAGTAGTCGTGGTGTTCTGCTCGTCGGTCATGAGCTGGTCCCCTCTTGGAAGCTGTGGTCTAGACAGCGAAGGGATGACGCAGCGGACCAGCGTTGCGAGTCCCCCGGCGCTCTGGCCCGCGAAGTCTTTCGACCTAAGTCGCATTGATGGTCGCGACTCGCCCTGTGAGCACATAATCGCGCTCCGGCATTGGCGCGGAGACCACACATATCGAGCACGGTGGGCCGCCAATCCAGCGGCCATCGCGGTGCGGCTCCTTCGTGCCCGTCGGAATGCCGTATTCGCCCGGCTTTTCAGCCACCTGGTTTCCCTCAAAAACGACCTTGAATCCAGAGTTCAGTGTCATATCGAAGTGCTCATAAACGTGCCGAAAACACGTTTCCACTCATTTGCGTCAACGGCGGTGTCGGAGTCGAATTGATCCTCATGAGAACAGCAATGAACCGCATCTTCAATGCAATACGGAGGAGCCGACAGAGATCCGGATACGTAACGCCAGGTGCGAGTGATCGAAACCCGCCGACCTTTTCCTGGGGCAGCTGTGATGATGTCTCGCACGTCCACGGAATCGAGCGCCCGGTGCACACTCCTTCTGGCCTGTCCAGTTTAGAGCATTCAATCTTCAATCTGGATGGTGATCGGCTTCGCGTGCGTGAGGTAGACAACAGCCTGATGGAGGTCGACCTACAGGATCTCCTGGAACTCAATCCCGGGATTCTCCTCGACAAGGACTTACTCATCGTCGGGAAGCAGGTGCTCACTGCAACGCTCGAACTCGATCTACTCGCCATCACATCAACGGGGGAAATCTGGGTCATCGAAGTCAAGCGGCAAACCGTCGATCAAAGCGCGATCGGTCAGTGCCTTCTGTATAACGGGTGGGCGAAAGCTCTTCGCGTCGCGGACCTCGTCGAGATCTTCCAGGCTTACGATCCGTCGGTCTCGCTAGCGGAGGCGTTCACGGCAAAGTTCGGACGACCGCTACCGGAATCGCTGCCAGCGCGTGTGCGCATGGTGGTTGCGGCCCCCTCTCTAAGGTCGGACTTCAAACACGAACTCGATCGACTACGACGCGACTACGGCCTCTCGATCGATGTCGCAATCCTGAAAGTCTATTGGGCCGCACACGGTCGCGACATCTCGAGAGTCTGGGTGACCCGCGACTCTCACCGCGGGTGGCACGACCAATGGCTCGATCGTTCGCGATGGAATCATCGGCCGCTCTCCCGACCGAAGGCTGTCAGCCCAGCCCCAGAACGACGATGAAGCCCTCCGCGAGGTGAATGCAGTGGACTCGCTGTCCGCGCATCCGCAGGAGTGCGGTCAACCAGCGAGATTTGCCGCCAGCGACCCTCCTACGCGAGCAACTTGTCGACAAAGATTCCAGAAATCATTTCTGTAATCATTACGGCCCGATCTGCCCTCACCGACCCTGGGCGGCTGGGATCAGACAGCGCTCCAGCAGTCGGCACCCGTCTGAAGCCAGCGCTCGGGCCAAACGGTGTCGGGAACCAACGCTCACGTTGAATGGTGCCTCCCAGGTCGGCATCGCCGACCTCATCGTTGACCCTTCCCGCGCCCGTTCCCGAGCCACCGCAACGCGGTGTGAGGGCGGGTGCTCGGCGGCTCTCTGAGACGCCGAGCGACCTCTGGTCGCGTCCTGGCTTCGCGACCGACAGGGCGCATGAACCGGCGGCGTCCGGGACAGAGCGAAGCGGCGGAGCGGTGGCGTCGGAGGGCACCCGAGAAGGCCCCAACAGGGGCATTCGAGGGCGAGGAGCGAAGCGACGAAGTAAGGGCCTGAGGAGCGCAGCGACGAGGGCGAGGAGACCCCTGAGACCGAGCGCAGCGAGAGGCTCAGGAGGGCGACGAGGAGGTGTCGGCTATGCCGACCACAACCCAAGATTCCAACGAGCGAAGCGAGGCAGGAAACGCCGGGTTGTGCCATCTCCCCTTATGCCCTTTTTCGTTCTGCGGAGCATCCGAAGCTTCAGCGGAGGATCGAGGCTCAGTTCTGCTGCCTCATCAGGGGAAACCGGTGTTACGCCCATTGATATAACGCCCCGATTCGTCGCGAATCTTCGCTCGGGGTGTTATATCGGCACCGGTTGCCCCTGGGAAGACGGGGTTTCGTTGTAACGCTGTGAGGAACGAAGTGGCACAGTGTTACAACCGTCGAGCAACGCGAGGCAGGCAGGGTGCAGCGCAGCGGAGACCGGCCTCTCCCCCCGTCGCGGACGCGGGCACGCGGCCGTTGTTGCCTCTCAGGCAGCGCAGGCGGCGACAACGTCGCTGCCTCTCACGTGCGGTCCTTGCAGCGGCGCCAGCCGCCTCAGTGGCAACCGACGCAGGAGGGCGCCGCTGGTGTCGCGTCAGCCGCGCAGCGGCGCTCTTGCGCGAAGCGCTCTGTGGCCACTCCGGCTTCGGCTCTGCCGCAGCCGGAACGAGGCGGAACCGGCCGCGTCCGGGGCAGCCGACCAGGCAGCGACCTCGGTCGCGAGAGGGCAGCCACGCCCGGTCCCCAGATCGGTCGCACAGACGCCACCGGCGCCGTCGCGCGAGGGCAACCGAGCACGCCCCGCCAGGGGCGCTGACGAGCACCGCTGCGACCCTCGCAGCCACCTGGGCAGCCCGGCTCGCAGCCGGGCCTCTGCGCCGGCTACGGCGCCTGATCAGCGACGAGGTCACGAGCTCCCCGTCGACGTCCGAGACAGCCGCTCCTGCCCTCTCGAGCAGGCGCCAGCAGCAGGCCGCCGATCGGGCGGCCAGAGACGCTGCAGCAGCGCAGGCCATTGCGCAGCGAGAGGGCGAGCACCTGGCGCCTCGGCGCCGGGCAGCCGAGCTTCGCCGCCACCTGGCGGCCACCTGTCCCGCGTCCCTGCAGCAACGACGTGAGGCGCCCCGGGGACGTGACCATCCGCTCGACGATCGAGGCCGCTTGCGGCCGAGCTGCCGCGGCGCTCGCCGCAGGTCGCGGTGCACCAGCGGCGGCCTCGCTGGCCGCCGGCGAGGCACGCGAGGCAGCCCAGGCGGCCGCCGCCGGCGGCCGTTCGCTCTCGTCGCCGAAGGGCCGCTCGCGGCCCGTGGTGACCCCTGCGTGAGGACCACCGAAGGGCGGCCGAACCGGCGCTGCGAGGCGCCAGTTGGACCCGAATCTGTGACCGGATCGCGGTCACAATCGACCCACAAGTGGGCGGATCGTGACCCGATTCTGGTCACGCATCAGGGAGATTCGGGCTCTCGCAGGCCCGCTGAGCGCCTCACCGAGGCGCGGGGTCGCCCCTGGGCTGGTCGTGACCCGATCCAGGCCCGCAGCAGCCCACGCCGCGGTCACATCGTGGTCGCAGCCCCTGCAGCGCGTGCGCAGCAGCGCTGTCGTGGGCAGGAAGCGGCCGCATCGCGGCCCGAAAGTGGCCTCATCGCGGCCAGGTTGCGGCCATCGCTCTGTTGGTCGGCGCCGAGCGCCGGCGGCCGCAGAAAAGAAGAACCCCCGCCGCCCGGAAGGGCGACGAGGGTGGTGAGAGGTGAGGCAATAATCCTTCGTCAACCTCGATCGCGAGGAGAGAGTTCTTACCCTCTCGCGTCCAGCCGACGCGATCTCAGGACTCGTCTCTCATATTTTCTCTCAACGACTATGAGAGACGCCGGACATGCGTCACGGCTGGTTTGCAACGAGGAAATCAAGAGTTTCTTCGAGAATCTCGATCGCGTCCAACGCGGACGCCCTTCCAAAGTCGATTTCAGCGATTGCTTGGAACCGCAGCGCACCATCTCCGTAAAAGCCCGGATTAACGTTCGCTCGGCTGCACTTTTTACTCGCAGTGGACGGCGCTTTTCTGAACCCGTGCACGAGGATGTCCTCCCAATCACCCTGTGGGTGAGGGCGGCTCGGCCTCTCACGCTGGAGCAAGCCACCAACCCGTAGTCGCTTAGTGTCGAAGTGCCGCCTTAGCGCCGAATATTGAATGCAACCGTCCATACTCCAGGCGAGATCATAGGCTGCGCGGCGAATCTCTTCGCTTTCGAGTTCTTTCGGACGCGGAGAAAAGTCCACTCCAAACCTCAGTTCGCCTCCGGGCTTAGTCCCCCACCACCGGATCTCCGCGATGAAGGCGCGATCAGCTCCTTCACCCCTGATCGGCGCCAGGCCTGGATAATCGGCAGGCCACCTCCGCTTGTGACGCTGGCGCGCGCTAATCGATTGTTCTTCTCGAGGCGCTCTGCGATTCTGCGTGTCACCACACGTCCAAGGAACTTTTGATTGATAACGTTTAGCGGACTAGGTGATCGAGCGTCGAAGACGGCCAAGATCGTACGATCCCATGCCTGCAACGTCTTACACGCTTCGCTCGATAGCGCTTGCGCAAGGACATCTGGCGAATTGGCCCACTGACCCACAAGAGCGCTCAAGCTTAAAAAGCGCCAGCGCGAATCGCCTTCCGTGCGATGTTTGTCAAGTTCAAGCGCTGCAAGGTAGAGATCAGGTCCGGGCGAAATCGATTCGTACTTCTGCTGCTGCCGCGCATCCATGAGGTGACCGAGCTTGACCTCGACTACGGCCTCACGAGCGTTAGCACTGAGCAGCAGGTCAGCCTTGTTGAAACCTTCAACCTCCCGCGTGACTTCTTCCGGGACGAAACCAATCATTCTTTCCCACGGAGTGGGATCAAGGTCGCTAAGCATTTGGATTAGATCTGAAATGTTCGTCTCTATCGCGAGAAGGCGCTGTAGCCCTCGACCGCGCGCCCAGGGGCCCGTTAACTCCGACATAGATCGAGTATGTCGGGTTTTCGGCACTCTCAGTCGGACAGGCAGGAGCGATGGGATATCGGACCCGCGACACGCTCATTTCGACTTGACAGCAAGTGATGGCGCTTCGAACAACAGTCTGGCAAGTCGAAGTGTTGGCATTCGCTCCCGTTACGACGCCAGTTCCTCGCGAGAAATAGGTTCGACAGCTGTGATTATCAGCGGCTTCAGTCCGCAAGGGGGTGAAGCGACGTGGGCGTGATCCGGAAGCGACAATCTGAGTGGATTTCGTATTACGCTAGTCGGATGGACGTTGGCGATGACGGGCACTCAGAGCCGAAGCGGGCAGCCGGCCGGCCGCTGCGCGGGCTCTCGCCGGCGCGCGTCGTCCCCGTGCGGATGACCACTGAGGAGATCGCCGGGCTCAAGCTGATGGCCGAGATGGCCGAGTGCTCGGTGTCGGAGCTGATCAGGCGCGCGGTGGCGGCCTACGGGGGCTGATGTTCGCCTCAGGCATGCGAGTACCATCGGGATCCACGACAGAGCAGCGAGAGGAGCATCGAGATGAGCACGAAGAAGATCGCCGGCAGGATCCTCGGTTCCGGTAGCGCCAAGTCGAAGAACGTGACGGTGAAGAACGGGCTGTCGAAGAACGTGGTCACGAAGTCCTCGACGCACAGGAGCTACGCCGTCGTCGCCAAGAAGTCGGTCTCGACGCGCGCGGCACGCTCATACGGACGCCTCGAGGCGCGCGCGAAGTCGGCAGACACGGACCTCGAGACCCTGGTCACCAAGGCCGAGGACGCGAAGCGCCTGGCGCGGGTTCAGGCTCAGCGTGAGGGGCTGTCGAAGTTCCGCGGACTGCAGGGCATGAAGGAGCTCGCCAAGCTCACAGGCGCGGAGAACACGAAGTCCCAGGCCAGCTGACTTGAGCGGCTATATCGTCGACAACTCGGCGTGGACGAATGCGGCGCAGTTCGACGTGGCGAACGATGCACTCAGAGCGCTGACCGACGTCATCTACTCCTGCCCGCCGCAGCGGCTCGAGTTTCTCTACTCGGCGCAGTCCAAGGCTGACTACGCCCAGCGTCTCGAGGCGCTCGATGCGACCACCTTGCCAGTTGACGAGCACGACCGGGTCAGCGAAGTCAGCGAGCAGATGCAACGGGCGCTGCTCGATGCCGGATCGCTCCGAGCCGTCGGCGTAGTCGACTTGATGATCGCGGCCTACGCCTACATCCACCGGCTCACCGTGGTGCACTACGACTCTGACTTCGAGCTGCTGAGCGGTGCTTTCCCTGGTCTGATGACGCAGTGGCTCGTCCCTCGGGGCTCACTCGCTGAGCTGACTCAGGACGACTAGAACCGGAGGGATGCGCTCAGCCCTCCGAGCCCACCGCGCGACCCTCGATGAGGTTCGTCGTGAAGCGCAGCAGGTCGTCCTGCAACCCGTCGTACGAGCCGTCGGCCGGCGTCTCCCCGAGCACGAGGGCGTGGATCTCCTCGAGCGTGCGAGCGACAAGCGCCTCGGCGCCGCGCAGCCCCCAGCCGCTGATCTCCGCGACGAGCATCTCGCGGGTGAGGCTCGCGAAGCGGTACTGCTTCGCGATCGCGAGTGCGACTTCGCCGTCGTTGGACTGGTGGGCCTGCGGTACGACGTCGTAGGCCGGCGCGAGGCGCACTGAGCCGTCGATCGGGTGCAGGAGGCCGTGGTTCTTGGCGTGCGCGTCGAGGTCGCCGATCGCGACGCTGAGGATCGTGCGGCGGGCGAGTGCACGGACATCGGCGCCGGTCGCCTCGGTGCGCAGCACGGTCGCCAGACGCTTCAGGTTCGCCTGGCCGTCGCCGAAGCGCTGGTACTTGCCGTTACCGGTGACGCCGATGACCTGGGAGAAGTCTTCCTGGTGGATCCGCTCGTCGTGCTCGTTGCGGTCGAAGCGCTCGATCACGAGCGCCGTGCGGCCGTTGAAGTCGGTGAGGCGCGAGCTGAAGGCGAGCACGCCGAGGCGGCGCGCGATGCGCAGGCCGTATTCCTCGTCGGCGATCAGCGTCGGGCGCGAGTCAAGCGCTGGCTTCAGGATGTGCGTGGTCGGGTAGCCGCCGGTGGCCTGCGCCCAGGTGGCCCCGCTGCCGGCCGCAGCATCGTCGCCGGTGCGCACGAGCGCAATCTTCGGCTGCACGCCGGCCAGCGAGGTCTTGCCGATGAAGGGCTCGTTGGCCAGCGGGGCCTTCACGGGGTCGTCGAGGAGCGCGCGCACGCCGGCGTCGTCGCGGGCGATGACGCCGGGCTCCTGCGGCTCGGCCGGGTCGTCGAGGTCCCAGATCTGCACGGCGCCGGCGATGTCGCGGCCATAGCGCGCGAGGAAGCCCAGGTGGTCACCGGATCGCAGGCCAGCCGCGGCGCGGAGGTGGTCGAGCTGATCACCTTCGGGCATGAGGCCCTCGAACCAGGCGCGCCGGCGTCCGGCATGGTCTCGACGAGGTCGCGTCACGAGCGGCACGCTCACGCTGAGGATCGTGCTGCCCTCACCGAAGTGCTCGATCGCGGCTTTGGAGGGCTGGAAATCGTAGGTGCGGGCGTCCCCGGAGAGCTCGCCGAGACGCTCTCCGTAGAGCTCAACGGCGAGGCGCATCGTCGTCCTGCTCTTCTCGCTGCTGCTCCGCGTGCCGATCGGCGTCTTGCTGCTCCGCTTGTGCGTTGAGGTCGTCCTCCCACGACGCGGTGAGCGTCATACCGGTGGCGCGCATGATGTCGAAGTAGCGGCGGATGAAGATCGTCGCCTTGCCGTTCTCGATCTCACTGATCGCCGAAGGGGCGATATCGAGCTCCGCGGCGAGCTCCGCCTGGGTCATCCCGCGCGCGAGACGTGCCTGCTGAGCGGCGCGGCCGAGGGAGCCGGGGCTCCGAAGCGGTGCGCGGTGCTGGGTCATCGAGATCGCCTCATCGGGAAATCCGGAAGTCGGGCTGACTTCGGGTTATTCCGATATTAGCAAGGGTTCGGGATATTCAGAAACGCGGCGCGGGGCCGCGATGGGCTCTGCCAGGGCGCCACCCCTTGCGGCGGTTGCTGGCCCGCGGGGGCTCTTTGTGCCCCTCCTTGGCTCGGAGGATCGCCAGCGGGCCGGGCCCACGATCAGGTTCCAGCGAATCGAGCCAGTCCTCGTAGCCGAGCACTCGGCAGAGGCGGAGGAGGGTCTGGAGGCGGGGTCGGCATGGGCGGTCGAGTTTACTCCGGGGACCGGAGTTTACGAGTTTACCGATTGCGGGCTAAGGCCCGAGAACTCGGGGGTGTCGCGACAATCTGAGCGACTTCTCGAGGATCGTGGGCCGCAGCGGCGCCAGCTCCAGGTAACGGACTCAGTCGACCCGAGGCCACTCGCTCGTCAGGTACGCCTCGATCGCCCGGTGCTTGAACGTGTACGGCTTGCCGCGGGCGATGATGCCGCGCACGGTCTCGAGGCGCTGCGAGGTGGGTCCGGCCGCCGGCGCCGAGCTGAAGCCGGCGGCAGCGGCGATCGCGGTGAGCGTGCGCTGGGCTGGCTCGAGCTCGGCCATGGTCTCCAGCAGCGCGCGCTCGCGCTCGGGCAGCCGGTTGAGGATCCGCTCAACGTGGGCGCGCGCCTCACCCTCGGCGCCGCGCCATCCGGCGAGCACCTGGTCGCGGGTGATGGCCTGCGTGCCGGGGGCGGAGTACCAGGCGCGCTCGCCGACCAGCTGGAAGAGGAACGGCTCGCCGCGGCAGAGGTCGACGATCGCGTCCACGGCGCCCGGCTCCATGAAGATCGGCGCCGTGCCGCCCTGGCCGTCGGCGACGTCCCAGCCCTCGAGCACGAACGGCTGCAGCGCGGCGCGCATGTCGTCGTCGTCGATGGCGTGGAGGGTCGTCGTCATGAAGCGGCGGGCGAAGGTCGCACCAGAGCGGGCGCCGGCCATGTCCTCGAAGTCGGGCAGGCCGGTGAGGTAGACGGCGATCGGCAGCGAGCGCACGGTCCGGGCGCCACCAGGCACGGTGACCGGCTCCTCGTAGACCAGCGCGTCGCCGAGCGCGATGAGCAGCTGCGAGAGCGCCTTCGCGTCGGTGATGTTCTTCTCCGTGCGTGGCCCTCGGACAGCCCGACTCGCTCTTCCATCGACCACCCTCGATACTCCTTCGGCAACAGAACAGGCACGTCCGGCTCGTCAACGAGGAACAAGTCCCGACGATCCTCGTAGCGCTCGAGCGGCGGCGACCAGACACGAGCCCGATCGATCGCGGCGTTGCATTCGCCTGGTTCGATGCCCGGCTTGGTAAGCCAGTTCATGTGCTCGATCCAGGCTGCGGCCGCATCTGCGATCGAGGAACGACGAAGTTGCACGGCGCCGCAGCGAGGTCGTACGGAATCGCGACCATAACGAAATATTCCCGCTCATAGGCACCCGGCCCCTGCGATTTGGGACCGAGCGGCCAGCTGATCGACTTTTACCCCGAACCCCTGGCACCCTTCACCTGAGCCTCGACCAGACGGCAATTCTACGGCTCCATATGCACGGCCAGAATGGCAGTGCGCTCGAGCCCATCGCGGGTGAGCACCGGCGCAGAACCTCGCCGCGCGAGCTCCGCAGCGACGTGGTGCTCCCCGATGGTCGTGGTTCGCTTGCAGTCGATCGCGGTCCAGCCAGCTAAAGTCACGACACGCCGAAGTCGATAATCTTTCTTATGTCGGAATTGAGCTAATCGGCCCGTTTCCGCCAACGCCCTACCGAGCGCGGTAACGCTCCAGCAACTCGGCCGAGAGCCGGCCACGCGACGGCACGTCGACGCCCTGCTCGAGCAGCCAGGCGCGCGCGGCGGACTGCTCACCGGCCGGTGCCGATGACTTCGCGGTTCCGCGGCCGATGCGGCCGACCTTCCGGGCGGCGTCGATGAAGGGCTCGAGCGCTTCGCGGAGGTCCACGGCCGACGCAGGCGCGAGGTCGATTTCGTAGGCGGTGCCCTCAAGCGCGAATGTCACGGTCACGGCGTCATCGCCGAGCTCGCCGCCGGTGAGATCGTCGATGACGATGGTGGAAGTGCGCTTGGCCATGCCGTCACCGTATCGGTGATGCTTCGGCGCCGATGTGATCGCGGCTAGCGACGTCGAGCACGGAGCGTGACGGTTACGGCGCCGGCCGCAGCTCCAATCCCTCCGGTGAGCACGATGAACCAGGGGTCGCTGACGAATCCGGTGGCGAGGGCGAGCCAACCCAACACGGCCAGCACCGCCGCACCGCCGGCGACCCACGTCGCTGTCAGCCATATCCGCTCGCGATTCCCCCTGGCGCGAGCGTAGTCGGACGCCCTACAGGGCCGACAGCATGAGGCTTATCGGTTGCTGCGCGGCTGCCACAAAGCACACCGTCCTCGCCTAAGTCCTGAGGTAGCGACCAAGGAGGTGCTTGTGCCGAAGACGAAGGCGGCAGCGGTAGGGCACTTGGTCGTCGGAGGAGTCAGCCTTCTCGCCGCCGTCCTGGTCCTCATGTTCGGGGATCTGTCCGGGATGTCCTCGAGCGGAGTTCCATCGATCTTCGTGGTCATCGCGACACTCGCTGCCGCGGTTATGTTCATCGCGTTGGGGATCGAGGGCCTGCGGCGCCTACGCGGCTGACCGACGACAGTACAGGCATCATCAGCGTAGATCGCCCCACCGAGAGGCGTTGTGGGCTGCCCCTGAGCGCTTCCTCCCAGGCTCAATCAAGGGAATGATGGGCAATCGTTCGACCGCAAAATATGTGAGCAAGCACCGCGGGCGGCATGTCAGACGGCGCGTTCGAAGAGGGGCACCCACTGCTCCCCGGACACTTCACCTCCCTTCCAGAAGATCGGCGCGACATTATTCGGGCAATTGAATTCGAACAACGTCAGCAACGAGCGCCCTCCAAATCCGAGGGGGTTGTTTTTCATCAATGCACGTCCGATGGAAGTGACCATTTCTTCGGCGTCGCTCCTCTCGCCGTCCGAATCAAAAACCCCGGAGTTGGCGCTGAACGGCCGATATCGGTCTCCCAAGAGAGTGCCACTAACCGTTTCCACTTGCACCCCATCGACCACAGATGGCAGGTCCGCCAGATCGGCCACGACAGAAGCGCCTACAACTACGCTGACGCGCTCTAGGTGGCTTTCGCCCAAGGTGGTTAGCGCATCAGCCAAGCCGGTCATTTCCCTCTGCAGGTGCGTTCCACTGCCGCAGTAATCATCGAGAAGGAACAACACGACGTCACCGTCGGCACTGCGCACCTTCTCGACAGCAGCTGCGGAACTGAGAATGTTCGCTTTCTTGATCTTCAACGTCTTGGCGAGCAATGAAAGCGAACCCTGGGTGCTATCCCCGGGCACGCCATGGTTGATCAGGTAGGCATTTCTCAGGTTGTGGTTATTCGCCTCGCGCCGAAGGCGACGAGCAGCAGCGGTTTGACTAACTGCGGCAGCCAACTTGGGTAGAACAGTGTCTTGAAGCTTTGTCGAGGTGAAGTAGCCATCCATAACCATTCGCCGCAACATCTTGAACGCCAGATACTGTCGGTAATGGTCACCAAACTGCTCGAGCCAAGCTCTGATCCTGATTTCTGTTACGTGCTCCCCACGGTAGTAGAGCTGGCGCGCCAGGCCGACGAGATCCGCATCAGTCAGCATGCGTGTTGTTGACGTTGCATGCTTGGAAACTGAGTAAACCGCGTCAAGCGCATTGCCTCCAGCCTGGAGTAGCCAAATCCCAACCAGCGGAATCGTCAGAAGCAAACTCCCGCTGGACGGTCCGGGCTTCAGAACACCCCGAGATACTAGATCTGTGGCAGATCGATGCAGCTCCTCATTCGTGGCAGTCTGGATCCATCCTTGACCGATACGCACAACTTCGTCGCCCGCGGCGGGATTGAGCGCCGAGCCTCCGCATCTCGCTACCGACCGCATTACGGCGCTCGATACTATGGCCGCTCGAGAAGTATGGTCGAGCCCGCTGAGGCTGTCAGCCCACAAATGGACGAAGTGCGATTCGGGCGCTTCGCGCGCGACGGATTCAGCAGCCTCGTCAACGTCGCTTGCAGTGACCACCGACCGGGACCGCTCTCGAAGATTCTGCCAAAGGCGCTGCGCCACGAGCGTTTCGTAGTAGGGGTTACCTGACGTCAAGTAGTGCGCCCTGTCAACGGCATCTACCATCCACTCGAGTTTTCCCCTCGTCGGCGTCTCGAGAAGTTCGGCTGTCGACGCCCGAGCAGCGAAATTTGTAACTGAGACTGGGGCCACCTGGTTCAGCTTGTGCGCTTGGCTTTGGATGATCGATGGAAGTACTTCGCTTCCAACCATGATGAGGTTGAGCCATTCCTCGTCAATCAATGACCGAAGAAACAAAAAGAGAGAGTCGGCCTGGGGACCATCAATCAAGTGCGGCGGGAGCTCGTCAAAATCATCGATTGCAACCACAACGCGAGCGCCGTCCGGCAAAGCTCTTTCAGCTGATCGGAGCCACTTGTTAGCAACGCGGGCGAAGTTACCGGATGCATCCCCTTCAACTTCAGGGATATCAGCCATTGCGTTTCCGTACGCCGCTCGCGCGGCGTGGTGGATAGTGTCAAGAAGTGAGTACACCAGATCCGCAGCGGTCTGTTCGGCTCCCAGCGCCCGACCCAGCGGCAACAAGCTACCGGCCCATCCCCTGTCATTGATGATCGAGCGGATGAGGACCTTCGTCAGTGATGTCTTGCCAACCCTCTTATGGCCCGTGACGTAGGCCGAGCCACGACCTGCAATGAGGGCATCGAGAGAAGCGAGGTCGGCATCGCGCCCCACCAAACGCTCTGGCTCCGAAATGGTTCCAAGGTTGAAGGGATTGACGTCGCTCGCCGTCCATGCGACCGGCATCTGATCCTCGGCTGGCAGATACTGTTGCGCGGAAAATTTCTGCAGCTTGGCGTCGGCCCACTCGAGATTGCACTCGAGCATCACCGCCCTAGGCGACAAACCGGTCGACAATGCTTGAACACTAAGTTCTGCCTCAGCACCCGGCCCAAGTGAATTCAGCCTACTGGACGCGTTGATGTCCAGCTCGCTGGCGCGGACGTTCAACGCGATTCCTTCCGCGGAAGCGTTTCCACCATTAACGACCCGGAATCGCATCTCGAAAGCAGTACCCTCGGCACTACTAAAAGGGATCTTCGATGAGACGAGCGAAATTTCCAGTTCGGGTCTCGAAACGTCGCCCAACTTCGCGATCGCCTGACTTATCAGTCGCAGCGAGTTCAGAAGCAACGGAGATACATAATCCTGCAGAAGAACACTGCCGGAGGCGGAGATTGCATCCATCATCGACTTCGCCGCGTCGGACATCTCGGTGAGGTCTACATGGCTCACTGTGTCGAGTTTTATTGTTCGCTCGACGTCCTGAGCTGTCTCTACAGCGTCGTGATAAATCCCGTCCTCGCCCTCATCGAGAAAAGGGCCGAGTATGTAAAGTTGTTCGCGCAGCGCGCGCGCGGGCGATCCTTGACTACGTGCCGCGAGATACAGCTTCTTGACACCCTGGCTTAAAGTCGAAGAGAAGGCAGTAGTAGCGGAAACCGTGCTTCTCGCGTCTGGGCCAGTGAGGCCGAATCCTTCGACCCACCCTTCGCGAATCTGCGCCTTTTCTTGGTTCGTGTGATTGACCAGCGCGTTTTCGTGACCGAGGGCCACAACCAAACGACTGGAATACGCGCGCCGCGCCTTTTCGCTAGTGAGGTCTCCCGCGACGAAGTCGCCAAGAGCATGTTGCAAGGCATCATCGAGCATTGGGTCATCGTCGCCCAGGCATTTCGCCATAAGTTCACAAACACTCGTCCACGAGCGTCGCGGATCTGGGGTTTCGCCACTCTCAATCGCTGCCAGTTCAACAACCAACCGCAGCCAGTTCCAGGAGCGGAGCGCGTCGGCGGCATTAGAAGGACTCCAACCATCGCCCAAGGTATTCAGTACGCTTGACAGCTCGTCCCGCGCATCCCTGTAGTGACCCTCCCTGTACGCGGTCCAGGCGTGTGCCAACGAGGTGAGTTCTCCCTCTGGTATCTCTCCGGGGGTCCAGTTTGCGGTTGCCATGACGTGAGCATCAGGCGCAGCGGTGAAGTTTATAGACAACCATGTAGGCGGGTTATATTTCGCTGGAGCTTTACGCGTTGCTCGTAGGGCACGTTGGGTGCCTTCTTTCAAACGCTTCTTCTTTGGGCGGCTCCCCCGGGCCATGCTTATTTCGCGAGCAAAGAAAGCCATTGTGGTGAAGAACTCTCCCTGACTAACGCCAATCATGCTCAACCAATCGGCCTCAGTCGGTGCATTGCCGGAAAGCCTGGAGCGCATCGCCGAGACGTCCATCCGCTGGTTCGCGGAAGCGTCAGGTAGCGAATCAAAGACGCGCTCCGCCGCTGTGGCCAGGCACATGCGCTGCGAGGCGCTCAATCCAGGCTCGCTCACGCTCGTGCGCAGATGTGCTCCGTACCGGAATACAAACCGGCTGAAAAGTTCGCGAGACTCTGCCTCGAGCGCTTCTTGAAGGGCGACACGCGCGACCAACAGCCCAAGAGCGTTCTTTTGATCACGGGGCGATTTTTTCAACGCCTCCACGAGATCGGTGACGGATGCATTGGCGTGCTCTCTGGCAAGCTCACTCAGTGCGGCGCCTAACGAACGTCCTCGTCCTCTGAGCAGGACGCGAGCGGATTCCCCTAGATCATCAGTGAGCACCCATCCAACTTACGTTCCTCGCCCGCCGATCGAGGTGAAACCAGTGTTTTCACCCACTGCGATCGGATCTTCGGTCACGCCGCTAGTGAGCGCGAGTGCTGCGTTGCATCGCACTGGTGCAGCTACAGGTCCGAGGCGTTGCCTCGAAACCGTTGGCTTACGAGACGTCCCAAGGAGGCATCCGCGGGCTCGGCCGCGAGCTAGGAAATAGCTGAGGATGCGATTCCCGTAACTATGTGTTGCAACCACTCCCCCGCAACCGCGTCATCGACGTCGGTTATGCGACAGTTCGAGAGTGACCAAGCTCATCGGCTACGCCCGCGTCTCCACCCGACAGCAATCGACCGATCGCCAGGTCGTCGACCTCCTCGGCGCCGGCGTGCGCCGCGACGACCTCTACGTCGACCAGGGCGTCTCCGGTGCCCGCGCGAGCCGGCCCGAGTTCGACCGCGCCCTCGAGGCCCTCCACGACGGTGACACCCTCGTGATCGCGACGCTCGACAGGCTTGGACGCTCGACGCAGAACATGCTCGACTTCGCCGAACAGCTCCGCGGTCGCGGCGCCGGCCTGCGTGTCCTCAACCTCGGAGGCGGTGACGTCGACACCTCCACGCCCATGGGTTCAATGGTGTTCACCGTCATGGCCGCCCTGGCCCAGATGGAACTCGAGATCAAGCGCGAACGCGTCGCTGACTCCGTCGCGAAGCGACGAACCTCGGGCGGTAATCTCGGCGGTCGACCCCTTCGCTTCACCGCCAGTCAGATCCAGACTGCCGAACGCCTCATCAACGCGGACGTGCCCGCGTCCCAGGTGGCGCGCGACCTCGGCATGTCGCGTTCGACGCTGTATCGGCGACTGGCCGCCGGCCGCGCGTGACGGGCCCCTCGCCAGCCGGGCCACGACGCACGCACCTCTTCTATGCGGCGTTCGCGGCGCTGAGGTTGTAGTGACGTAGACGCGCCCCTTGTTGGTCGGTGTCGACCACGGTCAGGCTGGCAGCCGCCACCGGTGAGAGGTGGGCGGTGCGAAGGCCGACCAGCTTGTGGAGCGCCGCCCGGATGACCCCGCCATGGGTGACGAGCAGCACCGGGCCGGCTTTCTTGGACGCTTCGTCAAGGACGGCGGCGATGCGTGCTGCCACGAGCTCCGGTCGCTCACCCCCGGGTGGCACGAACGCTCCGGCACGCCACGCGAGATAGTCGGCGCCGAGGTCGCCGGGCAGACGGCCCTCCCACTCCCCCAACCCGGCCTCGATCAGACGCTCATCTGTTTCGGCGGACAGCTCTCGCAGCTCACCAGATCGCAGCAGGTCCGCGGTTTCCAAGGCTCGTGCAGCCGGCGAAACGAGCAAGGTGGTCGGTGCCCAACGTTCTACGATCGCCCGCAGTCGCACGCTCTCTTCGCGGCCGCGTTCGTCGAGGGAGATGTCGGTGCGGCCCTGCAGGCGACGTTCGGCCGTCCAGGCGGTGCTGCCGTGGCGCACCAAGAGCAAGGTAGTCATGCTGGCTCCCCGACTCGTGCACCGTGTTGATCGAACAGCGCATCCGGGTGCTCGGGCAGCTGCAGCACGGCTTGCGAGCCGACTGACTGCCGCCTGTCTCCGACGATCGCGAACCGCCGATCGCCGAGTCGCACTGTGGTCACCCAGCGGCCGGCGGCCGGCGTGCACTCGAGCACCTGCACAGGGATGCCGCGACCAGATGGCGTCAGCACGGGCCGGTCGGGACGGTACATGGCCGAGGCGCGCTCCCCGTCGCTGAGATACGGGGCGGCAGCCAGGCGCACGCCGTCGCGTTCGACGTACCCGCCCAACACCCGCCCTTCGACGAGGACGGCAGCTGGACTGCCGAGGAACTCGGCGACGAACGCCGTCGCTGGGCGATCGAGCAGGTCGTCGGGGGTGCCGAATTGCTCGAGCCGGCCGTCCTTGAGCACGGCGATGTGCGTGGCCATCGCGAGCGCTTCAGTCTGGTCGTGCGTGACGTAAACGCTTGTCGCACCGCTCGCGCGGTGCACGCTCACGAGCTCGGCACGGGTGTCGACCCGCAGACGAGCGTCGAGGTTCGACAGCGGCTCGTCGAACAACAGCACGCCGGGGCGGGGTGCGATGGTGCGGGCGATGGCGACGCGCTGCTGCTGGCCGCCGCTGAGCTCGCCCGGGTACCGGTCGGCGAGCTGCGCAACACCCAGCATGCCAAGCACTTCGTCGGTACGGGCGCGGCGGTCGGCGGCGCCCCACTTGGCGACGGTGAGGGGCCACTCGACGTTGCCCCGGACGGTCATGTGCGGCCAGAGGGCGTAGCTCTGGAACACCATGCCGATGCCGCGCCGTTCGGCCGGCACGAGCGCGCCGGTGTCGCCGTCGGCGATGACGCGGTCACCGAATCGGATCCGGCCAGCTGTCGGGTCCTCGAGCCCGGCGAGCATGCGCAGGGTGGTGGTCTTCCCGCAGCCGGATGGGCCGAGCAGCACGAGGAAGGCGCCGGCAGGCAGG
>JAAIGF010317602.1_pt1 | contig 34189 bp, 28 predicted proteins | sample 6487441 | NCBI WGS metagenome assembly JAAIGF01 (sample SAMN13974129, study PRJNA590717) | phyllosphere metagenome | biome: pepper field; feature: multiple bacterial spot infested pepper fields; material: pepper leaves; isolation source: leaves from pepper fields | host: Capsicum annuum ...
GGGATCGGCTTCATCAGTTGCACGCCGTTGGCTTCGTCGGCCAGGCCCTTGTCGATCTTCAGGAACGGCACGACCTGCTTCTTTTCCCACAGGTAGGTGGCGGCGTCCTGGCCTTCGAACTGGCGGTCCATGGTCATTTCGAACAGGATGGCGCCCAGCACGCGGCGGCCGTCGAAAGCCGGGCTGGAGACGATGCGGTTACGCATGGCGTGCACGAGGTCGAACATCTCGGCGTCGCCGTTGTAGGCCGACTCTTCCACGCCGTACAGCTTGAGCGCCTTGGGGGTGCTGCCGCCGCTCTGGTCCAGTGCCGCGATAAAGCCCTGGCCGCTGGTCACCTTGTTCAATTGTTCCTGGTTCATGTTCACTCCTGATTGAAAACGTATGGGGTCAGCGCACGGCCTGCGCCAGCTTGCCGGCTGCATAGGCCTGCGCCATGTCGTGAAGCGCGATCGGCTTGATGCGGCTGCCCTGGCCGGCCGCACCGAATTCGCGATAGCGCTGGATGCAAATCTTCTTGGCCGCCTCGCGCGCGGGCGTCAGGTATTCGCGCGGGTCGAAGCGGTCGGGGTGCTCGGCGAGAAAGCGGCGGACGGCCGCCGTCATCGCCAGGCGGATGTCGGTGTCGATGTTGATCTTGCGCACGCCGTGCCGGATCGCTTCCTGGATCTCGGACACGGGCACGCCGTAGGTGGTCTTCATGTCCCCACCGAAGGCGCGGATCTCGGCCAGCAGTTCCTGCGGCACGCTGGAGCTGCCGTGCATCACCAGGTGCGTGGTCGGCAGGCGCCGGTGGATCTCGCGGATGCGGTCGATGGCGAGGATGTCGCCGGTGGGCTCGCGCGTGAACTTGTAGGCGCCGTGGCTGGTGCCGATGGCAATCGCCAGGGCATCGACCTGCGTGCGGGCGACGAAGTCGGCGGCGTGCTCGGGGTCGGTCAGCAACTGTTCGCGCGTCATGACGGCGTCGGTGCCGTGGCCGTCTTCCTTGTCGCCCTGCATGGTTTCCAGCGAACCCAGACAGCCCAGTTCGCCTTCGACGGTAATGCCCATGCGGTGCGCCAGATCGACGACCCGGCGCGTGATGTCGACGTTGTAGTCGTAGCTGGCGATGGTCTTGCCGTCGGCTTGCAGAGAGCCGTCCATCATCACGCTGGAAAAGCCCAGGTTGATGGCGCCCTGGCAGACTTCGGGCGACTGGCCGTGGTCCTGGTGCATGACCACCGGGATGTCGGGGTACGACTGCACGGCGGCCGCGATCAAGGACTTCAAAAAGCCTTCGCCCGCGTACTTACGGGCGCCGGCCGATGCCTGCATGATGACCGGGCTGTCGGTCTCGCGCGCCGCTTCCATGATGGCCTGGACCTGCTCCAGGTTGTTCACGTTGAAGGCGGGGATGCCGTAACCGTACTCGGCTGCGTGATCAAGCAGTTGCCGCATCGACACGAGCGCCATTTCGTCCTGCTCCGGGGCTCAGTTGCTGGCGGCGATGACGTCGCCGATACGCACGATTTTCAGGGTATTGGTGCCACCCGGCGAACTCATGGGTTCGCCGATGGTGAACACCACCAGGTCGCCGATGCTGGCGATGCCCTTCTCAAGCAGCACCGACGCCGCGGTTTCCAGCGCGGTTTCGCGGTCGTTGGATTCCGGCACGTACAGCGTGCGCACGTTGCGGTACAGCGCCGCCTTGCGACGGGTGGCGATGCGCGGCGTCAGCGCGAAGATGGGCGTTGCGGTGTCGTGACGGCTCATCCACAGCGCGGTGGCACCCGATTCGGTCAGCGCGCAGATGGCCGCGCAGCGCAGGTGGTGCGCGGTGAATAGGGCGGCGTAGGCGATCGACTGGTCGATGCGCTCGAAAGTGACGTCGAGGAAATCCTTCTCCAGCTCGAAGCGGTGCGACTTTTCGGCTTCGATGCAGATCGCCGACATGGTTTCGACGGTGGCCACCGGGTACTTGCCGGCAGCGGTCTCGGCCGACAGCATGACTGCGTCGGTACCGTCGAGCACCGCATTGGCGACGTCGGACACTTCCGCACGCGTGGGCACGGCGTTGACGATCATCGATTCCATCATCTGGGTCGCGGTGATCACCGTCTTGTTGCGCTGGCGGGCCATGCGGATCATGCGCTTCTGCAGCGCCGGCACGGCGGCCACGCCAACTTCCACGGCCAGGTCGCCACGGGCGACCATGATGCCGTCGCTGGCATCAAGAATTTCTTCCAGCGCCGGGATGGCTTCGGTGCGTTCGATCTTGGCGATCAACTGCGGGCGATGGCCGTAGGTGGCACCGGCGATGAAGGCCAGTTGCCGCGCCATTTCCATGTCGGTGCGGTTCTTGGCGAAGCTGACGGCGACGTAGTCGGCGCCCAGCTCCATCGCGGTCTTGATGTCGTCCATGTCCTTGGCGGTCAGGGCCGGGGCCGACAGGCCGCCGCCCATGCGGTTGATGCCCTTGTTGTTGGACAGTTCACCGCCCACCACCACTTCGGTGTGGATTTCGCTGCCGGCCACGCGCAGCACGATCAGGCGCAGCAGGCCGTCGTTCAGCAGCAGCGTATCGCCGGTGCGCACGTCGCGCGGCAGGTTCGGATAGTCCAGGCCCACCCGCTCGTCGTTGCCCAGGTCGCAGGCGGCGTCGAGGATGAAGCGCTGTCCCGGCACGAGGTTGGTGCGGCCGTTCTCGAACTTGCCGACGCGGATCTTCGGGCCTTGCAGGTCGGCCATGATGGCGACCTCGCGTCCGGCTTCTTCAGCGATTTCCCGTACCAGTTGCGCGCGCGCGATGTGGTCGGCGGCGGTGCCGTGCGAGAAGTTCAGGCGGACCACGTCCACGCCCGCACGGATCATCTGGCCTAGTACCTCTCGCGAACTGGACGCGGGGCCGATGGTGGCGACGATCTTGGTGGCACGGGAAGGAGCGTGTGAGGTCATGGAGTCAGGTCACAGGAAGGAACAAGGCCGGACGCGGGCTGCGTCCGGCAGAACAACCGCCGCCACACCTCACTTCGGCTTGCTGCCCCACAGGGGGCGCTGGTGCCTGGGTGCGGCGTGGCGACGCAGAGGATCAGCGCGCCCGTTCCTGCAGCACGGCCACGGCCGGCAGCGTCTTGCCTTCCAGGAATTCCAGGAAGGCGCCGCCACCGGTCGAGATGTAGCCCACCTGGTCGCTGATGCCGTACTTGGCGATCGCGGCCAGGGTGTCGCCACCGCCGGCAATGGAAAACGCTTCGGACGACGCAATGGCGCGCGCCAGCGATTCGGTGCCGTGGGAGAACGCGTCGAATTCGAACACGCCGACCGGACCGTTCCAGACGATGGTGCCGGCGTTCTTCAGGATGTTGGCGAGCGTGGCGGCCGTCTGCGGGCCGATGTCGAGGATGAGGTCGTCGTCGGCCACGTCGTCGACGGAAATCGTGCGCGCCGGGGCATCGGCGGCGAACTGCTTGGCCACCACCACGTCGGTGGGCAGCGGCACGCTGGCGCCACGGGCTTCCAGCTTCTTGATGATGGCGCGGGCTTCTTCGACCAGGTCGGGTTCGGCCAGCGACTTGCCGATCGACTTGCCGGCGGCCAGCAGGAAGGTGTTGGCGATGCCGCCACCGACGATGAGCTGGTCGACCTTGTCGGCCAGCGCGCCAAGGATGGTCAGCTTGGTCGACACCTTGGAGCCGGCGACGATGGCCACCAGCGGACGCTGCGGCGACTGCAGGGCACGGCCCAGCGCGTCGAGTTCGGCGGCCAGCAACGGGCCGGCTGCCGCCACCGGGGCGAAGCGGGCGATGCCGTGGGTGGTGGCTTCGGCGCGGTGGGCGGTGCCGAAGGCGTCATTGACGTAGACGTCGCACAGGGCGGCCAGCTTGCGGGCCAGTGCTTCGTCGTCCTTCTTCTCGCCCTTGTTCACGCGGCAGTTTTCCAGCAGCACGACTTCCCCCGGGGCGATGTCGACGCCGTCGACCCAGTCGGCCACCAGGCGCACCGGCTTGCCCAGCAGTTCGGACAGGCGCTCGCCCACGGGCTTGAGCGAATCCTTGTCGGTCAGCGTGCCTTCGGTCGGACGGCCCAGATGGGACGTGACCATGACGGCCGCACCGGCGTCGAGCGCCATGCGGATGCCGGGCACCGAGGCGCGGATGCGGGTGTCTTCGGTGATGCGGCCGTCATCGGCCTGCGGCACGTTGAGGTCGGCACGGATGAACACGCGCTTGCCGGCGAGTTGGCCATTGGCAGCAAGATGATCGAGAGTCAGGACAGCGGGCATGTGGGTCCAGGGGCAAGAGTTGAATGGCGTTCGACCGATGGACCGGCACGCAGCCAGGTCCATCGGTCGAACCACTCGTTGGAAATGCGGCCGGAAGGGTGCCGAGTCAGCGCCCATCCGGACAAAAGGAAGATTCCACCCCAGACACGTCCAGGTTGGAACCTTCCTCGGCAGGTCGTAACAACGCTTACGCGCTGGTTTACTTGGCCGACATCAGCGCGACGGTGGTGTCCAGCATGCGGTTGCTGAAGCCCCACTCGTTGTCGTACCAGCTCGACACCTTCACCAGCGTGCCCTGGACCTTGGTCAGCGTCGCGTCGAAGCTGCTGGAGGCCGGGTTGTGGTTGAAGTCGGACGACACCAGCGGGGCGGTGTTGTACTCGAGCACGCCCTTCAGGGCGCCGTCGGCGGCTTCCTTCAGGATGGCGTTGACTTCTTCGACGGTGGTTTCGCGGCCGGCCGTGAAGGTCAGGTCGACCAGCGACACGTTGATGGTCGGGACGCGGATGGCGTAGCCGTCGAGCTTGCCGTTCAGTTCGGGCAGCACCAGGCCGACCGCGGCGGCGGCGCCGGTCTTGGTCGGGATCATGTTATGCGGGGCCGAACGGGCACGGCGCAGGTCTTCGTGATAGACGTCGGTCAGCACCTGGTCGTTGGTGTAGGCGTGCACGGTGGTCATCAGGCCGGCGACGACGCCCAGCTTTTCGTGCAGCGGCTTGACCAGCGGGGCCAGGCAGTTGGTGGTGCACGATGCGTTCGAGATGACGGTGTCCGACGCCTTCAGCACATCATGGTTGACGCCGTAGACGACGGTGGCGTCGACATCCTTGCCGCCCGGTGCCGAGATCACGACCTTCTTGGCGCCGCCCTTGATGTGGGCGCTGGCCTTTTCCTTGGTGGTGAAGAAGCCGGTGCACTCCAGCACCACGTCCACGTTCAGCTCGCCCCACGGCAGTTCGGCCGGGTTGCGGTTGGCCAGCACCTTGATCTTGTCGCCGTTGACGACCAGGTATTCGCCTTCGACCGTGACGGTGCCGGGGAAGCGGCCGTGCGCGGTGTCGTACTGGGTCAGGTGGGCGTTGGTCTTGGGATCGCCCAGATCGTTGATGGCTACGATTTCGATATCGTGCTTCTTGCCACCTTCGTAGTGGGCACGCAGCACGTTGCGGCCGATACGGCCGTAGCCATTGATCGCGACACGGATGGTCATGGTGTTTCCTCGTTTAGCTGAAAGAAATGACTGCCTGGCAAACCGTCCCGCGAGCCGCCACACCCGCGCCGGCCCCGATGACGGGGCGGAACGCGGCGCGGCGACGGCTGCGCATCAGTTTGCGATAACCGATTTGACGGCATCGGCGGTTGCTTGCGCCGTGATGCCGAAGTGCTTGAACAGCACGCCTGCCGGTGCCGACTCGCCGAAGCGGTCGATGCCGATCACGGCGCCTTCCAGGCCCACGTACTTGCGCCAGTAGTCGGTCACGCCGGCCTCGACGGCCACGCGCGGCAGGCCCTTGGGCAGCACCGACGCGCGCCAGGCGGCGTCCTGCTGGTCGAAGACCAGGGTGCAGGGCATGGAGACCACGCGCACCGGGATGCCTTCCTTGCCCAGTTGTTCCTGCGCTTCCAGGGCCAGTTGGACTTCCGAGCCGGTGGCGATGATGACGGCGCGCGCATCGGCGGCGTCGCGCAGCACGTAGCCGCCACGGGCGATCGCGGCCACCGTGGCCTCGTCGCGTTCGACGAAGGGCAGGTTCTGGCGCGACAGCAGCAGCGCCGAGGGACCGCCGTCACGCACGTCCATGCCGATGCTCGACGGACGGCCGACCGCTGCCGCCCAGGCGACCGCGGTTTCGGTGGTGTCGCAAGGGCGCCAGACGGCGACGTTGGGGATGATGCGCAGGCTGGCGGCGTGCTCCACCGACTGGTGGGTGGGGCCGTCTTCGCCCAGGCCAATCGAGTCGTGCGTGAACACGTAGATCACGCGCTGCTTCATCAGCGCGGCCATGCGGATGGCGTTGCGCGAATAGTCGGCGAAGGTCAGGAAGGTGCCGCCGAAGGGCAGGTAGCCACCGTGCAGGGCCACGCCGTTCATGATGGCGCTCATGCCGAACTCGCGCACACCGTAGTTGATGTGTCGGCCCAGGCCGATGCGGGTCGCGGGCGCGGCCTGCTCGCCAGCTTCCAGGTTCTGTGCAGCCAGTTCCTTGGTGGGCGTGCCGACGTGGGCGCGCACGGGCACCGCGCCCTTCCAGTCGGTGAAGTTCGAGCCGGTCAGGTCGGCCGAGCCGCCCAGCAGTTCGGGCAGGACTTCGACCAGGGCCGTGATGGCGGCTTGCGATGCCTTGCGGGTGGCGATGGTTTCGCGACGCTCGGCAGTGTCGGCGATGAGCTTGCGCGCAACCTGCGCGAAGTCGGCCGGCAGGTCGCCCTTCATGCGGCGCGTGAAGGCTTCAGCCAGTTCCGGGAAGGCGGCGGCGTAGGCGTCGAAGCGCTTGGTCCACTCGGCCTGCTGTGCAGCGCCCTTTTCCTTGCCGTCCCAGAAGGCGTAGATGTCGTCCGGGATCTCGAAGGGTGCGTGGTTCCAGGCCAGCGCTTCGCGCGTGGCGGCGATTTCCTTGTCGCCCAGCGGGGCGCCGTGGACCTTGTCGGTGCCCGCCACGTTGGGCGCGCCCTGACCGATCACGGTGCGGCAGATGATGAGCGTGGGGCCGCCGTGGGCCACGGCGTTGGCCTTGGCCTGGCCGATGGCTTCGCTGACGGCGCCGACGTCGTGGCCGTCGACCGTGCCGATGACGTTCCAGCCGTAGGCGCGGAAGCGCTCGGCGGTGTTGTCGGCGAACCAGTGCTTGACGTCGCCGTCGATGGAAATGCCGTTGTCGTCATACAGCACGACCAGCTTGGACAGGCGCAGCGTGCCGGCCAGCGAGGCGATTTCGTGCGAGATGCCTTCCATCAGGCAGCCATCGCCCACGAAGGCGTAGGTGTTGTGGTCGACGATGTTGTGGCCGGGGCGGTTGAATTCCTCGGCCAGCAGCGCTTCGGCCAAGGCCATGCCGACGGCGTTGGAAACGCCCTGGCCCAGCGGGCCGGTGGTGGTTTCGACGCCAGCGGTGATGCCCACTTCCGGGTGACCCGGGGTGCGCGAATGCAGCTGGCGGAAGTTGCGCAGCTCGTCCATCGGCAGGTCGTAGCCGGTGAGGTGCAGCAGCGCGTAGATCAGCATCGAGCCGTGGCCGTTCGACAGGACGAAACGGTCGCGGTCAGCCCAGGCCGGATCGGCCGGGTTGTGGCGCAGGTGGCCATGCCACAGGGCTTGGGCGATCTCCGCCATGCCCATCGGCGCACCCGGGTGACCGGAGTTGGCCTTCTGGACGGCGTCCATGGCCAGGGCGCGGATGGCGTTCGAGGGGGAAGAGATAAGACGCTGGACAGCGCTCGAAGTGGCAGTCGAAAGGCTCATAACGGCTCGGGGAGTGGGCGAAGCCTGGTGACCTTCGACAAAATTCGCCCTGCCGCTGGGGGGCCTTTCGGCTCAGCCTACGACAGTTCGAACCCACCGTAAGAGGGCCAAGCCTGCGAAGCTCACAATTTTAGCATCCGGTCGGACTGGCGTCCGATTCATGGGGAAGGGGCTGCCAGGCGGGCGATCGCCGCCCTCGGAATGCCCCTTCCCCGCCCGGTTTCAGAAGAAATGCGTGATGGTCGCAGCCGGGAAATAACTGACCAGCGCCAGCACCAGCAGCGCCACCGCGTAGAACGGCACCAGCTCGCGCACGACCTTGCCGATGCCCACCGACGCCACCGAACTGGTGATGAACAGCGTGGTGCCCACCGGCGGGGTGTACAGCCCGATGGCCAGGTTGACCACCATCATCACGCCCAGCTGGATCGGGTCCATGCCGATCGACACCGCCAGCGGCAGCAGGATGGGCGCCAGCAGCAGGATCGCGGCCGACAGGTCGATCACCATGCCCAGGGCCAGCATCAGCAGGTTCATCGCGAGGATGATCATGCCCGGCGAGGTGACATAGGTGTGCATCCACTCCACCACTTTCTCGGGCAACTGCTCGTAGGTGAAGATCCAGCCCAATACGCTGGACGCCATGATGAGCAGCAATACCACGCCGCTGGCGATGCCGGCCTCGGTGATGGACTCGACCAGCCGCTTCCAGGTCAGGTCACGGTAGATCAGCCACGAGAACATCAGCGCCAGGAAGGCGGCCAGCACGCTGACTTCCGTCGGCGTGGCGATGCCGAAGCGCAGCAGCACCAGGATGCAGATCGGCAGGATCAAGGCCGGCAGGGCGAAGATCAGTTGCCGAACGAACACCTTCCACACGAAGGGCTGGGTGTCGCGCGGGAAGCCACGCAGGCGGCCACTGACATAGCAGACCAGCATGAATCCGGCGCACAGCAGCAGGCCCGGCAGCACCCCGGCCACGAACAGCGCGGCAATCGATGCGTTGGCGGTCAGCGCGTACAGGATGAACGGGATGGACGGCGGGATCAGGATGTCGATGGTGGCAGCCGAAGCCAGCGTGGCCGCCGAGAACGCCGCCGGATAGCCCAGCCGTTTCTGCCACGGGATCAGCAGTGGCCCGAGTGCCGCTGCGTCGGCCACGGCCGATCCGCTCAGGCCCCCGAACAGCGTCGAGGACATCACGCTGACCTGTCCCGGGCCGCCATGAACCCGGCCCAGCAGGCTGGTGAGCATGCCCAGCAGATGCTGGCCCAGCGCACCGTGCAGCATGACGCTGCCGGTGAGGATGAAGAACGGGATCGCCAGCAGCGGGAAGCTGCTGGCCTGGGTGACCATCTGTTCCAGGATGATGGAGGTCGAACCCACGTCGTAGGTTTCGAGCGCCACCAGCGAGCCCACGATCAGGGCATGCGCAAGCGGGATGCCGACCAGTCCGGTCAACATGAACAGCGAGAAGGCGAGCAGGCTCATGCGGTTCTCCGGGAGTCAGGGGATGTCATACGGCTTTCGCTCATACGGCCTCCACTTGCGGAGCCGGCTCGGCTGCGCTGCGCAGACCCAGCACGTGGCGCAGCCAGCCAAACACTTCTTCGACCACCAGCAGCACGACGCCGCCCACCACACAGCCATAGGTCCAGGCGCTGGACGCCCCCAGGATGGCCGTGTGTTCGTCGGCGACGATGGGCAGGATCTCGATGCCGGCAGCGGTCAGGCGGCTGTAGACGTAGATCACGACGACGGCCCGGAGCGTGACGGCCGCCGTGAGCAGGCGCCCATGCAGGCGCTGCGTGATGAACATGATCGACAGGTGCGTGCCGCGGCTGGCGGCCAGCACCACGCCAGCCATGACGAACCACGGGAACAGCAGTTCGGGGAGTTCCGACAGCGGGGTCAGCATGTTGCCGACCCCCAGGTAGCGCGCGAACACCGAGGCCAGCAGCACGAAGAACATGCAGGCCACCGCCAGGACCATGATCGCGACACAAAACCTGCGGATGACCCCGTCGACGCGGTCGATATGACTCAACAGCAAAGCAGCTTGCATGGCGCCCTCCTTCAGCGCGCGGCTTGTGCCGAGGCTTCGATCTGCTTGACCATCGGGGCGATGCCGCCGTTGCGCCATTTTTCGACCACCGGTGCGGTGGCGGCGCGCAGGGCGGCCGGGTCCACACGGTTGATCTGCACGCCTGCCTTGCGGATGTCGGCTTCGGCCTTGACCTCGGCTTCCTTCATCATCTTGCGCTGCAGGGCCACGGCTTCCTTGGCGGCGGTTTCCAGGGCGGTGCGTTGCGCATCGGTCAGCTTGCGCCACGCGGTCTTGGACATGATGAGCGGATTGGTCTCGTACTTGTGCCCGGTCAGCGACAGGAACTTCTGCACTTCGTAGAGCTTGCTGGCCGCGATGTTGACCAGGGGATTCTCCTGGCCGTCGACCACGCCCTGCTGCAGGGCGATGTACAGCTCCGAGAACTTGATCTGCTGGGTCTCGGCGCCCAGGCCCTGGAAGATGTCGACCGTGACCGGATCGGCCGGCGTGCGCACCTTCATGCCCTTGAGATCGTCCGGTCCGTTGACCGCGCGTTTGTTGTTCGATACGTGGCGGATACCGTTGTCCATCAGGCCCAGCAGGATCAGGCCCTTGGCATCGAAGCGCGCCTTCAGGATGTCCATGACCTTGGGATCGTCGATCACCTTCCACGCGTGTTCGGGCGAGTCGAACATGAACGGCATGCCGATGGCGTTGATCTCGGGCACCACCGACGACACCTGCCCCTGCGAGTTGGCGGACATGTGGATGGAGCCGGTGCGGTTGCCGGTCAGCAGTGCCTGGTCGTCACCCAGCTGCGCGCTGCCTGCGACCTGGATCTGGATCTCGTTGTTGGTGAGTTCGGCCACGCGCTTGGCGAAGGCGACGCTGGCGAGGTGGCGGGGGTTGTCGAGCGCGGCGCCGTGGCCGAGCGTGAGTTTGGTCTGTGCGCCGACCGAGCCTGCTGCGCACAGGGCGAGCGTGACGATGCCTGCGAGTTGGGTGAATCGCTTCATGGTCTATCTCCTGTTGGTGGCCTTCAGGCCACTCGATCCTTCTTGTGGTGGAAACCGGCCCGGTGCGTACCGATGCCGGCTGTCTTGCAAATGCGTGGTGCGAACGTCTCCTGCGGGTGTGCCGTAGCGGCCCCGCGTCGATTACAGCCAGGACTTGATCGAGGCCACCATGCTTACTGTCGAGATGCCGTACCTATCGTGCAAGGTAGGCAAAGCCCCAGCATCGAGGAAGGCATCGGGCAAGGCGATCTGGCGGAAGGGCACGTGCACGCCCTCGCGCATCAGCACGCCGGCCACGGCTTCGCCCAGTCCGCCGACTGTGGAATGGTTCTCTGCCACCACCACCAGGCGGCCGTTGCGCTGCGCTTCGTGCACGATGGCTTCGGTGTCCAGCGGCTTGATGGTCGGCACGTGCAGCACGGCCACGTCGACCGCCTGCTTGCGCAGGGCGTCGGCCGTTTCCAGCGCCCGCATGGTCATCAGGCCAGACGAGATCACCAGCACGTCGCGGCCATCGCGCAGCAACGCTGCCTTGCCCAGCTTGAACTGGTAGTTCTCGTGTTCGTGCAGCACCAGCGGTACGTTGCCACGCAAGAGGCGCATGTAGACCGGGCCCTGATGGGCCGCGATGGCGGGCACGGCCTGCTCGATGTCCAGGGCATCGCAGGGATCGACCACGGTCAGGTTCGGCATGGCGCGGAAGATCGCCAGGTCGTCGGTGGCCTGGTGGCTGGGGCCGTAGCCGGTGGTCAGCCCCGGCAAGGCGCAGACGATCTTCACGTTCAGGCTTTCTTCGGCGATCGCCATGCAGATGAAGTCGTAGGCACGACGCGAGGCGAACACAGCATAGGTGGTGGCGAAGGGCACGAAGCCTTCGCGCGCCAGCCCTGCCGCCGCGCCCATCAGCAGCTGTTCGGCCATGCCCATCTGATAGAAGCGCTCAGGGAAGGCTTGGGCGAAGATGTGCAGGTCGGTGTACTTGGACAGGTCCGCCGACAGACCGACGATATTGGGCTTCTGCTCGGCCAGCGCGACCAGCGCGTGGCCGAAGGGCGCAGGCCGCGTGGCCTGCCCCTCGCTGGCGATAGACGCGATCATCGCCGAGGTCGTCAGGCGCTTCTTGGGAACGTCGGCGACGGTGGCGCCGCCCTGCTGCATCACTGCGTTGGCGGATTGGCTCATGCCGGCCTCCGTGCGTCGAGTTCGTTCAATGCCAGGTCCCATTCGCCCGCTTCGACGCGGATGAAGTGGGTCTTGTCGCGCGTTTCCAGGAAGGACACGCCCTTGGCCATCTTGGTGTCGCAGATGATCACGCGCGGCTGCGGGCCGGAATGATTGCGTGCGGCATCGAAAGCGGCCATCAGTGCATCGATGTCGTTGCCGTCCACGCGCTGGGTGAACCAGCCGAATGCCTTCCACTTGTCGCCCAGCGGCTCGAAGTTCAGCATCTGCGTCGAGGGCCCGTCGGCCTGCTGGTTGTTGACGTCGACGATGGCGATCAGGTTGTTCAGCTTCCAGTGCCCGGCCGACATGGCGGCTTCCCAGGTCGAGCCCTCGTTCAGCTCGCCATCGGACAGCAGGTTGTAGACGAAGGACGATGACGCCTTGCGCTTGAGGCCCAGGCACATGCCGACCGCCACGCTCAGGCCCTGGCCCAGCGAACCGCCGGTGATTTCCATGCCGGGGGTGTAGGCCGCCATGCCCGACATCGGCAGGCGGCTGTCGTCACCGCCGTAGGTTTCGAGCTCTTCCTCGGGAATCACGCCGGCTTCGATCAGCGCGGCATACAGCGCGATCGCATAGTGGCCGATCGACAGCAGGAAGCGATCGCGCGGCTCCCAATGCGGATCGGCCGGCCGGTAGTTCATGGCGTGGAAGTACGACACCGCCAGCAGGTCGGCAGCCCCCAGCGCCTGGGCGATGTAGCCCTGCCCCTGCACCGCGCCCATGCGCAGGGCATGGCGCCGGATGCGATGCGCGTGCTCGGCCAGTTCTTCCGGGCTGGCCTCGCCGGGGCGTCGTTCGATGATGTGTTCGGACATCCCCGTCTCCTCAGTGAATGAGCATGCCGCCGTTGACGTCCAGGGTCACGCCGGTCAGGTAGCTCGACAGATCGCTGGCCAGGAACAGGCAGGCGTTGGCCACGTCCTGGGCGTCGCCCAGGCGGTTCAGGGGAATGCCCTTGAGAATGTCGACCCGCATGGCGTCGGTGAGCTTGCCGCCGGTGATGTCGGTCTGGATCAGGCCCGGGGTGACCGAGTTGACGCGGACGTTGTCCGGGCCGAACTCGCGGGCCATGGCGCGGGCCAGGCCCAGCACGCCGGCCTTGGCGGCGCTGTAGTGCGGACCGCCGAAGATGCCGCCACCGCGCTGGGCCGACACCGACGACATGCAGACGATGCTGCCGCGACGCTGCGCGCGCATGGCCGGCAGCACGGCCTGCGACATGTACAGGGTGCCGCGCAGGTTCACGTCGAGCACGGCTTCGTAGTTGGCTGGAGAAATGTCCAGGGTCTTGATCGGCTGGGTGATGCCGGCGTTGTTGATGAGGATGTCGATCTGGCCGAAGTGGTCTTGCACGCGCGCGGCAGCATCGATGCATGCCTGGCGGTCGGTCACGTCCGTACGCAGCCCCAGGTGCCCTTCCCCCAGGGTCGCCGCCGCGGCCTGCGCCTCGGTTTCATCCAGGTCCAGCACGACGATGCGCGCCCCATGTGCGACGAAGGCCTGTGCCGTGGCCCGGCCAATGCCGCGCAGCGATGCTGCGCCCGTCACGATTGCCACCCTTCCCTCTAGTAACATCGCTTCGATCTCCTGTTGAGTGTTGTTGTGAGAAGGAGCGTAGAGAGAACCGCGGCGCAGCATAAAGACGGTTTTCCTCAACCCGGCATGAAATTTCTGGGGGTCATGTGCGTATTCCACCCATCAAGTCGATCATCGCGTTCGAGAGTGTCGGGAGAACCCGAAGCATCACGCGGGCCGCCGAAGAACTGCGCATCAGCGCCTCGGCGATCAGCCACCAGATCGCCAATCTCGAAAGCCTGATCGGCCGTCCGCTGTTCACACGCGAAGGCCGTGGCCTGGTGCTGACGCCAGCGGGCGAGCAGTATTTCGGCGAGATATCCCAACTGCTGATCCAGCTGGGTCGCGCGACCGACCACGCGAGCGGCACCAGCGCGCCCGAAGTGATCCGCATCCATTCGAGTCCGAGCTTCGGGCTGCTGTGGCTGCTGCCGCGCATTCGGGCGCTGCAGGCCGAACAGCAAGGCTTCAAGATCAGGCTGGCGTGTTCGTACGAGCCGGTGTCGTTCTCGGGCGGTGCCTATGACGTCGATATCCGCCATGGACGTGCCATCTGGCCAGGCGTCGAGGTACGCACCATCGGCGGCGAAACCCTGACGCCGATGGCCAGCCGCGAGTTCATCGAGGCCCACGATCTGCGCGAGCCCACCGACCTGCTGCGGGTGCCGCTGATCTTCTCGGAAAGCCCGCTGGTGCAGTGGCCGCAATGGTTTTCCAACATCGGCGTATCGCAGCGCGACCTGAGCTACGAACTGTTCTTCGACCGCTCGTACATGGCGCTGGAAGCCGCGCAGCAGGGCCTGGGCGTGTGCCTGGAAAGCACCTTGATGGCGGCCAGCTATCTGGCCGACGGCAGGTTGCAGCCGGTGTTCGACGCCAGCCACGCCGTGCCGGTCAGTGCCCACCACGTGGTCTTCCCCGCCGCCAGCGCCGAGCGGGTGGCGCCCGTCGTAAACTGGATTCTCGACGCTGCCCGCATCCCGTTGCAGGCCTCTTGATCCATCCCGGCGGCATGCGCCCCTGTTCTTCCTGCCCTCCTTATGTCCCTGCCGCGTTTCTACGTCGACCTGCCACTGGCCGCCAGTGCCGAACTGTTCCTGCCCGATGACGTGGCCCACCATGCGGGCCGCGCGCTGCGGCTGCGCGACGGCGACAGCGTGGTGCTGTTCGACGGGCGCGGCGGCGAATACCTGGCGACGCTGGGCTTCACGGGCAAGCGCGCCGTGGTGACGCTGGGCCAGCACGATGCGCGCGAGGCCGAACTGGCCGGCGCCATCACCCTGGTGCAAGGCATCGCATCGGGCGACAAGATGGACTGGATCATCGAAAAGGCGGTGGAAACAGGCGTGCACGCCGTCGTGCCGATCGCGGCTGAACGCAGCGTGTTGAAGCTGTCGGGCGATCGTCTGGAGAAGCGGCTGGCGCACTGGCAGCGGGTGGTGAAGGCAGCGTGCGAGCAGTGCGGACGCAACCGCCTGCCGGTCGTGCATGCGCCTGTGACGCTGGCCCAGTACGTGGGTCAGTCAGGTGCGGCCGGGCCGCAGGCGCTGTTTTGCCATCCCGATGCCGATGCCAGCCTGCGCGAGCGCTTGCAGGCCATGGGGACCCCAGCAGCACTCAGCCTGTGGGTGGGCCCCGAAGGGGGATGGTCGGATGAGGAATTGCGCCAGGCCGCCAAGGCCGGCGTGCAGTCGGTGTCGTTCGGTCCGCGCGTGCTGCGCACCGAAACGGCGGGCACGGCGTTGATCGCAGCGACCAGCGCGATGCTGGGGTGGATCTAGCCCGAAGACTGCTCAAGGTCGCCAGTCACCTGTACTGACGACGCGGTGTGCGTCACGGCGGCGCCTGACGCACTTTTTCTTGCGATCACGACACTGCCCATGCACGGCGTGGGCGGCAAGTTGCCGGCTTACTCTGCCGGCGCTTCGACGTCGTGCGCGGGCTCCAGCACATAGCTCAGCGCACGGCCATTTTCCCGTGCGTACTCCATGGCGTCGTTGAACACGTCGCCCAAGGCCTGAACGTGCTCGGCCAGGCCCGGGGCATCGACGTGCAGGCCGCGCAGCACGATCACCAGGCCACGGTCGTGGTCGGTCAGCGTATCGGTCAGGCTGTCGTAGAGCGCGTCGAGGTTGTTGCCGAAGTGCTCGGGGAAGTCCAGCGCATTGGCGATGGCACGCAGCACGGCGGACTTGCTCTTGGCACGGGCGCAGTTGATGTCGAAGAAGTCCAGGCCCAGTTCCTTGGCGGCCTGGACGATCAGGGCGTGCTCGACATCCGGGTCGCTCAGGACGACGCCGGACTGCAGCTGCGCGCGCAGCGTTTCGGGGACGGCGGTCATGGGTTACTCCCGGATCCGGCGAAAGGTTTCATAGTGATCGGCGGTGTACCAGTACTCGCCGCTGGTGGCCGGGTTCTTGTCCGGCCCGCTGCCCGCCACGATACGCCGTGCGCCGCGATGGCTCAGGCCGGGGGTGGGCACGGTGTATTCACGATAGTAGCCGCGTGCCTGCTGGGGCAGACGGCGCTCGCGGTTGAAGAAGGTGGTGCCGTCCTTCTTGTAGGGAAACGGCCCGCCCTGGCGGATCAGCGCCAGGGTTTCCTGCGCTTGGCGGGGCAGATCGGCATGAGCGATCTCGCGCTCGCCGGCACTGACGTTTGCAGCGCCTGCCACGGCAAGGGAGAGCACCAGAACGCGCCACCAGCGCGACAGAAAACTCGACATGAAAGACGATGCTTATGCGATTGCGGTGAGCTGAGCGTAGCGGCAAAAGGCGACGTTCGGCAACACGCGGCGGGCGGCTGGCGCCCGGCTGCAACAGGCATGGCAGACATGTTTGCGCCGGGCTCGGCGATCGACGTGCCTGGCGTCCGTCCGTCGCAGCGCAAGCGCACGCGATGACGGACCGCAATATGGTCGAAGACCCGCGTCAGGCTGTCGTTTGCACCTGTTCTGGCGTCGATCCGACCAGGTGCTGGTACAGCGACGGGTCCGTGGCACCTTCGGTATTGATGACAAAAATTCGTGAATCCGCATCGATGCCCAATGCTGCCTTCCACTCGCCGTTCGTCTGCGCCGCCAGGAATCCCGCCAGGCCGACGCCGCCGCTTTCGCCCGCAACGATCGGGGGGTCGCCTGCCGCCGGACGGGCCAGCAAACGCATGGTATCGATGGCGTCGTCTTCATCGACCGTCATGAAGGCATCGGCGCAGCGCGACAGGATGCGCCAGGCCACCATCGACGGCTCGTAGCATTCGAGCATCGCCATCACGGTGGGCGCGGACTCGGCCACGCGCGTGCGCTCGCCCGATCTGGCGCTTTCGAACAGGCATGCGGCCCGCGCCGGGTCGACGACGACAAAGCGCGGGCGAGCGTCGCCAAGGCGCAGATGCACGAACGCCGCGACCGCTGCGGCAATGCCGCCCACCCCCGCCTGCACGAACACATGCGTGGGTGGTACGTCCATCTGTTGCATGGCTTCCGTCAGCATGGCGGTGTAGCCCTGCATGACCAGCGAGGGGATGCGCTCGTAGCCGGGCCAGGAGGTGTCCGACACCACCGTCCACCCTTCCCGGGCGCAGGTGGCCGTGGCCTCGGCCACCGAATCGTCGTAGTTGCCATCGACGCGAACGATCTCGGCGCCGAAGCTGGCGATGGCGTCGATGCGGGCGTCGCTGACGCCCGAGTGGACGAAGATCACGGCCCGGGCACCGACCAGGCGGGCGCCCTGCGCGACCGAGCGGCCATGGTTGCCATCGGTGGCGCAGGCGACGACCAGCCGGCTGACGGCGGCCCGCACGTTGGCGTCACCCAGGTCGTCGAGCGTGACCGGCCGACCCAATTGTGCTTCGGCCGCTTCCAGCGCCAACCGGATCACGGCATACGCGCCGCCCAGCGCCTTGAAACTGCCCAGGGCAAAACGCGAGCTTTCGTCCTTCACCTGGATCGATGCCACGCCTGTGCGCTTCGCCAACGCTGGCAAGGACACCAGCGGCGTGGGCGCATAGTCGGGGCGTGCAGCGATGAAGGCAGCAGCAGCCTGCGTCGCCGCCGGGTCGAAGACCACCACATCGGCCGGGTCGAGCGGCGAACGGAAGTCCGGCAGGGAATTCAGAATGAACATGGAAACCTTGTTGAAACCAGTCGAGTTACCGGGCCAGGTCGCCCCGATGCCTTCAGCGGTTGATCGGAGGATTGATGGCGGCACGCGACTCAGCCACGATGCCCGCCGCAGACTCGCCCAAGTCCCACCACATCCCCGCCATCACGGCCAGCGCCTCACGCGCCACCGATCCCAGCAGATGTTCGTTCGGCGCGTGCTGGGCACATGCCGGATACGAATGCGGCACCCACACGGTAGGCAGGCCCAAGGTCCTGGCGAAGATGGCATTGGGCACCGTCCCGCCCAGATTGGGGATCAGCGCCGCTTTCTTGCCCGTGGTGGACGCGATCGACCCCAGCGCCCAGGACACCCAGGCGTGGTCCAGGTCGAGCCGCGTCGCTTCGACAGCCGGCTTCACAGTCGCTTTGACCAGGTGGAAGCCATGCTGCCGAAGGTGTTCGTCCAGATACTGCTGCGCGTTCCGCCAATCCGTCCCGACCACGAAACGCAGCTGGCAATGCGCACGCGCCGACGGCGGAATGGCATTGACCGGCGCATCCGGATTGCCCGCCTTGAAGGCCAGCACCTCGACGGCATTCCAGCCCAGCACACGCTCGGCCGGCGTCAGCCCAGGCTCGCCCCAGGTGGGGTCCACCGCAGGCGAATCAGCGTCCTGCCCCAACACGATGTCGGCAAGCGCCGCACGTATCGCGTCCGACAAAGGCGGCGGCCTGAGCCCTTGCACGGCGATCACACCGTTCTCGTCCACGATGCTCGCGATGGCATGCGCCAGCACCACGGCAGGATTGCGCAACGCACCGCCCCAGTTCCCCGAGTGATGACCGCCCTCGCGCAGATCCACCTCGAGATCGAAATTCAGCTCACCCCGCGACCCCAGGAAAATGGTCGGCCGATCGGCCGCCACGCGCGGCCCATCGGAGGCCAGGAAAAGATCGCCAGCCAGATACTCTTTTTCAGCAGCACAGACCGCATCGAGCCCTGGCGAATCGACCTCCTCGCCGCTTTCGAAAATGACCTTGAGGTTGTAGCCAAGCTTCCCGCCCCGCGCCCCGATCACCGCCGCCAGCGCAGCCAGATTGATCGAATGCTGCCCCTTGTTGTCAGCCGTCCCCCGCCCGTACCACTTGTCGCCATCGACCACCACACGCCACGGCGCCAGACCCGCATGCCACTGCGTGTCGTAACCCCGCACGACATCGCCATGCCCATAAGTCACGACCGTAGGCAGCCCATCCCCCTCATGGCGCACGCCCAGCAACACCGGCGCATCCACCCCCGCCGGATTGGCCACCACCTTCGTGGCAAAACCCAACCCCTGCAACGCCGGCGCGATCTCATCATCCAGATAGGCACGCAGTGCCGACGCCCCCGCCGCCTCCTGGCTAAGGGTCCGGTAAGCGACCCGGCGGCTCAACACCTTGAGAAACTCACCGGCGTCGAACTCGGCCAGGGCGGCCTCGATTGCAGTCTGGCGCGTCATGGAAACAACCTTGTTCAGTGGAAGGGCAGCCATTCGATACGAATGGCTGCCCCGATGACCCTGAAATCTTATTGCGCCAACCGCGAATTAATTTCTCGATTTCCGCCCTGCCAACGCAACGAATTACCGAGCGCTAATCACCCGAGCAGCCACCCCGAACTGCCCCCACCAGGTCTGGACACCGGGTAGCGCCAGCGGCGACTCGAACCACCTGAGCAGGCTGTCCCAAACGGCGCACCCTGCAAGGTCTGGCCGCTGAGCAGCGGCCATAGCGACTTGAATCACCCGTACGGACCGTCCCAAGCTGCCTCCCTGCAAGGTCTGGCCGCTGGGTAGGGCCAGGGCGACTCGAAGGCGCCGCGTGGCGGGTGCGGAAACGGGGGCGAAGAGGGCGCGCGTGTTTGAGTAAATCAACAGTCCGGGGGACTGTTGATTTGCGAGTTCGCGCCCGTCCCCCGTTTCCGCGCCCGTCACGCGGGAAGTTCCGGCAAAGCCGGAACCGCCTTCGCTGGAGCCCTGGCCCTACCCAGCGGCCAGACCGTCAGAAGAACAAGTCCCACCGACAGATGACCCAATAAAAAAGCGGCCCGAAGGCCGCTTTCCCATCAACACACAAACCAAAGCCCAAGTTCAGGCCTTCAAATTCGCATCCACAACCGTCAAAGCCGTCATATTGATGATGCGACGCACCGTAGCGCTGGCAGTCAACACATTGACCGGCGCATTCGCCCCCAACAGGATCGGCCCGATCGCCACACCCGAACCCGCCGCCGTCTTCAGCAAGTTGTACGCAATGTTCGCCGACTCGATCGTCGGGCAGACCAACAGATTGGCCTCGCCCTTGAGCGTAGTCGTCGGCTGAATGGTCTGACGCAACGACTCCGACAACGCGCAGTCACCGTGCATCTCGCCGTCGACCTCCAGCCAAGGCGCCTTCTCCTGAAGAATCGCCAACGCCTCACGCTGCTTCACCGCCGACGGCGCATTGCTGCTGCCGAAATTGGAATGCGACAACAGCGCAGCCTTCGGCTCCACCCCCAAACGCTTCATCTCCTCGGCAGCCATGATCGTAATCTCGGCCACCTGCTCCGCAGTCGGGTTCTCGTTGACGTGCGTATCGACCAGCACCACCGTACGGTTGTTCAGCACCAGGAAATTCATCGCAGCGTAGACGCTCGCGCCTTCGCGACGGCCAATCACCTGATCGATGAACTTCACATGCTTGTGATAGAAGCCCACCGTCCCGCAGATCAGGCCATCGGCATCGCCCATGCGCACCGACATCGCCGCGATCAGCGTCAGACGGCGACGCATTTCGATCTTCGCGTACTCGGCGGTCACACCCGCACGCGACGTCAACTGCCAATACTCGTTCCAGTAGCTGCGGAAACGCTCATCGTGCTCGGGGTTGGTGACCTCGAAATCGGTCCCCAGACGCAGGCGCAGGCCGAAGCGCTCGATACGCTGCTCCAGCACCGCCGGACGGCCCACCAGGATCGGCTTGGCCAGACCTTCGTCGACGATGACCTGCACGGCACGCAGCACACGCTCGTCTTCGCCCTCGGCGAACACGATGCGAGCCTTGCCGCCCTCACGGACGATACGCTTGGCCGACGAGAACAGCGGACGCATGAAGGCGCCCGAGTGGTACACGAACTGCTCGAGCTGCTCGATGTAGGCGTCCATGTCCTCGATCGGACGCGTGGCCACGCCGCACTCCATGGCCGCCTTGGCCACCGCAGGCGCGATACGCACGATCAGGCGCGGATCGAAAGGCTTGGGAATCAGGTATTCAGGGCCGAAGGCCAGATCGGAAATGCCGTAGGCCGCAGCCACGACTTCGCTCTGTTCCTTCTGCGCCAGCTCGGTGATGGCGTGCACCACCGCGATTTCCATCTCGCGCGTGATGGTGGTCGCGCCCACGTCCAGCGCGCCACGGAAGATGTACGGGAAGCACAGGACGTTGTTGACCTGGTTCGGGTAATCCGAGCGGCCGGTGGCCATGACCACGTCGTCGCGCACGGCATGCGCGACTTCGGGCAGGATTTCCGGCGTGGGGTTGGCCAGGGCCAGGATCAGCGGACGCGGCGCCATCTTGGCGACCATCTCGGGCTTGAGCACGCCACCGGCCGACAGGCCCAGGAACACGTCGGCGTTGTCGATGACTTCCGCCAGTTTGCGCAGCGGCGTGTCCTGCGAGAAACGCTCCTTGTCCGGGTCCATCAGTTCGACACGGCCCTTGTAGACCACGCCTTCCAGGTCGGTCACCCAGATGTTGGCCAGCGGCAGGCCCAGGTCGACCAGCAGGTCCAGGCAGGCCAGGGCCGCGGCACCCGCGCCCGAGACCACCAGCTTGATGTCGGCCAGTTGCTTGCCCACGACCTTCAGGCCGTTGAGGAAGGCGGCGGCCACGGTGATGGCGGTGCCGTGCTGGTCGTCGTGGAAGACCGGGATCTTCATGCGTTCACGGAGCTTGCGCTCGACGGTGAAGCACTCGGGTGCCTTGATGTCTTCGAGGTTGATGCCGCCGAACGTGGGTTCGAGCGCGGCGATGACCTCGACCAGCTTGTCGGGGTCGGTTTCGTCGATTTCGATGTCGAAGACGTCGATGCCGGCGAACTTCTTGAACAGGACGGCCTTGCCTTCCATGACCGGCTTGGATGCCAGGGCGCCGATGTTGCCCAGGCCCAGCACGGCGGTGCCGTTGCTGATCACGCCCACCAGGTTGCCCCGGGCGGTGTAGCGGAAAGCGTTGACGGGATCGTCGACGATCTCCTCACAAGCTGCGGCCACGCCCGGCGAGTACGCCAGCGCCAGGTCGCGCTGGTTCGTCAGCTGCTTGGTCGGCGTGACCGAGATCTTTCCGGGACGGCCTTGCTCGTGATACTCGAGGGCAGCCTTGCGCAATTGGGGGTCGAGGGGTTGAGCCATAGAGATAAGTCGCCGTCACGGCACCGCAAGAAATCGGATCGCGGATTATCGCCCTCGACGGGACGTTATACAAATGTGACGGGAAAGCGCCCACGCGGATCGAAACGGGCCTTGACGCCAGCATCGAGGGCGGTGCAGGCCGCATCGTGGACTTTTTCGCCAGACGCCAGACCAGGGAAAACCCCTACTTTCAGCGAGGATTCAGCGGGATGCAAGCGCAGGTGCAGGCGCTCGACCCATCCCAACGAACCCCGCGCACCGAGCAACAGATGCGCGAGATTGGGCACGGGCGAGCAGTCCGGTGGGGTTTCCGGCAACAAGGCATCGAGCCGATAGCGCGGCGCCCATACCGCCGCCGCGCGCCAGGCGGCCACATCGGGCTCGGCGGCACGGGTGAACAGATCGGAGATCAGCCGGCCCAATGCCGGGCCGACGCGCCGCGTTGCCGCCACGCCGAAGCTGCCGAGCTGGTCGACTGATCCGTCCGCAAAGATCACGTCGACAGCCTGCACGCCACTGTCGGCACACCGCCCGGGCAGCCAGTGCGAGGCCGTGGCAAACCATTCGCCCACCCGCAGGCTGGCGTCGACGCCCTGCCAGGCGGGCATCGTCCAACCGGTTCCGGCCAGCACGCGATTGACCGCTTCGATGCGTTCGGCAGGCGACACGCTAAGGAAGCCCTGGCGCAGGTCGACCTCGCCCATGCCGGTCAGGGCGCTGGCGTCCACCCACAGGCGGGGCCGCGAGCCGGGCGCATCGGGCGCGATCAGCCCGGCGGCGGCGACTTCAACGTCGTATTCCCCGCACAGGGCGATGGCATGGTGAACGTCTTCGGGACGGCGCGCATGCAGCCAGGCCGCCGACGCGGTGGAACCACGCTTCGACACGTCTTCCACCGGGCCAGCCGCCATTCGCCCCAGACGCTGGCAGAACTGCGCCCACGGCTGAACGGGCGCCCGGGCGCCCAGGAAGAACGCACGCCTGCCCGGCTGGATGGTCATGCTCAGGCAGCCAGCAGCATGCGCTCCATGCGCGCGACGGCTTCCTGCAGGCGTGCCATGTCGGTCGCATAGGAAAAACGCACGTAGCGTGACGCTTCGGCGCTGCCGAAGTCCAGGCCGGGCACCGCGCAGATACCGGTTTCGTCCAGCAGCCGCGCCGCGAAGGCGTTGCTGTCGGCCGCGTGGGCGCTCACATCGCTATATATATAGAAGGCACCGTCCGGACGCACCGGCACGTGCAGGCCCAGGCGCTCGAACGCAGGCAGCAGAAAGTCGCGGCGTTGGCGGAAAGCGTCGCGGCGTGCTTCGAACATGTCGAGCGCGTCGGGCGTGAAGCAGGCCAGCGCCGCCTGCTGCGACAGGGCCGAGGCGCAGATCACCAGGTTCTGCGCCAGCTTCTCGAAGGCACCCACCAGATTCGGCGGCACCACCAGCCAGCCCAGGCGCCAGCCCGTCATGTGGAAGTACTTGGAGAAGCTGTTGACGATGATGAGATCGTCGCCCAGGTCCAACGCGGAGCGGCGCTCGCCGTCGTACTGCAGGCCCAGGTAGATCTCGTCGACGATGGCGAAACCGTCGCGCGCCCGCACCTCGTCGACCAGCTCGGCCAGGGCCTCGGGGGCGATGGTGGTGCCGGTGGGATTGCTGGGCGTGGCGATCAGCACGCCTGCGGTGGCGTCGTCCCAGTGCTGGCGCACATGCTCGGCCGACAGCTGGAAGCGGTCGGCGGGGCCGGTGGGCACCAAAACGGGCTCACCCCCGGCGGCGGTGATGAAGTGGCGGTTGCAGGGGTAAGCCGGATCGGGCAGCAGCACCTTGGCACCGTGATCCACCAATGCGGCCGTCGCCAGCGACAGCGCGCCGGACGCGCCCGCCGTGACGATGATGCGGGCCGGATCGACCTCGGCACCGAAGCGCACGCGGTAGAAATCGGCGATGGCTTCGCGCAGCGCCGGAATGCCGACGGCGGGGGTGTACTGGCTGAGCCCGCGCCGCGCGACGTCGTCGAGGGCGTCGACCACCGCGGGAATGGCGGTGAAGTCGGGCTCACCGATGCTCATGTGGATGATGTCACGGCCTGCGGCCTGCAGCGCGTTGGCCTGCTTGACCAACTCCATGACATAGAAGGGAGAGATTCTTTCGACGCGCGAGGCTAGACGTGGCATGACAATGAGGCTGGAAATGACAAGGCGCGGACGATGCCGCGCCTTGTCATTGTACCGGCCCGACCTGGAACGGCCGGGCGGTGGTGAATACTCAGAGTGCCGCGACCGTCTCGGCCTTCGGCTTGGCCACGTCGATGCCGGCAGCCGCTGCCAGGCGGTTGCGCTCAGCCATGACCTTGGCGCCGTAGCCGCCGTCGGACGGGCCGGTGGCACCGACATACAGGCGCAGGCCGGCTTCGAGCGAGCCACCGCGCGCAATACAGTCCTGCAGGATCTGCGCGCCGACGCGGACGTTGGCGATCGGGTTCCAGGCGGCATGCAGGCCGCCGAAGCTCTCGAACTTCTCGCGGTGCACACGCGTCATGACCTGCATCAGGCCTTGCGCGCCCATGCCGCTCTCGGCAAAGGGATTGAAGCTCGACTCGATGGCCATGACCGACAGCAGCACCAGCGGATCGAGTTCCATCTCGTGGCCGACGCCATAGGCGGTCTTGACGAGCATCTCGGTCGCGTCGTGCGAGACGCGGTACTTGCGGGCGATGTAGCGGCGCAGTGCTTCGATCTGGGCAGGCGAGGCGTGCTCGGTCGGCACGGCAGCCACCGGCACGGCGGCGACCAGGTTGCCACCCAGCGCCTGGACCTTGCTGGCGACCGGTTCGGCGACGGGAATCACCTCGGCGGCAACGGCCGGCGCGGCGGCGACTTGCGCCGGTTCTGCCGGGGTGGTCATCGACACATAGGTGTTGGTGACCTGCTCGCGCAGGGCGGGGTCCGCCCAGACGATGCCTGCGGTCACGAACGCAAAGATGCCGATCCAGCTGCCTACCTGCTTGTTCATCCATGCCAATCCAGGATTGGCAGCGATGACTTTCCCACCGTCCGATGACTCTGACCGGGCGTCGACCATGTTTTCTCCAAGCGATGCAGAGACGACTCGGCCCCGCGACACACAGGCAACACGCCAGGTCACGTGAACGAAGCAACGTCCGATACTGCAATGCACGGATGCCTAGGACGACATCCGCCAGACCTGCACGGCCAGCACCCGGTGGTGCCACAGACCGTGCCCGTTTCGGGCAGAAGGCACGCGCTATGCGTGCCGATGAAAAAGAGAGAACTCCAGGGACAGTGGGCGCCCGACGGCCCGTTGCATTAGTCCGATCAACTCTGCGACGCCACCACGTTCGACATGACTGGCGTATGACAGAGACTGGAATCAGACCCGCGCTGAAAGTGAAGCGATTGTAGGGAAAGGTTTTTCAAACGGTCAAACAAAAATTGCCAGCCCCCTAGGACAACAGTAAGCGATTTATTTTGATACGAAATGTATCTTCAAACATACTTCTCAGCATACCGCGCGATCCCCATTAGTTAGCGGTCACTATCACGGCGTATGCGAAGCAGCTTGAAACACCTGTGAAAGTGTGGTGAATAGCGCGATTTTTACCGATAGCCTGAGACCATGACTGGTCCGTTCGGGGCGTTAATACACGCACTCCCGTAAGCTACGGCCCTGACGCGACGGCCCTGCCAGTCCCGGTGCCGCACGCCCTCTTTCCATAGGCGCTTCTTCATGAAATACCGCGATCTGCGCGACTTCCTCCAGCAGCTCGAACGCTTGGGACAGCTCAAGCGCATCACCCATCCGGTGTCGACCCACCTGGAAATGACCGAAATCGGCGACCGCGTGCTGCGCGCAGGCGGCCCGGCCCTGCTGTTCGAGAACGCCCAGCAGCCGGGGCGCGGCAAGGCCGGCATGCCGGTGCTGGCCAACCTGTTCGGCACGCCGGAACGGGTGGCCATGGGGATGGGCGCGGACAACGTCGATGCGCTGCGCGACATCGGCGAGCTGCTGGCGACGCTGCGCGAGCCCGAGCCGCCACGCGGCCTGCGCGATGCCTTCGCCAAGGTGTCGATGCTGAAGTCGGCCCTGTGGGACATGGCGCCGCGCAACGTGCGCAGCGCACCGAGCCAGGAAGTGGTGATCGAAGGCAACGATGTCGACCTCGACGCCCTGCCCCTGCAGCATTGCTGGCCGGGCGACGTCGCCCCGCTGCTGACCTGGGGCCTGGTGGTCACCAAGGGACCGCAGCGGCGCAGGCAGAACCTGGGCATCTACCGGCAGCAGCGCATCGGCCGCAACAAGCTCATCATGCGCTGGCTGTCGCACCGGGGCGGCGCGCTGGACTTCCGCGAGTTCGCCCTGGCCAATCCGGGCCAGCCCTTCCCGGTCGCCGTGGCCATCGGCGCCGATCCGGCCACCATCCTGGGCGCGGTCACACCGGTGCCCGATGCCTTGTCGGAATACCAGTTCGCCGGCCTGCTGCGCGGCGCGCGCACCGAGACCGTGACCTGCCTGGGCAGCAGCCTGAGCGTGCCGGCCTCGGCCGAGATCGTGCTGGAAGGCCATATCCTGCCGCGCACCGACCCGCGCGCCCTGCCTCCGCAGGCACCGGTTGGCGTCACCGCGCCCGACAGCGCCTACGAAATCGCGCTGGAAGGCCCGTACGGCGACCACACCGGCTACTACAACGAGCAGGACTGGTTCCCGGTCTTCACCGTCGACCGCATCACCATGCGACGCGACCCGATCTACCACTCCACCTACACAGGCAAGCCGCCGGACGAACCGGCCGTGCTGGGCGTGGCGCTCAATGAAGTGTTCGTGCCGCTGCTGCGCCGCCAGTTGCCCGAGATCCAGGACTTCTACCTGCCGCCCGAAGGCTGCAGCTACCGGTTGGCGGTAGTGTCGATCCGCAAGCAGTACGCCGGCCACGCCAAGCGGGTGATGTTCGGCATCTGGAGCGTGCTGCGCCAGTTCATGTACACCAAGTTCATCATCGTCGTGGACGAGGACGTGAACGTGCGCGACTGGAAGGAAGTGATCTGGGCGGTCACCACGCGCATGGACCCGGTGCGCGACACGGTGTTGGTGGAGAACACGCCGATCGACTACCTGGACTTCGCCTCGCCGGTATCGGGCCTGGGCGGCAAGATGGGCCTGGATGCCACCAACAAGTGGCCGGGCGAAACCAGCCGGGAATGGGGCCGCACCATCGACATGGATGCCGATGTGAAGAAGCGCGTCGACGCCATGTGGGCCGACCTGGGACTGTAGAACTGCCCGCCCCATGAAAAACGCCGATGGACCTGAGGGTTCATCGGCGTTTTTGCTTGCCTTGCATGCGCTCAGCGGTACGGCGCATTGCCCCGTGCGGGCGGTGGAGGCGGCGTCATGACGCCGGCTTCGTAGCCCACATCGGCAGGGATCTGCCGATTGATGCGGCGAATGCGGGCGGCCGGACGGTTGTTCACGTACTGCCACAGCTTGAAGCCGCGGTAGCCGAGATACCCCAGCGTTCCCCATTTGACGGCCGTCTTGCCGACCTTCAGGCCTGCCAGACCGACCACCGATGCCTTGATCGGCGACTGGCGGAAGATCCGGAATGCCTGCCACAGCAGGGTCGGCGCACTGGCGGCCAGGCCGCCCGGCACCGCGATGCCGAGGGCGCGCAGGCCGCCCAGGCCACCGGCAAAGGCACCGGCCAGGCCGCCCCGGGGCGGCTGACCGCCGCTGCCCGGCCCACGCAGGCCACCGAGCAGCGAACGCGCCAGCACCGATGGCGACATCGAGGCACGCACACGGATGACGTTGTCGGCCAGCTCCACGCGTTCGAGCGTGGCGCGGACCTTCAGCAGATCCTTGCGCGCTTTCAAAGACGGGTTGCTCATCCTTGCCTCCGGTTAGAGGACACCGGTGCCTCGGCGGCGGCGCCCAGCACCTGGCGGTCGCGTTCGAGTTCAGCCAATGTTTCGTCGAAGATCAGCGGCGCGCTTTGCAGCTTGCTGCGTGCGATGGCCAAGGCGATCAGGCCGGCGGCAAAGTACACCGCGGTGACGACACCCAGCGCGGTCAGACGGTGTTCGGTATCCCAGAACACCGCGACCACCAGCAAGGACGCCATCAGTACGCCGATGGCCAGCGCCAGCAATCCACTGAGCGCCCACGCCGCAAGCGTCAGCACCCTGCTCTTTTCTTCTGCCAGTTCGATCGACAGTAGTTCGAGCCGGGTGCGGAAGATCGCAATGGCGGACGCTCCGAGCGCCCGCAACGATCCGGTAAAGGGAGGGCGGGACTCGTTCATGGATGCAGACTCAGCGACGGTTGACCAGCAGGCCGATCAGGAAACCTGCGGCACCGGCGATGCCGATCGAACGCCAGGGATTGTCGTGCACGTAGTCGTCGGTGACGCGGGCGGCGGCGCGGCTGCGCTCGACCACGGAGTCCTGCAGGTCCTGCAGGCGCTCGGCGCCACGCTTGAGCGTTTCCATCGCGTGTTCGCGCAGTTCGGTGGCACGGTCGCCCGAGCTGGTCGCAGCTTGCTTGAGCAGGTCTTCGGCGTCGTCCAGCACACCCTTGACGTCGGTGATGATGCGGTCTTTGTTGTAAGCCATGAAGTTCTCCTGGGTACGCGGGTTGTTTACCTTTTTGATGATACAACCTGGCGATGGCCCCCAAGCGCTTGCGGCCGGGCCGAGACGTTACATTTTTACTGCGTCATCACCGTGCGTCATCACCGCGCGGCCAGCCATGCGATCAAGGCATCGTGGAACGGGCTGGCCCGTCCGGCCTCCTCGTCGTTGACCATGCTCACGACCAGATAGCGCTTGCCGCTGGCGCCCAATACGTAACCCGCGACCGCGCGCACATCGCGCAGGCTGCCCGTCTTCAGGTGGGCGGACCCGGCCGCCGGGCCGCTGCGCAAACGGCGGCGCACCGTGCCATCGGTACCGGCGATCGCCAGCGACGACATGAATTCCGGCATGGCCGGCGAGCGCCAGGCCGAGGTCAGCAACAGCGCCAGGCTGTTGGCCGACACCTGCCCATTGCGCGACAGCCCGGAACCGTTGTCGATCACCAGTTCGGGGAAATCCAGTCCGCGCATGCGCAGCACCGCCTGGGTCGCCACCGCGCCTTCGCGCGGCGTGGCACCGCTTTGCACGCTGGCGGCGCCCAGGGTCAGCAGGAGCTGGCGCGCCATGACGTTGTTGCTGCGCTTGTTGATGTCGCGGATGACCTCGGCCAGCGTCGGCGAGTTGTGCGTGGCCAGCGGCGTCAGGCCCGGCGGCAGGGTGCCGTTGCGGACCGGGCCGTCGAAGGTGCCGCCCATTTCGGTCCACAGCGCCTGCAGCACGGCGTTGGCATGTTCGGCCTGTGGCAGCGCCAGCCGATAAAGATCGAAGGGACCGCAGTCGCCCGACACGGTGCCGGTCAGTTGCAGCGTGACGCCCCGGCCGTCGATGACGGGCGAGGCCTGCACCACCGGCGAACCGGGGCAAGGCGCGTCGGACCAGATCGGCGCACCGCCGACCTGGACGCCCGGCAGCGGGGGATCGGAAGTCACGATCCAGCGGCGGGCGTTGGCGTCGGGCTGGAACATCAGGCGGACCGCCCCGAAGCCGACCATCCAGGCATCCGGGCTGGCGTTGTAGGGCCGCGCCGGATCGCCGTCGAAGGCGCCTGGGTCGATGCCGACATCGCCGAAGATGCTGCGATCGACGATGAGTTCGGGAATATGGGTGACGCCGCGCAGGCGCAGGTCGCGCAACAGGCTCCAGAGATCTTGCATCTGCAGGCTGGGATCGCCGCCCGCCTTCAGATAGAGCGGGCCGCGCAGGCGGCCATCGGCACCGGGCAGATTGGCGGGATGCGTCAGAAGCTGGGTCTGCCACGTATAGGCAGGCCCCAGTCCTTCCAGGGCGGCGTAGGTGGTGACCAGCTTCATGACCGACGCCGGGTTGCGCGGCGCGGCGGCATTGAGCGCCACGCTGCGCGGGCCGTCCAGTTCTTCGACTACCAGCGACAGGGCGGACTGCGGCAGCTTGGTCTGCGCCCAGGCACGCGCCAGTTCGGCCGGCAGACTGCCGCCACTGGCCTGGCCTTGCGCCAGCGCCGTGCCGGCGCCCGATCCCATGAACGCGATCAGGCCCGCCACCACCAACCGCTTGAATCCGTTCCGGCGCAACGCCACCGGACTTGCAGACAACCCCGTCATCACCCTACTCGCCATGGTCAGCAACAGCCCGCAAGCATAACGCCCGCTGCGGGCCGTGGCGCCCGGTTCAGCGTGACAGCGACGCCTCGTAACGCGACAACAAGTGACGGATTTCGCCCGCCGTGTCGTGCAGGCCGTGGGCGGTACGGCTCAGCCCGGACACCGATTCCGCCGTCTGCTCGACGTTGGTGGAAATGCTTTCCATGCTGCCCGCGATGTCCTGCGAGGTGATCGACTGCTGGGAAAGCATGTTGGCGATGTCGCGCGAGCGCTGGACCACCGCGCCCGAGGCATCGCGCACCCGCACGAAATAGCCGGCGCTGTCCTTGATCTGGTCGCCGCTGGCCGCGACCGAGGCCACGGCGGCTTCCATGGACTTGGCGGTGTCGGTGGCGAAACGCGTGATCGCGGACAGGGTCTTGCCGATGTCGTCGGTGCTGTCGGCCGTGCGTTCCGACAGGTTGCGCACCTCGTCGGCCACCACGCCGAAGCCCCGGCCGTCTTCGCCAGCACGGGCCGCTTCGATAGCCGCGTTGAGCGACAGCAGGCGGGTCTGGCTGGCGATGTCGCTGATGGCGCGGGTCACGCCGGTGATGGTGTCGACCAGCGAATGCAGGGTGCCGACCTGGTTGCTGGTATGTGCGACGGCCTGCGCCACCGAGTCGGTCGCGCCGACCGAGGCGGCGATGCGGGCTTCGGCGCCTGCGACTTCGCCCATGGCCGATTCCGACAGGTTCAGGGCGTTGCTGGTGTGTTGCGACGCCTCGCTGATGGATACGCTCATTTCCTGCACGGCGGCGGCGATGCGCGCGATGTTGTCGCGCTGCGCATCGACGGCGGTGGTCAGGTTGCTGATCTCGGTGTTGACGTGCGCCGCGCTCTGTTCGACCGCGCGTGCGCTCAGCAGCACGTCGGCCAGGGTGGCACGCATGTGGATGCGCACGGCCTCGACCCGCAGGCCCAGTCCGGCCAGCGAACGCTGGGCGAACGGCGCGAGGCGATGGTCGAGTTCACCGTGCTCGATGCTGCGCAACACCCGCTCGACCTCGGCGATGGGCCGGGTGATGTTCAGCTTCCAGGCAGCCAGGCCGCCCAGCATCCAGGCCGCGCCCGCGACCGACCATGCCCAGTGCGGCATGACGGCCATCCCGGCGAAGATGCCGAGTCCGACCGCGGCGCCGGCATAGGCCAGGGCCGCCGGCTGGTGCCACCAGCGCGGCACCGGCGTGGCCGGAAACTTCGCCTGCCCGGCCTTGATCCGTGCGAACAGCTCGCTGGTACGGGCGACTTCCTGGCGGTCGGGCGCATTGCGCACCGACATGAACCCGACCTGGCGACCGTTCTCGAACAGCGGCGTCACGAATGCTTCGACCCAGTAGAAGCCGCCGTCCTTGCAGCGGTTCTTCAGCACGGCACGCCACGGGCGGCCAGCCTTGAGGGTGCGCCAGAGATCGGCGAACGCTTCGGAGGGGGTGTCCTGGTGACGCACGATGTTGTGCGGCTGGCCGATCAGTTCTTCTTCGGTGAAGCCGCTGATCTCGATGAAGGACGGATTCGCATAGGTGATGCGAGCCTTCATGTCCGTGGTCGTGACAATTGGGCGAAGCTTGTCGACGAATCTTTCCGTGCCGGGCTGGATTGTTGTCATAGTCTCGGGCGCAGGTGAGAGGACCTGACCGCAGCACAAGCAAGCATGACGGCGCTGCGACAGGTAACAATTAGTTATCGGCTGACTGCAAGAAACCTTGAGCCAGATCTAATTTCCGATTGCTGCCAGGCAAGCCCGGTCCGTCTGCGGCCCGCCGATGTGTGGTAACGCGTACAACGGTTACCATTCACACTTCGAAGCGCTGCCCTTGCGTACAGCGTGTGCACCTAAACGACCAATACAGGATATTCCATGAAGACCAAAGCAGCCATCGCCTGGAAAGCGGGCGCCCCGCTCACCATCGAGGAAGTCGACCTGGAAGGTCCGCGTGCTGGCGAAGTCCTGGTGGAAATCAAGGCCACCGGCATCTGCCACACCGACTACTACACGCTGTCGGGCGCCGATCCGGAAGGCCTGTTCCCCGCGATCCTGGGCCACGAAGGCGCAGGCGTGGTGGTCGATGTGGGCGCCGGCGTGCAGTCGCTGAAGTCGGGCGACCACGTTATTCCGCTCTACACGCCGGAATGCCGCCAGTGCAAGTTCTGCCTGTCGCGCAAGACCAACCTGTGCCAGGCCATCCGCTCGACGCAGGGCCGTGGCCTGATGCCCGACGGCACCTCGCGCTTCTCGCTCGATGGCAAGCCGCTTTTCCACTACATGGGCACCTCGACCTTCTCGAACTACATCGTGGTCCCGGAAATCGCCCTGGCCAAGATCCGTGAAGACGCTCCCTTCGACAAGGCCTGCTACATCGGCTGCGGCGTGACCACCGGCGTGGGCGCCGTGGTGTTCAGCGCCAAGGTGGAAGCCGGTGCCAACGTGGTGGTGTTCGGCCTGGGCGGTATCGGCCTGAACGTCATCCAGGCCGCCAAGATGGTGGGCGCCGACAAGATCATCGGTGTCGACCTGAACCCGGCCCGCGAAGCCATGGCCCGCCAGTTCGGCATGACCCACTTCATCAACCCCAAGGAAGTGGAAAACGTCGTCGACCAGATCGTGCAGATCACCGACGGCGGCGCCGACTACAGCTTCGAATGCATCGGCAACACCAAGACCATGCGCCAGGCGCTGGAGTGCTGCCACAAGGGCTGGGGCCAGTCGTTCATCATCGGCGTGGCCGCGGCCGGCGAAGAAATCTCGACCCGTCCGTTCCAACTGGTCACCGGCCGCGAGTGGAAGGGGTCGGCCTTCGGCGGCGCACGCGGCCGTACCGACGTGCCGAAGATCGTCGACTGGTACATGGACGGCAAGCTCAACATCGACGACCTGATCACCCACACCCTGCCGCTGGAGCGCATCAACGAAGGCTTCGACCTGATGAAGCGCGGCGAGTCGATCCGCTCGGTCGTGCTGTATTAAGGAGCTGGCGATGGAACTGGTGAGCAGCCATCGCTGCTTCGGCGGCGAGCAGCGTTTCTACCGGCACGATTCGACCGCCATCGGCCTGCCGATGCGGTTTTCGGTATTCGTGCCGGTCAAGCCCTCGGGCGCGGCCTTGTTCTACCTGGCCGGGCTGACCTGCACGGAAGAAACCTTTGCCATCAAGGGTGGCGCGCAGCGCCGGGCCGCCGAACTGGGCCTGACCCTGATCGCCCCCGACACCAGTCCGCGCGGCGCCAACGTGCCGGGCGAAGCCGATGCCTGGGACTTCGGCGTGGGGGCCGGCTTCTACCTGGACGCGACGCAGGCGCCCTGGCAGCAGCACTGGCGCATGGAAACCTACATCACCGACGAGCTGTACGCGCTGGCGGTGCGGGAATTCAAGCTCAATGCCGCGCGCATCGGCATCTTCGGCCATTCGATGGGCGGCCACGGTGCGCTGACGCTGGCACTGCGGCACCGCGAGAAGTTCAGCTCGGTGTCCGCCTTCGCCCCCATCGCCGCGCCGCAGGCGTGTGCATGGGGCAAGAAGGCCTTCACCGGCTATCTGGGTGAAGACCAGGCCGCGTGGGCGCGGCACGATGCGGCCAGCCTGATGTCGGCCACCGCCGGGGTGCCCTTCCCCCAGGGCATCCTGATCGATCAGGGCGAGGCCGACAAATTCCTGCACGACGGTCAGTTGCTGCCGGAGAAGTTCGAGGCTGCCTGCGCCGACGTCGACCAGCCGCTGACGCTGCGCAGCCATCCGGGCTACGACCACGGGTATTACTTCATCTCGACGTTCATGGACGACCACCTGGGCTTCCACGCCGAA
>JAAIGF010044846.1_pt1 | contig 34048 bp, 31 predicted proteins | sample 6487441 | NCBI WGS metagenome assembly JAAIGF01 (sample SAMN13974129, study PRJNA590717) | phyllosphere metagenome | biome: pepper field; feature: multiple bacterial spot infested pepper fields; material: pepper leaves; isolation source: leaves from pepper fields | host: Capsicum annuum ...
CTGCAATACTTGGCTGGCGCGCATGACCGCATTCTTCTTTTGGTTTAGTCACCTTGAAGGCTGCGGCATGCGCGCACTTGTTTCCAGAGCCGGTTGCGTAAGCCATTGCTCTGCCTGAGGAAAACGTGGGGATACCTCAGGCTCTGACCCCGGACGAACCGCAGCTGTTGCGGTTGCTCTTGCTCTTGATCTTATTTCTTCAATCCGGGGTGGACGCGCGGGAAACTGTCCGTGGCCGGGCGGGTGGGTTGCGCAGGGGTGTCCGCGGCATGGATGCCGCGGCCAAGCCCCCATGGATGGGTTCACGGCGTCCCCTGCGCAATCCACCCGCCCGGCCAACCCACAAAATCCCAACACACCGAGCGCCCACCCCGAGGGGCTTCGCCGTTGGCTGTTGACCCGGGAACCCGGGAACCCGGGAACCCCGGAAACGAAAACGCCCCGGCACGGGGCCAGGGCGTCTTCGAAGCCTGCGGCAGCAGGAATCAGAACTCCTGCCAGTCTCCGTCCGCCAGCTCGGCAGCCATCGGGCGACCGCCGGTGCTGCGACGTGCCGGCGGTGCAGCCGGTGCCGGGGCGGCCACGCGCGGTGCCGGTGCCGGGGCGCGCGGTGCGGCCACGATCTCGGCTTCGTCCACCACGAAGATCGACACAGCCTCGCTCAGGTGGCCTGCCTGCTCCTCCATCGCGCGGGCAGCAGCGGTGGCTTCTTCCACCAGCGCAGCATTCTGCTGGGTGGTCTCGTCCATCTGCACAACGGTCTGGTTGACCTGCTCGATGCCGGCCGACTGTTCCTGCGAGGCGGCGGAGATCTCCGCCATGATGTCGGTCACGCGCTGCACCGAGGCGACGATCTCGCCCATGGTCGCGCCGGCCTTGTGCACCAGTGCCGAGCCATCGTTGACCTTGCCGACCGAATCGTCGATCAGGCCCTTGATCTCCTTCGCTGCAGCGGCCGAGCGCTGTGCCAGGGTGCGCACTTCGCTGGCGACCACGGCGAAGCCGCGGCCCTGTTCACCGGCACGCGCGGCTTCCACCGCGGCGTTCAGTGCCAGGATGTTGGTCTGGAAGGCGATGCCGTCGATGACCGAGATGATCTCGGCGATCTTCTTCGAGGATGCCTGGATGGCCGACATGGTGGTGACCACCTGGCCGACCACGTCGCCGCCCTGCGAGGCGACACCGTGTGCACCGATGGCCAGCTGGTTGGCCTGGCGGGCGTGCTCGGCGTTCTGGCGAACGGTCGAGGTCAGCTCTTCCATCGAGGCAGCGGTTTCTTCCAGGTTGGCAGCCTGCTGCTCGGTGCGGCGCGACAGATCGCTGTTGCCCGAGGCGATCTCACCGGCGGCCGAGTTGATCGCGCGGCTGGACTGCTTGATGCGGGTGACGATCTCGCTCAGCTGCGCGGCGGTGGCATTGGCATCGTCACGCATGCGGGCGAACACGCCCTGGTAATCGCCGTGCATGCGCACGGTCAGGTCACCCTGCGACAGGGCTGCGAGCAGACCGGAGATCTGCTCGATGCTGCCGGCGTTGGCGTCCAGCAGGCCGTTGATCTGCTGGGCCAGCTGCAGGAAGAAGCCTTCCTTGCCGTTGGCATCGATGCGGCCGGACAGGTCGCCGGCGGCAGCCTGGGCGATGACGCGGGCCACTTCGGCTTCGACCTGCGCTTCCTGGGTGCGGTCGCGCCATTCCACCACGTAGCCGACGGTGTCACCGGCTTCGTTGCGGATGGTCGAGGCCACCTGGGCGAACTGCGCATCGCCGTACTGCATCGGGCGGCGGGCGACGCCGTGGGCCTTCAGGTTGGCCACCAGGGTGGTGTCCATCTCGCCACGGTGTTCCAGCACGGTCACCGGCTTGCCGACCAGCGACGCCTGCGCGTCGAAGTCCGGCAGGTCGCGGCGCACGTCGTCCTGGTACTGGACCAGGGTCTGCTGCAGGGCGCGGTTGCTGTAGACGATGGTGTTGTCCGGGTCGGTCAGGTACACGCCGGTGGAGCTGTAATCCAGGGCGGTACGGATGCGCAGGTTCTCGCGGGCGACGGCGGCATCGGTCTCGATGCGCTCGCGCAGGTCGCGCTGCATGCGCTGCATCGCCTGCATCAGTTCGCCCACTTCATCCTTGCGGCTGACATCGATATGGCCGTCGAGCTTGCCACCGGCGACGTCGTTGGCGACCGAAACGGCGCCACGCACGCTGCCGACCAGGGCACGGGCGAACAGCCACACCAGCACCAGGCCCAGCGCGGCGCCGCCGAACAGGGCGATCACCATCAGCGTGGCCGATGCGGCGTAAGTGGAGGACGCTTCGTCGCGCGACGCGCGCGCCAGGCGATTGTCTTCGGCGATCAGCGACTCCAGAGCCGCCGTTGCCTTGCTGTGCTTGTTGCGGGTCTCGCCAACGAAGGTGTCGATGGCATCGTCCGGCAGATCGAGCTCCAGCATTTCGGTGACGCTGTCATACGAAGCGAGCGCCGCTTTCCAGTCGGCAGCAAAGGCGTCAAACAGCTTCTTCTGCTGCGCGTTGTCGATCATCTTGGGGTAATCGACGACTGCCTTGTCCATGCGGGCGCGCACATCCTTGGCGCGATTGCGCGCATCGGTCTTGACGTCGTCGCTGGCGCGGATCAGTTGCTGGTAGGCCGCGTTGCGGTATTCGCCGACCATGCCGCGCATCTCGCCGGCCATGCGGATGCTTTCCATCCGCGAGCCCGCCAGCTCGGTCGTCACGTTGTTCAGCGAATGCAGGCCACGATAGGCGACGATGCCCTGCAGCAGCATCACCAGCAGGATGACGCCGAACGTCAGCAGCAGTTTCGGCATCAGTTTGAGGTTGTTGATCCACGGCATGGGCGTTGTGATCTCCTAAGGCAGACGCGCCCGGGCGTCTGGCCCGGTTGCAGCAGACCACGCCGGCGAGGGGCCGGCGTGGTGATGGACAGCGGATTACTTGATGTTGGCCAGCTTCAGGCTTGCCGGCGAGCTGACTTCGATTTCAGCACGCGAAGCATCGCGCTGGATCTTGCCCAGCACGCAGACGGTCTTGCCTTCCAGGCTTTCCAGCGGGAAGTTGAACTTGCCGCGGTTCTCGCCGGCGATGCGGGCCGAGAAGGTGTGGCGCGGGAAGGCGCCGCCCATGTACAGGAAGGTCGGCTGGCCTTCGGAGCCTTCCGCGAAGCGTGCCTTCTCGACCTTGCCGCAGACCATGCCGTCCTTGCCGACCGAGCGCGGGGCCATTTCCGGCGGGATCATGTCCGCCGCCTGTGCGAAAGCGGAAGACGCGGTGGTGGCCAGGACGGCGGCCGAAACGAACGCAAGCAGGGACTTCATCGGGGTGATTCTCCGGGGATTGTGATGGTCGATCCGGTCCTGCGCGCTCCTGCGCGACCGGGTTCCTGTCCCCCTATCGGCATGGCCGCGGGGAACTTAAGGGCTCGGTTACAGAAACGTGAGGGAAGTCCGTCGGCTCACGCAGCGGCGTCTTCAACCAGGCTGGCCTGGCCCATATCGGCGCTGTCCAGCAGGGTTTCGATGTCCAGCAGGATCAGCATGCGGTCGTCCTGCGTGCCGATGCCGGAAATGAAGCGGGTATCGACGGCGGCGCCGAATTCCGGGGTGGGGCGGATCTGATCGCCCGACAGCGGGATCACGTCGGACACGCTGTCGACGACGATGCCGACCACGCGGTCATCCACGTTCAGCACGATCATCACGGTGAAGGCGTCGTAGGTCGCGTTTTCCAGGCGCAGCTTCAGGCGCAGGTCGATGACCGGAACGATGGTGCCGCGCAGGTTGATGACGCCCTTGATGTAGTCCGGTGCGTCCGGCACGCGGGTGACCGCGTCGTAGCCGCGGATTTCCTGCACCTTGAGGATGTCCACGCCGTAGTGCTCGGCGCCGAGGGTGAAGCTGAGGAATTCGCCACCGGCGCTGGCGGTGGAGCTGGTCTTGTCGTTCATCGAGGGTCCTGGTCTGCCGGAAGTCCCGGTGTCAGGCTCGATATCGGCCCCGTGGGTGGGGACTTTAGGTGGGCAGCTGCGTCATCCACGAATGGCGTGGATAGTTCGGTAGTGCCGGCCGCTGGCCGGCAAGGGTGGCCCGTTGCCGGCCAACGGCCGGCACTACCGGACGGACTTACATTTCGCCGTTCTGGCGCGCCTTGCGCTGGCGGTCGATGCGGAAAATGTAACGCTGGATGGCGCTGTCGCCACCGCGCGGCAGGTCGTCGAAGCGCATGCCGATGCGCTTGACCTCGATGCCGTTGGGTTGCCGCTGCGGCAGCATGTTGCAGACCACCAGGGAAATCTGCAGGTCCGGGCCATCGGGCATCGACAGCACGGCGTTGTAGCGCTTCTGCAGGCTGAATACCGCGCAGTCGCTGGGCACGGTCACTGCCAGGCCGCCGCCACTGATGTCGACCACGCGCATCGACAGCGCTTCGCTGCCGACTTCACCGGCGGGCAGGGTCAGCTGCGGCGAATCGGTGATGGGGGTCTCCAGGCGGTACAGTTCGCGCCGCTGCAGGTGCACCAGTTCTTCGGGCAGGGGCGCGCGGAAGGCCACGTGGCCCTCGTTGTCCACCCGCTGCAGGTCGTGCAGGCGGAAGCGCACCAGTACCCGTTCCAGCTGGGCGAAGCAGAGCAGGTGATCGGCCTCTTCGGCGGCGCGGTTGGAGGCTTCCTGCGGGCTGCCATCGAGCAGCAGGAAATCGCCGTCCTCGTCCAGGTCGAGCAGGGCGGTGGGGAAGGAACGATCACGACCGTCGATGTGGGCGTTGATCAGCGAACGCTGGTCGATCAGCGAACGCAGCAGCTGGCGCAGCTGGCGGGGGTTGCGCACCAGGAAGCGTTCGTCGGCGGCGTCGGCCGCGTGGGCATCGTGCTGGTCGTTGTCGTGGCCGTCGGACATGGAATCTTGGTTCTGGGGCGGGGGCCGACACGCGCTGGCGCGTGGCTTGAAAGAGGTATCGGCCGGGGTCGGCAATTATGAAGTGTGAAATGCATCACTTTCCATAGACGGTGCCGCCGCCTTGATGCGGGTCCGGTCATGCCGCGACCGGACCCGCTGTGGCTCAGAACTCCTGCCAGTCGCCGTCACCGGCCAGCGCCGGCTGCGCCACCGGCTTGCGGGCCCGCGACGGGGCCGGCGTGGCAACCGAGGTGGGCTTGCGCGCGACCGGGGCTGCGGCAATGGCGCGCGGTGCAGGAGCGCTCAGCCCGGGAGTGGCGAGGCGGAAGCGGGCCACGGCTTCACCCAGCTGTGCGGCCTGGTCTTCCATCGCCCGTGCGGCGGCGGTGGCTTCTTCCACCAGCGCAGCGTTCTGCTGGGTGGTTTCGTCCATCTGCACCACGGTCTGGTTGACCTGTTCGATGCCGGCCGACTGCTCCTGCGACGCGGCGGAGATCTCGGCCATGATGTCGGTGACGCGCTGCACCGAGGCGACGATCTCGCCCATGGTGCTGCCGGCCTGGTGGACCAGGCTGGAGCCTTCGGCAACCTTGCCGACCGAATCATCGATCAGGCCCTTGATCTCCTTGGCGGCGGCGGCCGAGCGCTGGGCGAGGGTACGCACTTCGCTGGCGACCACGGCGAAGCCGCGACCCTGTTCACCGGCACGCGCCGCTTCCACCGCGGCGTTCAGCGCCAGGATGTTGGTCTGGAAGGCGATGCCGTCGATGACGCTGATGATCTCGGCGATCTTCTTCGACGACGCCTCGATGGCCGACATGGTGACGACCACCTGGCCGACCACTTCGCCACCCTGCGAAGCGACGCCGTGTGCGCCGATCGCCAGCTGGTTGGCCTGGCGGGCGTGCTCGGCGTTCTGCTTCACCGTGGAGGTAAGTTCCTCCATCGATGCCGCGGTCTCTTCCAGGTTGGCGGCCTGCTGTTCGGTGCGGCGCGACAGGTCGCTGTTGCCCGAGGCGATCTCGCCGGCGGCCAGGGTGATGCTGCCGGCGCTGGCCTGGATCTGGCCGACGATCTGGGTCAGCTGGGCGACGGTGGTGTTGGCGTCGTCACGCATGCGGGCGAACACGCCATGGAACTGGCCGTCCATGCGTGCGGTCAGGTCGCCTTCGGCGATGGCCTGCAGCAGCTGCGAGAGCTGGCCGAGGTTGCCGTCGGCCACCTGCATCATCGAGTTCAGCTGCTCGATCATCACCTTGAAGTCATGGTCGAAGCGATCGGCATCGCCGCGCTGGCTGAAGTCACCGGCGGCCGCGGCGTTGGCCAGCTGCTGGATCTGCGTGTTGATGGCCAGCAGGCTGGCTTTGGCGGCATCCATGGCTTCGTGCAGGAACGCACGGGTGCCCGGCAGGCGCTGCGCATCCTGGGTCAGGTTGCCCGCGGCGTACTGGTTCAGCACGTCGAAGGCGGCACGGATCGAATCGAGGTGCTCGAAGATGACGGTGTTGATGCCGCCGGCCAGCTGGCCGTACACGCCGGGGAAATCCTCGGGGATGCGGTGGCTGATGTCCGGGCCGGCATGCATCTGTGCCATCAGCTGGGTCTGCTCGGAGAAGCGGCGCAGCATGGTGGTCATGTCGCTGGTGGCAGTCAGCATGCGGCCGGCTTCGTCCTTGCTGGTGGCCTGGGTGGTGACGCTGAGGTCACCGCGCGCCACCGCCTGGATGGCGGTCAGTGCCTTGCCGAGCGGAACGGTGACGGCGCGTGAGATGACCACGGCCAGTGCGGCGGCGACCAGCGACAGCAGCACGATGGTGCCGACGATGGCGATCATGCTGTTGCGGTGGGTGGCGTTGGCGGCGTCGATCTTGCCCTGCATCTGCGTGCCGAGGAAGGCGCTCAACGCCTTCAGTTCCTCGAAGGCCTTGCGGCGCGCGGTGCGCGACTGCTCGTCGGAAATCTGCTGGGCCAGCGCACCGTCGCCGGCGTCGACGGCTGCGCGCAGCTTCGCATTCGCCGCGAAGTAGGCATCGACGTTGGCCTTGACCGGCGCGAACAGTGCGCGTTCCTTGTCGCCTGCTGGAATGACGGCATAGGCGTCGAGCTGCTCACGGACCGTCCTGGCGGTGTCATCCATGCGCTTGTTGTAGTCGGCCACCTTGTCCGGCTGGTCCAGCATGGTCAGCAGGGCCATTTCGTACGTACGGAACTCGCCCAGCAGCGAGCGTGCCTCGCCCAGGTGCTGTACCGACGGGATGTCGTTGGTGGCCATCGAGCCCAGCTGGGCGTTGGCCTCGCTGAGGCGGACAAGGGCGAACAGGCCCAGGACCAGGGTCATCAGCGTCGTCAGGGTGAACCCCACGGCCAGCTTGCGGGCGATGGGCAGATCATGGAACCACTTCATGCAGGGTGCTCCGGGTGGGCAGGTGGCCGGCGCACGGGCGCGGGCCGGGGGAGTGCAGAGGGAAACGGTCGTGCCGGTGGGGGTTCGGTGACTGCCGTCAAAGCCAGATAGCGGCGTAGTCCGTGCGGACTTTATGGACGAATGTCACATTCGTGTGCGTAGGGTGAAACGGCGTGAAAGGCTTATGGTGCGGGGGCATTCGCTTGCATGCATGGTTGCAGTGGAAACTGCCTTCACGACGGAGATCACAGTGCGTGACGCGGGCGTGGGGTCAGAGCCCTTTGCTGCGCAAAGGGATCCGACCCCGGCGTGGCGCGACCCCGGCGCGGCTGCGCGCAAACAAAAACCGCCGCCCCTGCGGGCGGCGGTTCGGGTACAGCGCGGTGCGGTGGCTCAGGCGGCCTGCGGTACGCGCAGCGAGCGCACCAGGCCACCAATGTCGACGATCAGAGCGACACGGCCGTCGCCCAGGATGGTGGCACCGGACACCCCGCCGATGCGGCGGTAGTTGTTCTCGATGTTCTTCACCACCACCTGCTGCTGGCCGACCAGTTCGTCCACTTCCAGGGCGATCTTCTGCCCATCGCCTTCGACCACCACCACCAGCGATTCGCTGTTGGCGCTGCGGGCGCCATAGCCGTAGTACTCGCTCAGCGAGAGGATCGGCAGGTACTCGCCACGTACGCGCAGCACGCGGCCTTCGCCGGCCATGCTGCGGATGTCCTCGGCCTGCGGCTGCAGGGCTTCCAGCACGTAGGCCAGCGGCAGGATCAGGGTTTCACCGGCCACCGCCACGGTCATGCCGTCGAGGATGGCCAGGGTCAGCGGCAGGCGGATCAGCGTGCGCGTACCGCTGCCCAGGCTGCTTTCGATCTGCACTTCGCCACCCAGAGCCTGGATGTTGCGGCGGACCACGTCCATGCCCACGCCACGCCCGGACAGATCGGTCACTGCATCGGCGGTGGAGAAGCCGGGCTGGAAGATCAGGTCCCAGACCTGCGAATCGGTCGGGTTGTCCGGTACGGCCAGGCCGCGTTCGTGTGCCTTGGCCAGGATCTTGTCGCGGTTCAGGCCGCGGCCGTCGTCGCTGACTTCGATGACGATGTGGCCGCCCTGGTGCGAAGCGGCCAGGGTGATCGTACCGGTCTCGTCCTTGCCCGCGTCACGACGCACGTCCGGCATTTCCAGGCCGTGGTCGATCGAGTTGCGGACCAAGTGGACCAGCGGGTCGGCGATCTTCTCGATGAGGCCCTTGTCCAGTTCGGTGCCTTCGCCGACGGTGCGCAGGCGCACCTGCTTGCCGAGGCGGGTCGACAGGTCGCGGACCAGGCGCGGGAAGCGGCGGAACACCGCATCGACCGGCAGCATGCGCACGCCGATCACCGCTTCCTGCAGGTCGCGGGTGTTGCGTTCAAGCTGGTCCAGGCCGGCGAACAGGCTTTCGGCATGCACCGGGTCCAGTGCGTGCGAGACCTGCTTGAGCATGGCCTGGGTGATGACCAGTTCGCCGACCAGGTTGATCAGTGCGTCGACCTTGTCCACGCTGACGCGGATCGAGGTTTCGGCTTCCTGTGCTCCGCCACTGGCGGCCGGCGCGGCGGGGGCGGCTGCAGCCACCGGTGCAGCGGGGGGGGAAGGGGCAACAACGGGTGCAGCGGGGGCCTGGGTGGCCAGGCTCGGCGGCGCGGCCGGACGGATGTCCAGTTCGCAGTCGTCCAGCACCCAGGCAAAGGTGTCTTCGATCTTGCTGCGCGGCACCTTGCCGACCAGGCCCAGGTCCCACGCCAGGTGGGCTTCGAGCGGGTCGAGCTGGGCGAAGCCGGGCAGGCGCTCCATGCGCGCGGCCACCTGCAGCGAACCCAGGTGTTCCAGTTCGCGGATGATGCGCAGCGGATCGTTGCCGCTCATGAACAGCGACGGCGCCGGTGTGAAGCCGATCTGCCAGGCTTCGGGCGTGTCGTCGACCTTGGCTTCGGCAGCGGCCGGAGCGCTGGCGGCGACCTGGCCGGACAGCACCGCTTCCAGTCGCGCCTTCACCGCGGCGACGGCGGCCGGGTCAGCGGCCTGGCCGTGCTCGGCTTCGCGCAGCAGGGCGCGCAGCACGTCCACCGAGGACAGCATCGCGTCCACCGCGGCCGGTTCCAGTGCACGCTTGCCGGCACGCAGCTCATCCAGCAGCGTTTCCAGTACGTGGGTCAGGCCGGCAATCGCATCGAAGCCGAAGGTGCCGGCGCCACCCTTGATGGAGTGGGCGGCGCGGAACACCGAATTGATGATCTCCGCGTCCTGTTGCCCCGATTCCAGGGCCAGCAGGCCGGCCTCCATCGCGTCGAGGCCTTCGCGGCTCTCCTCGAAGAAGGTGGCGTGGAAGCGTTGCAGGTCCATGCTCATGGCAGAGGCAATCCGGAAACGTGGGGTAGGGGCGGTTCAGGGGTGCCGGGCGATCAGCCCAGCACCTTCTGCACGGTGGCGACCAGCTGTTCGGGGTTGAACGGCTTGACCAGCCAGCCGGTGGCACCGGCGGCCTTGCCTTCGGACTTCTTGTCCGCAGCCGACTCGGTGGTCAGCATCAGCATCGGGGTGAACTTGTAGTCCGGCAGCTGGCGCAGCTCGCGGATCAGGCTGATGCCATCCATGTTCGGCATGTTGACGTCGGTGACCACCGCGTTGAAACGCTGGCCCTTGGCGCGACCGAGCGCGACCGCGCCGTCTTCGGCTTCTTCGACGGCAAAACCGGCCGAGGTGAGGGCGAAGGAAACCATCTGGCGCATCGACGCCGAATCGTCCACCACCAAGATACGTGCGCTCATGCAGCGTTCTCCACAGATTTCAGGTTGTCATGGGGTACGTCCAGGCCCAGGGCCTGGGTGACGCCCAACAGGCGGGCGGCGTCACGGAAGGTTGCAGTGCAACCGTGGAAGCCGGTGCCCAGGCCCGCCTCGCGGCGCGCCTGCACGAACGCACACAGCACCTGCACGCTGGCCGTGTGGATGCGACCGACCTGGCTTGCGTCCAGGGTCAGTTCGCCTGCTTCCGCCACGAGGGGCGAAAGGCGGTTCTTGAGCTCGGTGCTGTTCTCGATGCCGAGATCGTCACCCAGTTCGACAGTGCTCATCGTTGCTCCGGACAAACGGTTCCGAGATCCATAACGGCACCCGGCAGGGGTTCTTTAGGGTTGAATCGACGTGCTCAACCCAACAACCGGGTCGCATCGAGCAGGATCATCGGTCGCTGGCTGATGCGGGCCACGCCGCGGAACAGCTCGTTGGAGATCTGGCAGATGCGGGCGGTATCGGGCGGCTCGATCTGCGAATCGGTGAGGCTGGCCACGTCCTCGACCGCCGACACGCGCAGGCCGAGGGTTTCACCGTTCTCTTCCAGCACCACGATGCGGGTCTGCGCATCGTCTTCGGCGGTGGCCGCGCCCAGGTGGATGCCCAGGTCCATCACCGGCACCACCTGGCCACGCAGGTTCATGATGCCGAGCATGGCCGGGGCCGTGCCGCGCAGCGGCAGCAGCGGTACGGGCAGCACCACTTCCTGCACCTTCAGCAGTTCCAGTGCATAGGCCTGGGTGCCACAGCGCAGGCGCAGCCAGCGCGAGGTGCGTTCGGCGGCGCGGCGGTTGTGCGGATTGGCGCCATGCGGCGGCTGGTGGGCCTGCGCCTGCAGTTCCTGCCAGCTGCCGGGGCGGATGCCGGGCGGCGCATCGAGTGCAACGCGCGGCGGCGGTGCGACGGCGGCGCGTGCGACCGGCGCAGGGGCAGGGCGCGGCGGTACCGGGATGGGCGCTGCGGGCACGACCGGCGCCGGTGGCGGCACGGCCTCGCCTACGGCGGCGGCCTCGAAGGCGGCCTGCAGGGCAGGGCTGTCGGTGTGCGCCAGGCGATGGCTGTCGGCGCTGTCGGTTTCGTAGATCACTTCGTCCGGCAGGTCGTCCCAGGTGGGCTTGGGGGCGTCTGGTTCGGTGGTGGGTTCGGGCACCGCTGCGCTCGCCGGAAGTGGCCCGGCGCTACCGGTGCTGTCGCCGGTCTCGTAGATGACCTCGGCGGGCAGGTCATCCCAGGTCGGTTCGCGTTCGGGCGCCGCAACGGCGGCGGCTTCGAAGGCGGCCTCGAGCGAGGCGTCGTCCACGGCGGCGGTCACGGCGCTGTCGCCGGTCTCGTAGATGACCTCGGCCGGCAGGTCGTCCCAGGTGGGTTCGCGTTCGGGCGCCGCTGCGCTCGCCGGGCATGGCCCGGCGCTACCAGCGAGGGTCTCCACGACAGCGGTCAAGGTGGTGTCGCCGGTTTCGTAGATGACTTCGGCTGGCAGGTCGTCCCAGGTCGGTTCGCGCTCGGGCGCAGGCGCGGCGACGACCGGCGCCGGCGGTGCGGCGACGGCGATGGCCTCGCCCAGCAGCTCGTCCAGATAGTCGTCCAGCACGCCGGGGGTGTTCATGCTGCCTGCTCCAGGGCACGCGCGTCTTCGCCGAGGATCCAGTTCAGCGCACGGCGATAGGCCGCCAGGCCGCGGCCCGGGTAGTCCTCGCCCACGCTGGGCAGGGTCAGGCCGGCGGCATTGCTGATGCGGGTGTCGATCGGGATCGCGTCTTCCCACACGCGGGTGCCATGGCGGTCCTGCATGGTGCGCAGCGATTCGTTGCCGGCACGGGTGCGACGGTCGAACAGGGTCGGCAGGATCGAGATCGGCAACGGACGGCGGCGCGAGCGCTCGACCATCTCGCCGGTGCGGACCATGCCGTCCAGGCCGTGCAGGGCCAGCGGCTCGGCCTGGGTCGGAATGATCAGGCGGTCGGCTGCGGCCAGCGCGTTGATCATCAGCAGGCCGAGGGTCGGCGCGCAGTCCAGCAGGATGTAGTCGTGCAGGCCCTGGTGGCGGGCCAACGCGTTCTGCAGCGCCAGGCCGAGCCCGGGCTGGTTGGCGCTGCGCCGTTCCAGGGTGGCCAGCGAGGCCTGCGCGCAGACGTAGTCCAGGCCGCCGATGCTGCTTGGGTGGCTCAACGTGGACAGCTCGGCCGGCGGTGCGCCGAACAGTTCCAGCACGCCGGCCGGCGCCGGCTCGACCGGCACGCCGAAGGCGCGGGTGAGCGAGGCGTGCGGGTCCAGGTCGATCAACAGCACGCGGTGGCCCTGTGCGGCCAGGCCGCGACCGAGGGCGAGGGTGGTGGTGGTCTTGCCGACTCCACCCTTCTGGTTGGCGACTGCCCAGATGCGCATCGGGTTACTCCTTCATTGCCGGGGGAACGGCGGCGCCGACGCGGCTGCCAGCCGGCACCGGTGGCAACTGCACCGGTGCGATGGGGGAAACAGGGGCGCTGCGCGGTGCGGCAGCGGCTTCGGTGGTCGTGCCGGCGGCGGCATTGCCGCCACCTGCAGCGGCATTCAGGCGCTCGCCCAGCGGATCGACGGCATGGCTGGTGTCGGCCAGGATGATGACCATCACCCGCCGGTTGCGGTTGCGGCCCTGCGCGCTGTCATTGGCATCGCGTGGGCGGAACTGGCCGTAGCCGACCATGGCCAGGCGCGAGGGCTGCACGCCCTGGTCGGCGAACAGGTGCACCACGCTGGCGGCGCGACCGGCCGACAATTCCCAGTTGGACGGGAAGGTGGCGGTGGCGATCGGCACGTCGTCGGTGTGGCCTTCCACGCGCACGCTGTTGGGCACGTCCCGCAGCACCTCGGCCAGGCTGGCCAGGGTCTGCCGTGCGTGCACGTCCAGCGCGGCCGAGCCGGTCGGGAACAGGATGTCGCTGTTGATCTCGACTTCGATCCACAGCTCGGTGCGGCGCACGCTGATCATGCCGCGGTCGATCAGCGGCGACAGCGCGGCGGTCAGCCGGTCGGCGATGCTGTTGAGCTGGCGCTCGGCGCGCGCGATCTGTTCCTGGTTGTGCACCGAGACCGGCATGCGCATCTGCGAGGCCATCGCCGGTAGCAGGGTGGGATCGTGGGTGGGCGCGGGTGCCGACGGACCGATCTTCGTGCCCGACTTGATGATCGAGGGACTGTCCCAGCCACCGCCCTGCACCTGCTTGTTGCCCACCTGCACCGGGTTGATGGTGCGCGGCGCACCGCCGAATGCATCGGTCAGAGCATCGGCCATGATCCGGTACTTGCCTTCGTTGACCGAGGAAATGGCATACATGACCACGAAGAAGGCGAGCAGCAACGTCATCAGGTCGGCATAGGGGATGGCCCATGCCTCGTGGTTGGCGTGCTCTTCGTGGTGCTTGCGGCGGGCCATGTCAGTGCAGGAAGCCGGTGAGGTTGGTTTCGATGTTGCGCGGGTTCTCGCCCTGGGCGATCGAGATCAGGCCTTCGATGACCATTTCGCGGTCGCGGGTGTTGTGCGCGATTACGCCCTTCAGCTTGGCGGCGATGGGCAGGAACAGCAGGTTGGCCGAGGCGATGCCGTAGATGGTGGCGGTGAACGCGGCGGCGATGCCGTGGCCCAGCTTGCTGGGGTCGGCCAGGTTCTTCATCACCGCGATCAGGCCCAGCACGGCGCCGATGATGCCCAGGGTCGGTGCATAGATGCCCATGGCCTCGAAGACCTTGGCCGCGGCCTGGTCCTGGTGCTCCTGGCCGCTCAGTTCGATTTCCAGCATGTGCCGGATCGATTCCGGCTCCACGCCATCGACCAGCAGCTGCAGGCCCTTGCGCAGGAACGGGTCGCGCTGTGCTTCCACCTGCGATTCCAGGCCCAGCAGGCCCTGGCGGCGGGCGATGTTGCTCCACTCGACGATCTGTTTGATCAGTTCGTGGCGGTCGCTGTGCGGCGGGCGCACGACCCAGCGCACGATCTTGAACGCGTGCTTGAACACCGCCGGGGCGGTGTGCAGCAGGATCGATGCCACGGTGCCGACGATCACGATCACGAAGGCAGCCGGCGACCACAGCGACGCCAGGCCGGCACCTTTCAGGATGCTGCCGCCGACCAGCGAGGCCAGGGCGAGAAAGAGTCCAATGAGGCTGAGTCTATCCATGGGTCCGGTATCGGCCTGTGTGAATGGGACTTGAGACACCGGTGGATCGTGTACAGACGGTAGTCACAGTTTTCGGGTCGCCGGGCGGCACGCTGCCCGGTAGCGCCGGGCCATGCCCGGCGGCCTTCATCTCAGGCCGTCCACGTCCAGGATCAGGGCCATGCGACCATCGCCGATCAAGGTTGCACCGGCGTAACCGCGCAGGCCGCGCAGGGCCTTGGGCAGCGGCTTGATCACCACTTCCTCGCGGCCGCGCACTTGGTCCACGACCAGGCCGAAGCGCGCTTCGCCGGCCTGCAGCACCACGATGGTCAGCAGGGTGGACGCGGCAGGCGTCACATCCAGCCACTGGCGCAGATCGACCAGTGGCAGGGTGTGCGAGCGGCGGTCCAGCACGGCACGGCCATCGAACCAGCCCAGCGAGGTGCGCGGCGCATGCAGCACTTCCATCACGCGGGCCAGCGGCAGGGCGTAGACATCCTCGCCGGCCTGCACCAGCAGGGTCGGCAGGATGGCCAGGGTGAGCGGCACGCGGATCAGGAAGCGGCTGCCCCGGCCCAGTTCGGACTGGATCTGGATCTGGCCGCTCAGTTCGCGGATGCGCGACTGCACCACGTCCATGCCGACGCCGCGGCCGGAGATATCGGTGACCTGCTGCTTGGTCGAGAAGCCGGGCAGGAACACCAGGTGCAGGCATTCCTCGCTGCTCAGGCGGGCGGCGGCTTCAGGATCGATCAGGCCCTTCTCGCGTGCCTTGGCGCGCAGCTTTTCCGGATCAATGCCGGCGCCGTCGTCCTGCACCTCGATGCTGACGTAGTCGCCTTCCTGCTGCGCCGACAGGCGCACATGGCCCATACGCGGCTTGCCCTGGGCTTCGCGCAGGTCGGGCATTTCCACGCCGTGGTCGATGGCGTTGCGCACCAGGTGCACCAGCGGGTCAGCCAGCGCTTCGACCAGGTTGCGGTCGAGCTCGGTCTCGGCGCCGATCAGCTCCAGGTCCACTTCCTTCTGCAGCGAGCGGGCGACGTCGCGGGCCACCTTCGGGAAGCGCGAGAACACCTTGCCGACCGGCTGCATGCGGGTGCGCATGACCGCCGACTGCAGGCGCGCGGTGGCGATGTCCAGCGTCGACACGGCGCGGTCCAGCTCTTCATCGCGCAGGCGGGTGCGCAGGGTCTTGAGCCGGTTCCGTGACAGCACCAGTTCGCCGATCAGGTTGACGATGGCGTCCAGGCGCTTGGTATCCACGCGCACGGTGTGTTCGGCTTCGGCCACCGGCTTGTTCGCCGCCGGCTTGGCCGCCGCACGCGGCGCAGGTGCCGGTGCCGGCGGGGCCGCGACCGGTACCGCTGCCACCGGCTTGGCGCCAGGCACGGCACCGCCATGCAGCTGGTCGAGCAGGGCTTCGAACTCGTCTTCGCTGATCAGGCCGTCGTCGGCCTTCTTCGGCGGTGCGACCGCGGTCGGGGCGTTGCCGCCGTGCAGCTGGTCGAGCAGCGCCTCGAACTCGTCGTCGGTGATCAGGTCGCCGCCGGCAGCCGCAGGCGCGGCCGCCGTGGCGGCGCTCGCACTGCCGTGCACGTCGAACTGGGCGATCAGTTCCGGCGGTGCATAGCCGGGTTCAGTGCCGGACGAGACCGCGTCGAGCATCGACTGCAGGTAGTCCAGCGACTGCTGGGCGGCATCGAAGTGATGGGCCTGCAGCACGGCCTGGCCGGCACGCGCGGCGCCCAGCGCTTCTTCCGCCGCATGGCACAGCTCGACCATGGCGGTGATGCCGAGGAAGCCGGCGCCGCCCTTCAGCGTGTGGTAGCCACGGAAGACCGCGTTGAGCTGGTCGTTGTCCTGCGGTGCCTGTTCCAGCGACACCAGCTGTTCGCCCAGGCGATCCAGGATTTCCTGGGCCTCGATGATGAAATCGGCAGTGATGTCGTCGGCAACCGCGCTCATGCTTACAGCCCCAGGTCCGACAGGAGGTCGTCGGCGTCGTTCTGCGAGACCGCGTGGCGGTCCAGTCCCTTCAGTGCCGGCCCGGCAAGTTCCGGGTCGGTGCGATGCTGTTCCGGCGGCAGGCCGAGCGCGCCGAAGCCTTCGTGCACGCGGCGGACGATGCCGACCACGCGACGGATGATTTGTCCGGTCAGGTCCTGGTAGCTCTGGGTCAGGGCGATCTCGGTCAGGTTGTGGCGGATGCGCTCAAGCTGTGCGTCCTGGCCCGGCTGCAGGCCATCGGCACGCAGCTGTTCGGTCAGGGCGCGGCATTCCTCGGCCAGGTCCAGGGTGCGGTGGGTGGCCTGTTCGGTCATCGCCACCACGTGGTCCAGGCGCGCGCAGGCATCGTCCAGCTCGCCGGCCTCGTCGGGCACGGTCGGCAGTTCGCCCAGGGCCTGGCCCAGCTCGCGGGCCAGCCGCGAGAGGCCGCTCATCATCGGCTGGGTGCGCGCGGCCACCAGGCTGTCGATGCGCTGGCGCCAGGCGGTCTCGTCACCCGACTCCAATGCATCCAGGGCCTCCTGCAGGCGCAGGGCGAGGGCGCTTCTGTCGACCGGCGTATCCATCAGGCGCTGGCCGCCAGGCGTTCGAAGATCTTGCCCAGCTTCTCTTCCAGGGTCTGCGCGGTGAATGGCTTGATGATGTAGCCGTTGACGCCGCTCTGCGCCGCTTCGATGATCTGCTCGCGCTTGGCTTCGGCCGTGACCATCAGCACCGGCAGGGTCTTCAGCTTGGCATCGGCGCGGATCGCCTTGAGCAGCTCGATGCCGGTCATCACCGGCATGTTCCAGTCGGTGACCACGAAATCGAACGGCTGGCTCTGCAGCATCGACAGCGCGGCATGCCCGTCCTCGGCTTCGGCGGTGTTGGTGAAGCCCAGATCGCCCAGCAGGTTCTTGACGATGCGACGCATGGTCGAGAAGTCGTCGACGATCAGGATGCGCATGTTCTTGTTCAAAGCAGAGTTCCTTTGTTGTTCACTGCGGGCGGCCGGGGGCAGCCGCCTTGCGCATGTTCATTCTTCGAGGCCGGCGTCGGCGGCCTCGAACGTCTTCAGGCGGCCGCGCAGGCGCAGCACGGCCTGGCCGTGGATCTGGCAGACCCGCGATTCGCTCACGCCGAGCACCGCGCCGATCTCCTTCAGGTTCAGTTCCTGCTCGTAGTAGAGCGAGAGCACCAGCTGTTCGCGCTCGGGCAGGTGGCCGATGGCCTTGCCCAGCTCGCGTCCGAACTCGCCGCGTTCCAGCACCTGCTGCGGGGTCGGGCCGCCCTGGGCGACCGTGTCCAGCTCGCCCTGGTCCTCGATGCGCGATTCCAGGCTCAGCACCTGGCCACGCGAGGCGTCTTCCATCAGGCGCAGGTACTCGGGCAGGGGCATGTCCATCGCCGCAGCCACCTCGGTGGCGCTGGCGGCGCGGCCGCTGCTCTGTTCCAGCCGGCGGATGGTGGCAGCGGCGTCGCGGGCACGGCGGTGCACCGAGCGCGGCACCCAGTCGCCACGGCGGATCTCATCGATCATCGAGCCACGGATGCGGATCGAGGCGTAGGTCTCGAACGAGGCGCCCTGGTCGGCGTCATAGCTGCGCGAGGCTTCGATCAGGCCCATCATGCCGGCCTGGATCAGATCGTCCACCTCGACGCTGGCCGGCAGGCGTGCCGCCAGGTGGTGGGCGATGCGCCGCACCAGGTCGGAGTGCTGGGTGATGACGTCCGTCGCGCTGGCGCGCTGGACTTCCTTGTACTGGGCGGCGCCTTTCATACCACCACCCCGCGCTGCTTGAGGATGCGCTCGAGGAAGAACTCGACGCCGCCACGCGGTTCGGTCGGCGCCTGCCAGCGGGCGGTGCGGCGGGCGATCTCGGTGATCGCCAGCGCGGCCGGACTGGACGGGTAGGCCTTGACCACCGGCTGCTGGCGCTGCACCGACAGGCGCAGCCAGTCATCCTGCGGCACGCAGCCCAGGTAGTTCAGCGAGACATCGGCGAGGAACTTCTCGCAGACGCGGGTCAGCTTCTCGTACAGCACGCGGCCTTCGTTGGGGTCGCGCACCATGTTGGCCACCACCTGGATGCGGTCCACGCCGCGCTCGCGCGAGAGCACCTTGATCAGCGCATAGGCGTCGGTGATCGAGGCCGGCTCATCGCAGACCACCACCACGGTGTCCTGCGCGGCCTGGCAGAAGGTCAGCACGCCATCGTTGATGCCGGCGGCGGTGTCCACCACCATGATGTCCAGATCGCGTTCCAGCTCGGAGAACACGTTGACCAGGCCGACGTGCTCGGCCGGGGCCAGCTCGGCCATGTGCCGGCGGCCCGAGGCGGCCGGGACCACCAGCACCCCGTTGGGGCCTTCGATGATCACATCGTCCAGGCTGCAGCGGCCGGCCACCAGGTCGGCCAGGGTGAACTTGGGGTTCAGGCCGAGGATGACGTCGATGTTGGCCAGGCCGAGGTCGGCGTCCAGCAGCAGGGTGCGTTTGCCCATGCCGGCCAGCGCCACGGCCAGGTTGGCCGACACGTTGGTCTTGCCCACGCCGCCCTTGCCGCCGCTCACCGCAATGGTGCGGACAGGGCCGAGCGGCTCGCTGCGGGTCGCCGACAGCGGGAAGGTATTGGTCAGCTTGGCGTACTCACGCGACGGCATGGTTCAACTCCGGGTTGCAGGGCATATCGGCCGCTCGGCGCAAATCTTCAAGGCGAAGTACAAGATTGGCTGCACTGGCCCGGTGCAGGTCCTCCGGGACGTCCTGGCCATCGGTTACCCAGGTGATCGGCAGGGCGTGGTCGACGGCCACCGACAGGGCATTGCCGAAGCGGCCGGTCTCGTCCAGCTTGCTCAGCACCAGGCCCTGCAGGTTGGCCGCGCCGAAGCGGCGGACGACCTCGTCCATGTCGCCGAAGCTGGTGTTGGCCGGCAGCACCAGCAGGGTGCGCACCTGGCGGGCAGCGCGCAGCCACTGCAGCTGGGCCGCCAGCGCGCGGTCGCGCGGGCCGAGGCCGGCGGTGTCGATCAGCACCAGCTTGTAGTCCTGCAGGCGCTCCAGCAGCTGGTCCAGGTCGGTGCCGCTGTTGGCCTCGTGGACGGCGATGCCGAGCTGGCGGCCGTAGCCGTACAGCTGCTCGCGGGCGCCGACGCGCATCGTGTCGGTGGTCACCAGGGCGACGTCACGCGGGGCGTGCTTTTCAGCGAAGCGCGAGGCCAGCTTGGCGATGGTGGTGGTCTTGCCGGCACCGGTCGGGCCGACCAGGGCGATCACGCCGCCTTCCTCCAGCGGGTCGACCGGGGCGATCGGCAGCTTGCGCGAAATCAGCCCCAGCATCAGGCCACGGCCGCGGTGGGCCTCGGTCTCCAGCGGGATCTGCATGGCCACGTCGCGCGACAGGCCGGCGTCGAAGCCGTACTGGTCCATCAGGTCCAGGGCGGTGGCGCGCACTGCGCTGCCACGCAGGCGCTCATCGGTGAAGCGGTTCATCTCGCGCTCGATGACCTGGCGCATGCCGGCCACTTCGTGACGCAGCTGGCGGATCTCGCCGTCATCGGCGGCAACCACGGTCAGCGCCGGGGCCGGGGCCAGCTGCGGCGCCGGTGCCGGGATCGGCAGTGCGTCGGCCAGCGGCGCCACATCGTTAGCGGGCGCTTCGGCGGCCGGCGCTTGGATGGGGGCGGCCACGGCGACGGCCGGCACGACCACGGCTTCGACCGGAAGGGCGACCACGGCCGGGGCCGGCAGCGGCGGCGGCAGCACTGCCGCGGCGTCTTCTTCCAGAGGCGGGTCGATCAGGAAGCGGGCGCGGTTGATCGGCGCGGCGGCGACCACGGCGGCGCTGGCCGGCGGTGCCACGATGGCGTCGGCGTACGGGGCGAAGATCTGTTCCGGCAGTGCCGATTCGTTGACGCTGGCGCGGGCCAGGGTGGCGGCGAAGCCGGTGCTGCCGCGGGTCGGCACGATCTCGTCGGCGCTGTCCAGGGTGCGACCGGTGGCGCCGACGGCGGCGCGGGCGAGGGCGGCGACGGCCGAGGTGGTGGCGGCCACCGGCTCGGCGGCCGGGGTCGCGCTGCGGCGGCGGGTCACCGCAGCGATCACTGCATCGGCGGCGGTGCGCGGCTTCGGCGGCGGCGGCGGGGCGATGTCGCGGCGCGAGGCTTCCAGCGCACGCTGCACGGCGCTCTCGTCGTAATGGGCGGCGGCGACGATCTCGACGCCTTCCTCGATCCGGCGGTTGGACAGGATCACGGCGTCGGGGCCATGTTCCTTGCGCACCAGGTTCATGGCCGAGCGCATGTCGGCGGCGACGAATCGTTTGATTTTCATGCTGTGGTCACGGGACGAAGTCGGCGGAGTGGCGGTCGGAGAACGCGGGTGGTCGGTGGTCTGCACGGTTCGGGTTCCCCTTGGAATCTGTCGTGTACTGCGGTTTGAAAGTGGTGTCTGTTTTCTGGCGCTTGGAAGGCGGGCGTCAGCTGATCGTTCCGACCAGTTTCAGGCGCTTGTCTTCCGGAACCTCGCTGTAGGCCAGGACCGACAGCGACGGAACGCTGTGGCGGACCAGGCGGGCCAGCGCGGCGCGCACCGGGCCCGGTACCAGCACGACCGCCGGCTCGTTTCGCGCTTCCTGCTTGCTGACACATTCGGCCAGGCTCTGGTGCAGTCGCTCTGCGAGTCCGGGTTCCAGCGCGGCGCCGTTGCCCTGCGTGGACTCCTGCAAGACACGTTCCAATTGCGGGTTGAGGGTGAACACCGGCAGCTCCGCAGACATTCCGGCGATCTCCTGCACGATGAAGCGGCCCAGCGCGGTGCGCACGGCAGCGGTCAGCGTGGCCGGGTCCTGGCTCATGGGGGCGTGCTCGACCAGCGCTTCGGCGATCTTGCGCAGCTGGCGGATCGGAATGCGCTCGACCAGCAGGTTCTGCAGCACGCGCACCACTGCCGACAGCGGCAGCGCCTTGGGCGTCAGATCTTCGACGAGCTTGGGCGCGCTCTTGCCGAGGTTGGCCAGCAGGTGCTGCACTTCCTCGTGGCCCAGCAGTTCCGGCGCGTGTTCGCGGATCAGGTGCGACAGGTGGGTGGCGACCACGGTGGCCGGGTCGACCACGGTGTAGCCCATGGTCTCGGCCTGGGCGCGCTGGTGCGGCTGGATCCAGGTGGCATCCAGGCCGAACGCGGGGTCCTTGCCGGCGATGCCTTCCAGCGGGCCCAGCGCGCTGCCGGGGTCCAGCGCCAGTTCGCGGTCGGGGTGGATGTCGGCGGTGGCCACCGGCACGCCATGCACCAGCACGCGGTAGCCGTTGGCCGGCAGTTCCAGGTTGTCGCGGATGTGCACGGACGGGATCAGGAAGCCCACGTCCTGGGTCAGCTTGCGGCGTACGCCCTTGATGCGCGCCATCAGCTCGCCGCCCTGGTTGGCATCCACCAGCGGGATCAGCCGGTAGCCCACTTCCAGGCCCAGCGGATCGACCGGGCGCAGCTCGTCCCAGCTCAGTTCGGCGGTGGGGGCGGCGGCCGGGCGGCCGAGGGCATTCAACGGGCCGGCTTCAGCGACGGCCGCGGCCGGATCGACAGCCGGCGCCTGGCTCTTGCGGTACAGCTTCCAGGCGATGAAGCCGAGGATCGCGGCCAGCGTCAGGAAAGCGACGTTGGGCATGCCCGGCACCAGGCCGACCAGGCCGATGATGCCGGCGGTGATGGCCAGGGCGCGGTACTGGCCGAACACCTGACCGGTCATGGCCTGCGCCATGTCCTGCGAGCGCGAGGCGCGGGTGACCAGCATCGCCACGGCGCTGGAGATCAGCAGCGCCGGCAGCTGCGCCACCAGGCCGTCACCGATGGACAGCAGGGTGTAGGTGGCGGCGGCATCGCCGAACGGCATGCCATGCTGCAGTACGCCCACGGCAAGGCCGCCGAGCATGTTGATGAACAGGATCAGGATGCCGGCGATGGCGTCGCCGCGGATGAACTTGCTGGCACCGTCCATCGCACCGTAGAAGTCGGCTTCCTCGCGGACTTCTTCACGACGGGCCTTGGCTTCTTCACGCGTCAGCAAACCGGCGTTCAGATCGGCGTCGATGGCCATCTGCTTGCCGGGCATGGCGTCGAGGATGAAGCGCGCGGTCACTTCCGAGACGCGCCCGGCGCCCTTGGTGATGACCACGAAGTTGATGATGGTGAGGATCGCGAAGACCACGATGCCGACGGCGTAGTTGCCGCCGATGACGAATTCACCGAACGCGGCGATGACCTTGCCGGCCGCGTCGTGGCCGTTCTGGCCGTGCAGCAGGATGACGCGGGTGGAGGCCACGTTCAGCGCCAGCCGCAGCATGGTGGTGACCAGCAGCACGATCGGGAAGATCGTGAAGTCCAGCGGGCGCTTCACGTAGACCACCGCCAGCAGCACCATCAGCGAGATGGCGATGTTGAAGGTGAACAGTGCATCGAGCACCGGCGCGGCCAGCGGCACCACGACCATGGCCAGCAGGGCCAGCACGATCAGCGGCGCGCCAAGGCCCTGGCGGATCATCTCCAGGGCGCGGCGGGTGTTGAAGCCGGAAGCCTGGGCGTTCACGGGCGGCCTCCCTTGCCGAATTCATCCACGTCCACATGCGGGACGGACGGCATCGGGCCGGTCCGCCAGCTGCGCAGCTGGTAGACGTAGGACAGCACCTGGGCGACGGCGGAGTACAGTCTCACGGGAATTTCCTTTCCGAGTTGCCCCTCCCGATACAAGGCGCGTGCCAAAGGCGGGGCGGAGACGATCGCAACCTTGTTGCCGTCGGCCACTTCACGGATGCGCAGGGCGGTTTCGTCCACGCCCAGGGCGACCACGGTGGGGGCTCCCATGCTGCCGCCCTCGTACTTCAGGGCGACCGCGTAGTGGGTGGGGTTGACGACCACCACGTCGGCGGTCGGCACCGCCTCCATCATCCGGCGGTTGGCCAGCTGGTGCTGCATCTGCCGGATGCGGCCCTTCACTTCCGGGCTGCCCTCGCTTTCCTTCATTTCCCGGCGCAGTTCCTCGCGGGTCATCTTCAGCTTGCGCATCCAGTTCCAGCGCTGGTACGGGGCATCGATGGCGGCCAGCACCAGCATCGAGCCGGCCGTGGCCAGCAGCAGCTTGAGGGTGAAGCCCAGGCCATGGGCGATGGCCGACTCCAGCGGCTGGTTGAGCAGGCCACGCAGGCTGTCGAAGCTGGCGGCGAACACCAGGGCGGCCGCGGCCCCGACGAAGGCCACGCGCAGCAGCGATTTGATGAATTCGGCCACGGCTTCGGCGCCCCACATGCGCTTGATGCCGGCCAGGGGGCTGAGGCGCTTGGGGTCGGGCATCAGCGATTTGTTCGACCAGCGCAGGCCACCCATCACCAGCGGCGACAGGAAGCTGGCCAGGAGGCAGACCAGCAGTAGCGGCCAACAGGCCAGCATCAGGCGCAGGAACAGCATGCCGAAGTGGCCGAACAGCAGCTGCGGGTTCTGCCACAGGCCGGGCTCCGGGCTGAGGGCGGCGCGCATCCAGGCCCGGCCGCCGGCACCCAGCGAGGCACTGCTGGCCATGATGGCGATCACGGCGGCACCGAACACCGCGACGGTGGCCAGTTCACGCGAGCGCGGAATGTTGCCCTGCTCACGGGCTTCGCGCAGGCGTTTTTCTGTTGGTTGTTCGGTTTTTTCGCCTGCGTCTTCGTTCTCGGACATCACGGGCACTGCGGCTGGGGTTGCCGGGGTGCGTGCAAGATCCGTTCCGTGACGGCGCTACCGGGGGTGCAGCGGGCTTGTGTAGAGCCGAGCCCATGCTCGGCTGCCCTTCACGCACGTGGCAGACCCAGCCGAGCGTAGGCTCGGCTCTACAGTGACGGGCCTTGTCCCGCGCGTGGCCAGACCCGGCCGAGTGCAGGTTCGGCGCTACAAGGGAGCATCGCCGTTGGGCGGCGGGCTCTGCGCCAGTTCCACCCGTGGCCGCGGCAGGTCGTGCAGCTGCATGAAGCGGGCGGCATCCACCGGCCGGCCGAGCAGGAAGCCCTGCAGGTAATCGCAGCCAAGCCGTTCCAGGTACGCCCGCTGGGCAGCCGTCTCCACGCCCTCGGCCACAATGTCCATGTCCAGCGCGTGGCCCAGGGCCACGATGGCCGAGACGATCACCACGTCCTCGGCGCTGTGTTCCAGGTCGCGCACGAAGGCGTGGTCGATCTTGATCTCGGTGGCCGGCAGACGCTTCAGGTACAGCAGGCTGGAATAGCCGGTGCCGAAATCGTCGATGGAAATGCCCACGCCCAGTGCCGACAGCGCCTGCAGCAGGCGCAGGCTGGTGTCGGTATCGCGCATCACCGTGCTCTCGGTGATTTCCAGCACCAGCTGCCGCGGGGTGATGCGGTGCCGCTCGAGCACCTCGGTCACGTCCTGCAGCAGGTGTGGCGAGCCGAACTGCACCGGCGACAGGTTGACCGACATCGACCAGCCGTCATGGCCGGCGTCGTGCCAGCGGCGCAGCTGCGCGCACGCCTGGTCCAGCGCCCAACGGCCGATCTCGTTGATGGCGCCGCTGCGCTCGGCCAGGCGGATGAAGCGGTCCGGCGGGATCAGCCCGTGCTCGGGATGGCGCCAGCGGATCAGCGCCTCGGCACCGGCCACCTTCTGCGTGGCCACCTGGATCTTCGGCTGGAAATGCAGGAACAGCTGGTCGCTGCTGATCGCTTTGCGCAGGCCGGCCAGCAGGCGGAACTGCTGCTCGGCGCTGTCGTTCATCCAGTCGGCGAACATCACGAACGCGTTGCGGCCCGATTCCTTGGCCTGGTACATCGCCGCATCGGCGAATGCCATCAGCTGCCGTTCGCTGGCGGCGTGGTCGGGGCAGATCGCCACGCCGATGCTGGCGGTCACCTGCAGTTCGCTGTCGGGCAGCAGCGGCGCGCTGCCCACTGCCTGCAGGATGCGCCGGGCCAGGGTCGGCAGATCCTCGTCGTGTTCGATGCGCACCACCAGCACGAACTCATCGCCGCCCAGCCGGGCCAGCAGGTCGTTGGGCCGCAGCAGCTGCCGCGTGCGCTCGGCCACGGCCACCAGCAGCGCATCACCTGCCTGGTGGCCATAGGCATCATTGACCTGCTTGAAGCCATCCAGGTCCATGAACATCACCGCGAAGCGGCTGCCGCCCTGTTCGGCCTCGGCCAGCGCCTGCACGATGCCCCGCTGCAACAGCAGCCGGTTCGGCAGGCGGGTGAGCGGATCGTGCAGCGCCGCCTGGGTGAGTTCCTGTTGGGCATCGGTCAGCGAGGTGCTCAGCATCGAGTTGCGCAGGCGCAGCAGTTGCGCTTCCACCCGCTGGTCCATCCAGGACACCACCAGCACCACCGCCAGGATCGCCACGGTAAGCACCACCACCAGCATCGCCAGCCAGGTGCTCTGCAGGCCATCGCCCACGGCCGCACCGCAGACGCTGCCTTCCGGGAAGCGGGCGGCGGCCATGCCGGTGTAGTGCATGCCGACGATGGCCAGGCCGAGCAGGCCGGCGGCCGCCAGTCGATCGACGCTGCGGGTGTGCTGCGCGCGCAGCCGGAAGGCGACGTACAGCGCCACCCATGAGGCGGCCAGGGCAACGAGCAGAGACAGCGCCAGCCAGAGCGGGTCGTAGTCGATGCCCGGGTTCATGCGCATCGCGGCCATGCCGACGTAGTGCATGCCAGCGATGCCCGTACCCATCAGCACCGCGCCACCGGCCAGACGCGGGTGCGGCAGGGTGCGCAGCGAAACCAGCCACAGCGCGAATACCGAGGCGGCGATGGCCATGCCCAGCGAGAGCAGGGTGATCGGCAGGTCGTAGCCCAGCGGGATTGGCAGGTCGAAGGCGAGCATGCCGATGAAGTGCATGGACCAGATGCCCAGGCCCATGGCAAAACCGCCGCCGAGCCGCCACCACCAGGTGGCGCCTTTGCCGGGCGCGGTGACCGTGCGGCCGGCCATGGCCAGCGCGGTGTACGACGCCATCACTGCGACCAGCAGCGAAACGGTTACCAGCCACGGGTTGTACGTGCCTACCAGCATTCGTCTTTCTCCCGGACCATCCTGTCGACGGAAAAACTACGTTGGGGCATGGATGAGGCAGGCAGCCCGCACGGCGGCTGCCAGGTGCGGTGTCCCCCTGGGCACCGCCCATTCACTCTAGCGCGAACCGCTGGGGGAGGGGTAGAGCCGAGCCTTTGCTCGGCTTCCTGCTTGGGTCAAAGGCAGCCGAGCGTGGGCTCGGCTCTACAAAAGCGCTCATTGCAAGGTGCGGGGGGTAGAGCCGAGCCTATGCTCGGCTTCCTGCTTGGGCCAAAGGCAGCCGAGCGTGGGCTCGGCTCTACAGAAGCGCTCGTGGCAAGGTGGGAGGGGTAGAGCCGAGCATGGGCTCGGCTCTACAAGTGCGCGTCACCGGGTGACGGCACCCGCCGCTTCGAAGGCTGCGTCGAACAGGCGCTGCACCGGCGGGCCCATCTCACCCACCAGCAGGGCCAGCAGGAACAGGCCCAGCAGCAGCGAGACCGGCAGTCCCAGCTGGATCGGGTTCAGTGCCGGCGCGGCACGGGCCAGCACGCCGAAGGCGAGGTTCACCGCCAGCATCGCCACCGTCAGCGGGATGGCCAGGGTGAGGGCGCCGCGCAGGGCGGTCAGCAGCAGAGTCGGGGCGATGCTGAAGAAGGCGTTCGGATCGGGCAGGGGCGCACCGATCGGCAGCGCGCGGTAGCTGTCCACCACCAGCGAAATCAATGCCAGGTGGCCGTTGGCGGTGAAGAACAGCAGGCCGAACAGCAGGTAGAACCACTGGCCGATGACGCCGGAGGTGCCGCCGCGCAGCGGATCGCTCATCTGCGCGAAGGCCAGGCCGGTGCCCTGCGCGACCAGTTCGCCGGCCATGGCGCCGGCCTCGAAGATCAACCGCAGCATGAAGCCGATGGACACGCCGATGGCGAGTTCACGGGCGATGGTCAGCACGGTGGCGGCGTCGAAGCCGGTCCATTCCGGTACCGGCGGCAGCAGCGGGGCAAGGGCGATGGACAGGGTGCCGGCCAGGATCACGCGGATCCGCTGCGGCACCGCGCGGGTGCCGATCATGGGCATGGCCATCGCCACCGCGCCGATGCGCAGCATCGTCCACAGCACCGTGGCGATCATGCTGAAGGCCTGCAGGCCGTCGGCAGCCATCTGGGTGGCGGCATCCATCAGCGTGCGTTTCCTAGCCGATCAGATGTGGAATGCGCTGGAACAGCAGCGTGGTGAATTCGACCAGATGGCCGATCAGCAGGCTGCCCAGGGCAAACAGCACGGCCGTCAACGCAGCGGCCTTGGCGACGAAGGCGATGGTCGGTTCATTGAGCTGGGTCGCGGCCTGCACCACGCCCACCACCACGCCCACCACCAGCACGGTGAGCAGCAGCGGGCCGGCCACCCACAAGACGGTGATCAGGCCACCACGCAGTTCGGTCAAGGCAAGTTCGGGAGACATTCGGATTCCATCTGCATATGTAGAGTCGAGCCATGCTCGACTGCCGTTGCTCACATCACGCCGGATTGATTCAAGCCGAGTTGAAGCTGGCCGCCAACGTACCCACCGTCAGCACCCAGCCATCGACCAGCACGAACAGCAGAATCTTGAACGGGGCCGACACCAGCATCGGCGACAGCATCATCATGCCCATCGACATCAGCACGCTGGCCACGACCAGATCGATGATCACGAACGGGATGAAGATCAGGAAGCCGATCTCGAAGGCGGTCTTCAGTTCGCTGGTGACGAACGAGGCCACCAGCACCGGGAACGGGATCGCGTCGGGGCTGGCGTAGGTGCCGTGCCCGGCGATGCCGGCAAAGGTCATCAGGTCGGTCTCGCGGATCTGCGCCAGCATGAAGCCGCGCAGCGGCTGGGTGGTCAGGGTCCAGGCGGTCTGGAAGTCGATCTCACCGTTGAGGTAGGGCGCCATGCCCGTGCTCCACGCCTTGTCCCAGGTCGGCATCATGATCATCGCGGTCAGGAACAGGGCCAGGCCCAGCAGCACCTGGTTGGACGGCGTCTGCCCGGTGCCCAGCGCCTGCCGCAGCAGGCCCAGCACGATGATGATGCGGGTGAACGAGGTCAGCACCAGCAGCATCGACGGGATCAGGGTGATCGCCGTCATCAGCAGCAGGGTCTGCAACGGCAGGCTGACCGGCTGGCCGCCGATCTTGCCGACGTTGACGTCCGGCAGCGCGGCCGGCGCACCGGGCGCGGCAAACGCCAGCACGGGCAGCAGGCACAGGGCGATCAACAGCAGCCACGACAGAATGGTGGCGGGGCGGGTACGGGCGACACGCATGTCAGGGTTCCTTGCGCAGCCGCTGCTGCAGCAGCTGGGCGAAATTCGGCAGGTTCTTGAAGTCCGGCACGCGCGCCGGCGCGGGCGGCGGCAGCGGTTCGGAGAGGGTGTGCAGGGTATGGATGCTGCCGGCGGTCACGCCCAGCAGCAGCTGCTGGCCATTGACCTCGACCACCACCACGCGTTCCTTGGCGCCAACATTGAGGCTGGCCACCAGCTTCATGCCCTCCGGCGGGCGGAAGCCGCTGCCCGGCATGCGCTTGAGCAGCCAGCCGAGGCCGACCACCAGCGCCAGCACCGCCAGCAGCGCCAGCACCGCGCCGAACAGGCTCGGTGCACTGGCCGCATGCTGGCCGATCTGCGGGGTGGTCTTGGCAGCAGCCTGGGCGGTGGCGAGCAGCAGGCTCAACGCAGTCTCCGGATCCGCTCGCTCGGGCTGACCACGTCGGTCAGGCGCACGCCGAAGCGATCGTTGATGACCACTACTTCGCCATGGGCGATCAGGGTGCCGTTGACGAACACATCCAGCGACTCACCAGCGCCGCGTTCCAGTTCCACCACCGAGCCCTGGTTGAGCTGCAGCAGGTTGCGGATCGGCAGGCGGGCGCGGCCGACTTCCAGCGACAGGGTCACCGGCACGTCGAGGATCACGTCCAGGTTCAGGTCCGGGCCGATCGATTCGTCGGCCTGCAGGTTGCCGAACTGGGCCGGGGTCGGTTCGTGGGCGTCGATATCGTTCATTGCGGGTCTTCCTGGATGACGGGTACACGCGGGCGGGTGCCCGGCGGATGGGTAGCGGTGATCTTCACGGCGTTCATGCCGTTGGCGACGCCGAATTCGCCGGTGAACACGGGGATGTTCTCCACGCACAGCGGCACCTGCGGGTTCAGGTCGATCGGCAGGATGTCGCCGACCTTCAGCTGGGTCAGGTCACGCAGGGTCATGCGCTTGCTGGCCAGCACGCTGGACAGGGTCACTTCGGCGATGTTGAGCTGCTCGCGCAGCATCACGCCCCAGCTGGCATCGCGGTCGTTGCGGTCGCTCTGGATGCCGGCGTCGAGCAGCTCGCGGATCGGCTCGAGCATCGAATACGGCAGGGTGACGTGGATGTCGCCGCCACCGCCGTCGAGTTCGACATGCAGGCGGCACACCACCACGTATTCGCGCGGCGTCACGATGTTGGCGAAGTGCGGGTTGATTTCCGAATTGATGTATTCGAAATCCACTTCCATCACCGGTGCCCAGGCCTCGCGCAGATCGGCGAAGGTCTGCTTCAGCAGCAGCTGGATCACCCGCATTTCGGTGGCGGTGAACTCGCGGCCTTCGATGCGGGTGGGATAGCGCCCGTCACCGCCGAAGAAGTTGTCGACGATGGCGAACACCAGGGTCGGCTCGAACACGATCAGGCCGGTACCACGCAGCGGCTTGAAGCGGATCAGGTTCAGGTTGGTCGGCACATACAGCGAGTGCATGTAATCGTTGAACTTGATCAGCTCGATGCCGCGCACCGAGAGTTCGGCCGAACGGCGGATCAGGTTGAACAGGCCGATCCGCCACAGGCGCGCGAAGCGCTCGTGGACCATTTCCAGGGTCGGCATGCGACCGCGGATGATCCGGTCCTGGCTGGCGAAATCGTACGAACGGGCCTCGCCACTGGGCGCCTCCGGCTCGGTCTCGACCGCGCCACTGTCCACGCCATGGAGCAGGGCATCGATCTCATCCTGGGACAGCAGGTCATTCATCGGGGGCAGCCCTTACTGGGTCACGAAGCTGGTGAACAGCAGATCGTCGGCACCGTTGCTGCCGGTCTCGGCCTTGAGCACCTTCTGCACTTCGGCCAGCGAATTGGCCTGCAGCTTCTGCTTGCCGGCGATGTCGGCGATCTGGTCGGCGGTGACCTGCGAGAACAGCATCAGCAGGCGTGCGCGGATGGCCGGGGCGTGGGTCTTGATCGCTTCCAGCGCGGCCGGATCGCGGGTCATCAGCTGCACTTCCACCTGCAGGTAGCGCGGGCCGTCGATCGAGCCGCTGAGGTTGACCACGAAGGCCGGGTCCAGCGCGAAGTACTGCGCCGGGGCCGGCACGGCGGGCTTCTTCGGGGCGTCAGCGGTCTTTTCATCGTGATTGGAATGGGAAAAGAACCAGACGCCAGCACCGGCGGCACCTGCGGCCAGCACGGCCACCAGGGCGATGATCAACAGCGGACTGCGCGACTTGGCGGTCTTGTCCTTGTCGGCGGTCTTCTTGGTTTTGTCAGCGGCTGCGGCCACGAGGTGAAGCTCCTGAGGGTTGCTTCACCGGGATATGCAAGGGGCGTGCCGCAGCGCGAGGGAAGGGGTGCGACGGAATTCCGTCGGAGCGGAAAGTCGCCGGGCATGGCCCGGCGCTACCGCTTACGCGTAGGCGTCCAGCAGCCCGCGCTGGCGCATCAATTGTGCGGCTGACACCGTGGTGTCGCCCCGCGACGGTTCTCCGTCGCCGCCGGCCAGGTCGCCCGTGCCGCCGGGCTGCGCCGACGGACTGCCGTCGCCGCTGTTCTGGTGGCCGACATCGGCATGGGCCAGCTGGAAGCCCTGTTCGCCCAGCAGTTCGCGCAGGCGCGGCAGGCTGCTTTCCAGCGCATGGCGCACGTCCAGGTGCGGGCTGCTGAAGCTGGCGTGGACCTTGTCGCCATTCATCTGCAGGCGCACGTCCACCGGACCCAGGTCTTCCGGGTTCAGGCGGATATGGGCGTGGCCGATCTTCTGGTCGGCCAGCCAGCTGAGGCGTGCACCGACCGCCTGGTCGAAGCCGTCGTCACCCAGGGTCGGGGTAGGCGTCGGTTCGCCGTCGAACACCGGCGTGCTGGCCAGCGCGGCCTTCAGGTCCTGCAGCGCGGCGGGCAGGGGAAGCTGCAGCGGGGCGGGCGGCGTGCGATCGCCGATCAGCAGGCCGTCACTGTCGTCGGCGCCGTCCAGCGCCTGCTGGCCGAGGATCATGTCCGGCAGCGGCTGGGTGACGATGTCGCCATCGCTGTTGGCCGCTGCGGCGGTGGTTGCGGTGGCAGCGGATGTGCCGGCAGCCAGCGGCGCTGCCGTGGGCAGGCCGGTGGCCGGCAATGCCGGCGCCGCCGCAGCCAGATCCGCGCCGCCGCCCTCGGTCGTTGCCACGGGTGTCGCGGCGACGGCGATAGGGTCGGTGGGCACCGGCACTGCCAGCACCAGGCCGGCCAGGCCGAGCGGCGGCCACGGCGCCTCATCGCCCTCCGTCGCCGCGTCCTTGTCGTCCGTCGTGGCCTGGGTGGGCGGCGGAGCGGCTGTCGTCGTTTCGGTGGTCGTGCCGTCACTGTCCGTGGCGCTGCTGGTCGGCGTGTCCGCGCCGCCGTCCGGGTTGGCCGGCGCGCTGTTCGATGGCGGTGCCTTGCTGGCCGGCTTGGGCGTCGCTTCGGCCGCGGGCGAGCCTTGCAGCATCTGCCCGAAGTCCTTGCCACTGCCGGTGCTGCGCGTGGTGCTGGCGGTGCTGCTGGCGGTGCTGCCGGTGCCGATGCTGCTGGACAGGGCGGAGGGCATCACGTGCGGCCTCCCTGCTCGCCGCCGTCCGGTTCCGCGGTCTGCGCCAGGCGTGCACGGCGGGCGCCGATGTCATCCATCTCGCGCTGGTCGCGGCGGTCGGTCACCACCTTTTCCTGGGCGCGGTAGCTGGCGGCCAGCTGTTCCAGCACGGCTTTGTCACGGCTGGCCAGGATCAGGCGCGCGCGTTCGGCTTCCACCTTCTCGCGGTTGCCGTTCACCGTGGCCTGCTGCTGTTCCACCGCGCTGTCGAGGCGGTCGAGGAAGGCGCGGCGGTTCAGCAGCTGCGCCGGGCTGGTGGCGGCCATCTGCGCGTTGGCGTACTCCTCGGCGTAGCGGCGCAGCTCATCCAGGCGCGACAGGTGGGTGTCGAGCACGCGCTGGCGCTCGGCCAGGTCACGGGCCACGGTGTCTTCGTGTTCCTGCGCGCGCTTCAGCAGGGGATCGATGCGCTTGGACTGTGTCATGGTTCGGCTCTCTTAATCCACCAGGCGCTGCAGCGCCGCCTGGCTGTGCGGAAGATCAGCGGCTTTGGCCACGTCCTGGCCGAGAAACTCCATGATTTCCGGCCAGCGCTCCAGGGCTTCGTCGGTGGCGGCATCGTTGCCGCGCTGGTAAGCACCGATCGCGATGAGGTCGCGGTTGGACGAATAGGCCGACACCAGGCGCTTGAGCTTGCGGATGCGCAGGCGCCACGGCTCGTCGGCGATTTCCGTGACCACGCGGCTGACCGATGATTCGACGTCGATGGCCGGGTACAGGCCACTGTCCGCCACCCGGCGCGAGAGCAGGATGTGACCGTCGAGGATCGCGCGCGCCGCATCGGCGATCGGATCCTGCGGGTCATCGCCCTCGGTCAACACGGTGTAGAAGGCGGTGATCGAGCCACGACCCTTGGCGCCGTTGCCGGCGCGTTCGACCAGTGCCGGCAGCTTGGCGAACACCGACGGCGGGTAGCCGCGGGTGGTCGGCGGTTCACCCACTGACAGGCCGATTTCGCGCTGCGCCTGGGCAAAGCGGGTCAGTGAGTCCATCAACAGCAGAACGTTCAGGCCCTGGTCGCGGAACCACTCGGCGATGGCCGTGGCGCGGTAGGCGCCGTGCAGGCGTGCCAGCGGCGGGCGGTCGGCCGGGCTGGCCACCACCACTGCGCGGCGCAGGCCTTCCTCGCCCAGCGTGGTTTCGACGAAATCACGGACTTCGCGGCCACGTTCACCGATCAGGCCAACGACGATCACGTCGGCGGCGGTGTAGCGGGTCATCATGCCCAGCAGCGTCGACTTGCCGACACCGGAACCTGCGAACAGGCCCACGCGCTGCCCGCGGCCGATCGGCAGCAGGGCGTTGATGGCGCGCACGCCGACGTCCAGCGGCTGGGTGATCGGCTCGCGCGCGAGCGGGTTGATCGAAACGCCGGCCATGCCGACGTGGCCTTCAGCACGGATCGGGCCCTTGCCATCCAACGGCACGCCATCGCTGTCGATCACGCGGCCGAGCAGGCCTTCGCCCACTTCCACGCCGCCACGGCGCGCAGACGGCACCACGCGTGCGTTGGGCAGCAGGCCATGCAGTTCGGCGCTGGGCATCAGGTAAGTGCGTTCGCCGGCGAAGCCGACCACTTCGGCGTCGACCCAGCCGCCATCGACCACTTCCACCTTGCAGCTGGCACCCAGCGGGGCTTCGCAGCCCACCGCTTCCAGGGTCAGGCCGACCGCGCGGCGCAGCACGCCCTCGCGGATCAGCCCGCGGCCGTGCGCGGTATCCACGCGCAGGCCATCCAGCCGGCGGGCCAGGCGCAGGTTGCGGGCCACGGCCCAGTCGGTCGACGGCGGGGGCAGGTTCGGTTCGGCGGTCATGGCGTGGCTCCGGTCTGGCGGATCACTGCATC
>JAAIGF010260201.1_pt1 | contig 34033 bp, 25 predicted proteins | sample 6487441 | NCBI WGS metagenome assembly JAAIGF01 (sample SAMN13974129, study PRJNA590717) | phyllosphere metagenome | biome: pepper field; feature: multiple bacterial spot infested pepper fields; material: pepper leaves; isolation source: leaves from pepper fields | host: Capsicum annuum ...
CAGGTCGATGTTCAGGGCAACGCCCAGTGTCGGCGTGACGACGTCGTTGGCGTCGCTGCCCGGGACGGCACGTGTGAGATTCAGCTCGATCAACTCATCGCTGCCGAAGCGGGCACGCAGATCGGCTACGTCGCTGGCTTCATGGGCCACGACGATGGACCGGCCACTGTCGAAGGTGATGCGCTCCACATCGGTGAAGCGGTCCACTTCACCCGAGGTACGGTGGGTCAGGATGACCGAGCCGTTTTCGGTACGGACAGTGTAGTCGGCGCGTGCCCCGGACTGCACGCCGGTGTCGAAGCCGAAGCCACCGTTCATGGCGTCGTTGCCCGTGCCGCCGGTCAAGGTATCGTCGCCGGATCCGCCGTAGACGATGTCGTCGCCAGCGTCACCGAACACGCGATCGTTGCCACGCAGGCTGCCGACGGTATCGTTGCCGCCCTGGCCATGCAGCACGTCATCGCCCTCGCCCAGCACGATGAACTGGTCGTCATCATCGCCGTAGGCGATGTTCGCACCCGCGCCACCCGTGACACGGGCATTGCCCACGATGACCGCGAAGTCGATGTTCTCCAGGTCGATCAAGGTCCCAGCAGGCAGCGAACGCGTATCGACCACCACCGCCGTCCGGTGGCCGTCCTGCGTATTTGCCGCGCTGATGACCAACGGACCACCGTTGGCGGCTTGCGCAGTCACCGTGACTGTCTGCACCACCACCTGCGTATCGGCGGGCAGCGAGGCCAGGAAAGCCTGCGCCGATGCCTGTTGCTCAGCCGTGCCGCTGGCCGACGTGATGCGGCCATCGAGCACCGACTGCGCATTGGTCGCAGACACCGTGGTACCTGGACCATTGGTGGTCAGCCCGGTACCGACCGGCAGGCCCACGTTGAGCAGCGAAACACCGGCAGCGTTCTTCACCACTGCGATATCGGCCAGCCTGCCATTGGGCGTGCTGGTGTCTTCATTGCGGTCAGGCGTGACCACCGGGACGACGATCTGCTGCTGTCCATCCGCGCCTATTCCCACCTGCACCGGCACGCCATCCACGGGCGTGCTGGCCGGCGGGGTGACGGGAGGAGCCACAGGCGGAACCGGCGTGGCGTTGGTCACTGGCACGGCAGCGAACGTCGCGGCATCGTTGCCTGCCACATCCTGGATGGCGTTGGCGTCGTTGCCTGCTGGATCGGTATAGGCCACGGTGACTGCCTGGCCGGCGCGCACGGCGCTTGCCAGAGTAAGCGTCACCGTGCCGGCCGTTGCGTTGATTGCTACAGCGTTCACAGCGACCGCTGCACCAGCGACGATCACTTCGAACGCACTTGTCGCAGGCAGGTTCACCGCATCGAGCGAGATCGCGTCGGTATAAGTCAGCACCAGGCTCGTGCCGTTGACGCTCGCTTCGCTGAACTGCGGTGCGCTGGTGTCCAGCACGTAGCTGCGGGTGATGGCTTCGCCGTGGTTGCCAGCGGTGTCGGACACACGCACCGCGAAGGTATGGGCACCGGACAGCAACGTCAGGTCGCCTGCCGTCCAGGTGTTCTGACCCACGGTCGCTTGTGCCGTGGACCAGGTCGTGCCGCCGTCGACAGACACTTCGACGAACTCACCCGCCTGCAACGCCGTGCTCAACTCGCCGCTCAGACTTTGCTGTGCGGTACCGGTGATCAAATCGTTCGACTGCGCACCCGTGTCTTCCAGCAAGGTGAACGAGGCTGCCGTTGCCACCGTGGTGGGCACCACGACATCCAGTACATAGGTTTCGCTGTAGACCGTGCTGTCGTTGCCGAGCGCGTCGCTTACCTTCAGGCGCAGGGTGTGCTCGCCCGTCTGCAGCAAGACGTTTTCCCAGGCCAGGGTCGTGCCGGTGACGCTGCTGGTGATGTCGATCCACGTCACACCATCTACCGAACCGAACACCTTGTCGCCCACAGCGGGCGCAACGCTCAAAGTGGCTTCGATGGTCTGCAACGCAATGTTCGTGATGAAGTCGGCGTCATCGGTGCCGGCGTCATCGCTGAAAGTCACTGCGCTGAAGACGGTTGCCGGGCCGGTGGTATCGATGGCCAGGGTCTGCGTGCCAGGATTCGACACGTTGCCCGCCGCGTCGGTCGCCGTGACCGAAACGGCATTGTCGCCGTTCAGGTTCAACGACAAGACGCCGTCAGTGGGCTCGGCCTGGCTCAGGTCGATCAACCAGGCTGCGCCGGTGGCGACAGTGGTGTACGTCGCGCTGCCGATGACCACCGTTACCGTCGCACCCGCCTCGGCGGTCCCGCTGATGACAGGCGCCTCCCGGTTGGTCAGCGCCGCAGACGTGATGGCCGGTGCGGCAGGCGGTGTGGTGTCGATCACCAGCGTCTGCGTGCCTTCGGACGACTCGTTGCCTGCTTCGTCAGTGGCCGTCACCGACACCAGGTTGTCGCCATTGGCGTCGAGCGCAAGCGTGCCTTCAGTGGCGACAGCGGTCGCCAGATCCAACGTCCATGCACCACCCGTGGCGATGACCACGTAGGTCGCACCACCCACTTCCACCGTTACCTTTGCGTCGGGTTCGGCCGTGCCCGTGATGACCGGGGTGTCCTGGTTGGTCGAAGACCGGGACGTAATCACCGGCGCCGACGGCGGCGCGGTGTCGATGACCAGCGTCTGCGTGCCGGCCGTCGACGCGTTGCCCGCCGCATCGATCGCGATTGCCGAAATCGGGTTGGCGCCATTGGGGTTGAGCACCAATGTGCCGGTCACGGCGGAAGCGGTGCTCAGATCCAGCGACCACGTGCCATCGGTCGCTGTGAGCTCGTACGTGGCGCCACCGACTTCCACCCTCACCTTGGCGCCCGGCTCGGCCATGCCGGTGATGACAGGCGTCGTGTCGCCAGTGAGTTCTGCGGACGTGATGATTGGCGGCAAAGGCTCGCTGGTGTCGATCGACAGCGTTTGCGTACCTTCCTGCGACTCGTTGCCTGCGACATCGGTTGCCGTCACGGACACCGGGTTGTCGCCGTTCGCGTTCAGGGACAGAACGCCCTGGATGGGCTCGGCCGTGCTCAGGTCGATCGACCACGTACCGCCTGTGGCGATGGTGGTGTACGTCGCGCCACCGATGATCAATATCACGGTCGCATCCGCTTCCGCCGTGCCGCTAATGACAGGGGTTTCGTCTTTCGTCAGTGATGCCGACGTGACAGCAGGTGCAGCGGGAGGAGTCGTGTCGATCACCAGGGTCTGCGTGCCCTCGGTCGAATCATTGCCGGCCGCATCCGTTGCCGTCACCGAGATCGGGTTGTCGCCGTTCACATCCAGCGACAGCGCGCCATCAGTCGGGCTGACAGTCGCCAGATCGAGCGTCCACGCACCATTCGTGGCGGTGACCACATAAGTCGCACCGCCGACTTCCACCGTTACCTTTGCGTCGGCTTCTGCCGTGCCGGTAATGACCGGTGCGGTGTTGTTGGTCGAGGCCGGCGACGTGACCACAGGGGCTGACGGCGGCACCGTATCGATGACCAGCGTCTGCGTGCCCGCCTCCGACGCGTTGCCTGCCGCGTCGGTCGCCGTCGCCGAGATCGGATTGTCTCCATTCGGATTGAGCGCCAGCGTCCCCTCGATCGACTGGGCAGTAGCCAGGTCCAGCGTCCACGTTCCGTCCGTCGCGGTGACTTCGTAGGTAGCGCCGCCCACCACCACCGTCACTCTGGCGCCCGTCTCGGCTGTGCCGGTGATGACCGGGGCGGGGTCGTCAGTCAGTTCAGCCGACGTGATGACCGGCGACGGAGGCTCCGTCGTGTCGATGGCCAGCGTCTGCGTGCCTTCCTGCGACTCGTTGCCGGCGGCATCGGTCGCCGTCACGACAACCGGGTTGTCGCCGTTCGTATCCAGCACCAGCGAGCCCTGTGTGGGATTGGCCGTGCTCAGATCGATGGACCAGCTTCCGCCCGTGGCTGTGGTGGTGTAAGTCGCGCCACCCACCACCAGCGTCACCATCGAGCCGGCCTCCGCCGTACCGCTGATGACCGGCTCGGCATCGTTGGTCAGCGCTGCAGAAGTGATGGCAGGCGCCAGGGGTGCGACGCTGTCGATCACCAGCGTCTGCGTGGCTTGCTGCGATTCGTTGCCGGCCACATCCTTGGCCGTGACCGAGACGGCGTTGTCGCCATCCTCGTCCAGCGTCAGCGTGCCATTCGAAGGCGATGCCGAACTCAGATCGACTGACCAGTTTCCACCCGTGGCCGTTGTGGTGAACGTTGCGCTCCCGACCGTCAAGGTGATGCGTGAACCTGCTTCGGCCGTGCCGGAGATGACCGGCTTGGCATTGTTGGTCTGCGCTGCCGACGTGATTACAGGATCGGCTGGCGACGTAGTATCAAGCTCATAAGACCGTTTCCCGACCGGGCCATCGTTGTTGGCCGCATCGACCACCTTCAATTGCAGCTCATGGGAACCCGGCAGGAACGTGGCGCCGGTCCAGGTCACACTCGTGCCGTCCACGCTGCTGGTCACATCGGTCCAACTCGCGCCGCCATTGATCGAAGCCAGCACACGCTCGCCTGTCGCCAGTCCCTGGCTGAGCGTGGCCGTCACGGTCTGTACAGCGACATTGGTGATGTTGTCGAACGCACTGGCACCACTGTCGTTGAAATGGATAGCCGTGACTGACGTGGTCGGGGGGAGGTCATCGGCCACGGTGATGGTGAAGGCACGGTCATAGGTGCCGCCTTGACCATCGCTGGTACGGACGAAGATGTTGTAAGTGCCAGCTGCCAGCGCACTTGCATCATTGGCCCTCAGGCTGCTGCCTGCGATGGAGAAGCTTGCGTTGTGCAGATCGTTGATGCCGTTGCCCGCCACCAGGCTGTAGGTATGGGTCTGGCCGGCTTCAGGATCGGTCGTGCCCAAGCTGCCGACGACTGCGTCGACGCCGCTGCTCTGATTGACGCTGGCATGGCTCAACGACAGCGCCGTCGGTGCATCGTTGGCACCGGTGACGTTGATAACCAGGGATGCCGTACCCGTTGCTGGCGATGCATGCGCATCCGTAGCAGACACGGTGAAGCTCTCGGATTGCGGACCGGCGTCCAGTGCGTTGATGGCCGCGGCGTTGGGCACATAGACGTAGTCGCCCGTGCTGCTTGCCACGTAAAGCGTGCCGTAGGTGCCTGCGCGGCTGAGGTCGTAGCTGAGGCCACCGATGAGTTCGTTGACCGCAACGGCGCCGGTAATGCCGTAGCTGGAGATGCCGTCTGCATCGCTTGCGTTGATGCTGCCGGTGACGTTCGCGAACGTGTCGGCGGCGGATGTGTCGGTCAGGGCGATGGGGGTCGGGGTGGCCAGCGTCGGCGCGGTGTTTTCGTCGTCGATGATGGTGCCGATGGCTACGGCATTGCCCAAGGTCGCGTTGATCGACTGGGTCAACGTGACGGTGAAGGTCTCGTCGCCTTCGACCACGGTATCGCCATTTACCCGGATCGAGACCTGCTTACTGGTTTCGCCAGGAGCGAAAATTATTGAACCTGTGGTTTGAAGGTAATCGCTGCCACTGATGGCGGTTTGATTGGCAGTTCGGTAAATAACCGTAATGCCTTTGCCCGAGGCCGCACTCAAACTCACGTCGAAAACCATTAACCTGAAGCCGCTGTTGCCCTCGACCACGCTGGACGGCGCAATCGAGACTGTAGGGGGTGCGTCGTCATCAATAATGCTTACCGTGACCTGTCCCGTGCCTGCGCGCGCGTTGTCACCCCCGCTGACCGACTGAATGCCGACCAGGATGGTTTCATCGTTTTCGTCCAACAAATCCTGGACCGCTGTCAGTGTCGTGGTGCCAGTCAGTTGACCAGCCAGGATGGTGATGGTTGGCGACGCAGCGGTGTAGTCCGTGCCACCGCCCGTGGCGGTGCCTTCCAGCTTCAGCGTGACGATGGTGTCGGTCAGGGCGGCCTGGCTGATCGTCGCCGTGATGGTGGCAACGCCGGCGGCTTCGTTGATTGAAGCAGTGTCGGTCGACAGCGTCACGGTGGGGCTGGCGGGTTGGTCGAATATGACTGCTTTCAGGGTTTCGTTGTCATTTGCAATGCCTTTGTCCCTGATGAGAAGTGCCGATCCCTGGTCATACCCGGCGTAAAGCTGCATTACGGGAGCACGACCAGTCACAAAGGGGACCACTGCCACGTCAGGCGCGGAGCTTATCAGCGTGCCATTGTCAGAGTAATAATGCAGCGTCGCCTTGGCCTCTCCGGTAGGGCTCGACGGCACTCCCGTAAAGCTGACCGTCAGGAATCCCGTAGTGCCGTCGGAATTCGTCACCGCGACGACTCTACCCGGTCCGCCACCGTTTATCTGGCCGCTGCCGTCAGCCAGAACTTGACCGCTGCTGTTCAAAATGGCGTGCGAGGACACCTGTGTATTTTCGTTGGGCCGATGCGTAATCAGATAATTGCCGTTGGCCAAGGCGGTGGCTTCTATGAAAACCGAGCCTGAACCGGTGTAGGCATTCCCTGCCGACTGCTCGACACCACCTGCCGAATAAATCTTGAAATCTATCTTCCTGACACCGGACTCAAGATATGCGTAAGTGACTAGATAGCCTCCATCCTTTCCCGCCGCAATCGAAGTGTTCAGATTGGACGTATTAGAGGTGCCATAATTTGTATAAACTATTGTCTCGGCACTGACGGGCTGACCGTCTGGCGTAAAAACGCGCGTTCTATGACTAAAGCCATCTGAGCTTGCAAAAGAGAACGCGATATTTCCATTCTCCAGCTCGACCAGATCTATGCTCCGCGTCAACCCATTCGGTCCATAACCGGCGTTTATTGCCGTATCATTGACGACCTTGTTACCTTGCTGATCTATGACGAAGAAATAGCCTTGATCAGTCCCTGCATTGGACGGATGCGCATCATTCTTCGAGTAGGTGATCAGGATGTTCCCGTCCGACAGCCCCATAATTCGGAAGAAATTCTGGTTGCTCGCCTCGAAGTCCGCCAGATCCCGTAGGTTGATCTGCGTACCGATCTGATCACCGTTGGCATCGAAGATTTCCAGAAGGAAGGAATTCAACTGCCCACTCGGCGTACGCGCCAGATAGGTAGCAATCCCACCTCCAGCCAGACCAGTTGCTTCGAAAATGCTGATGACCGTAGCGCCGGGCGGCTCCACATCGATGGTGTCAGTCTGGGTGCCGAATGTCATGGAGGTGTTTCGCAAAAAAATGGGCTATTGAGATGCGTACCGACAGCAGTCGGCGAAGCAAGGCTGAACGCTCTGAGATCAGCCAACAGGCATCGGGTCCAGCCACAACAAACACGCTGGAAGACCTGCAACCCTTTGTAAGAGAATTACCCCGCTAAAAATATTGCGTGAATGACTTAAAGTTTTGATTGCCGGTTAAAGGGCAAATACATGTGATGAGCGTCACATCGGCGGTTGGGCCTGTAGAAAATTTCCCACGCGACCACCAGACGCGAGTGAGCCACCAAAGAAAACAGGGGGTGCTTGCTTGGCAAGCACCCCCTGTTATTCCCACCACCGTGGCCCGATACCGGGCATCGGCGGGGTTCGTCGAAGACTGATGTCGCGTCGGCCTACCTTCAGGCGGCCGGCCCTTGCGCGCCCACTCGCGGCTCGCCCAACGGCAAGAACGCATCCTCGTCACGCGAGTACGCCAGCAGCTCACCCGCCTTCATATCGAAATACCAACCATGCAGCGTCAATTCGCCCTCATCGACACGGCGCTTCACCCACGGGAAGGTCAGCAGGTTCTTGAGCGACACCAGGATGGCTGCCATCTCGCAGGCACGCCGACGCGCGGCGGGGCTGGCATCCGGCATCTCGCGCATGACGCGCAGGCGCGCGGGCTCGGCGATGCTGACCCAGCGGCCGATGAAGTCGCTTTCGCCCTCTTGCGGCAAATGCTGCGAGATCAGGGCGCCGATGCCACCGCACGAGCTGTGACCCAGCACGATGACGCGTTCGACCAGCAGGGAGTCGACCGCGAACTGGATCGCTGCCGACACGCCGTGGTTGCCGATGGTGTTCTCGTTGCGTGGCACCAGATTGGCGACGTTACGCACGGTGAAGATGTCGCCGGGATCGCTGCCCAGCAGCAGCGCCGGGTCGACCCGCGAATCGCTACAGCCGATCAGCAGCGTGCGCGGCCGTTGCTCGGCGACCAAGTCCTGCCACATGTCGGGCGCTTCGTCGAAGTGCTGGCGCCGAAAGCGCTCGAAGCCGGCAATGAATCGTTCCACGTCTTGCATGTTCACTCTCTTGCGGTCCATCGGACCGCGATGCTGTCAGGAGGAGAGCCGGGGTACGGCCATCATCGGCGCATCTGACGCCTTCACACATGGGAAACCGCCGTTGCCACCCATGGCCACACCGTGCTGCTCAATAAAATCGGCAAGAAAACTACCACTGGACGAGCGTTTGGTACATCAGAACGTGGCAAGCATGAGGTAACACGGCCCGTTGCAGGCTGTCGTGTTATCCGTCATCCCGGCAATCCAGGCACCCACCCCGCCTCACTCACCACCGCATCCACCCGCCGATCATGCTCCGCCGGCACATGCTCCCCCGGCGCCAGCGCGCCGCACGCAAACGCCACCGCAATCGCCCGCACCGGCACCTTCGCCTGATCGAACCCGGCCAGCGTGCGGTCGTAATACCCACCGCCATAGCCGATCCGATCCGCGTCCTGCGTGAAACCCAGCGCTGGCAGCAGGATCACGTCCGGCACCACAACTGCATCGGTATCGGGTTCGGCGATGCCGTAAGCGCCGGTCCGCATGGGGGTGTCGATGTTCCAGGGCCGGAACACCAGCGGTGCATCGCGCTGCACCACCACCGGCAACGCCAGCACCAGATCCGGGTCGAACGACTGGCGGAACAACCAATCCCGCAGGTCGGGCTCCGGCCCCAGCGGCCAGAAAGCGGCCAGTACCAACCGCCCGCCGTCGCGGCCGCTCGTCGTCAGCCCACGCACCGCCCACTCGTCCAGATGGTCCGCGATGGCGGCATTGGCGGCGTCGCGGGCCTCGGCCGACATGGCCTCGCGGGCGGCGCGCAAGCGCGGGCGCAGGCCGGCGGCGGTGTCCGCAGATGCTGCCGCGCGGGTGTAACCGGCCTCGGTCGTGCCGGTGGCCGATGCTATTCTTGAACCCATCCAGATGTCCTTTTCGTGTCGATTCGCATGACGTTCCGCGCCCTTTCCCGCACGAAATCGCTGCTGGCAGCCGCGCTGATGACCCTGTCCGTTCAGGCATCGGCCGCGTTGCCGCCTCCTCCGCCCGACTCCGTCATCGTGTCTGCCCGCGAGGCGGTGCGTACTGGCCGCTGGAACGATATGCCGGCCCTGATCGCACAGTCGCAGGGCCATGTGCTGGAAGCTTACCCGCAGTACTGGGCGCTCAGCAGGCAGTTGAACGATGCGCGGGCGCCGGTGCCGGAAGCGGCGCTGCGCGCGTTCATGGACCGCTATCGCGCCACGTATCTGGCCGAGCGACTGCGCAACGACTGGATCCTGGCGGCCGACCGCCGCGACGATTCTTCCGCCGTGCTGGCGCTAGAACGTACCGGCCTGCCGACCTCGCAGGTGGGCTGTGCGATCGTGCGGGCGCGGCACATGCACCGCGAGAACGTCGCGCGCGAAGCGCTGGCCGCGTTCTCGCCGGGCGAGGCGTGCTGGCTGATGTATACCCAATTGGTCAACGACGGCGCGCTGCGCTGGCAAGACCTCGCGCCGCAACTGCGCGAGATGATCGAAAGCGCAGCCAGCGCCAACGAAATTGCCAATGCCAAGCGCATGGCCGAATACGTGTTCGACACGCCGGGCCGGGCTGCGTTTTCGCAGCTGATGGAGAATCCGATGACCTGGCTGGTGCGCCAGGACACGCCCGTCAGCGCGACCGACCGCGAACTGGTGGTGCTGGCGCTGGCCCGTCTGGCCCGTGCCACCGACATGCCGGCCAGCTACGACTACCTGACGCGCAACTGGGCGCGCCGCCTGCCCGATACCGACCTGCGCTGGATCAACAGCCAGTTCGCCCGTATCGCTGCCCTGCGCGTCGACCCCGCTGCCCAGCGCTGGTACCGCGCTGCCGACGGCGCCGTGCTGAGCGAAGACAACCAGGCCTGGCGTGTCCGCACGGCCCTGCGCGAGATGCCCGTGGACTGGCCGCGCGTGGTCAGCCTGATCGACCAGATGCCCGACAGCCTGCGCACCGATCCGACCTGGGTCTATTGGCGTGCGCGCGGCCTGAAGGCCATGGGCGATGCGCAGGGTGCCCACGCCAGCCTGCAGCACATTGCCGGCGACTTCAGCTTCTACGGCCAGTTGGCGCTGGAAGAACTGGGGCATCCGATCTCGATTCCGCCCGTGGCTGCGCCGCCCACCGATGCCGAGCAGCGACGCGCTTCGCGCAACGCCGGTCTGCAGCGCGCACTGGTGCTGTTCGATCTGGGCTGGCGTACCGATGCCGTGCGCGAATGGAACTTCGCCCTGCGCGACATGAACGACCGTGAACTGCTGGCAGCGTCCGACCTGGCCTACCGCAATCAGATCCTGGATCGCGCGGTCAACACGGCCGACCTGACGGTCGAGGAACACAACTTCCAGCTGCGCTTCCTGGCGCCGCACCGCGAGGCCCTGGTCGCCAAGGCGGTGGAAGTCGGGGTCGATCCCACCTGGGTGTATGGCCTGATCCGGCAGGAATCGCGCTTCATCATGAATGCGCGCTCCAGCGCGGGTGCGTCGGGTCTGATGCAGTTGATGCCGGCCACCGCCAAATGGGTCGCCAACAAGATCGGCATGCGCGACTTCCAGCCGCGCGCGGTCAATGAACTCGACACCAATCTGACGCTGGGCACGCACTATCTGCGCATCGTCCTCGAAGACCTCAACGGGTCGCCGCTGCTGGCGTCGGCGGGTTACAACGCCGGCCCGCGCCGCCCGCATACCTGGCGCGGCACGCTGGGCGGTCCGGTCGAAGGCGCGATCTTTGCGGAGACCATCCCGTTCAACGAGACCCGCGACTACGTCAAGAAAGTGCTGTCCAACGCCACCTACTACGCGGCGTTGTTCAGTGGGCAGCCCCAGTCGCTGAAGGCACGGCTGGGGACGGTCGCCCCCCAGGCCAACGAAACCACATCGGTTCCGTAAGCGCGGGTGGGAGCTAACCGGGGCGCGGCGAAACACGCCACGTTCCTTCGACATTCACGAGTGATTCCATGCAACACGTTCGCGTCCTGGTCATTGGCGGTACGGGCTTCATCGGCCGCCATCTCGTCGCCCGGCTGGTCAATGTCGGCAAGCGCGTCACGGTCGTCACGCGCAAGCGCAGCCGCGCGCGCGACCTGATCCCGCTGCCCACGGTGGACGTCGTCCAGGGGGACGTGCATGACGACGCCACGCTGGACCGGCTGGTGCGCGGGCACGACGCCGTCATCAACCTGGTCGGCATCCTGCATGGCGATCGGGGCCAACCGTATGGCAAGGCCTTCGAACGCGCGCACGTGACGCTGCCCGGCCGCATCGCCGACGCCTGCCGACGCCACGACGTACGCCGCCTGATCCACATGAGCGCGCTGGGTGCCGACCCGAAGGGTGCCAGCATGTACCTGCGGTCCAAGGGCGATGGCGAAGCCGCCGTGCATCGGGTGTTCGACAACTGGCCAGAGGGCGCGCTGACCGTGGTGCGCCCGTCCGTCGTCTTCGGACCGGAAGACAGTTTCCTCAATACCTTCGCTTCGCTGGCACGCTGGTTCCCGGTACTGCCGGTGGCCGCCGCCAGCGCCCGCCTGCAACCGGTCTACGTCGGCGACGTGGTGATGGCCATTACCCATGCCCTGGACGAGCCGCGCACGGTCGGCAAGAGCTATCCGCTGGTCGGCCCGCAGATCTATACGCTGCGCGACCTGGTGTCGCTGGCGGCCCATTGGAGCGGCCGCAGCCGTCCGGTGATCGCCCTGCCCAACGGACTGGCCCGCATCCAGGCGCGCCTGTTCGAGGCCCTGCCGGGCGACCCGCTGCTGAGCCGCGACAACCTCGACAGCCTGTCGGCCGATGCCGTCCACACCTCGTCGCTGCCCGAGCTGCTGCCGCCCGAACTGGGCGTGAGCCCGACACCGCTGGAAAGCATCGCGCCGGGTTACCTGTCGCCGCAGCGCGGTGCCACGCGCTATGACGCCCTGCGCCGCTCGGCCGACCGCCACAACCAGATGCACCGATGAGCCAGGCCAGCCAGGCCATCGGCACCCCGTTGCCTGACGGCGGCGTCGATCCGGCCACCGAGGGACTGAACGTCTACGTGGTGGGCGGCGCGGTGCGTGACGCGCTGCTGGGCCTGCCTGCGGGCGACCGCGACTGGGTCGTGGTGGGCGCCGTGCCGCAGGACATGAGCGACCGCGGCTTCATTCCGGTGGGCGGCGATTTTCCGGTCTTCCTGCATCCGGTGACCAAAGAGGAATACGCGCTGGCGCGCACCGAGCGCAAGTCGGGACGCGGCTATCGCGGCTTCACCTTTCATGCCGGACCGGAAGTGAGCCTGGAAGAAGACCTGAGCCGCCGCGACCTGCGCATCAATGCCATGGCGCAACACGCGGACGGCACGCTGGTGGACCCGTTCGACGGTCGGGGCGACCTGGCCGCACGGCGCTTTCGCCATATTGGCGAGGCCTTTGCCGAAGACCCGGTGCGCATCCTGCGCCTGGGCCGGTTCGCCGCCCGGTTCGCGGATTTCCATGTGGCGTCCGACACCCTGGCGCTGTGCCACCGCATGGTCGATGAAGGTGAAGTCGATGCACTGGTGCCCGAACGGGTCTGGCGCGAGGTATCGCGCGGGCTGATGCAGGCGGCGCCCGGACGCATGCTGGCGGTGCTGGCCGATACGCGCGCGCTGCCGCACATCGCGCCGGAACTGGTCGCGACTGACGTGGCCTGGCAAAGCGTGGACGCGGCGGCAGACCAAGGCCTGCCCCTTGCGTCGCGCTATGCCCTGCTGTGCGCCGACAGCCCCGAACACGAAGCCTTGGCGGCCCGCTGGCGCGTGCCCACCGATTGCAAGGACAGCGCACGGCTGTTGCAGATGCTGTTGGCGACGACGCTCGATACCCATGCCGCACGCGACCCGGACGCCGCCCTGGACCGCATCGAGCGCAGCGACGGTCTGCGCAAACCGCAGCGTTTTCTGGACCTGTTGCAGGCAGCAGCGTTGCGTATACCGGTCGACCTGCCCGCCTGGCAGCACGCGCTGCAGGTGGCCAGCAGCGTCGATGCGGGCGCCATCGCTGCCCGCCACGCCGCCGACCCGCGCGCCATCAAACAGGCCGTGCGCGACGCCCGTCTGGCTGCGCTGGCCGCCTAAAAGCTGCCCTCGAAGCGTTCCAGCCGTTCGCGCCGATCGCCGCGCAGGAATCCCAGCAGCGGCGCATCCACCCCGCGCCCGACCGCCATCACCTTGAACAGCTCGCCCATTTCCGACTCGGCCAGCAGCTTTTGCACCGGGCCGGTGGCCTGGGCGTAGCGGGGGATGTCGGCGGCGTCGAGCTGGGCCAGCAGTTGCAGGATGCCGCTATTGGTCAGGAAACGGGCCTGCGACGTGAAGCCCAGCACGTCCAGCCCGCCTTCCAGCGCGGCGTCGGCAACCGCCGTGAAATCGACGTGCGCCGTGATGTCCTGCACGCCCGGCGCGTGGAAGGGATCGGCATGGCTGACGTGCCGCAGGTGGCACATCAGCGTGCCGCCCGCCCGTTGAGGGTGATAGAACTCGCTGCCCGGGAAGCCGTAGTCGATGAGCAGGGCCACGCCGCGATGAAGCCACGAGCCCATCCCGCGCACCCAGGCCTCGGCCTGCAGGTTCACCTCGGAGGCATAGCCGGGCAAGGGCGGCATGCGGGATTCCATGATGACGGCCAACTCGGTGCCGGCAGGACGCAGGGCCCAGTCGAAACCACCGGACTCGGTCGCCACCACGCCACGCTCGCAGATTTCGCCTTGTTCGTTCCAGGCGAAGGCCTTGACCGGCATCGCATCCAGCACCTCGTTGGCCAGCACGCAGCCTTCGAAATGCGGGGGCAAGGCGTCGAGCCAGCGCACCCGGTCGCCGAAGCGCGCCAGACGGGCCTGTTGGCGTGCCTTCAGGTCGGCCGCCACTTCCAGGATCTGATAGCGCGCCGGGATGCCCAGGTCGTCCAGCGCCATCAATACGCATTCGGCCAGTGCGCCGCTGCCGGCGCCGAATTCCAGTACGTCCACTGCATGGATCAGTTGCAGGACCTGCGCCACCTGGAATGCCACCGTACGCCCGTACAAGGGCGACAGTTCGGGCGCAGTGACGAAGTCGCCGGTGGGCGCCTGGCCGCCGACGGCCAGCTTGACCGCCCCGGCGGCGTAATAGCCCAGGCCGGGCGCGTAGAGCGCCTGCCCCATCCAGTCGTCGAAGGGCACCCAGCCGCCGGCCTGCGCGATGTGCGCGCGCAGGGCCAGGGTGACGGTGTCGGCATGGGCCTGGGCGGCCGCGTCGAGGGGGGGCAAGGTGCTCATTCGGCGATTTTCACATGGCGCGCGTCCCGGCGTAAGCGGCGATTCGCCGTGGTGGGCGAACGACGCCCGGCCGGGTGGCGGCCAGCCGCGGCGCGCCCGGTTGGTACACTGGCGCCACCCCGCCCTCCCTTTTTCTGCGTCCTCCATGACCGACTCCTCCGCCCGCCCGACCGCACTGGTCACCGGCGCCGCGCGCCGCATCGGCCGCGAGATCGCGCTGACGCTCGCCCGCGCCGGCTGGAACGTGGCGATCCACTACGCCACCTCGGCCGACGACGCCGCGCGCACCGCCGATGACGTGCGCGCCCTGGGCGTCGATGCCGTCACCCTGGCCTGTGACCTCGACGACGAAGCCGCCGTGGGCACGCTGGTGTCCCGTACGGTCGAGGCCTTCGGCCGCATCGACGCCGTGGTCAACAACGCTTCGCGCTTCGAGTACGACGAGGCCGCGACCTTCTCCGGCGAGATGCTGCAACGCCACCTGGGCGCCAATCTGGTGGCGCCCATCATCCTGGCGCGCGACCTGCACGCCTGGTTGCGCCGGCAAGACACGCCCGGGCGTGGCGCCGTGGTCAACCTGCTCGACCAGAAGCTGTGGAATTACAATCCCGATTTCCTGTCGTACTCGCTGACCAAGGCCGGCCTGGAGGCCGCGACCACCATGCTGGCGCAGGCGCTTGCTCCCGAAGTCCGGGTGGTGGGCGTGGCGCCGGGACTGACGCTGATCAGCCACCTGCAAACCGCTGAAGGGTTTGCCAACGCCCACAAGCTGTCGCCGCTGGGCCGGGCAAGCCGCCCGGAAGACGTCGCCCAAGCCGTGCTGTTCGCGGTGAGCAACCCTGCGATCACCGGCACGACGCTGCTCGTCGATGGCGGCCAGCACCTGGTGGGCTTCGCCCGCGACTTCAGCATGATGAATCCTACCGACGGCGCGCCCCCGCCCGCCGCTTCCTGACATGCGTACCCGCCGTATCTTCTTTACCCGACTGGCTGTCGACAGCCAGATCGGCATCCTCGACCACGAGCGCGGCTCGCGCCAGCCTCTGCACATCGACGCTGAATTCGACGTCGTGGTGCACAGCGGCCAGGCCACCGACAGCATTCACGACGTGCTGGACTACCGCCGCCTGCGCGAAGCCATCATCGACGAGTGCACGCGTGCCCACGTCGACCTGCTCGAAACCCTCTGCGACCAGTTGGAAGTCCGCCTGATGCGCGACTTTCCCGACTTGTCGGCGATGCGCCTGCGCATCGGCAAACCGCTCGCGTTCGCCGACTGTGCGGCCGTGGGCATCGAAGTCAGTGCAACCCGGGAGACCCGCGTATGAGCCCGTCGCCCGGCCGCCCGAAGATGGGCTCACTCCCGCTTGGCGGGACAGCGCGTAGCGCGAAGGGTGTACAAAAATGAGTTCCGTTGTCGAAGTGCGCCGTCATACCGGCAAGTCCGCTGCCCAGGAGGCTGCTGAAGCAGCCGGCGTGATGGGCCCCGATTCGCCCAGCAACCGCGCCGAACAGAAGATCGCGCACGAGCGCAACAAGCTGGAAAAGCGCCTGATGCGCGAGACCGGTCGCGCCATCGTCGACTTCAATATGATCGAGGAAGGCGACCGCGTCATGGTCTGTATGTCGGGGGGCAAAGACTCCTACGGCATGCTGAGCCTGCTGCGCGAGATCCGTCGCCGCGCGCCGGTGAACTTCGAGCTGATCGCGGTCAACCTCGACCAGAAGCAGCCCGGCTTCCCGCCGCACATCCTGCCGGAGTACCTGGCCAGGCAGGAAGTGCCGTTCCACATCGAGACGCAGGACACGTATTCCATCGTCACGCGCGTGATCGAGCCGGGCAAGACCATGTGCTCGCTCTGTTCGCGGCTGCGCCGCGGCATCCTGTACCGCCTGGCCGATGAGCTGGGCGCGACCAAGATCGCCCTGGGCCACCACCGCGACGACATCCTCGCAACCTTCTTCCTGAACCTGTTCTACGGCGGCACCATGAAGTCGATGCCGCCCAAGCTGGTGTCCGACGACGGCCGTCACACGGTGATCCGCCCGCTGGCGTACGTGAAGGAAGAAGACCTGATCGCCTATGCGCAGTGGAAAGAATTCCCGATCATTCCGTGCAACCTCTGCGGCTCGCAGGAGAACCTCAAGCGCCAGGAGGTCGGCCGTCTCATCGACGAATGGGAAGCCAAGTTCCCGGGCCGGGTCGAGAACATCTTCAACGCCCTGTCACGGGTGACGCCTTCGCACCTGATGGACCGCGAGCTGTTCGACTTCGTCGGCCTCAAGCCCACCGGCAAGCCCGACCCGAACGGCGACGTGGCCTTCGACCAGGTCGACCCGGGCGAAGACGATTGCGGCGACACGCCCACCGTGCTGGACGGCGCCAAACCCATGCGCTTCACGCCACTGGCACCGCGCTGACGCAACACGGCGGCACGACAGGTGCCGCCCCCCGGTCCTCGTCGTGGACGCTGGACCGGGCCAGGCGTATCTTTGATGGTTCCCTGTTGCGATTCCATCGAAAGAGAAGCTGCCGTGAACGCCAAACTCTCCGCGCGCGCCCGCGCCATGACCTCCTCGGCCATCCGCGAGATCCTCAAGGTCACCGAGCGGCCCGGCATCATTTCCTTCGCGGGTGGCCTGCCCTCGCCCGCCACCTTCCCGATCGAGGCCATCCACGCCGCGACCGAAAAGCTGTTCGCCGACAACCCGCAGGCGGCCCTGCAATACGGCCCGACCGAAGGCTACCTGCCCCTGCGCGAGTGGATTGCGGCCCAGCATCAGGTCAGCCCCACGCGTGTGATGCTGACCACCGGCTCGCAACAGGCGCTGGACCTGCTGGGCAAGGTGTTCATCGACGAAGGCAGCCCGGTGCTGGTGGAAACGCCCACCTACCTGGGCGCGCTGCAGGCCTTCGCCCTGTTCCAGCCGCGCTTCCTATCGGTGCCGTCCGACGAATCGGGTGCGCAGGCCGACGCGCTGACGCCTGAATTCGCCGGCGACGCCCGCTTCATCTACGTACTGCCCAACTTCCAGAACCCGACCGGGCGCACCATGCCCCTGGCACGCCGCCAGGAACTGGTCGCGCGCGCCAGCGCCCTGGGCCTGCCCATCGTCGAAGACAACCCCTACGGCGACCTGTCGTACACCGGCGAGACGCATCCAACGCTGCTGTCGATGAATCCCGACGGCGTGATCTACCTGGGCTCGTTCTCGAAGATCCTGGCCCCCGGCCTGCGCCTGGGCTACATCATTGCGCCCGAACCGATCCTGGCCAAGCTGGTCCAGGCCAAGCAGGCAGCCGACCTGCACACGCCCAGCTTCACGCAGCGCGTGGCATTCGAGACGGTGCGCACCGGCCTGCTCGACACCCACATCCCGTTCATCCGCAAGCTGTATGGCGACCAATGCGCCGCCATGATGTCGGCGCTGGAAACCGCAATGCCTGCGGGCGTGACCTGGACCCGCCCCACCGGCGGCATGTTCACCTGGGTGCGACTGCCGTCGCACCTGGACGCCACGCCGCTGTTGCAGCAGACGGTGGCGCGCAACGTCGCGTTCGTGCCGGGCGCGCCGTTCTACGCCAACGCGCCCGAGGCCAACACCCTGCGCCTGTCCTTCGTGACCGTGCCGGCCCCGCGCATCCAGGAAGGCATCGCCATCCTGGGCGAGGTCATGCGCGAAGCGGGCCTGAAGGCCGCCTGAGCGCGTTCACGCGACGGGTTCAACGGGTGATCTCGGCGACCACCTGATCGAACTCGTCGCCGTTGGTTTCACGCAGGCGCACGCGTGCCGGCAGCCAGTCATGTTCGACAGCCAGCCAGACGTCCACGGTCTGATCGTCGTCATCGTGGTCGGGACGCGGCAACCGCTTGACGTGCACCGTGCGCAACGCACCCATGGGGGCGTCCAGCGTCGTCTCGCCCACCACCTCGAAGGTCCACGTCTGGACCTTGCTCGATCCCGCCACGGGAATCTGCAGGGTCTTGCCCGCCTCGAAGGCCGAGGCGTTGCCACGGGCCAGCGACGACAATTGCAGCATCACGGATGTGCGGTCCTGCAGGCCGGCAGGTGCCGTCTCGACCTGGCCGCCCGAAAAACGCACCTGGTCCTTGCTGCGATCGATGTGCACTTCCTTCACCCGCTTGCGGCGGGTTTCCTTGTAGACCTCGGGCATCAGCCCATTGGGGCCGAGCTGGCCCTGGCTGTCGAACGCCAGGTTGCCCAGCAGCAGGTGGCTGGCGCTGTTGACGACCCGATAGCGCTTGCCATCGGGCTGCCATTCGATGCGGCTGTCGATGGTCACGCTCATGCCCTTGGCCGCGACCTTGGTGTGATACGAAAGCTGGGCGGCAGGCGGCGGCGACACGGTGGCCGCATGGGCCTGCGCGCCGGCCAGCATGGCCAGCCCGCATGCCAGCGCCACCAGGCCACGGGTGATGGGGTTGCCCGACGCTTGCCGGGCGGTATGAAGTGATGTCATGCAGAACTACTCCTGTCGGGCGCCGACGGCGCAGCGTGATCGCTGCAAATGGGCCGGCGCAGTGGCAGCCGTAGCGGGAATCGTACCGGACCCGGGCGCCGCCCCCGTCACAGGACGTGTGCGCCGACGTGTTATGTTTGGCCGTACGCGCGCGCGCCATGCGCGCCGCTTCTTTCTCCCAGTCGTTTTGCCATGAAACTCGCCTCCATCCGTGATGGTTCCCGCGACGGCCAGCTTGCCGTCGTCTCGCGCGACCTGCGTACCGCGCAGTTCGCCAGCGGCATCACCGGTACGCTGCAACGGGTGCTGGACGACTGGAATTTCTTCCTGCCGCAATTGCAGGATCTATACGAAGCCCTCAACGCCGGGCGTGCACGCCACCCCTTCGCCTTCGATCCCAGCCGCGCCGCGGCACCCATGCCGCGCGCCTTCCAGTTCGTGGCGCCGGATGCCGACGGCACCTTGCAGCAACGCACCAGCGATCAGTTCCTGGGCGCCCACGACGCCCCCGAGACCGACAGCGAGGCCACCGTGGCCGCCCATCTGGCGGTGATCACCGGCGACGTCCCCCTGGACCTGCCGCACGACGCCGCCATCGATGCGGCCCGCCTGTTCCTGCTGGGCGCGGACTGGCATCTGCCCGCCCGTGTCATGGGCGACGTCACGCTGCCCGCGCGCCAATACACCGCGTTCGCACCGGTCGCCGTCACCGCCGACGAACTCGCAGGCGCGTGGAAGCGCGGCAAGATCCATCTGCCGCTGCACGTCAGTCGAAACGGCAAGGTCATTGGCCGCCCCGACACCGGCAGCGCCATGCGCCAGGGTTTTCCGATGCTGATCGCCGCCCTGGCCCAGAGCCGCCCCGCGAGCGCCGGGTCCATCGTCGGCGGCGGCCATCTGGCCGGCCTGGACGAAAAAGCCAGCAAAGGCTCGACGGCAACGACCCTGGCACTGAACGCGGGCGACCGCGTGCGCCTGGAATTGCTCGACACCGAAAACCGCAGCGTCTTCGGCGCCATCGAACAGGGCATGGCGGCCACGACGCCGCCACCCGCCGCCGATTCCCTCGATCTGGAATTGGCCTAGTCCCGACACCGGCCGCCTGGCGGCCGGTGCCATGCACCCGACCTCAGCAGGAGTTGCGTGATGAACCAAGCAAACAATCCCTTTGGCATTCCCGGCCTCGACAGCGCAGGCGCAGGAAGCAACCCCATGCTGCAAGGCCTGGACATGCTGAACAAGATGTGGGGCGGCAATCTGGGCACGCCCGGCACCGCCGGCGTCCCGCCCTTCGGCCCTGGTTTCAAGCCGGAAGACCTGGACAAGCGCATCGCTGAATTGCGTGCGGTGGAAAACTGGCTGCGCGTGAACCAGGCCATGCTCCAGAGCACCATCCAGGGGCTGGAAGTGCAACGTGCCACCTTTGCGACCCTGCAATCGTTCGTGACGCCGCCCGCCGAAGGCAAGGCCGGGGCCGACGCATCGGCGCCGGTGCAGGCCTGGTGGAACATGGTGCAGGACCAGTTCGGCCGCATCGCCCAGGCCGCGGCCGCCGGCACCCCGTCGCCAGCGCGCCCCGCTGCCGACGCGGCAGCCGACGACTCGGCCCCGGTCAAGGCAGCACGCAAAACCCCTGCCAAGAAAGCGGCAGGCAACGGACCCGCATGACCGCACGCTTTCCCTGGGGACACGCCACCCATCCCGACTGGCGCATGGCGGTCCCCCTGTGCCTGGCACAGGTCGAGGCGTTCAGCCGCAGCCAGCGCGTGGGGCTGCCGACGCTCGGCTTCCTGTACATGACCGACCACTACGGCGACGACGCGCCCGAGATCCTCGCGCACCTGCGCGAGCGCACGGGCGTGTTGCACTGGGTCGGCGCGCTGGGACTGGGCATTGCTGCCGGCAGCGCCGAGTACATCGACGAACCGGCGATGGCCATGATGCTGGCCGACTTCTCGCCGGATGACTTCGCCGTGTTCTCGGGCAAGGCCCGCCCGCCCCAGCGCGATGCCCGTAACGCCAGCGGTCGGCGCGCAGCCTGGACGGCACTGGTCCACGGCGATTCGTCCACGCCCGACCTGCCAGAACTGGTGCGCGACATGTCGCACAAGGTCGCCAGCGGGCACCTGGCCGGGGGACTGTCGAGCAGCCGCCACCAGCACACCATGATCGCCGACGACATCCTGGCGGGCGGCCTGTCGGGCGTCATGCTGTCGGAAGACATCGGCATGGCCACGCGCGTCACCCAGGGCTGCCGGCCGATCGGGCCGGTGCATCGGGTCACCGAAGCCTCGGGCCAGTTGCTGCAATCGCTGGACGACGCCCCCGCGCTCGACGTGCTGTTGCGCGACATCGGCGTGTCACCCGACGCCCTGGTGCGCCGGGACGGCGAGGACGTGCAGGCGCGCAGCCAGGAAGCCGCCGCCGCGGTGCGCATGCTCAAGGGCACCTTCATCGGCGTGGGCGAGAGCGACGCGTTCCGGCGCGGCGATTACGTCGTGCGCCCCCTGATCGGCGTCGATCCCGGCGCGCGTGCGCTGGCAATCGGTTCGGAAATCGACACGATCGACCACGTGGCCTTCTGCCGCCGTGACCAGGAAGCCGCGCGGGCCGATCTGGTCCGGGCCTGCACCGAACTCAGGGAAACCATCGAGAACGAGAGCGGATCGCTTTCGGCCGCCCGGGGGGCAGTCTATATTTCCTGTCTGGGTCGTACGGGTGCGCTGCTGGGCGGCCCGTCTGCCGAAATGCAGATCATCCAGCACCAATTGGGCGACATGCCGCTGATCGGCCTGTTCGCCAATGGCGAGATCCATCACAACCGGCTGTTCGCGCAGACCGGTGTGCTGACCGTATTCACCTGAGCGATGCGCGGTCGGGCACGTTGTTCGCTGGCATGAGCTGGCACCGTGCCCTGCGGCGCCATCCCGGAGTTTCCATATCTATGCTCAACATCGTCATCCTCGCTGCCGGCCTGGGCAAGCGCATGCAATCCGACCTGCCCAAGGTGCTGCATACGATCGCCGGCCAGCCCATGCTGTCGCACGTCCTGGCCAATGCGCGCGCGCTGTCGCCCGACAACATCGTGGTCGTGGTGGGGCACGGTGCCGACCAGGTTCGTGCGCGCTATGCCGAGGAAGGCGACCTGCACTATGCCGAGCAGGTGCCGCAGCAGGGCACCGGCCACGCCGTCCAGCAGGCCGAGCCGCTGCTGCAGGGCGATCGGGTCGATGACCTGACGCTGGTGCTGTACGGCGACGTGCCACTGGTGCAGCCGGCCACGCTGCGGCGGCTGGTCGATGCCGCCCGCCGCGACGGCGCAGCCGGCGTGGGCGTGCTCACGGTGTCGCTGCCCGATCCCACCGGCTATGGCCGCATCGTGCGCGATGCCCAGGGCAACATCGTCCGCATCGTCGAACACAAGGACGCGACCGAGCAGGAACGTCGCATCACCGAGGTCAACACCGGTCTGCTCGCCGTCCCCACCGCCCGCCTGCGCGGCTGGCTGGCACGCCTGAGCAACGACAACGCCCAGGGCGAGTACTACCTAACCGACCTGATCGGCATGGCCGTGGAACAAGGGGTGCCGGTACGCGCCGCCCAGCCCGAACACTCGTGGGAAACCCTGGGCGTGAACAGCCGCGCGCAGCAGGCGCAGCTGGAGCGCCTGTACCAGGCCGACCAGGCCGCGCGCCTGCTCGACGCCGGCGTCACGCTGGCCGACCCGGCCCGCTTCGACCTGCGCGGCACGCTGCGCTGCGGCCGCGACGTATTCATCGATGTCGGCTGCGTGTTCGAAGGCGATGTCGAAGTGGGCGACGGCGCGCGCATCGGGCCGCACTGCGTGATCCGCAGCGCACGCATCGGCGCGGGCGCCAATATCGCGGCCTTCACCCACATCGACGAAAGCCATGTCGGCGCCGACGCGCGCATCGGCCCCTACGCCCGCCTGCGGCCGGGCAGCATCCTGGGCGCCCGCACCCACATCGGCAACTTCGTCGAGATCAAGAACAGTCACCTGGCCGACGACGCCAAGGCCAATCACCTGACCTACGTCGGCGACGCCACCGTGGGCGCGCGCGTAAACATCGGCGCGGGGGTGATCACCTGCAATTACGACGGTGCCTTCAAGCACCGCACCGTCATCGAAGACGATGCGTTCATCGGCTCGGACTGCCAGCTCATCGCCCCCGTCCATATCGGACACGGCGCGACCCTGGGCGCTGGCACCACGCTGACCAAGGACGCCCCGCCCGAACAACTGACCATCAGCCGAGGCGGCAAGCAGCAGAGCTTCCCCGGATGGAAACGACCCCGTAAAACGTGAACCCCAAGCCTGCCGGTTCGTCCCGGCGTTCCCGCCTGCGCTGGCGTAGTCTGCTGCGGGTGAACCTGCAGACGCTGATCCTGTGGTTGAGCATCGTCGCCATCGCGGTGGCCTTGCTCAACAGCTTCTCGGCCAGCTACCGGGTCCAGCGCGAGGTGCTGATCGCCAACACCCTGGACAGCAACCGCGCCTACGCAGTCAAGACCGCCGAGATCGCCGACATCGTGCTGGAGAATGCCTCGCGCGAACTGGCGTTCGCGTCGATGTCGCTCGCACGCACGCGTGACTGGCTGGGCGACCTGCCGCGAGAACTCGAACGGGTGCAGCAGCAATCGCGCTCGTTCAATTCCGCCCTGTTCATTTCGCCCGACGGCGAGGCGCAGGCGATCTATCCGCCCATGCCGGGCATCGTCGGTCGGGTGCTGAATTCGCCAGCCGTGCAGTACGCCCTGCTGGTGCGCACGCCGCAGACCTCGCAGCCGTTCGTGGGCGCCACGGGCCGTTTGATCATCACGCTGTCGCACCCCGTGTTCAATTCGGCAGGCGATTTCGTCGGCTCGCTGGTGGGCTCGATCTACCTGCACGAAGACAACGTCCTGCATACCTTGCTGACGAACCAGCCTTACCGCAACGGTTCGTACCTGTTCGTGGTCGACCGTGAAGGCCGCCTGCTGTACCACCCCGAGCGCCAGCGCATCGGCGAGATGGTCATGCTCAACAAGGCCGTCGAAGCCGTCATCACGCGCAGCGAGGCCGGCCAGATCGAGGCCCCCAACACCCGTGGCATTCCCATGCTGGCGGGCTACGCCCCCATGATCCGCACCGGATGGGGCGTCATCGCCCAGCGTCCGGTCGAGGTCACGCTGCTTGCGCAGAAGTCGCTGCTGTGGGCGACCGTGCGCCAGACGCTGCCGCTTTTGATGGCACTGCTGCTGGTGATCTGGGCCCTGTCGCGCCTGATTTCCCAGCCCCTGGCGCAGATGGCGCGGGCCGCTGAGCGCATGGACAGCCACGTGGCAGCCGACCGCATCGCCCACGTCCAGGCCTGGTACGTGGAGGCCATGCAGCTCAAGCGTGCCCTGCTGTCGGGCCTGGCATCGGTGGACTCGTTGATTCGCGGATTGCGCCAGGAAAACGCCACCGATCCGCTGACCGGCCTATTCAACCGGCGCGGCGTCGCGGCGCTCCAGGAAAAACTGGGCGAGGCCAATACGCCCTTCGGCGTCATCGTGGTCGACATCGACCACTTCAAGCAGGTCAACGACGTCTACGGACACGACGCGGGCGACCGCATCCTGCAGGAACTGGCCGTTCACATGCGCAGCATTTCCCGCACGGGCGACGTGTTGGGCCGCATGGGCGGCGAGGAATTCGTGATGTTGCTGCCCGATGTGTCGCTGGCACACACCCAGGCCGTGGCCGAGCGGCTGCGCGCCAAGATGGAACACGCCGACACCCTGGTCGACGGCGGCGTGACGGTGTCGCTGGGCGTGGCCCATTGCCCCGTCCATACCAGCGACCCGGAAGAGGCCCTGCGACTGGCCGACCAGGCGCTGTACGCGGCCAAGCGCAACGGCCGCAATCAGGTCTGCACGACGACGGCCACCGTCTGAGGCAACGGGCTACACCGTCACCGCCGTATCGAATTTGCTGCGCAGCACGCTGAAGAACGCACGCACGTTGCGCACGTTGGCCTGGGCGGTGAAGGCCCGATGCACCAGCGCGTGGTAGGCCGCCATGTCGGCCACCTGCACCACCAGCACGAAGTCCGGCCCGGGCGACACGCGATAGCACTGCTGCACGGCAGGTTCCTGCGCCGCCAGGGCTTCGAAGCGCGTCAGGTGCTCGGCCGACTGCACATCCAGGCTGATCTCGACGATGGCGGTCAGGCTGGGGCCCAAGGCGGCGGCGTCCACCAATGCCACGGAGCGTTCGATTACACCTGCTTCGCGCAGCCGCTTGACCCGCCGCAGGCAGGTGGGCGCCGAGGCATGCACCCGTGCGGCCAGCTCCTGGTTGGTCAGCGAGGCGTCTTCCTGAAGCACGCGCAGGATGCGCTTGTCCAATTCATCGATTTCAGAATGAATTTCTGCCATTTTTGAAATAATCCTTCACTAACAACCATACGGAACTGATTCTTTCAAATCCAGGCCCAATAAGAAATCTTAATTCATCGCAGCCCGGTCAGAATGCGGCATCTCTTCTGCAAAGCGGTGAACGGAACATGTGTGGAATCGTCGGCGCCGTCGCTCAACGCGACATCACCCCATTGCTGGTCGAGGGCCTCAAGCGCCTGGAATACCGCGGTTATGACTCCTGCGGCGTGGCGGTCTACGCCACCGAACCGACACCCGGCCTGCAACGCGCGCGCAGCACGGCCCGCGTCGCCGAGCTGGAAGCACAGATCGCCAGCCAGCGCCTGAACGGCTACACCGGCATCGCCCACACCCGCTGGGCCACGCATGGCGCCCCCGTCACCGACAACGCCCACCCGCACTTCTCGCGCGACCGCAGCGGCCAGGACCGCATCGCCCTGGTCCACAACGGCATCATCGAGAACCACGAAGAACTGCGCGCCGAACTGCAGGCACTGGGCTACGTGTTCACCAGCCAGACCGACACCGAGGTCATCGCCCACCTCGTCAACCACCTGTACACCGACGACCTGTTCGACGCCGTGCAACAGGCCGTGCGCCGCCTGACCGGCGCATATGCCATCGCCACCTTCTGCCGCGACGAACCGCACCGCGTGGTGGGCGCCCGCCAGGGATCGCCACTGGTGATCGGCGTGGGCGACGGCGAGAACTTCCTGGCCTCCGACGCCCTGGCGATTGCCGGCACCACCGACCAGATCATCTTCCTGGAAGACGGCGACGTCGTGGACCTGCAGTTGCAGCGCGTCTGGATCGTCGACGCCGACGGCCGCCCGGTCGAACGCCCGGTGCGCACGGTCCACGCCTACACCGCTGCGGCCGAGCTGGGCCCGTACCGCCACTTCATGCAGAAGGAAATCTTCGAGCAACCGCGCGCCATCGCCGACACCCTGCAGGGTGTCGAATCGATCACGCCCGAGCTGTTCGGCGACCAGGCCTACGGCGTCTTCAAGGAAATCGACCGCGTACTGATCCTGGCCTGCGGCACCAGCTACTACGCGGGCCTGACCGCGCGTTACTGGATCGAATCCATCGCCCAGGTGCCGGTCAACGTCGAGATCGCCAGCGAATACCGCTACCGCACCAGCGTGCCCGACCCGCGCACCCTGGTGGTCACCATTTCCCAATCGGGCGAAACGGCCGACACCCTGAGTGCGCTCAAGCACGCCCAGCGCCTGGGCATGACGCACAGCCTGACCATCTGCAACGTCGCCACCAGCGCCATGGTGCGCGAGTGCAAGCTGGCCTACGTCACCCGGGCCGGCGTGGAAATCGGCGTGGCCTCGACCAAGGCCTTCACCACCCAGTTGACCGCGCTGTACCTGCTCGCCCTGGCCATCGCCCAGGTCAAGGACCGCCTGCCGGAAGCGGACGAAGCAGAACGCCTGCAGGCATTGCGCCACCTGCCGGTCGCCCTGCAGGCGGTGCTGGCGCTGGAGCCGCAGATCATCGCCTGGGCCGAAGAATTCGCCCGTAAGGAAAACGCCCTGTTCCTGGGTCGCGGCCTGCATTACCCGATCGCGCTGGAAGGGGCGTTGAAGCTCAAGGAGATCAGCTACATCCACGCCGAGGCGTATCCGGCCGGGGAACTGAAGCACGGCCCCCTGGCCCTGGTGACGGCAGAAATGCCCGTGGTCACCGTCGCTCCCAAGGACGACCTGCTGGAGAAGCTGAAGTCCAACATGCAGGAAGTGCGCGCCCGTGGCGGGCAGTTGTACGTCTTCGCGGACGCCGACGGACAGATCACCGGCGGCCCCGACATGCATGTGATCCGCCTGCCGGAGCACTACGGACCGCTGTCACCGATCCTGCACACGGTGCCGCTGCAACTGCTGGCGTATCACACGGCCTGCGCCCGGGGCACGGATGTGGACAAGCCGCGGAATCTGGCGAAGAGCGTGACGGTGGAGTGAGGCACGTCGCTGTGGGCGGGTGATCATCGGGACGGCTCGAGTCCGCTCGGGCCGACGGCCTCTGTGGTATCGCTGCCGGCAAGCTCGAAACCTTCATCGACCCATCCCGTGATGCCGCCGATCATCACCTTCACCGGCCTGCCCAACTGTGCGAGCCGCAGCGCGCCACGCGTCGCACCGTTGCAATGCGGCCCGGCGCAGTACGTGACGAAGAGGGTGTCGGCCGGATAAGTCACCAGCTTCGATTCGACGATCTTCCCGTGCGGCAGGTTCAGCGCGCCTGGCACGTGGCCCTGCGCGAACAGCGCAGGGCTGCGCACGTCGAGGAGGACGAATCCGGGCGTGGCACTGGCGAGCGCGTTGGCCACGTCGGAGCAATCGGTTTCGTCGTCGCGCTGGCTTACGACCGCCTCTGCACGTTCGAATTCGGGTGCGTGACCGAATTGTTCGCGCTCGAACGTCCTGAACTCGGTGTCGATTGGTATGGCTTCGCGGTGTGTGCGAGCGAGCCCGGTCCGCTGCGCGCTGCCGGTGGCATCACCATCGCCGCGCCTTACTCGCTCGAGCTGCTCCGGGGTGTTCGTCCTGGCAGCGGCCGGTGTGCTCGACGGCAAGGCCGTGACCACCCATTGGCGCTATGCCGCGAGGCTCCAGCAGCGCTATCCGACGGTACGCGTCGAGCCGGACGCGCTGTATGTCGATGAAGGGCAGATCATTACCTCGGCGGGCTCTGCGGCGGGGCTCGATATGCTGCTTCATCTCGTGCGGCACGATTACGGCGCAAGCGTCGCCAATCGCGTTGCACAACGGCTCGTGGTTGCGCCGCACCGGGAAGGCGGACAGGCGCAGTTCGTGCCCCGCCCCATGCCCCAAGATGAAAGCGGGCGTCTGGCGAAGCTGATGGACTGGATGCGTCAGCATTGCGCCTTGCCGCACACGTTGCGCTCGCTCGCAGACCGTGCGGCCATGAGTCCTCGCACCCTGCAGCGGCAGTTTCACGATGCCACCGGCATGGCACCGTACGAATGGCTGGTTCGGGAACGCGTGGCGGCAGCCCGCGAGTTGCTTGAAGCGCAAACCCCCTTGCCCATCGGACGCATTGCCGAACTGGCGGGCTTTGGCTCGGAAGAGTCGATGCGCCGTCACTTCCGGCGCATGGTGTTGACCAGTCCGACCGCGTACCGGGAAAAATTCGGTCACGGCGCGACCGGGGGTGGAAATCCGCGACGTGTCCGATCCGAGCCGGTTCAGTCCTTACCTCCACAAGAGCCTCGGGCCTGACCGTGGGCTATTTGCACACATGCCAGCCTGACGCTGCCGATATGTACGGAGTAAGGCGTTGCATCCAGGCAACGTCACCGGCGGGACGTTAACCGCATTTATCCTCTTAAATGCGCGCTGGGCAGCAATTTACCGACCACCACGCATCTCCATATAACCAAAAGGCATTTGGACTGGACATAAGGACACAACGGTGATAAGGTCTTCTTTGCAGCGTGCAAAAGACCGTCCCCCTCGACGTTCACCGCCCAGAGGGTTGCCCATCAAGGGCTCGCCGTCATCCAGGCCCGCATCGCCCGGCCGCCTTCGCAAGCCACTCGCGGAAAACCGCTCCGCTCGAGTGTTCCTCCTTGCCGATGCCCGGGTCGAATCCCCGGCCACCTTGACCCGCTTCATGCGATCCCTACCACGCAGGTCCGACGCAATCGGCAATGTCCGATCGTGCGCAGTCGCGACGCTGCACCGGCGTGTTGTCCTGGCCCGATGCCACGACACCGCGCCTTGCCCGACGGGCATGACGACCCCGTCCTTTTTCCCAACCGCGCCAAGACGGTAGTCACCGGCCATGGCGCACACCTCATGACAGCTATGAAGAAAAACAGCATCGAGGTGGGGCGTTACCGTGTCTCACCCATGACCACTCCACACGCCGAAGGTGGCTTTGCCGCCTCGGTGTCCATCCAATCGGGGCGTGGCAGCGCCAGTATCGATCGCGTCTGGCGTTTCATACCCCGTTTCACGACGTCTCGCGCTGCGTTACGCTACGCCGCCCGCGAAGGTGCAATCTGGGCTCGCGCCAATTGATCCGAACCCAGGCGTTTGCAACCGCATTCGTTTCGTTATCCATCCACCCCATTCAGGAGCGCCCCATATGGCAAAAGAAGAACTGATCGAAATGCACGGCATCGTCAATGAAATCCTGCCCGACTCGCGCTTCCGCGTGACGCTGGACAACGGCCACGAGATCGTCGCTTACACCGCCGGCAAGATGCGCAAGCACCACATCCGCATCCTCGCTGGTGACAACGTGTCGCTGGAGATGTCGCCTTATGACCTGTCGAAAGGCCGCATCACCTTCCGTCACCTCAACAACAGTGGCCGCACCGGTGGCCCGAGCAATCCCCGCCCGCCCCGTCGCTGACGCCGCCGGCGGTTCCCGCCGCCCGGCCCGGCCTGTCAGGCCAGCCGTGGCAGCGCGTGCCGCAGGATGCCGACTGCGTACACACTGGCCACACGCGCCAGGAATGCACTGAAGTCCACATAGGCCGTCCCGTCGGCCCGATCAGAGATCGTGCGCAGCACCGCGCAGGCCACGCCATATTCATGGCAGATCTGCGCCACCGCCGCACCTTCCATCTCCACGCACAGCAACCCGGGTAGCCTTTCCGCCAACGAAGCGGCGACACCGGGCTGGTGGACGAACAAGTCCCCGCTGGCGATCAATCCCACTCGCACTGCCGGCTGTTCGATGCCGAACTGCTGACGCACCGCTGCTGCCATCTCGCGCGGCAGGTCGTCCTGCAGGTAGCGCTGCGCGCAGTCCCGCAGCACCTCGCTCAGCGTTTCATCGGCCGGAAAACGCGCCAGGCCCAGCAGGGGCACTTCATAACGCCCGAACAGCGGCCGCGCATCCATGTCGTGCTGCATCAGCGCATCGGCCACGACCACGTCCCCGATGGCGACGCCTTCGCCCACCCCGCCCGCCAAGCCGGTGAAGACGATTCGATCGACGCCGAACTCGCGGATCAGCGTCACCGTCGTCGCAGAGGCCGCGACCTTGCCGATGCGGGCCAGCACCAGCACGCAAGGCTGCCCGTAGAGCGTCCCCACGTGATAGTCGCGCAGCCCGATGGTGTGGACCTGGGCACCGGGTGCCATGTCGGCCAGCAGGCCCGCCAGTTCGTCTTGCATGGCGGCGAGGATGCCCAAACGGCGCAAAGGGGTCGAAGTCATGGCGGAACGTGAATGGACAGAGCGCGGATTATCGGCCACGCCGGATGGGAAAAACACAGCCGCTTCGGTACATTGGCCGTTGCGGCATGTGCCGCTTTCCTCCGGAGCCGCCATGGCCACCCTGTTCGGTCGCATCACCTCCCTCAACGTGCGCAAGGTCGTCTGGGCCGTGCAGGAACTCGGGCTGGACATTCCGCGCGTGAACGCGGGCGGCGCCTTCGGCATGGTGCGCGAGGCGCATTACCTCGCCCGCAACCCGAATGGCCTGGTGCCGTTGCTGGAAGACGGCGACACGACCTTGTGGGAATCCAATGTGATCGTGCGTTACCTGTGTGCCAGACACGCACCGGGCACGCTCTATCCCACCGACCTGGCAGCGCGTTTCGAGGCCGAGAAATGGATGGACTGGCAGCAGACCACCGTCAACCCGGCCGGACGCGGCGCCTTCATGCAGTGGATACGCACGCCCGATGCGCAGCGCGACATGGCCGTGATCGAGGCCTCGGTGCAGGCGACCGAACCGGTGCTGGCCACCCTGGAAGCCCATCTGGCCACGCAGCCCTTCGTGGGCGGCGCGCAGTTCAACATGGCAGACATTCCGCTGGGCTGCGAAATCCACCGCTGGTTCAATCTGCCGCAGACACGGGGCGACTGGCCCAACATCGAGCGCTGGTACGCGCAATTGCAGGCGCGGCCAGCGGCACGGGGGGTGCTAGATCAGGTCCTGGCCTGAGCCTTGCGCGCAGATCGCAGGCGACGGCAGTCGCCATCGGCGCATACACTCTCGGGATTGGCGCGGGAACCGTCCAGCGCCCAGCGGGCCGCCGGCCTGCCGCTTTGGAGATTTCATGGGTGCATCCCACGACAACGTCAGCATGGCGCTGTTCTGCGACTTCGAGAACGTCGCACTCGGCGTGCGTGACGCGAATTACGAGCAGTTCGACATCAAGCCGGTGCTGGAACGCCTGCTGCTCAAGGGCAGCATCACGGTCAAGAAGGCCTACTGTGACTGGGATCGCTACAAGGCCTTCAAGAAACCCATGCACGAGGCCAATTTCGAGCTGATCGAAATCCCCCACGTGCGCCAGTCCGGCAAGAATTCGGCCGACATCCGGCTGGTGGTCGACGCGCTGGACCTCTGCTACACCAAGGCCCACGTCAACACCTTCGTCATCATCAGCGGCGATTCGGATTTCTCGCCGCTGGTATCCAAGCTGCGCGAGAACGACAAGCAGGTGATCGGCGTCGGCGTGAAGCAGTCGACATCGGACCTGCTGATCGCCAACTGCGACGAATTCATCTTCTACGACGACCTGGTGCGCGAGAAACAGCGTGCCGCCGCCAAGCGCGCCTCGCGCGACACGCCGGCCGCCCCGCGCAATAGCGACGACGATGCCCGCCGCAAGGAAGAGATCGAGAACCGTCGCCGCAAGGCCATCGACCTGGCCGTGGAGACCTTCGACGCCCTGGTGGCCGAGCGCGGTGACAGCGGCAAGATCTGGGCATCGGTGCTCAAGGACGCCATCAAGCGACGCAAGCCCGATTTCAACGAAAGCTATTTCGGCTTCCGCGCCTTCGGCAACCTGCTGGAAGAGGCGCGCGCCCGCGGCCTGCTGGACTTCGGCCGCGACGAGAAATCCAATACCTTCGTCTATCGCATGACGGGCAACGGCGCAGATGCCGAGGCCCGCCCGGCGGCCGCCGAACCCGCAGCCGAAGGTGGACGTGGCCGCACTGCGCGCGGGCGCAACGAACGCCGCCCATCGCGCCAGAGCCCTGCCAGCGACGAAGCCGGCATGCGCGAGCAGGCAGCTGACACCGTACCTGTTGCCGAAGACGCGGCCGCACCGGTGACGACCACCGTCGTTGACACCAACGAATCTGCGGCGTCAGCAGCAGCCGTGCAGCTTGAACGTGACGGCACGCCGCGACGCGGCCGGGGCAACCGCCCCGCCCGTCAGGTCGCCGCTGACCGCAAGGCCAAGGCGCGTCAGGACAATGGCCTGGATGAAGCCGCCCAGGTCGCCCTGGCGCCTGCCGCCGACGGCACGCCTTCAGCCGAAGCCGCTTCCCTCGTCGCCGATCGCGCCGACCCGGAAGCCGGCACGCGCCATGAAGAACGAACCGGCGACCGGAACGGCCAGCGCAAGAACAAGCGCACCGACCGACGTGCTGACAAGCAGACGGACAGACAGGTGGAGGCCGTTCAGCCGCCCAGCGTCCAGATCGAAACCCGTGTCGACACGCAGGCCGAGGAACGAGTCGACCCGCAGGCCGATGTACCCACGCAGTCCAGCGACGTGGCAGACGCCCCGCGCGGCCGCGCCAGCACGCGCCGCCGCCGTGGCGAACGCACGGCACAGCCTGCGGACGTGCCGGCCGTCGAAGCCGCCGCCCCCGCTCAGGCCCCGGGCCTGGTCGAACCGGCTGCCCCGCCTCCCCCCGGCGTGAACACCGACGTCGACACACCCGCTGCCGCGCCCCGCAAGGCCGCGCGCAAACGCAGCAGCAAAACAACCGGCAAGGCGACCAGCAAGACTCCCGACGGCCAGGCAGAGAGCAAGCCCGCCACCAGCCGCCCGCGCCGGGCTGCCAAGACCGCACGCAACCCGCAGGAGTAAGCGATGAAGACGGTCTGGATCGCTGACGCGGGCTACCTGTTCAATTTCGGCCGGGGACGGCCGGACGGCATCGATTACCTGAAGCTGCGCAATGAGCTGGAGCGGGCCAACGGTGGTCCGCTGTACGAGGCCTATTACCTGAACTCGGTGCCCGAGCCGGTCAGCGATGCGCAGAATTCCTTCCACGCCTGGATCAAGTCGGCCCCGCCACGCGGACCGAAGATGCGGGTGCAGATCTACGGGTTGAAGGAGCTGCGCAGCACCTGTCCTTCCTGCGGCACGCAATTCGCGCGGCAGGTGCAGAAAGGGGTGGACGTGGGTATCGCGACGCTCATCATCAAGCTGGCGTCGCAGAACGTGTATGACCGGCTGATCCTGTCGGCGGGCGACGGCGACTTCGAAGACGCCATCGCCTACATCAAGTCCGACCTGCACAAGGAATTCTGGCTCAACGGTGCGGCAGCCACGCTGTCGACCGATTTGCAGAGCTATTCCGACCGGGTGCTGTGGCTCGACGACATGGTGCCCGCCATCGACAAGGGCGTCGCCTGAGGCGCCTTGTGGCAGGGGTCTGATCGGTTCTATCGATCAGACCCGGCAGCGCATCGACGACGGCGTCAGCGTACCGGGCGCTGCGGCGGCCTGATCCCGCCAGGCCAACCGCGCCGCACGCCGAGCCGCTGACTCAATCCTCGTTCAGCCACTCCACATCGGCACCCACCGAACGCAGGTTCTCGATGAAGCCCGGGTGGGCGCGGCGGATGGG
>JAAIGF010079107.1_pt1 | contig 34020 bp, 34 predicted proteins | sample 6487441 | NCBI WGS metagenome assembly JAAIGF01 (sample SAMN13974129, study PRJNA590717) | phyllosphere metagenome | biome: pepper field; feature: multiple bacterial spot infested pepper fields; material: pepper leaves; isolation source: leaves from pepper fields | host: Capsicum annuum ...
CATTCTAACCAGCTGAACTACCGCTCCACATGGGCAGAACTTGTTGGGATCCGGGATGGCGGAGCGGACGGGACTCGAACCCGCGACCTCCGGCGTGACAGGCCAGCATTCTAACCAGCTGAACTACCGCTCCACAGCACTTCCAGATACCCCTGCTTGCAACTTGGCGGAGCGGACGGGACTCGAACCCGCGACCTCCGGCGTGACAGGCCAGCATTCTAACCAGCTGAACTACCGCTCCACGTTTGCTGCAAACCTTTCTGTCTCCCCCGACCGAGGCCGGTTGAAACAAGGCGCCCGGTTGCCCGGAAGCCTTTGAAACTGGCGGAGCGGACGGGACTCGAACCCGCGACCTCCGGCGTGACAGGCCAGCATTCTAACCAGCTGAACTACCGCTCCAGTTGTGTTGCTGTTTTCCCGCAGGGCGAACCCTTGAAGAAAACAAAGCCCCCAGTCGCCCGGGGGCCTCGCATCAAAGTGGCGGAGCGGACGGGACTCGAACCCGCGACCTCCGGCGTGACAGGCCAGCATTCTAACCAGCTGAACTACCGCTCCACACTTGAACTTTTACTGCGGTGCTGTGGTGGGTGCTGAGGGTTTCGAACCCCCGACCCTCTCCGTGTAAAGGAGACGCTCTACCGCTGAGCTAAGCACCCCAGCGAGCCGCTTAGTTTACAGCATCCTTCAGGGCCTTACCAGCCTTGAACGACGGATTCTTCGAAGCAGCGATCTTGATGGTGTCGCCGGTCTTCGGGTTGCGGCCGGTGCGGGCAGCACGGTCGCGGACCTGGAAGGTACCGAAGCCGACCAGGGTGACCGCATCGCCGTCCTTCAGCGCCTTGGTGACGGCAGCAACGACGGCATCGACAGCGCGGCTGGACTCGGCCTTGGTCAGGTCGGCGGCTTCAGCAACGGCATCGATCAATTCGGTCTTGTTCATTCTGTACAACTCCTTTGGCGGTGGGTTCCGCTTATTCGACAGGGAAGCAACCGCACGCGATGCGCGCACGGCCGCCATGTGGAAACTGTTCGCCGAAGTCAGTGATCGCCAGACTGCGATCCCTCATTCGCGGGTGCTGCTTTTATACCAGCGCCCCTACCCCCACGCAAGGTGGAAAGCCAGCAACGACGCGGGTTTCAGGCATTTCGACAGCGCGCGTCAATGCTTGACGCGCGCGTTTCCACTGGGTTTGGCCTTGCTGCGCACCGTGACGCGCTGCGCACTCTTGCGCGCCTTCTTCGGTGCCAGCGGACGCTCCAGCGCCAGGTCCAGCACTTCCTCGATGTACTTCACCGGCACGATCTGCAGATCGCGGGTGACGTTGGCCGGAATGTCGGCGAGGTCCTTGCGGTTCTCCTCGGGGATGATGACCGTGCGGATGCCACCACGCAGTGCCGCCAGCAGCTTTTCTTTCAGGCCACCGATGGCGGTGACGCGACCGCGCAGGGTGATCTCACCGGTCATCGCCACGTCGGCACGCACCGGCACCTTGCTCAGCATCGACACCAGCGAGGTGACCATCGCCGCGCCAGCACTGGGACCGTCCTTAGGCGTGGCGCCATCGGGCACATGCACGTGCACGTCGTGCTTCTGCAGGAAGTCCGCATCGATGCCGAAACCGACGGCGCGCGAACGCACCACCGACAACGCCGCCGATGCCGATTCCTTCATCACGTTGCCGAGCTGGCCGGTCAGGATCAGCTGGCCCTTGCCCGGCACCAGGGTCGATTCGATCTGCAGCAGGTCGCCGCCCACTTCGGTCCAGGCCAGGCCGGTGACCAGGCCGATCTCGTTGGCTTCCTCGGCACGGCCGAAATCGAAGCGACGCACACCCAGGTACTTGTCCAGGTTCTTGCTGGTGACGCTGACCAGGGCCTTGGACTTCTTCGCGCCCTTCTTCGCCTTCACCGTCTGCGGGCCGGCCAGCGCGATTTCCTTCACCACCTTGCGGCAGATCTTGGCGATCTCGCGTTCCAGGTTGCGCACGCCGGATTCGCGCGTGTAGTAGCGCACGATGTCCTGGATGGCATCACTGCCGATTTCCAGTTCTTCCGGCTTCAGGCCGTTGGCCTTGATCTGCTTCGGCGACAGGTAACGGGTGGCGATGTTGAGCTTCTCATCCTCGGTGTAGCCGGGGATGCGGATCACTTCCATGCGGTCCAGCAGCGGGCCCGGGATGTTGAGCGAGTTGGAGGTCGCCACGAACATGACTTCGGACAGGTCCAGGTCCACTTCCAGGTAGTGGTCGTTGAACGCGTTGTTCTGCTCCGGGTCGAGCACTTCCAGCAGCGCCGAGGACGGATCGCCGCGGAAGTCCATCGACATCTTGTCGATCTCATCGAGCACGAACAGCGCATTCTTGCTGCCGACCTTGTTGAGGTTCTGCACGATGCGGCCCGGCATCGAACCGACGTAGGTACGGCGGTGGCCACGGATCTCGGCCTCGTCGCGCACGCCGCCCAGCGACATGCGCACGAACTTGCGGTTGGTGGCCTTGGCGATGGACTGACCCAGCGAGGTCTTGCCCACGCCCGGCGGACCGACCAGGCACAGGATCGGGCCCTTCATCTGCTTCACGCGCGACTGCACCGCCAGGTATTCCAGGATGCGGTCCTTGACCTTGTCCAGGCCGTAGTGGTCGGCGTCCAGGGTGTCCTGCGCGGCCTTCAGGTCCTTGCGCACCTTGGTGCGCTTCTTCCACGGCACGCCCAGCAGCCACTCCAGGTAGTTGCGCACGACGGCCGCTTCGGCCGACATCGGCGACATCTGCTTGAGCTTGTTCAGCTCGTTGCGCGCCTTGGCTTCCACCGGCTTGGGCATGCCGGCTTCGGCGATCTTGCGGGCCAGCTCTTCCAGCTCGCCCGGCGCGTCGTCGAGGTCACCCAGTTCTTTCTGGATGGCCTTCATCTGTTCGTTGAGGTAGTACTCGCGCTGGCTCTTTTCCATCTGCGACTTCACGCGGCCGCGGATGCGCTTTTCCATCTGCTGCACGTCGATCTCGCCGTCGACCAGGCCGACCAGCATCTCCAGGCGCTCGCCCACGGCCAGCGTTTCCAGCAGGCGCTGCTTGTCGGCCAGGCGCACGCTGATGTGCGCGGCGATGGTGTCGGCCAGGCGTGCCGGCTCGTCGATGCCGGCCAGGGTCTGCAGCAGCTCCGGCGGCAGCTTGCGGTTGGTCTTGACGTACTGCTCGAACAGCGACATCAGCGAGCGGGCGATGGCCTCGATCTCGCGCGGTTCGCGCGGGTCGGCCGCATCGATCTCCACGGCCTGGCCGTGCAGCGAGCCATCACGCTCGTCGACGTGGGTGACCTGCACGCGCGACAGGCCTTCGACCAGCACCTTGATGGTGCCGTCGGGCAACTTCAGCAGCTGCAGCACCTGCGCCAGCGTACCGACCTGGTAGAGGTCGGCCGCATGCGGGTCGTCGGTCTCGGCCGACTTCTGCGCCAGCAGCAGGATGCGCTTGTCTGCCTCCATTGCCTGTTCGAGCGCGTGCATGGACTTGTCACGGCCGACGAACAGCGGGATGACCATGTGCGGGAACACCACTACGTCGCGCAGCGGCAGGACCGGCAGGTCGAGGGTTTCACTTGGGGAACGGGCCATGGGGGCTCCAGGGAAGGGGAAAACCGTCTCCGGGAGGGCATCTTCCGGAGACAAAAAAAGCCGATGGCCCCGTTATGGGGCCATCGGCTTTCAGATGCAAGGCGTTCGTTGAAAATCCTTTCAAATCAAAAAGTTGAAAGGATCACTCGGCACCTGCGGCCTTCTGTTCAGGGGCCGCCGGGGTCTGGTAGATCAGGTACGGCTCGGACTTGTGCTCGATCACCGATTCATCCACGACCACTTTGCTGACGTTTTCCTGCGAGGGAAGGTCGTACATGGTGTCCAGCAGGACCGATTCGACGATGGTACGCAGGCCACGGGCGCCAGTCTTGCGCTTGAGCGCCTTCCTGGCAATGGCCGACAGCGCGTCCGGACGGAACTCGAGCTCGACGTTCTCCATCTCGAACAGCTTCTTGAACTGCTTGGTGATGGCGTTCTTCGGCTCGGTCAGGATCTTGATCAGGGCCGGCTCGTCCAGCTCCTCCAGGGTCGCCACCACCGGCAGGCGGCCGACGAATTCGGGGATCAGGCCGAACTTGATCAGGTCTTCCGGCTCGACTTCAGCCAGCACCTTGCCCACTTCCACCTTGCGCTCGGCACTCTTCACCTTGGCGCCGAAACCGATGCCGCCGGCGTCGTTGGAACGCTGCTGGATCACCTTGTCCAGGCCGGCAAACGCGCCGCCACAGATGAACAGGATGTTCTTGGTGTCCACCTGCAGGAATTCCTGCTGCGGGTGTTTGCGGCCGCCCTGCGGCGGAACGCTGGCCACGGTGCCTTCGATCAGCTTCAGCAGGGCCTGCTGGACGCCTTCGCCGGACACATCGCGGGTGATCGACGGGTTCTCGCTCTTGCGCGAGATCTTGTCGATTTCATCGATGTAGACGATGCCCTGCTGTGCCTTCTCGACGTCGTAGTCGCACTTCTGCAGCAGCTTCTGGATGATGTTCTCCACGTCCTCGCCCACGTAACCGGCTTCGGTCAGCGTGGTGGCGTCGGCCATGGTGAACGGCACGTTGAGCAGGCGGGCCAGGGTTTCGGCCAGCAGCGTCTTGCCCGAACCGGTCGGGCCGACCAGCAGGATGTTCGACTTGGCCAGTTCGACCTCATCGTTCTTCTGCCGGCTCTCGATGCGCTTGTAGTGGTTGTAGACGGCCACGGCCAGGGTGCGCTTGGCCCGGTTCTGGCCAATCACGTACTGGTCGAGCACCTCGAGGATCTCGCGCGGCTTGGGCAGCGAACTGCGCGCCGACTGCGCCTTTTCCTCGAGTTCTTCACGGATGATGTCGTTGCACAGCTCCACGCATTCATCGCAGATGAACACGCTCGGACCCGCAATGAGCTTGCGCACTTCATGCTGGCTCTTTCCGCAGAAAGAGCAGTAGAGGATCTTGCCGGTGTCCGTGGAACGACCTTGGCGGTCTTCGCTCATGCTTCGCTTACCCAGTTACCCCACCCGCTGAACGGGGGTTCGATTCGAGAATAGCACAGGGCCGGAGGGACACCAGTCCCGATCCGACCCTGCAGGAACGGGGCCTCCCTGGCCCCGTGCGGCCGATCAACCGGCCTGGATCGACTCTTCCGGACGACGCTCCAGCACCTGGTCGACCAGGCCATAGGCCACCGAGTCGACCGCGCTCTTGAAGTTGTCGCGCTCGGTGTCGCGGGCGATCGTCTCCAGCGACTGGCCGGTGTGCTTGGCCAGCACTTCGTTCAGGCGCGAACGCAGGGTCAGGATTTCACGGGCATGGATGTCGATGTCCGTGGCCTGGCCCTGGAAGCCGCCCAGCGGCTGGTGGATCATCACGCGCGAGTTCGGCAGCGCATAACGCTTGCCGGCAGCACCCGAGGCCAGCAGCAGGGCGCCCATCGAGGCGGCCTGGCCGACGCAGATGGTGCTCACGTCCGGCTTGATGTACTGCATGGTGTCGTAGATCGCCATGCCGGCGGTGACCACGCCACCCGGCGAGTTGATGTAGATGCTGATGTCCTTTTCCGGGTTCTCCGCTTCCAGGAACAGCAGCTGCGCCACCACCACGTTGGCCATGTGATCGTCGATCGGGCCCACGAGGAAGATCAGGCGCTCCTTCAACAGGCGCGAATAGATGTCGTAGGCACGCTCGCCGCGGCTGGTCTGCTCGACCACCATGGGAACCATGTTCAGGGCTTTGGTCCGGTTGTCCATTTCGTGAGGTACCTGTCTTGGGGGGAAACACCCCCGCGCCGGTGCAGGCGCGGGGTATGGGGAGATCCGCCCCGTATTACTGGCGGATCGCGTCCTGGAACGACAGCTTTTCTTCGGTGTGCTGGGCGCGCTCGGCGATCCAGTCGATCACCTGCTCTTCCATCACACGGTTCTGCAGACCAGACATCAGCTGGGGGTCGTTGCGGTACATCTCAATGACCTGTTCCGGCTCTTCGTAGGTCGAAGCGATCAGACGCATCGTTTCATTCAGGCGCTTGGGTTCCAGGCGCAGGTCGTTGGTGCGGGCCACTTCGCCCACCACCAGGCCGACCAGCACGCGCTTGGCGGCGGCGTCCTTGAAGCCTTCGTGGGCATCGGCCGGGATCTCACCGACGTTCTGGCCGTTGCGGCGGGCCTGCTCGACCTGCTGGGCCAGCATGGCGCGGGCTTCGTTCTCGACCAGGCGCGGCGGCATTTCCACCGACGAATAGGCGGCGATCAGCTGCTCGCCCACTTCGCGGCGCAGACGGTTCATCAGGGCGCCCTTCAGTTCGCGCTCCAGGTTGGCGCGGATGTCGCTGCGGAACTGCTCGACGTCGCCGCCCTTCACGCCGAAGCTCTTGATGAAGGCCTCATCGACGGCCGGCACGACCGGCTCGGACAGCTCGACGACCTTGACGGTGACCTGCACGGTCTTGCCGGCCAGCACCGGCACGCGCCAGTCAGCCGGGAACTCGACGTCCAGGGTCTTCTCTTCGCCCTTGGCCAGGCCGACCAGGCCCTTTTCGATGGTTTCGAACATCATGCCCTGGCCGAGTACGATCGAACCCTTCTCGGCGCCTTCGGCCGGCAGGCGCTCGTCGCCGGCCTGCGACCAGGTTTCCAGCGCGACCAGGTCGCCGTCCTGCGCGCCACGGGTGACCGGGGCCCAGGTACGACGCTGGTTCTGCAGGTTCTCGATCATCTGGTCGATGTCGGCGTCGGTGATTTCAGCGGTGTGGCGCACCACGGTCAGCTTGCTGACGTCGATGTCGCCGAAGTCCGGCACCACTTCCACCGTGGCGACGAAGGAGAATTCACCCTCTTCGCCCTTGTCGATGCGCGGGCTGCCGACGATGCGCAGGTCGTGCTCACGCACGGCGGCATCGAAGGTTTCGCGCAGCAGGCCGTCCAGCGCCTCGCCACGGACCTGCGCGCCGAAGCGCTGCTCGATCACCTTGGCCGGCACCTTGCCCGGGCGGAAGCCCTTGATGCGGGTGGTACGGGCGATTTCGCCCAGGCGGCCGTTGATGTGGCTCTGCAGACGGTCTTCCGGCAGCGAGAAGCTCAGGCGGCGTTCCAGGTTGCCGATGGTTTCGATCGAAGCTTGCATGTTGACTCCTGCCACCGGCGGCCCACGCCCCCGGCTCGATGATTGGGATGAAACGGTTGTAAGGACACGACGTCTGGGACGCGCCTGCTTGCCGCAGCCCTTTAGTTTCGCCCAATTCGGCCTGCACTGCCAGCGCGTGGCGGTCAAGGGTCCGTCGGCGGCCCGATCAGGGCGGAGACAGGCCGGCACTGGTGCGAAAGGGGGGACTCGAACCCCCACGCCTTGCGACACTGGAACCTAAATCCAGGGCGTCTACCAATTCCGCCACTTTCGCGTGGCCGGCACAGGGGTTCATTGTCGCAGGCGGGGCTGCAAAGCGAAAGGCATGACAAAGCTGAATGCGAATTCCCGCGCGTTTCGCGCAGACTCGCCGGATTGCCCTGGCCGGACGTCCCGATGGAGCACATCAGCACTGCCCTGCCCTCCCCGCGCACCTGGAACGCTTGGTGGAAGGCCGCCGTCTGGCTGGTGGGCCTGGCCGTAGCCAGCCACTTCCTGTGGGTTACCGCACAGCGCTATGCGCAGGTGACGCCGGAGGCCTACGGCATGTTCTGGGACCGGCGCAGCTGGCTGTGGCTGCATGTCGCAGGCGGCAGCCTGGCCATGCTGGCCGGGGCCAGCCAGTTCGTGGCGGCGCTGCGCCGGCGCTGGCCCGCCCTGCACCGCGGGCTGGGACGCACCTACCTGATCGGCATCCTGATTGGCAGTACCGCCGTGGTCGGGCTGCTGGTCACGACCCAGGGCTGGCTGGCACTGAAACTCGCGTTCGCCGCCACCGGCCTTGCCTGGCTGATCACTTCATTGCGCGGCTACCGCACGATCCGCCGTGGCGACATAGACGCGCACCGGCGCTGGATGCTGTGCAGCTACCTGGTGACGCTGTCACCCGCCGTGTTCCGCCTGTTCCTGCTGGTACCGGCACTGATGCAGCTGGCATCGCCGCTGGTGATGGTACCCAGCCTGCTGGTGCTGAGCTGGGCACTGCCACTGCTGGCCTACGAGAGCGGACGACGCCTGCGCAGCCTTCGCACGTCGCCCGCAAGGGCCCGGATGGCCTGAACCACGCCGGGCCCGGCAGGCTCAGTGCGCGGGTTCGGCCGGCTGCGCGGGTTCAGCCGCCGCTGGCGGATCGGATGCATCGACCTTGCGCAGCTGCACCGACGACCCATCGTCCGCGCGGGTGATCTCGACCGCCTCGGTCGTCCCACGATTCTCCGAAGGCATGGCCGGTTGCGCTGCCACGCTTGCCGTATCGGCATCACGCGGCACGGTCTGCGCGTGGTCGTCGTTGGTTGCAGGCGGCTCAGCAGGCTTGCAGCCCGCCAATGCGAGCAGCAGCACGCCGGACACGATCAGCCCTGCATTCCTGTTCGTTGCAATCATCAAGACTCACTCCACATGCATGCGCTTCTCGCGCGGAACATCCATTGGGAGTGATGCGAAGCGTGGCCGGTGAGATGCAGCGCACAGCATTGAAAACACTGATGACGCATGTAACCCAGTTTTAAGCATCGCTTCAGTAGATCCACGCCATGCGTGGATATGACGCGCCGATTGATCAGTAGATCCACGCCATGCGTGGATGCGTCCCGGTCACGCGAACCGCCAGATCGCAGGCAAGAAAAAAGCCACTTGGCGGACCAAGTGGCTTTCGTCTGGTGGGCTGTCAAGGATTCGAACCTTGGACCTATTGATTAAGAGTCAACTGCTCTACCAACTGAGCTAACAGCCCGAAATCGGGGCGCGAATTATGACCCCATCCGCCTGGGGGATGCAAGCACTTCGTTCAACTATCGTCGACGTCCGCGCTGCTCCGGGTACCGCACTATCTGAAGAAAAAAGCCACCTGGCATACCAGGTGGCTTCCGTCTTGGTGGGCTGTCAAGGATTCGAACCTTGGACCTATTGATTAAGAGTCAACTGCTCTACCAACTGAGCTAACAGCCCGTGAAACTCAGACGCACATTGTAGCGTGCATTCTGTTTATTGCAATACCGTGTCGGCGTTGCCGATGCGGTTGAAACAGTGGGGTGGCTGAGGGGATTCGAACCCCCGACCACCGGAATCACAATCCGGTACTCTAACCAACTGAGCTACAGCCACCACTGAAACGTTTGCTTCATCGCCGATGTTCTGGCGCTGGAGCCTGATGCGTTGCCCGAGGACCTTCACCGAAGTTCGTGTCCGCCGAAGCGAGTCCGACATTCTGGTGGAGTCTTCGTGCTTTTGCAAGCACTTCTTCACGTCCGCCAGCATTGCCCTGCATGTCGTGCCGATGGCGCGCCCGACAGGAATCGAACCTGTAACCGCCGGCTTAGAAGTCTGCCTGACTCTGGACACAAATCAAAGACTTGCATTGAATAGATTTCTGGAAGCCACCCGCCTAAGCCTTTGCGGCGCAAGGGGGCTGTCCGGAGTTTTCTGGAAGCAAATCCGTCAGATGCGAGGGTGCTGCCGCCCGTTCGCGCTCAGCCGCCCCTTCCTCGGATCCGTCGGCCTGGGCTTGGTCTCCGCCGGCGGCCGGATCGGCGCCAGTTCCGCCATCACCCGTGCGGAAGCAGCTGCAGCCGCCTCGTCCAGACGCTGGGCCTGCTGCAGCTGCTCGCGGGTCGGGGGCAAGCCGGGCAGCGGCGGCGCCGGCTGGATCGGGGTGCTTTCGGTCAGGCGCGCAACCGCCTGGCGCAGCGGCAGGTCTCGATAAAGCCTGGCCGCGCACCACCGCTCGGCGAACCGCTTCCCCTGACGCAGGCTGGCCACTCTCACGCTCTTGGTCTGCCACATTTTCAGCGCATTCAGCGTCATGCGCAGACCGCCCGCGCGATCAGGGGTGAGGCTGGCTACCTCTCGACCGTTCCACCACAGTGCCCAGCGCTCGCCCATCTGCACCCACCCGGCAGGGATAGGAGCAGTGCGGAAGCCTTGATATCCGAGGGAAGGAAGCATGCCGAGCAGCTTACGCCTCGCCGTCGCACAGCCTGCGACCTGTCTTAGATCTCGCCCAAGTCCTGTATGAACGATTCTCCTTTCTTCAGCACCGTCGCGAGCAACCGCCCGCCCGCCACCTGCCGGCCGCTGGCCTTGTTAAGCCAAGCCGCTTGAACACGACCGGCGGCCAACACGTCTTGCGGCGTAAAGCTGTCCGGCCTTCCCCGCAACGGCTCGCCAGGAGAAGCCAACCCACCTTCGAGGGGCTGCACCCGCGTAGGCTCGTCGCTGACGTCTTTTGCATACGCTGTGGCCACCATGCGACGCGCCTGCGGTGACCACCCGCCCAGCACAAGCTCAGTCCCAATCGCAGACCGTGCGATCCCCGCCGCCAGCGCTGCCTCTTCGTAGCCGGGCCAGAGCTGATCCACGACCAGCCCCAGCTCCCTACCAAGCTGCTCCATGGTGAAGTCCGCGCGGAAGCTGGCTTGCAGGGCAAGTTCATAAATGCGGAGAAAGAACTGTGCGCTCCCGCGCGTGGCCAGCACTAGGTTGTGCTGGGGGATTAGCAAAGCCTTGGCTCCGGCCGACTTGGTGCCAGTGCGCGTGTCCTCGGCCAACGTGTCGACAGCGACAAGCAGTTGATCCGGCGATAGCAAAACGTTGAGGATGCTCAAGGCTCGGGTCCATGCTGGGCCGGCTCACTATCGCCGCAACTCAAACGTCTGTCTACGGAGGCTCCATGTCAACTGCCCACTCACCGCTTGCGCATCGCCTTGAGCTGGTCGAAGCGCAGCTGGAGGCCCAGAGAGGCTACATGAAGGCGCTGGAATATGGCTTGCGCGCGAGCATTGCTGCGCATCCCGCCAGCCAGACACTGTCGCTACTCTGGGCGAACATGCTGCCCGATATCATCGAGCAGCATGCCGGTATAGGAAGCTGCGATTTCAATACTGCGCTCCAGCAAGGTCTGAGGCTTGTCGGCGCACAAATTAGAGAGTTAGCGGCTACTCACTCCACTGACGCGTAGCGATAACTTGCCTAGGCCTGCGATTGAGCCACGATCTCTTCAGCGCCCAGATCGTATTCAGCGGCCGTGACGTAGGGCGCTGCTGCCTGCGGTGACACGAAGAAGTTGAAGATGGCGCCAGAGCCATCGGTGGCGCGGAAGATCAACTGCACCTTCCCCGGGTTATCCGCGTTCTCGATCTTCTGGTACAGCTGTGCGCGTGCAAGCATGGTGTATCTCCTGTAGAAAAAGCGGGGCAAGAGCCAGCCCCGCATGGCTTACTGCTCGATGGACACAATCGACAGGCTCTGGGTGATGTTCTGACTATCAAAGCTTCCCGACTGGTGGGTCACATTCTGTTCGGTGAAGCTGACGATCTCGGCGCGATAGCTGCGCCGCGTGGTGCCATTGACGTTGTCGTTAAGTGTCACCGACGCGTTCCACACAGAATCCGCAATGTCGGGCCCATCTGTTTCGTTGCGGATGTCCACGCTGCCAGTGATCTGGATCTGCTGCCACAGCGCTTCACCTTGACCGTCCAGCTGACGATAAAGGTTGATGACACCACCGTTGCTGCCAGCACCTGCAACGAAACCCTGAGATCCAAGCGCAGTTTTCCTGCGGACGTGTCGTCGGTTGAAGCCGACCACCACCTGCTTGTTCCGTCCGTTGGTATCGAACGGGCCTACTAGCACGCTGGTGCCAATCGTCTGCGTGGTCGTGGACTGCGCCGCATTGCGCAGGATACCGGCAGCGATGGAGCCGCCCCAATACGCGTTACCGTTGCGATCCATCCACATCGTGGCGTTGGCCTTGTTGGCGTTGGCCGCTCCCACGTTGGGACCGAAGTAATCGATCAACCCGTCTGCACCAAAGTTGTTGCCGATGATGCGCTGCGAGTTTCCTGACCACACTCGCAGGTAACCATTGGTCAGCTCAAAACCGTCAGCACCGCCTGGCGTGAGAATGTTGACCGCATTCGCCAGGATATTGAGCGCCGAAGTCTGCCCAGTGATACCCAGCTGCATACCGGCGCTGATGCCGTTGGCCTGCACTGCCAAGTTCCACTGAGCAGACGCCTGATCGCCAGGCTCATACGGCGGTGGTTTAGTGGCACCCGCTGCGACTTCGCACACCATCGGGTATACGATCCAGAAATATGGATCACTCTCGTTGTTGCCGCTGATCTGCACAATCAACCTGCCGCGAACAGTACCTTGCGGCGGCGAACCGATGAAGAAGTCTCGCGGGTACTGTGCGAGGCTCGCATTGCTCTGGCCACGGGGCGGGTTAATCGACGTTCCCATATAGCCGACAACCTTTCCTTGGAAGTCAACGCATTCCACAAGCAGCTGACTGCGGCACCGGTGAGTGTTGACATAGGCTGAGACGCAATAGGTCTTGGCAACATCAAGCGGGAACGAATGGTTTTGCATCGCCACGTTGTCAGCTGCGCCGACGTTGTAATAGCCAGCCTTGCGCGATCCCAGCGCCGATTTGACTCCGAAAGGTATGAAAGGAAAGCTCCCGCCACCAGGCAGAGGATCGCCAAGTTCCTGCCAGCCGGATGGGTTCCAATCCCAGCCCCACCCGGTGCGATCCCAATTCGGGAAGCTGCTGTTGGGGATCAGATTGCCGCCACCACCTTGATTGTTGACCTGCACGCGCATTTCCTGCACGACAGATGCATCAGCCTTGCCGGCGACTGATGCCTGCACGCCATCGATCCTGCTGGCCTGGGCGGTGATCTGCTGCCCCTGCTGAGTAACGGTCGCCTGCAGAGAACTGACGCCAGACGCAGCGGCGGCAGCGGCGGATTGCGCCGCCTGAGCATCAGTCACGTCCTGCCAGATCACGTCATCGATCTGGATGATCGTGCCCACCTGGCGATTCGCAGCCGGAATGCTAAAGAATGTGCGCATCTTTGCCGAGTTGGCATTGAGCGCCAGGTAACCACTGAACTTGGTCCACACCGTTTTGCTCAGCGTGTTGGTTGCATTGTTGGTACGCGGCCAAGTATTCGCTGCCGCCTCGCTCTGCGTATTTACGCCGATGCCAAAGCTGCCGGTCGGGTTGTCGATACTTGCATCGGCAAGGCGCGCGTAGAACTCCACATAGATGACGCGGTTGCCCGACGCCGGGATGAATTCCGACAGGTAGGCATCTGCGTTGCTAGTCGGCGCCGTATTCGCACGCACATCGATTTCCAAACCACGCGAACCGTTGCGCGCAGCCGATGCCCTGGCGGTGTAGTAGGTGCCGCCCGCAACGTTGTTCACCAACACCTGGCCATCGGCATAGGCTTCAAACGTACCCAGCGCCCAGATCGAGTTGCGACCACGCGCGATCTCAGCGCTTACGGTAGTAATCGCACTACCCTGCGCGGTGATCAGCTGCCCCTGCTGGGCGACCTGCCCCTGCAGCGTGCTGGTGGCCGCGGCATTGGCATCTATCTTGATCTCGTCGGTGGCGTCGTAGAGCTCGACTCGATCAACCAGAACAGTGGCGTCACCTGACGCACCGCGGTTCGTGGCCCACAGCTGCGACATAACTTCCGTGCGCGCGTCACCGATGATGTGTTCGAAGGTGTACCTCACCCACGCACTCGTCAGGTTCGCAGTGGTCACATCGCTATTGCTCTCTCCGGATCCATCACGGACGCGGCAACGATGGGTTAGCGTCGCAGCCCCTGCCGTCACACGCGCCACAACAACGGCGCGCATCTTGCGACCAGTGCGCCCGGTCGACACCGGGGTCCACCGGCCATTGTTCGCGTACACAAAAGGGGCACCCGTGGCACCAGCCTTGTGAGTGATCTGAATCGCACTCCCCTGCTGACCAGCGCCCAGGAACCAAGCCACATCACCATTTACCGCGCTGTTGTTACCCTTGATAAAGGGCATCATCGAGCCGTCAAACATCGGATTGACGTTCAGATTCTCGCCGCGTGTGTAGATACCATTCAACGATGCATTGATGCTAGTCACCGAATTGCCGAGGCTGGCTATATCGTTCCCCTGCAAGTTCACCTGCGACTGCAGGGACTGCAGCGCGCTGTTGCTGGCCTTGCCTTCCACGTCGGTGCGCAGCGCGCTAATCAACCCAGCCTGCGAACTGATCTGCGATCCCTGATTCTGTACAGTTGCGGTGAGCGCCTGTAGTCCTTCTGCATTGGCGACCACATCGGTTACTTCTTCCAGCGCAACATCATCGACAAGCAACGTCCCCACCGTGTGGTTCATGGTGAGCATCAGACGGAGTGCAGTAATGCTGGTGTTGTCAGGGACGGAGTAGACCAAACCGACATAGGTCCACTCTGTTTTCCCCGGAAGAAATGGAGTGGCCCCACCGATCAACGCGTCTGCCTGAGTCGCCAATCGCAGTTTGCTGTTGTCGGCAGTACCGTTGAAATCAGCAGTGGTCTTGTACCAGCAGCCATAGCGGTACTTCTTTCCGGGGCTGACGGTCATGTCACGCCCGCTGGCCACGATGCCGTTGGCAGTAGCCCTGCGGACACCGTTCAGCCCTTCAGCGCGAAAGCATGCGCCGCCCGCCCTCCCTTCGTTCGCTGCGATAACCATCGTGGGACTGTCGTACGACCAGCCCACATCGCGCCCGAACTGCCAGCCACCGTTCACGACCATGTTGCTGCCCTGCGCAATCAGCGCGGGCAGCGTGGCGTTGACCGCAGTGATCGACTGCGCGAGAGCCGCATCACCGCTCACGCGCGCCAGCGCTTCCTCGGTCACCGATGCCGCGGTGGCGAGGTTGCCGGTTCCAGCCGGCATCCGCACCTCCATCGCGTTGATCCGCTGCACCTGTGCGTTGTCGGCTGCCACACGCGCCTTCAACTCCTCATAGGCGAGGCCCGCCGTCAGCTGCTGCGGGTCGGTGCCGGTGTAGTTGCCCCGCATCTGCACAGCCAGGGTGTTGCGCTGGCTCGCTTCCGCAGCGATCGCGTTGGTGCGCGCAACCGTCTCAGCCTGCACCAGTGCCACCGAAGCGCCCGGCGTCGGGCGGCCCACGGCCACCCAGTCGACCAGGTAGTAGTGAGCCACGGTCTGGGCCGTGCCCAGCTGCAAGCGGATGCGGTCAACGGTGCCCGGCCACCAGGCAATGTCCTGCACGTCCACGGTGGCCACGCCGTTGGCGTCCCACGCCGGTTCAGCGATGGCCACGCGCTTCTGCGTGTTCCAGTTCTGGTCGGTCGGCGTGATCCACTGCAGGAAGCCGGCCCACGTCGGCGAGCCCACGCGCTTCACGCGCAGCTTCACGAAGCGGTACGCGCTGCCGTCCACCGCCAATGCCGCCGGCGACTGCACCCACGGGGTCGCCGCGGCATTGGCCGGCCGCAGCCAGCCGTCCACCAGCGTGGGCGTGCCGTTCCCCGTCCAGCCTTCAACCGTCTGGTCGAAGTACCAGATGGCGCGGCTGTCGAACTGCGTGCCGCTGCCGGCGGCCACCTCGGCCACCTGGCGAGCGAGGGAATCCACCTCGCTCTGCCGGGTCTGCTGCTCCAGGCTGATCGCAGCCTCGCGGGCCAGCTTCTCGTTCAGCACCGCATCAGCCCGCGCACGCGCCTCGTCGGCGATGCCCTGCATGGCGGTGGCGTACTGCTGCTGGCGCAACGTAGCCTCGGCCAGCAGATCCTGCGCAGCCTGCGCCATGGCAGCCGCGCGGGCGGCAGCTTCGGCGGCGTCAGCCCGCATCCGGGCCAGGGTCTCGGCGGCCAGCTTCTCCTGCTGCTCCACCAGGTCGGCAGTGGTGGTCGGAGGGGTTACCTCCACCGTGCTGCCGGCGCCGGGCTTGCCGCGCACGGTGGGGGTGATCCGGAACCACCACTTCTGGCCGCTACCATCGCTGTAGAGGTAACGGGTTTCGGCGGTCCGGTGGATCTCGGTCCACGGACCTTGCGCGGAAGGCCCGCGCTCGATCACGTAGACCACGCCCTCCTGGTCAACGGCCGCCCACTCAAGCAGCACGCCATCGGCCACCGGGTTCGGGGTGACCCCGTCCACCGGCGGCACGGCGGCCGCCTTGTACGGCATTGGAAACCAGTTGGCGTAGCGCGGCGCAGCCGGCGATGGAGACGGCAAAGCGCTCCCGCCGATATCCACCAGCGTGAGTTTCCGTTGCAGCATGAGTTACCTCACATGGCGTTGAGCGATTGACGCAAGGCAGAGCTGGCCGAGGTGCGGACGCCCTGAGTGGTGGTGGAAAGGAGGTCGCGCAGCAGCTGGTTCTGCTCCGCCAGCAGCGCGTTGCTCTGCTGCACCGCGGTCTTGGTCGCGGCTTGGCCGTCGTTGTTCACGACCAGGTCGAACACGGCGCGGCTGAAGTTGTCCGGGAGGGCTTCGATTGCATCGGCCAGGGCGCCCATGCTGGTGCCGTCCTCCATATCGAGGTCGCCCATCTTCATGCCGTCGATCAGGCCGGTAACCTGGCTGTAGAGGCCGTTGTAATCCTTGCCGCTGGCGTAGAGGTTCCGGCCGAAGCCCAAGGCCGCCTGAGCGGCCGCCTGCGCCGCGCTGGTGTCGCCGCCGGACACGGCGCGCTCCAGCTCCTTCATCGCCTCGCTGAGCTTCTCCTGGTCCGTCAGGGGGGACAGATCGCTGATCGACAGGCCGTACTGCATGGCCTTCTTGTCCTTGTCGATCTGCGCCTGCAGCTTGCCCATGTTCGTGGCGCGCAACGCCTCGATCTTGGCCAGGTCCTCCGCCCGTGCGCCGGACAGGCCCAGCGCCTTGGCGTAGTCGTTCGCCGACTTCACCTGCTGGCGATAGGTGCGCTCGATGCTGAGCGCCTGCTGCTGGTAGCTGGACAGATCGCCGGTCAGGAGCTGGGTCGACACGTCGGCCATCAGCGTCGCGTAATTGCCCAGCAGCCCGGTGACCTTCTGGACCTGGGTGGCCAGATCCGTACCGGCCACACCGGCCAGATCCTGGAAGTAGTCGACGGCCTTGTTGACCTTTTCGATCTCCAAGCCGTTCAGCGCGCGCCCAAGCTGGTCTGCATTGCCCACAGCCAGCTCGATAGACGCACTCAAGGCTGAGAACACATCCGACGCTTCAAAGTAGCCATCCAACTGGCCACCGAAGCCCGACGCCTTGACCGCCTCGGTGAACAGGCGATCCGTCATGTCGGCCAGATAGGCCTCCAACTGCGCTTTCGCCTCCGCCGAGTCCGCCGACAGCTGCAGCTTGCCCAGCGACACCTTGACGCCAGCCAGCTGCCCGGACAGGTCCACGCCTAGCTGCTTGGCCAGGTCAGTGGCCGCGCCGCGAACCTGCCGCGCCGCCATGTCAAACGTACGGTCTATGGCAGGATCGAGAGACCCGTACTGAGTCCACTTCTTATCACTACGGAATAGGCCTCCCTTCGCCTTGATATCCGTATAGGTCTGACCATTGAAGCCGCCAAAACCGTAATCGCCGATCAGGCCTTGCCCGGTGACCTGCGGTTTTTTTCGCCCAAACAGCTTTGCGTGGATGCTGGAACCGGACAGGATCGATGCGGTCTTGTCGTTAAATCCCAGCCCTCTGAACGTCTTGTCGGCCAGTCCAACGGCGCCGGCAGTTGCGATCTTCCCCGCCCAGCTTTCCCCATTGGCAATGTCCCATCCTTTGTCGAACAGCTCCGCGTTCTTCATCATGCCAGCAATGACCCAACCAACGATTGGCACAGCCGCGGCGGCTGCCGATGCGACTCCGGCACCAGCTCCGGCTGCCGCGGTCCCGCCCGCTGCCGCTGAGGCTCCGCCGCCCGCGAAAGCAGCAATGTTGTTGCCGAAACCCATCAAACTGCCAGCGCTGGTCGCGGAGCCCGCGGCAGTTCCCGCCCCACTAAACAGCCCCGCACCTTTCGAAAGCAGGCCAGCGATGTTCCCCAGATTCTGGCCACCGCCAGCGGCTCCATTCCCGCCGAACAGGCCCATGATGCTCTGCAGGCTCAGTCCACCGCCCTGCCCGTTGATCCCATTCATGATCTGCGTCTGGATCGGGATCACGATCTTCTGCTTCAGGATCTCCGCGATCATGTCGCGCATCCCGCGCTTGGCCACGTCCTTCAGGTCATCCCACAGGCTGTGGAAGTTCCGGAGGCCATCCGCGGCGAAGTCGGCGAACGCATCAACGCCGTCAGCCGCGACCGACACGATGACGTTCGCCAAGGCCTCAGCGTTTGCCGCAGCCTCCTCGATCTGCACAGACAGCTCGGCAGCGGCCGCCGCCGCAGCCAGCATCGCCTGCTCGTACTCCGCGTAGCTGCTCGCGCCCTTGGCCAGTGCCAGCGCATCCTGGCCGCCGGCGGCCTCCGCCGCCTTGCGCAGCTCCTCGCGCATGTCCTTCTCGTTCACCAGCTGGCGACGGTAGAGTTCGCGCGCGCGCCCGGTCTTGCCGAGCATTTCCAGCTCGGCACCAAAGGTGGCCAGCAGCTGCTCCGGGCCGCCCATGGCCTTCTCGACTTCGGCGGCTACCTTGGCGTACTCCAAGGCGCTCTGCCCCATCAGCACGTTCGCATCAGCCTGTGCGATGTTGCCTTTTGCCAGAAGCCCGTTGTACTCGGCCATGTTGCCAAGGTGCTTGGCCATGGCCTCAGCCAGTGGGCCCTCCATTGCGCCAGCAGCCTCTTCGGCCTGCTGCTTGTAGCGGGCCATTTCCTCGGCCCTGCGCTTCGCATCGGCATCCGCCTTGTCGCGCGCCCCCTTATCGATGTTGCCGGTGGGCTTGTAGCCAACCGCATTCGACTTCAGCGCCGAGTCCGGCAGCATCTGGCCGTTGTCGATCAGAGTCACCTGCGGCCCATACCGGCGAGTCAGCTCGCGCTGGATCCGCAGCCGCTCCGCCAGAAGCCTCTCGGCTTCCTTGTCGCGCTCAGGTGAAGGCGCCTCCACAGAGAGCAGCAGCTTGCGCCGCGCGAACAGGTCGCCCATCTGCTGGTTCAGTGCATCCTCACTGGCACCGCTCAGCGCACCAGCCGAAGCGCCCTCCAGGGCCTGCAGCTCTGCGTAGCGGCCGATCAGGTTCACGATCTGAACCGCGCCCTCCGCCATCTGTGCGGTCAGCTCCGCGACCCACTTCGTCGCCGTGGTGAAGGCGTTGCGCGTCTGCTGCGACGCCATGAACTCGGTCAGGTTGTTCAGCGTCGGCAGCAGTTCCTCCGCCACGCTTACCTTCAACCCCATCATGGCCAGGTCGGCTTCCTGCGTGATCTCGCGCAGCCGATTCGTTGCCTTCGTGGTCTTGCCATCGATGATCGCGCCCGCTGCCTCGGCGGCGTCGCCCCACTGGCGGAATCCGGCGCTGTTGTTCCGCAGCAGCGGAATCAGCATGGACGAGTCGCTGGCGATTGCCTCCATGTAGAAGGTCAGTTCCGACTGCGACAGGTTCGCCCTTTCCAGGCTGTTGAAGTACATCCCCAATGCATCGGGGCCGGACAGCTTCCGCATCTGCTCGGCGGTAACACCGGTGCGCCGGGCGATGTTGTCGAAGAAATCGGCCATCGCACCACCGCCCGTCTGGACGTAGTCGCCGATCTTGTCCTGCACATCCTTCAAGATATCCGCCAGCTTTTCGTGGCTGATACCAACGACGTTCGCACCGGCTGCCATCCGCTGGAACGCTTCGGACGTGCTGCCCGACAGGGTTGCCATGCGGTCGTACTGAACGCTCAGGTCGGCGACCTGCCGAGACCAGGCAACGGCCGCAGCCGTGGTCGTGGTCAGGCCAGACGAGATCGCCAAGCCGATGGCCGTCCCTGCCCTCCGCGCTACGGCCTGCATGCGGTCCATGGACTGCGAGAACTGGCGCTCTGCCTTGCCTGCGTCCTTCACGAATGAACCCGTCTTCATCAACAGGTCGACGGTGAGGGTGTAGAGGGACATGTCGGCTCCAGAAACGAGAAAGCCCCGCACTAGGCGGGGCTTTTGGTTGGGGGCCGGAGAACCGGCTATTCACCCATGGTTTTTGAATGGTGGCGCTCTGCCTGGATCACGCGAGCCAGAGCAACGAGGAATACGCCGAATGCGATAGCACCGACCCCCATGGTCCCCTGGGTGAGCATAAGCAGCCCGGCCAGCGCGGCCAGTAGCCCAAGAACGGCCAGCACGATATACATCGGTCCCCCTCAACTGTGGTTGTGCGGGAATGATGCCATCGATCCAAGCAGGGGTCAGGCCGGCACTTCCTCAAACTCCATCGTGCCGGAGAAGTAGTTGCGGCTGATGTTCTCGACGCTCGGCAGCTGGGTCGGGTAGCCATAGATGGCCGAACGCGCAGCCAACGCTGGGTTGAACGCCTTCGTAGCCATGTCCCTGTACTGGGGAACCACGCACGACCGACGACGCCCGGCCATCGCCGCAGCGACAGTCTCCCAGTCCACACCACCAGCCAGACCACCGCCGCGCACAATCTCGGTAGCCCTTCCGGACAGGTTGCACGTCATGCGCCGATACAGCGCGCCATCCACCGTGTTCAACTGCCCGCCCTTGGTCCTGGTGTGGGCGCTGCTGTCGACCAGCACCACGCCCCAGCCGTCGCTGATTCCAACATCGACCGCGCGGAAGATTGCGATCTCCCCTATGTCGACGTTGGTATCCGTCGTGACGATCTCGACCGACACCACCGACACCGCGGCTGTTCCTTGCGGAAAGAGCCAGGCGCACACGCTGCCATCCGGCAGCTTGATGGTCGTACCGACCGCGCCGGCGGCACGCACCTGCACGCCGGCCGGCACGCTCAGGCCGAGGACAGCCACGATGCCAGGCACGATGGCCTGCGCGAGCGTGACCGTGACTGCGAGGGAGCCAGTGCGCCGGATGCGCGATGCACGCCCCGGCTTGCCGTCGAACAACGCCGACCCCTGATCGGACGTGAGCCAGGTGCCGCCGGTCAGCGAGGCAGTCGCAACCGCCGGCATTCCAAATCCAATAAGCACGCTGCTACCCCCACACCGTCATCACCACATCACCCGTGGCAGGGTTTCGCTCCACACGACGCACCAGCACCGGCTTGCCATCGGCCAAGCCATAGCGGCCGTATGTCAGGCGGCCGACCTGTCCAGGCAGCGGCGCCAACTGCTGGTCACCGCGCACGGAGAACTGGTAGAAGAAACGCTGCTGCCGGTAGATGCCCACCACCCGGTCGATCTCGGCCTGGGCATCGACAGAACGCCAGAACAGCGATATGACCGGGTCGGCCGCATCGGCCCTGCGGTAGTGCGCGTCCAGCGGACCGGCCGCGTACACCTGCCCGCGGTACAGGGCGGTCAACTCGTCGCGCCGCGCCTGCGGCACGTCAACCACGTCGGTGACCAGGTCCGACGCCCCCAAGGCCTGGGCATTGGGGCGATAGGCCATTCGCCTCGTCAGGTTCGGGGCGTCATCGGGGACGCCAACCAGGTCCGTTGCCATGTTCGCTTCAGACAGCTCAAACGCCATCGGGCCGGAGTACGCCTCTGGCGCCGCCACGCGAACGAACCGCAGCACGCCGGTTGCATCTTGATAGCAGCCGACGCCGAAGCTGGGCAGCATCGCATTCAACGCGTCACGGGCTGTGACCGCCGAGCCTGCGTAGTAGCCGATCCCGGCATAGCCGGTTGCAGCATCCACCGCCTGGCAATCGGCCAGAGCCCATGCCCCACTCCCCAGGCGGGCCATCACATCCGCGACGGCAGCGGCGAGGGTAGCCGGCGCCATGGCGGGCCCGACACTGGACATGTCCGCAACCACCGGCATCACCGGCGGCGACTTCATCAGCAGCTGCTGACCATCCGGCGACACGCTAAACGTGTCCGGCTCCATCAGGTCGCCACGGTCCATCACCGAGTCGACGTAGACACGACCGTCCGCGACGAACATCGCCGTAGCGTCCGAGTTGCCGCCTGCCGCCGGAACACTGGCCACGGCGCCGATTACCACCGGCTGAGGCTTCCAGGCCAGCGACTCAACGTTGGGGAGGAACACCCCGCGGTTCAAGGTCAGCCCCAGGTAGTCGTGGGCATCCCGCAGGTGCAAGGTCTTGCTGCCGTCGTCGTTGATTTCGATCTGATCGATCGCGCAGCGGAACACCGGCGCCGCGTCGGCCAGCATGGCGGATTCATCCACCATCAGGATCCGCACCGGCTCGCCCGAGGCGCCCGACAGCGCCATGGCGTCCAGAAGCCCCTCTGCGTCGGCAACGACGCACTGTGCCGCGGCCGTCTGCGACACAGGGTCGCCACCCCAGGGCCAGAAGCTCAGCTCCTGCACCAGGTTGACGCCCTCGGCAATCAGCCCCTCAAACCGTGCGTTGGCCGGGCTGTCGCCCGGGGCACTGAGCCAGTCAGCGTCGGCCAGCCGGATTGGGGCGACTGCCACGGCATCCAATCGCCAGCCGGCAGCTGCTGCCTCGCTTCGCGGCGCCCATTGGCCAGCGTTTACCGCCACGCACAGGCCGCCGGCCTTTGTGGCAGCCAACCCAGCCGCGAAGTGCAGCGGACCGCTGAGCAGCAGATCGCGCTGGTGGACCAGTGCGCCGTTCACATACAGCTGCAGGCGCGACGGGCTACCGAACGCGATGCGCAGCCCAACGATATCGCCATGAACTACCACAGGCAGGCCGGTGGCGATGGCGCCGACGCCCTGCAGCAGGCGCCCAGTCGCTAGTTCCCAGCCGATTCCGTTGGCGTTTGAACCGGGTGACTGGCTGAGCGATGCGGCCGGGGTCACAAACCCCACGACCGCGGCGAGAGCGTCATCACCCCACACGGCGAACTCAACGCCCACCGTGCCGCTGCCCAGCGCAAAGTCCGAGCGTGCGCACCTGGCGCCGTTGGCGGCACCGGTCGTGGCGAGGGTCAGCCCTCCGTCGCGGGCAGCGAGCAGAGGGCCAATGGGGAGCGCCGCGAAGCGCCCGAAGGTGTCGGCCATGGGTTATCTCAGAGATTCAAACCAGTCCTGCGCCTCGTCGTCGTCAGATCGAGGGACAAGGGTCTCCAGGAACTGCTGCATGCTGTGCTTGGTGCCACCCTGGCTATGCACAGCGGTGATGTAGGCGACGAGCGCGGCGGGCTTCTGGTGGATGCTGACGGGATCGATAGGGTTTCGCTTGTTGAACTCCCACCACCACAGGAACTCTCTGCGCGACATGGTGGCGCGAAGCTCGGCCACCGTTCGGTGGAGGTGACCGGCCAGGACGTGCCAGAACCAGTCCTCGCCGCGCTTCCTTAGCCGTTTCCCGCCTCTTCCTGCAGCGCATCGGCATCGCTGCCGAAACCAGCGTGCTTGAGCGCGATGGACTGCAGGCTGGCCGCCACCTTCGGTTTGAGGTCGCCGGCCTGCTTTTCGGTCAGGACGCGTTTCCCGTCTTCGTCGCAGATCGTGGCCGCGATCAGCTTGGCGCGGTCCCCGGAGGCGTACAGGTTGCGGAACTCGATATCCGGCAGCGCGCGCACGTAGAACTGCGCCTTGCTGCCATCCGGCAGTTCGATGGTATCCGGCTGCACATCCTTCGCAGCGAACATGCCGGCGTTGGTGAACGCCTGGAGGATGCTCACCGGCTCCAGCGGCTGGGCTTCGGTGGTTTCGTTGGTCTTGCTCATTGGCCGTTTCCTGAATATGGCGGCAGAGCGCGCGGGCCGCGCACGGCTAACACGCGGAGGGTCCGCGCGCTCTGCCAAAGGGGGTGGCCCGCCGAAGCGGGCCGAAAATGCGCCGTAACCCGAATCAGGGGGCGGCGGTGGCCTTGTTGGTCTTGACCGGCCCGGTGCCGCGGATGGTGATCGTGGCCTTCCAGATATCGTTGTCCGCCACCTGCACGGCGAAGTTCTGGACGAAACCCTGGAACTGCTTCGACACCACCGTGGTCGGCGGCGTGATCTTGCCGGCGACGGCAGCCGGCTTGGGCACGCCCTCGGTCTCGCTCAGCGGCGCGGTGACCAGGAAGTCCACGATGGCACCGGACGCATGCAGCGCCTCGATCTTTTCGTGGTCGACGGGATCGTAGTTGATCTCGATGTTGGTGCTGCCCGTCGCCTTACGACCGGCGACAAACTGATCCCAGTCGTCGTCGAAGTCGGAGATATCGATCTCCGATGCCTGGCCATCGGGGAAGCCGACCGAGCGCAGGCGGGTAACCTTGATGACCTCGGCCGCCGCGATGGCGATGAAAAGCTGGGAGTGCTTGGACTTCAAAACGCCCATTGCGGTTTACCTCTTTGGTTGAGCCCGATAGCCGGGCATAAAAAAACCGGCTCGCGCCGGCGGATAGAAGATCCCCTGCGCCTAGCGGATGTGCAGCAGGCGCACGTCGAAGGAGATGCCGAATGCCCCGGTGTCGTCGTCGTCCGGCGGCGGGTTGTAGGACTCGATGCTGCCGACCTTCTCGACAGCATCGCGGATCGCCGTCGCCGCCTCGTTAGCCTGCGCAGTGTCACTGCCCCACACCGTGAGGCGCACCCGCCAGCCGTCCGATGGCGGAGGATCAGACAGGGAACCTGTTGGAACTCCTCCAGCGATTGCCCAAGTGGCATAGGGCAACGCCGTGCCCTGGGGGGCTGTATTGGGGTGAACGCGGATGGGGTCGCCGAGAACCCGGCGCACTTCGGTATCGCCCTGCAGCAACGGCTGAATCAGAGGAATCATCAGCGCCACCCCCTTGTCCGCATCACCTTGTCGATGGCTTCCCGGGTCTGATCGATAATCAACTGAGCAGCCTCCGCTCCCTTGGCTTCCGCGGCCGGCGTGAGAAACGGCTTTGCTGCCATTTTCTTGGTGCCGAACTCCAGGTATCGCCAGTAGTAGGCCCACCCGGCCTGCACGTATGCCTTGCCGACTCGGCGCTGGCGCCGATTGCGTTTGGTGTTCGCGTATTTCGCCCGCTTGCCGGTCTTCACGCCAACGGTGAAATATTCGCCCCCGGGACCAACGCCCGCCTTGCTCCGGTTCCTTGCGTTGGCCCGGCGAACAACGATCTGTTTCGCCAGAAAGCCACTGGCTCGCCGCACGCGACCGCGCGCCGCATCGCGGATCACGTTGCCACCGCGGCGCATGGCGGCTTGCAGCGGCTTGCCCTGCAGTTCGACAGGCAGCGCCTTCAAAGATGCCAGGAGCCCTTCCAGACCATGGATCTCGATCTGCTCAGCCATCGGAGAGTCCCGCGTCAACCATGAGGGTCAGGTGCTGCCGCGCAGTCGGATCGGGAAGCACGGCGCGGATTGCGTACGGCTGACCATCGAACAGGACGGACATGGTGTTGACCACACCGGGAATGTAGGGAATCTCCATTCGCGCCGTGACCTGGCCATGTTCGGCCGTGGCCGCCGTGAACTCCCGGCCAGAGAGCGGGACGACCTCAGCCGGAATATCCGGCTTCCAATCAACCCATTCGATCCGGTCGCCGCCGAGCGGCAACCGAACTGTCCCCTTCACGCGGAGCGTGATCCGGTGACGGTACTTCCCGGCGCGCCTCATGGCCTGAACCTGCGATACGGGAACGTCAGGCGATCAAACGCCGGATTCTCGGTCAGGCCCTGCACCGTCGCCTCGCGGTTGGCGTACAGGTCGCCGACCTTCAACAGGATGGCCGCGCGCAACGCCGCAGGTGGGGCCCCTGGCAGTGTGGTGAAGCGGACGGGCAAATCCCCCTGAGCGCTGTCAACATTCCCCGGCTCAATCGGCAGCTCGGCCCAGCCAGGAAGCCCCGGCGTCCAGTCGTAGGTCGCAGCGACCAGCGCATAGCCGGTCTGCTGCTCCACCACTTCCCGGGCCGCGGCGATGTAAGCAAGAATCAGGGTGTCGTCGGCGTCGTGAATGACCACCAGGTGCTGTTTCGCTTCGGCCAACGTCACCGGCTCAGCGGCAGCCGGGACCGCGCTCACCAGCCGCAGCACCGGCTATTCCCCCGCTTCCAGCGCCGCCGGATGCGGATCCGCGAGCCCACCGCTGCGAAGTGCATCGACGTGACCAGTGGGCACGGTGACGATATCGCCGATCTGGCCGAGGTGGTTCGTACACAGCAGACGAACCCGCACGCGCCCGTCCACGCTCGGCGCAGCATCTTCGCTGCCGGTGCCGGTGCCGGTGCCGGTGCCAACGTCGGGACCGGTGCCTGCGTCCGAACCGGTGCTGGTGGCGCCCTCGGTGCCGGCGCCAGCGTCAGGGCCGGCGCCTGCGTCCGAAACTGTGCCGGCGCCGCCCTCGGTGCCGGCGCCAGCGTCAGGGCCGGTGCCTGCGTCCGAAACGGTGCCGGCGCCGCCCTCGGTGCCGGCGCCAGCGTCAGGGCCGGTGCCTGCGTCCGCAACGGTGCCGGTGCCGCCCTCGGTGCCGCCCTCGGTGCCGGTGCCGGTTTCGCTGCCGGCGGCGGTGCCCGGCAGGGAGCTGTCGTTCTGCGCGCGCTTGGCCGCGCGTTGCTTGTTTGCCATGGTGGTCTCCAGACGCCCCGGGCAGCCCGGGGCGTCAGCTCTTACCGCGTTGAGATCAGGCCGCCGGCCCGTGCTGGAATGTCTTGACCGCGCCACCGACGTCGATCAGGTTGCCGCCGGTACGCATCCACGCCAGGAAGCCGACCTGGCCCTTCTTGATGTAGGCCGAATCGTTGAAGCGGAACAGCGTCACCGCCATCACATCGCGGATCTTGTAGAAGCTGAAATCGCCGAAGGCCAGCGACTTGGCACCAGCGGCCGGGCTGGCCATGTGCTGGTTGATCTGGATATCGCGGTTCAGCAGGCGATCCGGCGCGCCGCCGGGGTTGCCCTGGTCATAGCCCGGCACGAAGATCGGACGACCGCTCTCGTCCTTCACCTTGCGGATGATCTTGAGCGAGTCGTCATGCATCATCCAGTGCGCGAGCTGACGGTACGCCGGGTCCACGCTGTGCTCCAGCTCCACCAGGTCATCGTAGGTGATGACCGGCAGGTCCGAAACGAGGCCGATCTTGCCCACGCTCGCCGCCGTCACGACGCCCATCGGCTGGCCGTTGCCGGTGCCCACGGTGTAATGACGGTTGGTGACACGACCCAGGCGCGACTGCAGTCGGCGCTCGATGAAGCCCGAGATATCCGCCGTGCTGTCCTGCAGCAGCTCCCAGGGCACGGTGATGACCTTGGAGCTGTACTTGTAGACCGACAGGCCCTTGGTCCCGAAGGTGGTGTCCGCGTCGGAAGCCGACTGGTTCTCGGACACGATTTCGCCTTCCTCCGAGGTGCCATCGCTCGTCGGGTACTGCATCGGCTCGCCGCCGGCCGTGCTGAACACATCGGCGACCTGGCGCATGCCGCCGTACGCCTTCAACGCTTCCAGGATGCTGGAAGCGATGGTGGTGGGCACGGTGTAGCCGCCCTGCTCGGGATTGAGGTTCGGATTGCCCGACATGGCTGCGTTGACCTGCTGCCAGTCTTCGGCCGACAGTGCACTGTCGCCACCGCGCGCCCACTTGTCGAACAGCTTCACCTCGCTGGATGCCTGGTTGCCGCCGGTGCCCGGGGCACGCTGATCACCGTGTTCACGGCCGCCCGCATTGCGGAAGGCTTCGTCAGCCGTCAGGTCCATCATCTTCTGGTGCCGCTCGATGGATGCGTCGATACGCTCGATCTCGGCCACGTTCTCGTCGTACTTCTTCTGGTGATCGGCATTCCACGTCTTACCGTCACCGGTATTGGTGTCCAGCAGGTTGCGGGTGTCCTTCGCCAGCGCGGTACGGCGCTCCCGCTCGGCCTGGATGTTGAAAGGCATGTGTATTTTCCTTGGGTCGAAAAAAACCGCCTTTCGGCGGCTTGGGATGGCTGCGGGCGGGAGCCGCTTACGCAGGGGTTCGTTCGATCAGCGCCAGATGGCGCGACAGCGTGGTCAGGTGGGCGGCGATGGCCGGGCCATCGTCCGCAGGCGGGGCCGGCTTGGCCAATGCCGCCGGAGCGTTGTTGTAGGCCGAAAGATCCCAGTGATTGGAGGCCTTCTTGGCCCCAACAACCTCGGCAACCCTGTCTGCGAAGCCATGTTCCTTGGCTTCGTCCGCGGTGAACCAGGTCTCGGCATCCATCCAAGCCACGATTTCGGCCTGATCCTTGCCGGTGCGACGGATGTAGTCGCCTGCCAGGCCGGTATCGATCTTGCCCAGCAGCTCGCCGGTCTTGGCCATATCTGCCTTGTTGCCGATGGCGATAGTCCACGCGTTGTGGATCATGAAGCCGGCGCCCTGACTGATCTCGACCTCGTCACACGCCATGCAGACGCCCGTCATAGCAGACGCCGCCAGACCGTCGACGTGAGCGATCACCTTCGCCTTGTGCTGGGAGATCGCAGTCATCATGGACCGCGCCGCGAAAACGTCCCCGCCAGGGGAATCGATGCGCAGGTGGATCACGTCCGCGTCGATTCCGGCCATGGCCTGTACGAACAGCGTTTCGTCGATATCGCCCCACCATCCGCCGATCACGCCGTGGAGGTAGATAGTCGCCTCCCTGCCCTCGGTTTCAGCGCGGATCGGCTTGGATTTGCCGGCGTTATTCTTCGCCAGCTGCAGCAGCTTCGGTGTCGTCATCGTCAGGTTCCTTCGGTGCGGCGGACGTGGCGTCCGGAGCGGGTCGTGCGGTCTCGGTGGGCCGGTACAGCACATCGCCACCCTCAATGGGCGGCAGGTTCTTGAGGCGGCGGACTTCGTTGACCGTCATCCAGCCCTGTGCGCCGGGACCGCCCAGCGCCTTACCGAAATACTCGCCTTGGGTCTTGGAGTCGCCGGCCATGAAGCCATCGACGTTGTGCTCAACAAAGTTGCGGAACGTCCTGAACAGCTTTCGGTTCAGCTCGTCGCGGATCCGCTTCAAGTGCGGGCCCAGCGTGTATTTGACGAAGCCGATGCCCATGCTTTCGATGCCGCTTCCCCAGCTCGTTGCTTTGCTGGTCTCGCCGATCATGTGCGGCGGCACGCCAAACGCACGGGCGATATCGATCACCTGCCACTGGCGCGACTCCAGCAGCTGCTGGTCGACGGCGGACATGGTCAGTTCGGTGATATCCAAGCCTTCGGTCAGGATTAACGGGATGCGCCTGTTGCCTTGCACACCGCCGTACTTCTTAACCCAGGCGTCGCGGAAGGCATCCTGTGCAGCGACGCCCATCTCCTTTGCCGCCTTGACCGCCACCTCTGGCTTGCCACCTTCGGAGAAGAATTTACCGGCATGCTCGTCGCCCTGAATGGCGATGCCGATGCCGTTCCGTGCTCCCCACTGGATCACGGACATGCCGCAGACACCGTTGAAGCCGAAGCCAGGGAGGTGCAGAACATCATCCTGGTCGACGGTGAAGTATCCTTCATCGTCATGGAAGGTGTACTGCAGACGGTGCGCCTCACGCGGGCTCGACCGCTGCTGCTTCATCACCATGACCCGCTCACGCGGCCACGGGATAATGCCTGTCATGCTTCCCGCGCGGTTCCGCTGAACGTAGGCGATCCCATCGCCACGCAACAGCATCTGACCAACCAGAAACTCCCATCCGGTTGAGCTGGACCACGCTGGCGAGAACTGCTCGTTGAGCAACCACCAGTAGTCGTGGTCCACCTTTACCCTGGCGTCGGCTTTGCGCTCGTACACAGGGATCGGCAGCTGGGCAATAGCGCCAGCGATAAGGCTGACTGCCGCGAACACGGCAGACACGCGCATGGAAGTGGTCGGGCTGACCGTTGCACCAGACGCCGTAGCTTGGTTCCCGAATACCTCAAACATCCGCATATCCGACGACGAAACCGTTTCGGCATCTGCGAGATTGGTGAAGGTGGGTTCAATCCGGTCGCGGGGGTCGGGGCGCCGGTCGTTGTTGAATAGTCCGAGCATCAGTCCATCACCACGAAGCCTTGTTGGATTTGACCGGGCTCCTGCACCTGCAGCGCGCGCCCCATCGCCATAATCAGTGCCAGGGCACCGTCGATCTTGCTCTCCTGCTTTTCCTTGCGTGGATAGATATGCTCCTTCGCATCCACCCTGGCCACGACGTTGCCCATCATCCAGGTCATCGCCGCATTGCCGTCGTGCCAGAGCTTGCGCGCCAGAATCAGCGCTTCCACTTCCTTCATCGGCTCCGACAAGTTGCGGACCGACTGGGCCATTTCCACGACCGGCAGTCCCTCCTGCTCCAGTCGTGTCATCAGGTACGCGGCCTGCGCCGGATCGAACGCGATATCGCGCACATCGATTCCCTGAGCTGAAAGCTCCTTGAGGTCTTCTTCGATGAAGGCGTAGTCGGTCATATCGCCCGGCGTCGCCACAATCAGCTCGTCCAGCACGAACAGCTGGTATCGCTCGTTGTGTTCCACGGCCCGCTCGGGTACGTAGAACCTTGGTATCGCGTAGTAGCTACCGGCCTTTTCAAACAGCATGACCACCGCAGCCACGTCCAGCTTCGATGCCAGGTCGACACCGATCCAGCATGGGCAACCAGCGAAATCTGAGATCTCGAAGGCGCGCTTTTGCCGCTGCCACGCCAGCATGTTCATCCAAGCGAGCTTTGCGCCCACCCAGTCGTTCAAATGCTTGGTGCGGAATGCGCTCTGCTTGCTGGCTGACCGCTTTGCCTGCTCCAGCTGCTGCAGCAGAAACTCCGAGAAGACGGACACGCCGTAGTTTGGATTTGCCTTCACCAAACTGGCAGGGTCGTCCCATCGGTCGCACTCGTCGATGCCATAGATGGCACCAAAGATCGTCTCGTCCTTCACTTCGCCGCGCAGGATCCGGATCACATCCGCGCGCATTTCATAGCAGGGCCCTGACAGGTTCGTGCCTGCCGTAGTGATGATGGAGAGCAGCGGCTGCTCACGGGCGCCCATGCCAGTCTCCATGGCATCCACCATGTGGTCATCGTCATGTTCGTGGTACTCGTCAACGAGTGCCGCGTGTGGGCTGGACCCGTCGCCGGGCTTGCCGATCATCGGCTCAAACTTCGACATGTCCTCCATGACAAACATGGGACCGGGATTCTTCGGGTTGCCCGCCTGCTCAATGCCAAAGCGTGCCCGCAGGGGCGCCAGCTTCTGGACCATCTGCCAGGCAGGCCGGAACACCTCGTAGGCCTGTTTCTCGCTGGTGGCGCCCGAGTAGATCTCGGCGCCGGCCTCGCCATCTGCACAGAACAGGTACAGTCCGCGCGCAGCCAGGCGCAGCGACTTCCCATTCTTGCGTGGGATTTCCTCATAGGATCGACGGAACCGGCGATGCCCATTCCGCTTCTGCACCCACCCGAACAGGTTGCACTCAATGAAGTGCTGCCAGGGCTCCAAGACCAGCAGCCTCTTCTGAGCGGCCCACTTGCCCTTGGTGTGCGGCATCTTCTCCATGAAGCGAACAGCGCGGTCGGCCTTGGCCGCGTCGTACTTGTAGGGCCAGTCCGCGCCCTTTCGCTTTAGGTCATCGATGAACCGCTGGCACGCCAGGCGGATGTACTCGTTGGCCGGCGTCTTCCCGGCCACAACGCTTTTGGCGTAGACCTTGGCGGATTCGCTCGGCGTCATGGGTCAGAACTCGTCGAATGGGTTGCCCTCCTTCGGCGCTTCGGTCCCCAGCTTCTGGCGGTCCGCGGGGGTGAGGCCCAGCCGGGCCAGGCACCCGATCAGGTGGGAATACTTGGCCGCCTTGAACTCGGTCCTGATGGCCCGGAACTCAGCGAGCAGGGAGGCGGCGACCTCCATCACGAACCGGTCGGAGCTGGTCAGCACCCCGGGCAGGGCACATCGCTCCAGCTCCTTCCACACAGCAGCCACGCCGGGCTCCAGATGATCGGGAACCTTGCCGAGCGGCTTGCCGGTTTTCGGCGCTTCTTTCTTGTAGCGCTGGGGGTTCTTCTTGGTCGCGCCCTTCAATGCCGCCAGCTCGGCCGGCTGCTTGTGCCGTGCCATGGCCACCTACCCTGAAATTCAAATTCTGTGGAAGCGGGAAGAAAGGGGGGCGCGCGTATCGCTGCGGGAGGGCCCTGAACTTTGACCCTCCCCCACCCTCTCTTGTTCAGCTTTCTGTGGATAAAGCTACCGGCCGTGTAACCCGCCACCGTTCCACGGCTCGCGGCCGAAACCGCCGTTCTCGCGCGCGGTCTTGCCGCTATGACAGGGCCGGCACAACGGCTGGAGGTTGGTGTCGGCGTTGTTGCCCGAGTCGCCGTCGATGTGATCGACCTCCGTGGCCGCACACACCTTGCCCGCCAGGGCGCAGCCTCTGCACAGGGGCTCACGCGCCAGCACGGCCTCACGGATGCGACGCCATCGCGCGGAGTTGGTAGGCAGCGCTCGCCGCGTCTGCCGCCTGCGCACCTGAGCCGCGGGCTCCTTGTACGGCCGCCAGCCTGCGGCGCGATGCTGAGGTGGCCGAGTGGGCATCAGTAGGGATTCCCGTCCAAGTCGACGCGTGGCGCCTGCTCGGCCTCTTCGGGAACTGGTGTACCCAGCTCCTCGCCCAGGAGCATCGCCACCGATTGGGTCAGGAGCGCGATGCTGTCGGCTTGCTGGCCGATCTGCTTGCCCTGCTCAGCGACGATGGCGTGTTGTTTTTCCGCCAGGGCCAGCAGCTTGTCCAGCCGATCATCCACCACGATCCACCTCGATCACTTCTTGGCAGGCACGGACGTGGTTGTCGGCGTCTCGTCCGACTTGAACAAAAGCGCCCGCAACCTCTGCTCGTAGTTGGGCTGCCTGGTCACGTTCGACGGCGCCGGCGACGGCTTGGGACAGGAGGTTGGTGCTACAGGTGGCGAGGTCGTCGCGCAGCTGGAGACGACCATCGCGCAGGTCAGCCACAACAGCAGCAGGGACGGCCTGGGCCGCGGTGCGGTCTTCTTCATGCTTGGCTCCGATGTTGGCCAGGTCTTCGGCTTGCTGGTGCTCCACGGCACGGGACTGCTGCTCAACCTGTAAGGCCTGCTTACCGGTTGCCACCTGGCTCAGGGCCTCGCTGCCCTCGGCACGATCACCGCGCCACACCCAGCCTGCACCGAACATCGCAGCGGACCAGAGGACGAACACGGCAAGCACTGCTGCAGGATGCGTCATGACCGGCCCTCGCACATGGCGCGCTCAGCAGCACGGCGGTTGGCCAGCCCCTGCACGCGCTTACCGCCCGCGTACACCCAGCGCTCCAACTCGGCGCACCAGGCCGCTGCAGGCTGGCCTTCGTTGATCTTGCGCACCAGCGTCGAGTTGCAGGCAGCCGCCACGCCGACGTTGTAGGTCCAGCTCAGCACCGCTGCCCACTGGCGTTCGCCGAGCGGCACCTTGATGCACTGGCTCACACTGGTCAGGTAGCTGCCCAGCCGGCTGTTGAGCTTTTCAGCGCACTCCTGCTGGGTATAGACCGCCTTGTCCGGGCGGCTGGTGTCGCCGTAGCAGTAGGTGGCCACACCTACCATGTCGATGTAAGGGGTGGGCGAGTAGCCTTCCCACGGCTGCACCAGCGCGGTGGCAGCCAGGGCGATCACCGCAGCGGCGCTTGCGCCAAGGATCTTGGCCTTCATGCCTGAGCCCTCTGCCGCCACTCGCGGATCCAGCGCCACCCGAGATAACTGATCTGGCCGACCAAGTAGATGATCGTCAGCACCACCACCACGCGGTCGAGGTTCGCACCTGCGGCAACCGCGCTGGCCACCGCTGCCGGCGGCGCAGCCTTCACTGCAGCACCTGCGGCAGTGCCAATGATTTCGTCCTTCATGGTGGCCCCGTTGCTTGTCCGGTGCGGCATATGCCCCTCCCGGTTGATAGGTGCCCGCCCCTAGCGCCGGCTGGGCACGAGAGTTAGTCCGGCTGGGACGCGGGCAAAGAAAAAGCCCCGGCTTGGCCGTAATGCTGTTCACTTAAGCAGCTGAGCCAATCAGAATCCGATGCCAGTCTTCTGGCATCGGATTTTTTGTGTCCATCCAACAGCAGCTGCTCGACCTTGGTGATCTGTTCAATTTTTCCGACCTGAGCACCTTCACC